>Ga0265316_10003871_pt1 | contig 15011 bp, 15 predicted proteins | sample 4522metaG_FD_202092 | JGI IMG/M metagenome (GOLD analysis project Ga0265316, IMG submission 202092) | Rhizosphere microbial communities from Carex aquatilis grown in University of Washington, Seatle, WA, United States - 4-5-22 metaG | ecosystem: Host-associated > Plants > Roots > Rhizosphere >...
TGTGGGGGAAATATTATGAGTATAGATTTGACTGCCTCGAAACAAATTGGACGGTATGGGCCAGTGTTGTCCATCTGCATCCCCACATTTAATAGAGCAGAAGTCACGGAGGAGACTGTCAAGCGCATACTGTCGCTGCCGGATTTTGGGACACAGACAGAAATTGTAGTTTCTGACAATTGTTCGACCGATGACACAGAGGATAGGATGCGGCGCATCGCCGCAGGTCATGATAGCTTTGTCTATAGTCGAAATACTAAGAATATCGGAGACAGAAATTTTTACGAGGTTATGCGATGCGCCAAAGGACAGTATCTTAAGCTTAGCAACGATACTTTAAGGTATAAGCCTGGAGGGCTAGAAAAAATAAGGAATATCGTAGAAAGGTATAATCCGGCTCTTCTCCTTTTTTTAAGAAAGAACTCTGGTAATGTCAGCATCTGTCGTTCCTTGGACGATCTCATAAATAGGGCGTCGTACGCAATCACGTGGATCGGCGGTCTCTGTATTCGGAGAGATGCGCTTTCCATTGCAGAGGCAGCTGTTACCAAATCGGAAAGCCATCTTTTCCAGGTTGAGCTTGTGATAGATATTGTGAACTCTGGCCAGCGTGTTTTAGTTGTTAAGGAAGATATTTTTGAGGTTAAGGAACAAACGAGAAAAGGCGGCTATGACCTATTCGGGGTGTTTGTTCATAACTATCTTGTGTTACTGAGCAAACAGGTCAATCAAGGAAAGTTGTCGAGAGAAGTCCTACAACGTGAGAAGCTACGCCTTCTATTCAATTTCGTAATCCCTTGGCTAACAAAGTTATATTTGTGGAAGAGAAAACGCTATTTTTTCAAGATTCGACTTTCGGCGGTAACCGACTGGTATTCGCCGATTGCACTTGTGTTCCTATTTCCAACGGGCATCGTGGTCTCGTCAGTTAGAGCCCTAAGTCGGCGTCTCGCCGTTTCTTTACGAACTGCATAATTGTAGCTGGGTAATATTTTCAAATTTGAAAATGACTTCTTGCCTTAAAAGGAATCATCCTCGTATGCAGGATGTATTGAAGTTTGCAGATTATGTCTGTTTGAGTGACATATGTGAGCGAAGAAATGACCTCGCTAAAGTTGTAGAAAGGAAGATAGCCGTCATATAGACCCAGCAACGAGTTTATGGTCAGCCAGAATGTCAAGCGCGTGAAATAGGAGAAATTATGGGTAAAAGACTTATATCAAATGCCATTATACGAGAAGCTTTCAATGTATTCCACTTCATATGGAATTTTCTCTCTTGGAAGCTAAAAAATCGCCATAATCGTACCTATATCCGTACTCTTTTTCCTATCTCACTTGTAAAAGTCGGACGTCATTCATACGGCCCACTTGAAGTACTGTCCTGGGGCGCAGATAACGAAGGACTTGAAATTGGCTCTTTCTGTTCAATTGCGCCGTTTACAAAGTTCATTCTGGGAGGCAATCATGCCTATCGCGGCTTTTTGACTTTTCCATGCGGGGTGAAGTTTGGCGGCTTGGAAAGGCAAGCGACCTCCAAGGGGCCTATATTTGTGGGAGATGATGTATGGATAGGGGTAGGCGCAACGATTATGTCCGGAGTCCGAATTGGAAAGGGTGCAATTGTTGCTGCCTGCGCTGTCGTCACCAAGGACGTTGAGCCTTATGCCATAGTAGGAGGGAATCCAGCTCATTTGATAAAGTACCGGTTCAGCAAGTCTGTAAGGGAGGGACTAGCTAAAATGGATTATACGATGATTGATGAGAATAGCATAAGGAAACGTTTGGACCTTTTAGACGTTCAACTAGACGACAGCAACTGGATGGAGACCGTAAGTGTCCTCTTTCGCCAGTAGTAGCAGTTGTCAGGCTGAACGCTAAGTTGGGTATAAGTCTCCTTAAGCCAATACCGGTATGCGCAGCTTGGCCTCTCGAGTATTCTTAAATTGAGATGCTTTTCTGCTTGTGGAAGGCGAATTGCGAGCACGACATTTTGAATGGCATATTTGCATAAGGACCCGCTTTTTTGCAATGTTGGAGTACCTCCTTGTATGCCGTTCAACGCTTATTATTCACGCGGCCTTGAATGGAGAGAGACACGGAGCTATCACGGCGTGTTACGAATAGACACCACAACAGCAGAAATATATGAGCTCTAAATCGATCAATATCAGGGGGGGCGAGGTTGTGAGCCTCATGAATGGAATCTCATTTGTCATAGTAAACTGGAACGGCGGGCAAGTCTTTGAGGAATGTCTTTGGTCTATAACTTCGAACATCAAAGAATTTGGGACCATAGACTATGAAATTGTGGTTGTTGATAACGGCTCAAAAGATCTTGATGTATCAAAGCTTTCGCAAATCCCGCGATTGCATCTTGTGCGCAATCGGCTTAATCGATTTTTCGCTTATGGAACGAATCAAGCTGTTCATGCGTCGAAAGGTGAATGTCTATTCATTCTGAATAACGATATTTGGTTTCCTGCGAGTTCCATAGTCCCGATGTATAGGGAGTATCTTAAGGACCTAAGTGCAATCTATGCGCCGCGGCTCCTAAATATAGATGGGTCAATTCAGAAGAGTATACGTGGACTTCCTACCAGCGCAGACTTGATCTATTCGTCGCTGTCGCTTGGAAAGCTAAGCGCTCGATATGATCACTGGAAATGTAATCGTTTTAACTATTCTGCCCGTCAATTAGTGGAACAACCTATGTTTTCTCTTCTCATATTGTCCCGCAATACCTGGGATCTGGTTGGAGACATGGACGTACAGTTTTCTCAGTATTTCAATGATGTGGATTGGTTCTATCGCGCAAAACTGTCGCGAGTAAGGACTTTTTTTGTGCCCGGGTGTAGCGCCGTTCACCATCATGGCTTCAGTGTTCAAAGACACTCATTCAAGCGGGTCTTCTTATCAACAATTGGAATGTACAGGTACCTCACTAAGATTGGCCAGTATGGCGTCATTCGGCAAGTACTATGTGTGGTACTCGTTTCTGCAATTTGTGGGGGTAGACTTTTGGCTTCGTTGGGAAAAATAGTCAAACGCCTAATTGTACTCCAAAATAGCTCAGAGCAAAGGATAACAATATCTCAATGAAATGCGGCAGCACAAGCAAACAGAGCACTAGCGACAAATAACATGAAGTCAGTAGCTATTCAGCTTCGCAATGAGAAAGGGGCAGTAAGGAAGGCTGTCGGGGTAATTCTACTGCTCTTCATTATTAAAAGCCTTGTTTTCATTTTCTTTTTCCCAGAGTTTGAGGGCCCAGATGAGCTCTTCCACACAAGAAACATTGTAAATGGAGACGTTTCGTCAGGCTATTACAGAGTCATGCACTTTTTGCTAGGGACCTACCCGTTCGAGATGGACCAACAACTGGATCCATCCACAACTCAAGACTTTAAGGGTGGAAGCAATAAGCTGCTATATGACCATCAGTCATCAAATCAACCGCAGTTTATATATCTAAAATTGTTCCAACTTGCCTTCCTATTGACCTTAATAATGGTTTTATATCTGACGGTCTTTTCTAATAGAAAGCCTGTTAGCTTGGGCTTCGAAGGACCAGAAAACGACCTCTTATTTTTCATGCTGTTTTTGTCCTGGCCCCAGGTCGCATATGGAATGACCATTCTTTCATCGGATTTCTTGACGTACGTCTACAATTTTGCCTTTTTTGTTCTGCTTTTTCGTCGCAGGCGCTACTTTGCAGCTCTCATAGGATCCGTATTGCTGATTTTTCTCATTGATAAGAATCCAATAGTAAATGTCGTATTCCTCGTAATCTATTTCATAAATGATATTATTTATGTCCGATTTTTTTCAATGAAGAAGCCAGTTCTTCTGGCAAGTCTCAATGTTCTTGCAGTTGTCGGGTTCTCCGTAGTCATAGCCAAGGGATATATTTCGGCTATTTCTCCGTATTTAAAGGCTAGCATTGATTACGGAAACCTTTTTAGCCATGACCCGCTAAACCGCATAGGTGTACTTTTCTTGAGCATTCTCTATATGGGCGGGAGCATGAGTTTGCGAGCCTTTGTGTTCGACTATGCGTGTTTTGGTATTTTAATTGTATATGGTATTCAGAAGATGCTGAGGACTTTGAAATCTGACTTGTTTTCACGCCGACTTTTTTTGTACGGAATCTCTTTCTTGTCTGCCTTCTTTGTAATAATGGCGATAATCCCAATGTTTGCACAGGCAAAGTACTATTATTTTATTGTTCCGATAATTCTATTGCTGATCCAGAAGTCGCTTTTCGGCACGGACGGTTTCACACCAAAAGTCGCAATCGGCTGGGCAATAATTCTGTTCTTTTTCTCCGTTAGCAAAATATTCTGGCCTGTCATCATTGCCTAAGCAGGTTGCAGACTATTTGAGGTTGATCTATCAGATTGCTTTTTTCGGCCATAAGTCAGTATCTAAATCTAGTCCATATTTTAACGGCCATTTATTTGCCAACTGCATAAATTCTATTGTTCGGCTATGAGCGTCCTCACACAGGTTTATGGCTTCTTTCTGAGAGAAGACTGAGCAATTAGCAGGAGATTTTGTGAGTCCATTGCTTGAAAGAGTTCGTTTGTGTGCATCGATTGTGCTCTACGGGACTCCACCGAATGAACTTCAAAAGGTACTGTCGTGTTTTTCTGGATCTCCTCTAAAAATCCATGTGGACCTAATCGACAACTACGGAAGAATTGATTATGGGCCAATCATTAAGAAAGTTGGAGTTACGTATTTTCAGACTGGCCAAAACCTTGGTTACGGAAAAGCTCATAATATTTCAATTCTAAGGTCAATTAATAGTTCGGATTACCACCTTGTCTTGAATCCGGACATCTCTTTTAGCGTGGAGATTCTATCGGCAATTATTCGTTTCATGGACCAGAACAAGGATGTTGGAATGATCATGCCACGAGTACTAAGTCCTGAAGGCAAATTGCAGCATCTATGCAAGCTCCTGCCGACGCCGCTTGATCTTTTCGTTCGCCGTTTCATTCCTTTTTCGATGGTTCGCGAATGGTTCAATAGAAATTATGAGCTTCAATCCTTTGGCTACAATTGTCTGATGGACGTTCCGTCCCTCTCGGGGTGCTTTATGTTTCTTAGAACCGCAGCGGTTCAAGATGTTGGGGGGTTTGACGAAAAATTCTTTATGTATGCTGAGGATATTGACCTTACTCGTCGTATCCATGCTAAGTATAAGACTCTTTTCTTTCCGTATGTGAGCGTAACGCACGTCCATGCTCAAGAATCCTACAAGAGCAAACGTATGCTACTTGTTCATGTGAGAAATATTGTACGTTACTTTAACAAATGGGGATGGTTCTTCGATCTCGAGCGCAAAAAAATAAATGCTTTGGCTCGAAAGTCGGCAAAATTCGTGATTAAAATGGGAAGACGGAGCGAGTTTGTGGTAGATGGAGCAGTGGAGCATATGCTATTCAATCGGAAGGGAATTAAGTGAAAGGCATCATTCTTGCTGGCGGTTCCGGTACACGTCTGTATCCCGCAACAAAGGTTGTCTGCAAACAGCTCCTGCCTGTGTACGACAAGCCAATGATTTATTATCCTCTGTCCACGCTGATGCTTGCAGGGATCCGAGAGATTCTAATCATTTCGACGCCTGCGGATCTGCCACGGTTTCGTGATCTTTTTGGCACAGGCGAGCAACTGGGCCTTAATCTTTCCTATGCGGTGCAGGACGCGCCGCGCGGACTCGCAGACGCGTTTCGCGTCGGAGCAGAATTTATCGGCATAGATAACGTTAGTTTGGTTCTCGGCGACAACATCTTCTATGGTCATGGAATTTCGGGGATCCTTCGCGATGCCTCCAAGCAAGAATCTGGCGCCACTGTTTTTGGATACTATGTGAATGATCCAGAGCGCTACGGAGTTGTGCAGTTCGATGCGCTCTTCAACGTGATTTCACTTGAAGAAAAGCCGGCAAAGCCGAAGTCGAACTATGCAGTGGTCGGTCTCTATTTCTACGATAACGAGGTAGTTCGAATTGCGCGGGATCTGAAACCTTCCCCACGGGGAGAGATTGAGATCACGGATGTGAATAAGAGATATCTGGAAATGGGGAAGCTCCACTGTATCCTTATGGGGCGGGGATTTGCTTGGCTTGATACAGGCACTCACGCATCGCTGGTGGATGCCACGCTCTTCATCAAAACAATCGAAGACCGACAAGGTTTAAAAATAGCTTGTATCGAAGAGATAGCGTATCAGATGAAATACATTGACGCTTCCCAATTGCGCGGGCTCGCGGAACCGCTGCGAAAGTCCGGATATGGGGAATACCTTTTGCGTGTCCTTGAACAGGGCTATCCGCAGAACGGAGGATGAGACGGTGCCGTTCACTTTCACTAAGGTTGGGATTCGCGGGCTTGTCATTGTTCAGCCGCGGGTATTCCCAGATGACCGCGGCTTTTTTTTTGAAGGCTACAAAGCAAGTGATTTTGAGCGGGCGGGTATTGCCGAAAGCTTCGTTCAGGATAACCATTCCTGCTCTTCATTTGGCGTTTTGCGCGGGCTGCACTATCAGCTTCCGCCATTTGCTCAAGGCAAGCTAGTCCGAGTTTTGGAGGGACGCGTCTGGGATGTTGGGGTGGATATCCGACCGGACTCTTCAAGCTATGGGCAGTGGTACGGAATCGAGCTATCCGCAAAGGATCACATGATGTTCTACATTCCTCCAGGCTTCGCTCACGGATTCGTCACTTTGTCGGAGCAGGCTCAGTTCTTGTACAAATGCACTGCGGAATATAGCAAAGAAAGCGAGGCCGGAATCCGTTGGGATGACCCTACAATTGGAATCGATTGGCCATTAAAGGACGTAAGCGTGTCAGAACGCGATCGCAGGCTACCATTACTCGCAGAAGCTTTGCCGTTTCCGTCAGGATGGCTGAAGTGATTTGGATCGTTGGCGCCAAAGGCATGCTCGGGCAAGAAGTGGTACGTCAATTGAACACCCTTCGTCTCTCGCATATTGACAGCGACATGGACTGCGATATCACGGATCCAGCAGCCGTAACTCGGTTCTCTTCCGGCCGGCCTATCAAATGGATCGTCAACTGCTCAGCGTACACAGCGGTGGACAAAGCAGAAGATGAAGAGAGCAAGGCGGATGCCGTTAACGCAATTGGCCCTGCAAACCTCGGACGAGTGGCCGCTGCGCTCGGCGCGCGAACAATTCATCTCTCAACGGATTACATATTTGATGGCGAGGCGTCCTCGCCCTATGCGGAATCAACACCTCCCGCTCCCAGGGGAGCGTACGGACGTACAAAGCTCAGGGGCGAAAATCTGCTTACTACGGCTACACCTGAATACTTTATCGTTCGAACCGCGTGGCTATACGGGGTTCGGGGCAAGAACTTTGTTTACACAATGCTTCGGCTGATGAACGAGCGCGCAGAGGTGTCGGTTGTCGATGACCAGTACGGCACACCGACCTACGCTCGGGACCTTGCCGCCGCCCTCTGCTCAATCATTACTGAGGATTCGCACGCCTACGGAATCTATCATTACTCCAACGAAGGTGAGACGACTTGGTTCCAATTCGCGCGTGCTATCTATGATTTGGGGAAAGCGAGTGGGCGCGTAAAGAATACGTGTGATGTTCGGGCGACCACAGCGGACCGTTATCCAACAAAAGCGGTCAGGCCACGGTATTCAGTGCTTTCCAAACAGAAGATTCGAGAGACTTTCAGAATTTCAATTCCGATTTGGCAGGACGGGCTTGCACGTTTCTTTCTTGAGCTTGATGAGGAGGGCATTGAATGAACAGCGGGCGCACTTTTCGCAACCTCCTTGTCACCGGCGGCGCTGGCTTCATTGGTACAAACTTCATCCGCTACCTCTTTGAGCAAACAGATTTCCGCGGACGTGTGATCAATCTGGACAAGCTCACCTATGCCGGCAATCCCGCAAGCCTTTCAGATGTGGCAGCAGAATATGGCGATCGCTACCAAATTGAGCGGGTCGATATCTGCGATGCTGACTCTGTGCGCTCGGTCTTTGAGCGCTACGCTATCGATGCGGTAGTCCACTTTGCCGCGGAAAGCCATGTGGACCGGTCCATCCTCGGACCCCGTGAATTCGTCAATACAAATGTCATGGGAACTTTCACGCTGCTGGAAATGGCCCGGGCGGCTTGGAAAGACCGCCGTGATGTGCTCTTCCATCATGTGAGCACGGATGAGGTATATGGCTCGCTCGGCGCGGAAGGTCTTTTTACAGAGACCACTCCATATTCTCCCCGCAGCCCATATTCGGCTAGCAAGGCCGGCTCTGACCACCTGGTAAGGGCCTATCACCACACATACGGCCTTCCGATCACGGTTTCTAACTGTTCAAATAACTACGGCCCCTATCAGTTCCCGGAGAAGCTTATTCCTCTCATGATTCTTAATATGCTTGAGGGCAAGAGCCTGCCGGTGTATGGCGAGGGCAAGAACGTCCGCGATTGGCTCTACGTCGAGGACCACGCATCAGCGGTATGGGCTATCATGTCGCGTGCCCACGAAGGCGAGACGTACAATGTCGGCGGGGAGACCGAAAGACGCAATATCGACATTGTGAACCAACTCTGCAAGGTCGTTGCTGAAGAGACAGGGAAACTGCTTTCCGACTATACAGCGCTTATCCGCTTTGTGGCCGACCGCCCAGGCCACGACCAGCGTTACGCTATTGACTGTACAAAGATCAAGCGTGAGCTTGGCTGGAGGCAGAAGTACAAGTTTGATGAAGGTTTGAAGAGTACTGTACGTTGGTACCTGGAACATACGGATTGGGTTGAAAGCGTCCGAACCGGCGCGTATCGCAAATGGATCGAAGCCAACTATACGCAGCTTAAGCGGACGTGACCCATTGATCGACCTTTATACTGAGCCCAGAAATTTGGACAGTGCGCAGGTACTTAATAAGGTGGCTGCCCCCCTTCAAAAGGGGACGAAGGGAGGCATAAAGTGAAGGGCATGCGATAGAGGTACTTCAAAGAGTTCAAGGCGAAGGTAGCAATCGAAGCCCTGAGGGGCGAGAAGACCCCTAAAGAAATCGCAAGCGTACACGCGGTTTATCCGAATCTCGTGGCACTGCGGAAGAAGCGGCTCATCGAGAGCGTTGGACAACCCTTTGAAAAAGCAGGGAAGTATAAGGAGTTTGAGGCAGAAACAGCCGAGCGGTTCGATCGTAGGAAAGAAGAATGTAGTTCTTTGGATACACTGTGCGAACCTTCAACCGCGTTTCATATTGTGTCCTGTGATTCACCCTCTCAGGGAATGCAATGACCGCAAGCTTCCCACATTTGGGATAGTGCTTGATCTGCCCTCGGTGCTCGGTCACCTCCACGGCGATGGGGGGAACGTCGAAGTCTTGTCACAGTCCATATCCTCGTGGTCTCATATATTTCAGCGTCATCCCGCAAAGGTGAAACTTTTCGCATAGTGAATCTGCACATGCTTCGGGTGCATCACTATAGACAACGTGGTTCCCTCGTGCCCTTTCTGCCCTGCAGGCTTTTTTCCGCTGGGCTGACGCTTCTTGCAGAACCTCCGAACCAAACCCCCGATAGGAGGAGGTCTAGTACCACAAAACATGGCTCCCGGAATACTCGCCCGCGGCGTCTGACGTGACGGCGGTTCCCAGAGTGCCTACGAATAATCGACAAAGGAAAGCACTGTACTGCAGGCCACCAATGGAATAATTCTTCGGGCGTTCTATCGTGCTTCGCAGCTGAATGGACCATTGTGGTTTTTGCTTTTCCATGCTATCCCGCTTGTCTAATATGGAGGATTAATGCTTAATACTAGTGATTCTGAGAAGAGAATATTACTTTCAGTTAATATAATTATATTGGGCTTCTTATTGGCAGTCGCTTTTCATTATATCCTGGGGATGTATCTGGGGAAAGGCTATCCTTTCAATACTTTTCTCTTTTCACCCATAGATAAATTCAATGATTTTTTTCATCCGCTGAGGGCTGCATCCCTGAAGAACCCTTATGACTACTATTCACTCACGGGAGTGATACAGCCATATCTGCCGCTTGTATACATTATCATGAAACCTCTGACGCTTGTTCCCAACTATGTAGCTTTTGGTTTCGTGATGCTCTTGTTTTGCTTGTTCCAAGCATTTGCGATACGATTTCTCGTCATAAGAGTGATAGAAAAGCCGTCTCTCCAGATCACCTCATTCCTTGTATTGTTTGCCTGCATATATCCGTTCTTGTTCGTGCTTGATCGAGGTAGTACGGAGTCAATTATTTATATCTTCATTGGGCTATTTTTTTATTTCTATTATATTCGTCGGTCGCCGATCGTTTCGGCGCTTTTTCTTGGACTATCCGTTTCGCTGAAAATCATCCCCGGCATTTTGATCATTCTTTACCTTGCAGACCGCGATTTCAGAGGTTTCATATGGGCCGCCGTATTCATATTTTTCATCAACGTTTTTGGCTTCATCTACCTTTCATTGATATCTGCAGTTCCCATTATGCAATTGGTGAGAGATTTCCTTCAGCAATTCTCACTCTATAACCAGGTATACAATTTCAGCGGCATGGGGATCGGGCACCGGCACACTCTTTGGATATTTCTCCAAACATTAAACCTGCAATTTAGAGTGATAGATTTTGGAGTGTTGCTTAAGCTATATGATGGCATGATTCTTTTGCTGCTAGGTTTGATCATCTATACTGTTTGCATGAAGAAACTGAGTTCCTGGAAGAGAGCCTCTCTTCTTCTCGTAAGCATGGTGACCCTTCCTTCAAGCCTTGGGGACTATACGCTTATTCATCTTTTCTATGCGCTCATGGCATTCATCTTGTTGGGCGATGGGAATGACATAAAGAAATATCTCGTACTATTGTCATTAGTTTTTATTCCCATCACCTACGTTTATATTAGAATAACATGGGTTTCCGATTTCCTATATCCATTGATTCTATTGTCAATCATCATCCTTCTTCTGAGGGAAGGCTTTATGGAAAAAGGCAACTACGATTTGCCAGAAACCGTCAGAATGAAATTGCAGTAAACCAGTAAGCCAATAAAAGAACGCTGAAAAAATTCGCAACGTTGCATAATGAATCTCCATGCGCTAATGTTTCGGAGAATTGCCCTTCAATTTCATTGGAGAGATATACATGAAAACCGTGATCATTGTACCGACCTATGACGAAGCCGCGAATATCGGCAAGCTTTTGGATGCTATATTTAGGGTGACGGCTTCTATACATTCTTCAACTGTTGATGTCCTCATTGTCGATGACAATTCCCCTGACGGGACGGGCAGTATTGTTGTCGCTTTCTCTATGGAACGAGGTCTTGATAAACGACTGTTTCTACTCACACGGACTGGCAAACTTGGCCTGGCGAGCGCCTATACCGCTGGTCTCTCCTGGGGTCTTGAACATGGCTACGAACAGGTAATCATCATGGACGCCGACCTCTCTCACAACCCATCTTACCTCCCGGAGATGATTGGGAAGATGAAGGAGAGCGACCTCGTCATCGGTTCCCGTTATGTTCAGGGCGGAGGAGTCCTCGGCTGGGGAATCATGCGCAAGATTGTTTCATTTGGCGGCTCGTTTTTTGCGCGAAGCGTCCTGCGCTGCCCAATTAAAGATTTCACAAGCGGATTCACAGGCTGGAAGAGTGAGGCCTTGGAAAAGCTAAATATGCGAAACATCAGCTCTAAAGGCTATTCATTCAATTTCGAGATCAAATATAGGGCGTTCCGGGCTGGGCTCAAAATTGCTGAGTTCCCCATATTGTTCGAGAATAGGGTGCAGGGAAAGTCGAAGATGCCTTTATCAACCGTTCTAGAAGCCGTGTATAGAGTTTTCATCCTCAGAAGGATAGTGAAGTGACATTTAAGGGGATTTTCGGCGCCGTGCAGAATTCGACCTTTGTGCGTTTTGCGATAGTTGGCGGGCTAGGGGCTATTACAAACCTCGCCATCTTCTACCTGCTAGTGGATGTGCTACACAAGGACCCGACCCTCGTATCTATTAGTACCTTCATCTTTTCTTTGACACAGAATTACTTCCTCAACCACGCTTGGACATTCCGGAAAACCCTTGGCGGAGAGAGGATCTCTCTTATACGCTATCTCAAATACTTTGGCAGCTCGCTGTTTGGTCTGGCAGTGAATATAGGGACCCTCAACCTCATGTTTGCAATACACTCATTCAAGACCAAGGTTCTTGCCCAGGCACTTGGGATTCTTTTGGGCTTGGTTGTGAATTATATCGGATCCAAGTATCTTGCGTTCAAGAAAAAGGGGAGCTAGTATTGTGTCAAAGAAGTTTATGGAGTTGACCCGATTTTGTGGACCTGTCGACCTTTGAGAAAGAGCATGGGCCACGCCACGAACCAAGCCTGCGTATGCGCCGGAGCTCTACAATCGGATTATAGACCGGGCGCGGGCAGACAACCACTGCTATCCTGGTGCGCGAGTTTGAGCCAACCGAGACAACGATCCGCAACTAGGTCGCCCAAGACGCGCGCTATGCTGGGATGCAGGCGGACGGTCTTGCAACGGAGGAGCGCAAGGAGCTGAACGAAGTCCGATTGAAAGTTCGCACGCTCCGGGAAGAGTGCGGCATTTTGAAACTACGGTTGCGTGGTTCGCGCAAGAGACCGTCGCGACGTCACGAAAGCCTTTCAGTACGTGATTGGGTATGAAGAGAATTGCCAGGGCGGGTTGTGCGTCACGGTGTCCTGAAGGAGGTTATTCTATGACGGCGAACATGGAGGGTGGGCGCAGTACGGTTCGAGGTCGCATCAATGCGGTCGCACCCATCAGGATCTGCGACATCGGTGGCTGGACCGACACGTGGTTCGCAAAGCGCGGCGCCATCTTTAATATAGCCGTCTACCCCTATGTCGAGGTGCAGGTATGCGAGCGATCTGGGCAAGGGGACGCCTCGATTTCGATCAATCTTGAGAATTACAACAAGAGCTACGATCTGGATCCCGGCAACATCCTATACGGGGCACATCCTCTCATTGACGCTGCTATCGACAGCATCGGCCTTGCCGCTGATATTTCGCTCGATGTGAACATTTTCTCCTCGGCTCCGCCCGGTGCTTCAACAGGGACCTCCGCAGCAGTTGCTGTCGCCCTGATCGGTGCGCTGAGCGCGTTCGCTGGCAAGCACCTGACTTCGTACGAAATGGCAACGCTGGCGCATTCCGTAGAGATCGTAAAGCTAGGGCTCCAGTGCGGTGTCCAGGACCAGCTCAGCAGCGCATTCGGGGGGATCAACTACATCCAGATGCAGAGTTTTCCTCATGCTAGTGTCTCTCCGGTGAACATTGCTAACCGGACATGGTGGGAGCTGGAAAACCGTCTTTCCCTTGTCTACATCGGGACGCCGCACAGCTCGAGTGAGATCCACGAGAAGGTCATTGCGGATATCGGGGAGGATGCTGAGAACGACCCTCGCCTGCAGAGACTGCGGGAGTTGGCTGGCGAAGCGAAAAGCGCCGTGCTTGAGGCGGACTTCGAATCTCTCGGGCGAATCATGGACGACAACACAGATGTACAGCGAAGGCTCCATCCTGCTCTCGTCTGCGCGCAGTTCGAGAGGGCCATCGAAATTGCCCGTCGTTTCGGAGCAATCGGGTGCAAGGTCAACGGCGCGGGAGGAGACGGTGGGTCCTTGACGGTACTTGGGAACGGTGATGCCGCCAGCAAGCGAAAGATGCAGGCCGCTCTTGCGGAAGAGAGGATGCACCCGATTCCAATTTATTTGTCTCGCTACGGGGTAAGGGTCTGGTAGGCAGACTATGGAGAAGGAAGGCCTAATTCAAGGAGGGGAGACCGAAAAACGCAACATTGACATTGTGAATCAGCTCTGCAAGGTCGTTGCTGAAGAAACAGGGAAACCGCTTTCCGACTACACAGCACTTATCCGCTTTGTGGCCGACCGCCCAGGCCACGACCAGCGTTACGCTATCGACTGTACAAAGATCAAGCGTGAGCTTGGCTGGAGCCAGAAGTACAAGTTTGATGAAGGTTTGAAGAGTACAGTACGCTGGTACCTGGAACCCAAGGATTGGGTTGAGAGCGTCCGGACCGGCGCGTATCGCAAATGGATCGAAGCCAACTATACCCAGCTAAAGCGGACGTGACCCATTGATCAACCTCCTCCAGACCGCCCTCGCACTTGCCCGCACTTCCCTCGCAGGCATGGACATGGATGCGCGTACCGAGATTCATGACCAGCACGTCGTTGACATCACGACAAAGGGAGACCGTGGAGTTTCGGACGTTCTGACGGCATTCTTTCGGGAATCGGGTTTTTCTGCTGTTGTCCTCAGCGAGGAGTCGGGGAGGGTAGACTTGTGTTCGGATCCCCAGTACACGGTCACCATTGATGACATAGATGGAACGGACAATTTCTTCCGTGGCGGAGGTTTGCTCCCGTATTGCACCATCATTTCTATTCTTGCAGGCACCAGGCCGTCCTTTGCGGATGCGGTTGCCGCCGGCATCATCGAACATCGAACAGGCGCCCTCTGGCTGGCGGAAAAGGGCAAGGGCTGCCTTTTTCAGGGCGTTGGAGCGCGTACGTCACAAAAGAACGAGTTGAATCGGCGGACGCTCGTTCCAATCGATCATTATGGTTCAGCGCACGATTTGCCTCGTTTGGCTGCGCTCCACTCTCGAGCATGGATCAAGGATTTTGGCTCGGCAGGATTTCACCTTGCGGGCGTGGCAAGCGGGATGTTCGATGCTTACGTCACCACTGCGCAAAAGGGACACGAGATTGCGGCAGGCTATTTGCTCATCACCGAGGCTGGTGGCTGTCTGCTGGACATGACTGGGCGTCCTCTGGGTACGCGGCCATACGACTTCAACGCTACTTACGAGATTATCGCCGCAGGCAACAAGGTTTTGGCCGAATCGATATTATCGATTTTGCATTCCAAAAAAACTTGACTTACCCAGGGAGGCACGATATAAAATAACATATTGTTATAATCA
>Ga0265316_10003875_pt1 | contig 15002 bp, 15 predicted proteins | sample 4522metaG_FD_202092 | JGI IMG/M metagenome (GOLD analysis project Ga0265316, IMG submission 202092) | Rhizosphere microbial communities from Carex aquatilis grown in University of Washington, Seatle, WA, United States - 4-5-22 metaG | ecosystem: Host-associated > Plants > Roots > Rhizosphere >...
TGACTATCGTTTTTTTCTTTTTAGAATAGGACTGTCCTTGGGTTTTGAATGTGAAGAATTATTGGGCTATCCAATGCTTTCCGTTCCTAATTCTAGAATCAGAATATCCGACGCAGACAAAAATAATTTCAAATTACATACTTTTTGCCTAATGCCAAATCATTTTCACTTACTCATTGAGCAGTGCAAGGATGAACCAATTTCAAAATTGATGTTAAAAATAAATACTAGCTATGTGATGTATATAAATAAAAAATACAAAAGAGTGGGACACTTATTTCAGGATCAATTCAAAGCAGTGCTAGTGGAAGATGACTCTCAATTAATGTGGACATCATCATATATACATATGAATCCTATAAAAGATGGTTATGTAAAAAATCCATCCGAATACAAATGGAGCAGTTATGATGATTATATGAGAGAAAGAAATCTTCCAATAATAACAAAAGATTTACTACTTGGTTTATTCGGAGACAAAAATGCTTTTAAAAAAGAAACTTTGAATTATCTAAAAAACACAGAAAACATGGCAAGGGGCACCCTTGCCATGTTTTAATATTGAATCATTTACTTCATGTGTTTATGAAAAAACTCTGGTGTCAAAATATTTCTTTTAACAGAATGGTGGTCTGAAAATTTAATTTCTGCTTCATCACAAATTGTAATGAAATTCTTTGGTTTTTGTCCAGACGCTTTTAATTCCTTCATCAGGTCATGCTCTTTTCTCCAAAAATCATAAACTTCTGGATTATCGTCGAAATATTTTTTGCTTTTATCCAAAATATCTTTTACAAATCCTGTTTTGTCCAAAGGAATTTTACTGTTTTCTATGTAAAATAGATACGGATATTCTTTTAACATCATCTCCCAAATCTTTTTTGTGACGACTTCAAAATCAATTCTTATTCCGTATCTGTTTTCTTTAAACAACTCCCATTCTCTGTCATCATCAAAAATTATTGTGATGTCTACATCTGAATTTTCTCTTTCTTTTCCAACAGCCACACTTCCAAAAACACGAATTCCAATCACATGCTCGTCATATTTATATTCTGCAACAATTTCATCAACTATTTTTTGTTGGATACTGGGCATAGATTCTAGATGAGTGGTGGCAAGGGGCACCCTTGCCACTTTGGTTATAAGCAAATAAGAGAAGCAATCGAGTCCCCTTCGCGGAGCTTCATGACACGGACGCCTTGGGTCTGGCGGCCGAGGATTGAGATTTCTTTGACATCGACACGGATGACTTGAGATTTTTTGGAAATTGCCACCACTTCTGCGTCATCGCCTTCAAAAACTTTGGCTGAAATCAGCACACCGGTTTTCGGCGTCACTTTTGCCGTTTTGATGCCACTGCCACCGCGGTTTTGGATTTTGTATTCGTCCACATCGGTGCGTTTGCCGTAGCCGTTTTGCGAAATGACCATGAGGGTCGGCGTGTCGGACTCTTTGTGAATGACATCGGAGGAAATAACATAGTCGCCCTTGGAAAGTCGCATGCCACGCACACCCATCGATGTGCGACCTGTCTCGCGAATGTCGGACTCCTTGAAATGTATCGCCTGCCCTTTTGCTGTGACAATCATATTAGTATCGCCTTTGCGAACGAAAGAAGCCGAGATGAGCTGGTCGCCACTGTCCAGTGTGATAGCAATAATGCCGGAAATGCGCACATCGGCAAAACTTGCCGCCTTACATTTTTTTGCCACACCGGCGCGCGTCACCATGAGGAGTGAGTCGTCGGATTTTTTGACTTCTTTTGGCATCGGTAAAATGCTGGTGATTTTCTCACCTTCGGAAAGTGGCAAAAAGTTTTGGACCGACTTGCCACGCGTAGCTCGCCTGCCCTCCGGAATGTCATACATTTTTGTTTGGTAGGCCTTGCCTTTGTCTGTGAAGAAAAGCAGGTCACTGTGCGTCGAAGCAATCAAAAGTGTGGTGACAAAATCCTCTTCTTTTGTATCGAGGTCCACCACGCCGACGCCCCCGCGTTTTTGTTTGCGGAACTCATCGGGGTTGGTGCGTTTGATGTAGCCGCCGGCGGTCAGCACCAGCGCGTTTTCCTCGTCCGGCACCAAATCCTCGACAGACAAAACTGCCGCGCCACCTTTTATGATTTTTGTGCGTCGCTCGTCGCCGTATTTTTCTTTGATTGCCACCGACTCGTCTTTAATAATCTGCAACATTCTTTGTGCACTACCCAAAATGGCTTTCAATTCTTCAATCAAAATCTGCACAGCTTTCAGCTCGTCCTCCACTTTCTTGCGTTCCAGTCCGGCAAGGCGTTGCAATTTCATTTCCAAAATAGCCGTGGCCTGAATGGCCGAAAATTTAAATTCTTTCATCAAATTGCGATGCGCCTCCGGCGTGTCCTTGCTGGCGCGGATGAGTTTGATGATGGCGTCAATGTGGTCGAGCGCTTTTTTCAAGCCAAGCAAAATATGCTCGCGCTCCAGCGCTTTTTTCAAATCGTATTCAGTGCGCCTTCGGATGATTTCTTTTCTGTGTTTTATAAATTCCTGCAAAATATCTTTCAGCGACAATGTTTGTGGCACGCCGTCGACCAGCGCAACCATGTTGTAGTGGAACGGGTCCTCGAGCTGTGTGTGTTTGTAGAGAAAGTTGAGAACCGTTTGCGGATGCGCCGTGCCTTTCAGGTCGAGCACCACACGAATGTCGTCGGTCGACTCGTCGCGAATATCTTTGACACCTTCTAGTCTTTTGTCTTTTATCAAATCAACAATTTTTATAATCAGCTCCGACTTGTTGACACGAAAAGGAATCGAGGTGATGATAATTTGAAAATTGCCAGCTTTGTTTTCGACGATTTCTGCGTTGCCTCGCACCACCACACCACCTTTACCTGTGGCATATGCATGCGCGATGTCTTTTTGACTGAAAGCAATGCCACCAAGTGGAAAGTCCGGACCTTTGACGAACTGCAAAAGATCCTCGGTCGTGGCGTCCGGATTGTCGGCGAGGTGCATCGTGGCGTCCATCACCTCGACGAGGTTGTGTGGCGGAATGTTGGTCGCCATGCCGACGGCAATGCCGAGCGTGCCGTTCAAAAGCAAGTTTGGCACAGTCGACGGCAACACGGTCGGCTCTTTTTTCGTCCCGTCGTAGTTTGGCACAAAGTCCACAGTTTCCTTTTCGATGTCGCGCAAAATTTCGGCGCAAATTTTGGACATTTTGGCCTCTGTATAACGCATAGCTGCCGGCGGATCCCCGTCGATTGATCCAAAATTTCCTTGACCGATGACCAGCGGATAGCGCATCGAAAATGGCTGCGCCATTTTGACCAATGAGTCGTAAATAGCCACATCGCCGTGCGGGTGGTAGTTGCCCATCGTGTCGGAAACAGGCACAGCGGACTTTCGCGTTTTGCCACCGGCAGTCAGGCCGGCTTCGTTCATGGCGAATAAAATACGGCGATGCACAGGCTTGAGCCCATCGCGGACATTCGGCAAAGCTCGGTCGGTGATGACCGACATGGCGTAGTCGATGAAAGACTCCTTCATCTCGGTCGTAATCTCACGCGCAATGACGCTGACTCGCTCCGGCAGACCGGCAACCTCGGCAATTTGTGTGTCTTTTTTGCTCATAAATTAAACTTCATTATAGCATATTGCAATTTGAAATTCAAAGCATTTTCTGTGAATTGCCGACACAAACCTCTTAAAAATTTCCTTTCCGGATACGCTCGTCCCGCCAGCGCGGGACTCATTCCTGTCCTCGGCCTTGACTTGTCAATGAGCCGAGCCCCGAAGGCTCGGTCGTTGACAAGACCATGCTCGCGACCTGCGGAGTCTCCGGAAAGGATTTTTTGGAACAGGTTTTATTGGTGCCATTTTGAAAAATTTGATACGAAAAAACCCTCACGATGCACAATTGCATAATGAGAGTTGCGGACCGACGGGGACCGGCGTGCTTTACAGCGCGCGGTGGCTTGTGAGCCGCGGACATGGCGCATTCATCACACCACCGGTCCCCATCGGGTACTACCAATTTTTTTTGAACTCGTGGTTTCTTTGAGAAAAAAATTCTCAGAGAATTTTGTCTTTTCAGCTCCGAAGAGCAACTAGCCTATCAGTCCTCTGGCGAGGTAGAGTCGGGTATTTGAGCTGTTGTCTCCTTTTCGCTCCCGAGGTCTTGGCCGACCTCACCTGCACGCCGCTATTCGCTGACGAGCACATTTAACCGTTCTTCGGGACGGGACCGTTTTTCAAAATTTGTCGCCGGGTGGGATTATGGCTGTGATAGTTTCAGCCGACCGCCGGCGATTACGACTGCAACAAAAATGTTGGTGTGTCATAATCTCTGGAATAAGCTTAGCATAGTATTAAAATTCTGTCAAGCGATTTTGGGGTGAAAAGCAAAATTGTTTTTGGAAATTGAAAAATGGCTTTATTTTAAGCCATTTTTTGAAGATGAAAAATAAATGAGGAAAATTAAACCCACTCATAAATGAGTGGGTTTTCACTACTTTTCGAAATTTAAATTCTCTTGCAATAATTTCATGACAACATAAGCCACCTCTTTTGAAAGCCGAATGTTTGTCACGACTCTATTTCCTTTTCTTTGTGTTGCGGCCATTATTTTAACCTTTTTTTTCTTGATATTTCCAAGTGACAATCCTCTCGTGTCACTTGGAATAAAATCACGAGAAAAAACCAAAATCAAATCATCTGGATTGTCTACAACAATCCAGGCTTCTTTGTCACTACCGTCAACGCTGTATCCAGCGATATATTTTGCTATAGCCACTGCAATACCTCCGATAACAATATAACCACAGATAGTAAAAAAATGCAAATCTTTATTTCGCCACTGCAACCGCCTCATCAAACGCGACCGAGAGCAGTTTCGAGCCACCACCGAGTCCCATGGTCACGCCGTAGAGAATGCCGGCGCGGGACATTGTCTCGCGGTTGTGGGTGATGACGATGAGTTGGGAAAATTTTGCCAAGTTTTCAATCATGTCGGCGTATTTTTTTGAATTGGCTTCGTCGAGAGCCGCGTCCGTTTCGTCGAGAATAATAAACGGCGGAGGGTTGACTTGCGAGACAGCAAAAAGTAGGGCGATGGAAGTCAGCGCGCGCTCGCCACCGGAGAGCATCATCAGACCTTTGATTTTTTTCTTTGGCAAACTAACCTCGATGTCAATCCCCTCTCCTTCGGGAGTACCCTCAGGATAAGTGTCCGCTTCGCTCCCCTTACTCTCCATATCGTCAATATTAAATATTTCGTCCGAGTCTTTCTTTTTTCTTTTCGGCGCGTTGATTACGGAAAGGCTCGCCACGCCACCACCAAACATCAGTGCAAAATATTCGCGGAACTGGGTGTTGATTTTTTCCACGCCTGTTTTGAATTCGGTCGAAAGGCGCTGGTCGAGGTCGGCGATGAGCTCGGTCAGAGACTGCGCCGAATTTTTCAAATCAGTCAATTCTTTTTCCAGAAAAGCGTCACGCTCGGAAACTTCAGTGTATTCTTTCAGCACATCCGCACCACCGGTCCCGCCCGAATCCTCCAAACGAATTTTTATTTTTTCAATTGCCCGACGGCGGTCTTCCTGCGCCGTGCGCACCTCACTAAAATCAAAAACCAGCGACGCAAATTGCAAAACAGCTGTGCCGAGCATCATGCCAAGCTCGGCCAATTCCCTTTTGAAATCCTCGCGAACGATGTGCAAAATTTCCTCCTCTGCCGACAACGCACGAAGTTCGGAGTGCACTTCTTGCTCCTCTGCCATGATTCTGAAAACGGCTTTTTCAGCATCACGGTTGGAATCTTTTTCGCGATTTATTTTTTCTTGCAAGGTGGCATATTCTACCGACAGTCGGTTTTCCGTTTCCGAAACTTTTTGCATTTGCTCCCCTGTCATTTTTTTGTCGTCACCCAGCACAGCCAAATCCTTTTGCGCTTCGCCGAGAAGCGTCGTGTCGACTTTGTCTTTATTGCTGTCGATGAATTCGGAAATTGCCAGACTGATTTCGTCCAAAGTTTTCAAAATGCTCTGGATGTCGCGAGAATTTTTTGCTTCGCCTATTTTCACCCCGACATTTTGATACAGCGCCTCAACAGAAACCAGTGTGACTGTCTTGTGCAAGTATGAGCTGGCGATTTCCTCCTGCTTTTTTATCATCCTCGACAGCGAAATTATCTCGCCATCCAGTCTGCCGGACTCGCGCAGGAGCTCGTCTTTTTTCTGTCGCGCTGTGTGTAGCTCACTTTCGAGCGTTATCAGCCTGTCGCTCGCGCCGTCGCGATGTTTAGCATTTTCCAAAATCTGTTTTGCCTCAGCGAGCTCGTTTTTTAATTTGCTTTCCGTTTTTTCCAGTGGCGATTTTTTGTCGGCAATTTCGGCAGTTTTGCGTTTAATGTATTCATCCTCGCGTTTCAAATATTCTTTTGCCAGCGTTTGCAATTCCTCGCGCATCTGCAAAGTTTTCTCGACTTTCTCCACCTGCTTTTTCAAAAATTTGATGTGTGGCGCAATTTCTCGTCGCAAGCTTTCCGTCTGCGCAATATTTTCGCGCGTCTTTTCCAGCTTGCGCTGACTCTCCTGCTTTTTGTACTGGTACATTTTGAGCCCCAGCGCGTCCTCTATCATTTCCTTTCGCTCTTTGATACTGGCGCCGAGAATTCTGTCCGCCTCGCCTTGCGAAATAATATGGTGTCCCGATGCGCCGATGTGCGCCGCCGCCAAAAGTTCAACGACATCACGCAGTCTCACCTGCGAACCGTTGATGAGATACTCGTTGACCGAGTCGCGATGCACCACACGCTCGACCGTCACATCCTCGAAGTCAATCGGCAGAAATTTGTCACGGTTATCGAAAATTATTTTCACGCTGGCGCGGTTTCCGCGAGGCAAATCACCGGCGCCATTAAAAATCAAATCCTCGCCTTTTTTGCCACGCAGTGATTTGATGCTCTGCTCGCCGAGAACAAAACGAAACGCCTCGGCAATGTTGCTCTTGCCCGAGCCGTTTGGTCCGACGATGGCCGAGATGGAAGAATTAAACAAAAGCTCGCTCTTTTTTGCAAAACTTTTGAAACCGGAGAGTTCAATGGATTTCAAATACATGAGAATATATTATCACAAAAAAACAAAATCTCGTAGCTGGTTGCTACGAGATTGAAATGAGTTACCATCCTGCACTTTTGTATTTTGAAAAATAAGCCATTATTGGCAACTCTTCAACACTCCGTCTGTTGCTCGGGCAAGAAAGAACGACCCAGACGCTACCATTTTTTTCATACACGGAATATACAGTATAAATCGTAGGGGAAGAATCATCAGACCTATCCTCATACACTTTACTGCCGAGCAATATCATATTTTCTGCACAAGAAGAAAGATGACAAATAAATTCAAACCTTGTCGACTTTGGATTTCCCGGTTCTTTTTCTTCCAAGAAATTCGATAATGGTCTGTCCCATCCTTCGCCATTTTCATACAAGGCATCATATTGGATCATTGGTTCCAAGGTCTCAGAATGCTTGCGTGTTTTTCCGCTAAAAAAATAAAGCTTTCTGTTTTTACGGTTTCTGTAAATTCCCGGCTCGATTTTTGGTTTTTGTTGTTCACTCATACAATTGCCTCCGCGAATAACACTAACACAAAGCTGAAATTTTACAAAACCTCTGTCATTCCCGCACAGGCGGGAATCCAGATTCATTCATAAAAAGCTAGACTCCCGCTTTCGCGGGAATGACAAAACTAGTGTGTGGCAATGACAAATCTACTTACGAGCCAAAACTTTTTTAATTGCTTCTGTGATGCCGGACTCGCCGAGACCGTAATATTTCAAAAGTTCCTCTGGTATGCCGGACTGGCCGAAGGCGTCGTGGACGCCGACGAACTCGATGGGTGTTGGCAAGTTTTGTGCGAGACACTCGGCGACGGCAGAGCCGAGACCGCCGGCGATTTGATGTTCCTCAACTGTCACAATCGCGCCGGTGTTTTTGGCGAGTTGAATGACGGCTTTTTCGTCGAGCGGTTTGATGGTTGCAATATTCAAAACGATTGCACTCACATTTTCTTTTTTCAAATTCTCCGCCACGAGCAAAGCTTTGTGGACCAGCGCGCCAGTGGCGATAATTCCAACATCAGATTTTTGATTTTCCGCGCCGTAAAAAATTTGCGCTTTGCCGAGCTCAAAAGGTGTTTCGTTGGTCGTGATAATCGTCGTTTGGTTGCGCGCCAGTCGCAAATAAATCGGTTGACCTTTTTCCACTGCCAGCTCGGCTACTGCCAATGTCGCCTTTCGCGCTTCCACAGCATCGCATGGAGAAATCACAACCATTCGTGGAAGCGCGCGCATCAAAGCGATGTCCTCGAGCGCCTGATGTGAGCCACCATCCGGCCCGACCGAGACACCGGCGTGCGAGCCGACGATGACCACCCCGCGGTTGTTGTAGCAAATCGTCGTGCGAATCTGCTCCCAATTGCGCCCCGGAGAAAACATCGCGTAGCTTGCCATGAAAGGAATTTTGCCCATCGCAGACAAACCACTCGCCACCCCTGCCATGTTTTGTTCTGCTACGCCCATTTCGAAAAACCGCTCCGGAAATTTGTCGCGGAAAAGATGCATTTGCGTGGACTCGGTCAAGTCGGCGCACAACGCCACCACATCGTCATTTTTCTCGCCAGCCAAAACAAGCCCCTCGCCAAAGCCCGCGCGAATGGCGATTTTCTCGACATCTTTGTCAAACATTTTCGGATTAAGTTTTTGATTTGGATTTAACATGATGTTGATAACTTCATTGGCTTTTAATAACAATGAGAATACAATAAAATCATATTTGGGATTTTCCCACGACCTCACCGAAAGGTGAGGAAAATTTTTTGTTCGATTTTATAAAAAGATTATAAAATGAATCGGACACTCTTGTACAATCACTATCATCCAGTTCGCCAATTTTAGCATAAAGTCTCTGACTACTGAAAACTCTCAGCTGACTCAAAACCACTATTTCGTCCTGTCCACCTTGTTTTACTTTGACAAACCAAGTGCCGTCTTTCATTTTTGTAGACATTGAAACACCGAGAAATCCTTCCCTGCTTAATTTTTTGAAAATCAAAACAGGCCTAGTGAAAAAATCTCCTTTTCCTCCAATTTCTATTCCAACATTTTCACCGACCATGCACCACCAAATTTCTCCCTCATTAAACAATGGGATTTTGTTTTGACTTTTGTCAATTTTTTCTTTTACCTTAAACCATTCTAGAAAATTTTTTATAATTTCCATACATTTTTATTGATGTTCACTTTCAATATGCCCAGACAATGTTCTAAGCTCCCGCAAAGCAATCTCCACCTGCTCCTTGGCTGGTGGTTCACCGTCCATTTTCGTGCCGGGAGGCGCGCCGTGCCATTTCCAGTCGCGTTCCATGTAGGAGACGCCTTTGCCGGGAATCGTTCGCGCGATGACCACACTCGGCCCGTCGAAAACCGCCTGCGCCCGACCGACCGCTTCCACAATCGCCGAAAAATTGTGCCCGTCGATTTCCTCGACATGCCAGCCAAAACTTTCAAACTTGTGCGACAGGTTGTACAGTGGCATGACATCCTCGGTAAAGCCATCGATTTGAATATTGTTTCTATCCACAATAGCGATGAGGTTGCCGAGTTTTTCTTTTCCGGCAAGCATCACCGCTTCCCAGTTTTGTCCCTCGTCCAGCTCGCCATCGCCGGTCAAACAGTAGAAAAATCGGTCAGAGCTTTTGCCACGGTCGAGTCTGTCGGCGAGCGCCATGCCAACAGCCTGTGAAAGTCCCTCGCCGAGAGGCCCCGAGCTAGTCTCCAGTATTGGCAAAAAGTCGCGGTGCGGATGGCCTTGCAAGCGCGAGCCAAACTTGCGCAATGTCAAAAGTTCCTCGACCGGAAAATATCCGCTGTGCGCCATCGCCGAGTAAAGCACCGGACAAATGTGACCGTTGGACAACACCACGCGGTCGCGTCCCGGCCATGTCGGAACCTTTGAGTCGTGTTTCAAAATGTGAAAGTAAAGCGCAGTGAAAACATCCGCCATGCCGAGTGACCCCGCCGAGTGTCCCGAGCCAGCCGAAACCAGCATCTCGATAATCGACACGCGAATATCCCGCGCCTTTTCTGTCAAAAATTTAATTTTTTCATCGGTGAGTTGTTGCATTTTATTGGTTTGTCGTCGGTGTTGAAGTGGAAATAAGTTTGAATGTGGAGAGAATTTTTTGAATAGTTGTGTTGGTTTCGTCAGAAAAATAATCATTTGTAATTATTCTGACACCAAAATCCGGAACATATACAAATTCTTCACAACCATATAATTCACAAACTCTATTTCTTATAAAAGCACTGTTATTACTGAATGTGGTCGAACTGCCTATGTCAGCAGTAAAACCGCTGCTTTTAAGAAAATCGCCAAGAGTCATTTTTTGGTCATTTGAATATATATCAATGCTTCCAATATTATCTATCTGGGTTGCCTGTCCTACATCTTGACTTCCTCTATAAACAACCTTGTCCATTTTTTTTGAAACTTCTATGTAATCATTATTGCTTTCATCCGTATTTTTACTTAAAGACCAATCTTTTGGATATTGAAAACTGTATTCATCATTTTTGTATGTTTGCCAATCAGCAAATTGATTTGTCGTCGCAACCGGCGCGACAGAAAAATTTTCACTCGGCAACGGGTGCGAAAAATACCAGACACCGAAAGCGCCGGACAAAACGAGCAGAAATAATAAAATAAAAAGAAAAATGTGTCCGCGAGGTTTTGGCGGAGTCTGGTTGGTTAAGTTGTTTATCGCGGGTGGAGTTGGCGGCAAATTATTGGTTGATGGAATAATCGGCGGCAAGTTATTTTCCGGTTGATAGTTGTTTTCTTGTGGTTCCATTTAATTTAATTGGTAATAAATTTTATTTTTATTTATATTTATTCTGTGTTTGTTTTTCATGATTTCAATTATTATCACGCCGACAATTCATCAAAAACTTCCTGCGGATTTTCGGCGTCCAAAATGGCCGAGCCGGAAATGAGTTTGGTCACGCCGGCGTCGACCAGCTCGTCTTTTGTTTCCAGCGACACGCCAATGTCCACAGCAATTATACTCTCCGGAAACATCTCTCGCAATAATTTTATTTTTTCCACAGCAGAGTTTTCCAGCTCGACACTATGCTCGCCGAGAGTGTCCGAACCCATGACTTGAATGCCGTTCACCTGCGCGACAAAAGGCGCAAGCAAATTGACATCTGTCGAGGGTTTGATGGCAATCCAAATCTCAACATTTTGTTCGCGACAAATATCAATCACTTTTTGAAAATTTTTTGTTGCCTCGATGTGTGCCACAATGCTCGTCACGCCGGTTTTTATCCAATCCTCGCAAACCGTCTCTGGATTTTGGACCATCAGGTGCGCTTCGATTTCAACATCTTCCCATTTTGGCCAGCCGGTCTCTTCCCTTTTCAATTCGTCAAAAAATTCCGCGTCAACAAAATTGTACGGCCATGTTTTTTCCGCCGTGAAAACGCCGTCGCAAATATCCACCTGCACCATTTTGGCAAAAGGCGCAACCAGCGCGATTTGGTCTTCGAGTTCTTGTTTGCTGTGTGGAATAATGGATGGTAAAACTTTGAACATTTTATTTTTTGTTATTCCTCCTTTTTAAAGGAGGTGCCCGCAGGGCGGAGGATTTTGAATTCAGAAAATCCCTCGGCCTTCGGCCACTCCCTTTTGAAAAGGGAGAATTAAAATCATTTCGAATAATTTTCAATTTTTTCAATACGCCTCACATGCCTCTCCTCGTCGGAAAATTCGGTGTGGAGCCAAAGCAAAACAGCTTTTTTGGCGTCGTCCGATGTCAGAAAGTGCGCACCGAGTGAGAGAATGTTGGCGTCGTTGTGCTGGCGTGAAAGTGTCAACACATGTTTCGGTCCGCCATAGAAAACCGCAGCGCGAACATTGGCAAATCTGTTTGCAACCATCGCCTCGCCCTGCCCCGACCAGCCGATGACAATGCCTTTCGCGCCAGCGTCGTGTGATTTTTCATTTTGCGAACTTTCCCGCGAAATTTTTTCCGCCACGCGCGAAATATAGTCCGGATAATCATCGTCGTGTTTGTATTCGTCCGGCCCGCAGTCAAAAACTTCAAACCCTCGCGCCGTCAAAAACGGCACAAGCTCCTGTTTTAACGCAAACCCAGCGTGATCTGATGCAATGTAGATTTTCATTACAAATAATTATATCACAAAAATTTTCAATTATGATTTTTTATTTTCTATCATCGGCAAAAAGTTCGTAATACATTAAAATAGCCGGGGTTCCAAAAATCATCCAGAAAAAGAATTCTTCAAAAGGAAACTGGTAATGCAAAATTGATACCATTCCGATAAACTGTCCGGGAAAAATCCACTGATGATTATGAAGAGCTGCCAATTCAAAAATAAACATGAAGAAAAAGAAATAACACGCAACAAAGACATATTTCAATATAAGTTTTGGATAATACAACAAAAAGGCGACCAGTGTAATAAAAATAAAGAATAAAGCCATTATGAAATAACAATAAGGAATGTGCAGTAAATCCGGATTAGCATACAAGAATACGACAACAGCAGAAGCTAAAACCGTTATCCCGTAGAAAAGATATTTTGTCCACGATGAAAGCGTGTCTTTCTTTTTACCTCTGTCCAAAAAATGTTCGTAGAACAAAATCGGAAATAATATCCAAAAAAATGCGTAAATATACAACTCAATTGTGGAGATACCAAAAATTCTGAATGGGAAAATACTATTTGATATTATGTAGGCTCCATTTATCGCAGATAATGTATCAAAAAACAATGAAAGCGGTATGAAAAATATAAGCGCAAAAGAAAGACTTTTGGTGATGATGCCGGGATTGCAAATCGCAATATATAGTGAAGGAAGGCCAAAATACAAAAAAATTGAAATAAATAAATTAGTCGAGAATAGGACTGTTGCTATGGTCGCAATGATTGGACAAATAATAACAATTAAGATATCAACTTTTTTCATAACATTATGCAAATTTCATTATAATAATTGACCCTACAAAAATAAGTATACCACCTATAAAAAAATAAATATTTGGATGTGATTTAAAAAACACATAACTAAATAAAACAACAAAAAATGGATAGGCAATCTCTATAATAGAGGCGGTGGAAGCGTCCAAAATTTTTATTCCAGAAAAAATCAAGAAATTTGCAATAATAGCTAAAATTATAGAAGTGATTATCAGTGATAAATTTAATTTTCCGGAAACTAAAACATTTTTGATTGAACTATTTCCGAAAAAAATAAACGGTAACATGATTATTGCGGTTATAATTGAATCTATAAACAGAAGTGTTATTGGCGAAACACTAAAAAGAACTTTCTGGTCTATAGTATAAACCAAGCCCCATGTAACAGCTGCTCCAATTGCATAAATGAATCCAATTTCCATATGTTTTATATTATTTATAACTAAAATATAGAGATATTATTGCAAAAATCAGAGCAACTGCTTTATAAAAAGTAAAAGATTCTTTGAAATAAAGCGTGGCAAAAATAATAGCAAGAAATACAGTTAGAGCTTCCCAAATTAAAAAAACCGAACCGAAATCAACCATCCTGAAAGCAATGACCACCGGTATTATTCCACACATATATAATAATAAACCTAAGATAATGTACCAGTTGCCTTCGATCGCGCTTTTTTTCAGAAAAATATCACCAGCCAAAGTAAAACCAACACCTATAAATATTATCAAAAAACTTTTTATCAATTTTATTGTTGTAACGGACATAAAATATTACATGCATGTCTAATTATACGAAGCCAACTTCACAACATGCTCCATTAGAGAATATGTGTACCCCATCTCGTTGTCATACCATGCCATGACTTTTACGAGATTGCCATCCACCACACGAGTCAAACCAAGGTCGGCGATGGAGGCAAAACGCGAGCCAAGAATGTCGGAGGAAACTATCGGCTCGTCGGTGACAGAGAAAACTTTGGACCAGCGAACATCTGTGGCAGCTTTTTTCAAAATGGAATTTATTTCCTCAACTGTCGTTGCACGCTTGGCGATGAATGTGATGTCCACAATCGAACCGGCGATGACAGGCACGCGGATGGAAATGCCGTCGAACTTGCCGGCGAGGTCAGTGATGACTTTGGTCGTTGCCTTGGCCGCGCCGGTCGTAGTCGGCACGATATTTTGCGCCGCAGCGCGACCCTCTTTGAAATCTTTGGCGTTTGGTCCGTCCACCACACTTTGGCTGGCAGTGTAGCCGTGCACGGTGTTCAAAATGGCTTTTTCGATACCGATAGTTTCGTTCAAAATTTGAATAAGCGGACTGCCGGCATTCGTCGTGCAAGAAGCGTTGGATGTCACATTGCAAGTCGAGAGTTTGTCCTCGTTGATGCCCATCAACACGGTCGCTTCGTCGGCACTCGTCGGGTCGTCTTTTGCCGGCGCAGTAATGACCACTTTTTTTGCCCCTGCGGTCAAATGCGCGCGAGCTTTTTCAAAGCTGGTGTAATGTCCCGTTGCCTCCACCACCACATCCACGCCCATCGCGCCCCACGGCAACGCTGTCGGCTCTTTTTCGGAAAGATATGCCACCGATTGTCCGTCCACCATGATTGATTTTTTATCATCCGCAACTTTAACATCCTGAAATTTCTGCTGGTAAGCCGAGTCGTATTTCAAAAGATAGGCGATGTTCGAGATGTCACCCAAATCGTTCATCGCCACCACTTCCACATCATCCCGCTCGCGCGCAATCCTGTAAAATGCTCTCCCAATTCTGCCCGCGCCATTTATCGCCACTTTTATTTTTTTCATTTGAATTTTTTATTTAATGAGTATGAAAATATTATACCACAATAGTACTTCCAATTTCCAATCGCTTCGCTCAGGAAATTTAGGTCGTAACAAAAAGGGCAGGGGTTGTAAGCCCCCGCCCTGTTGACTACTTTTTCTTGCCGG
>Ga0265316_10003876_pt1 | contig 15000 bp, 7 predicted proteins | sample 4522metaG_FD_202092 | JGI IMG/M metagenome (GOLD analysis project Ga0265316, IMG submission 202092) | Rhizosphere microbial communities from Carex aquatilis grown in University of Washington, Seatle, WA, United States - 4-5-22 metaG | ecosystem: Host-associated > Plants > Roots > Rhizosphere >...
CTACCGCTGCAGCTCTGGTTGCGGCAGCTGATGTTCGTGTCCCAGTAGTCGCACTTGCCGCCGCCGTCGCAGGTGCCGCTGAGGCCGCAGCTCGTGGTCACGCTCTTGGTGCAGCGGCCCCCGGGATCGTTGCCGCCGATCGGCACGTTGGTGCAGGTCCCGACGTGGTTCTGCACCACGCAGCTCGTGCAGGTCCCGGTCGACAGGCCACTGCACGCGGTGTTGCAGCACACGCCCTCGGTGCAGTTGCCGCTCAGGCACTGGTTCTTGTTGCCGCACGACGCGCCGTTGGGGGCGAGGCCGCAGCTGCCGTTGTTGCAGACGTTCGGGCTCGTGCAGTCGGCGTTCGACCCACAGGTCGTCCGGCAAAGGCCGGTCGACGAGTTGCAGGTGTACACGCCACAGTCCTTGCTTCCCTGGGCCGGGCACGCATCCCCCTTGCCATCACAGTAGGCCGACGTCGCCTGCTTCGAGCCGGCCGAGCAGGACGCAGCCTTGCACTGGGTGGAGCTGGAATAGTTTTCGCAGCCCCCGTTCTGGCATTTGCCGGTGGTCTTGCACCCCGACGCATCCGTGGTGGAGCACTTGGCCTGGGGATCGCGGGAGCCGTTCGGGACGTTGGTGCAGGTCCCGTTGCCGCTCAGGTTGCAGGCCTGGCAGGCGTTCGAGCAAGGGCTCGTGCAGCACACCCCCTGGGAGCAGTACTTGTTGCCATCCGGGGCGGGCTGGCACTCGGAGGCCTGACTGCACTGCGCCCCCGGCGGCTTGGGGCCGCACGAATGGTTCGCGTCGCAGAACTTGGTCACGCACTGGCTGTTCTGCGTGCAGCTGTCGAAGCACTTGCTCCCGTTGCAGGTGTAGGGATTGCAGGTGATGCTCGGGGGCGGCAGGCACTGATTGCTGTCATTGCATGTCGACGGCCCGGTATAAGCTCCGCCCACGCAGGTCTCGGCCGCGCACTGGGTGCCCGACGGGTAGGACTGGCATCCGCCGTTGCCGTCACACAGGGAGTTCGTCTTGCAGGACGCCGTGCCCATGTCCTTGCAAATGCCATGTGGGTCCTTCTCGTTTGCGCCCACGTTGGTGCAGCGGCCGAGCGAGCTCTGCAGCGAGCAGCTCTGGCAGGCCCCGGTGCAGACCGTGTCGCAGCACACCCCATCCACGCAGTTGCCGCTCTGACACTGAGCCGCCGTGGTGCAAGCCACGCCCATCGGCCCAGGTCCGCAGGAGCCGTTGGTGCACAGGTTCGGCGCCACGCAGTCCTTGCTCGTCTTGCAGGCCGACAGACAGTCGTCGCTCCCGCACATGATGGGGGAGCAGTCGACTTGCCCAGGGGGACGGCACGTGCCGTTGCCATCGCAGGTTCCAGCGGTGGTCTTGGTGCTCCCCGAGCATGTCTGAGGAATGCACGGGGTTTCAACCTTGTACAGGCCGCACTCGCCCCACCGGTCGCAGGCACCGCTGAGCCCGCAGGTGGCGACGTCGCTCTTCGCGCACTTTGGCTCGGGCTGACCCTCCCCGAGGGGGACACACTGTCCGAGGTTTTGCGGCTGATTGCAGGACGAGCACAACCCGTCACAGGCGGCGTTGCAGCAGACCCCGTCCGCGCAGTGGGTGGATGCGCACTGCGCGTCCTTGGAACAGGCTCGTCCGTTCGCCTGGGTGGTCCCGCACTGACCACCGATGCAGGTGACGCCCGCGACGCAGTCGGCGTCGCTGACGCAGGTTTCGGGGCACTTGTCGTCCTTGCAGATGTACGGTGTGCACGAGCGCGCCGAACCAGGAATGGAGCTGCCCTGGCCATCGCAAACCAGTCGGTGCGACAGGTCTCCGCCGTCGCACGTCCCCGGGGCGGAGACTGCCCCTGCCGGGTAGTCGCGGCATTTGCCCTTGCCGTCGCACATCCCGTCGAGCCCGCAGGTCTTGACATCCGAGACGCTGCAGTCGCCCTTGCGCGCCGCCAGGCCGTCAGGCACCGGCTTGCAGGTTCCGGGAGAGTCGATGAGGTCGCAGCGCGTGCAGGTTCCCTTGCAGGCCGAGTCACAGCAGACGCCGTCGGCGCAGAAGCCACTCCCGCAGTCCGAGGCACTGCAACACGACTTGCCGCTCGCCGTGTTGCCGGCGGGGTTGGGGACGCATGCTGTCATCGTGGCATCCGTCGTCGCTCCATCACGGTTGATGGCCATGTCGATTCCCGCGTCCCCCCCGGAGCCCCCATCCCGCCCGCCGGTTCCGCCGTCGTGGTTCGGCGGCTTCGGGCTCGAGCTGCTACAGGCGGCGAGCGACAAGCCGAGGGCCAGCCAGCATCCAAGCACCAGAACGCGTCTCGACTTCATCGCTTCTCCACCAGGAAGGTCCCCGATCGTTGTGTCTCGCTTCGCTGTGTCTCGCTTCGCGGTCCCGCTTCGCGCACGGTTTCCGGTGCGCGCGCGAGAACGACCGAGAACGGAGACATCCCACGCTGGGCCCGAGGTCCGAGCTTTGAACGAGCCGCGCGTGCGCCGGGCTCGTTTCACCGTGCCGCTGGCAATCCCCGTTACCGATTCCCCACCTTAGACGTTCCTGGTTGCCGCGATCAACAACAAAAGTACAGGATCTTGTGGATGTTTTTGTGGAGGTGCAGCGGTTGGCCACAACCGTCCTTTGGCGCTCCTGAAACGCGACAAAACTGTCAGGGTGTGACCGGAAACTGGGCCCGCAGCCACGCCGTCAGGTCGCGGACGTCCTCCCCGTCGACCTTGCCCTTGAACGACGGCATGAGCCCCGGACCCTCGGCGATGGTGCTGGCGATCTCGGCGTCCGTGAGCTTGGGGACCCGCTTGCCGAGGTTGGGCCCGCGCCAGGTCCCGGCGCCATCGCCGTTGTGGCACGTGTAGCAGTTCACCTCCGGGCGGACCCACCCATTGAAGAGCTCGCGTCCTCGCTCGGCCGCACTGCGCGCCGTGGCGCCCGCCGTGCCCGCAGCCACCCCTCCGGGCCCCGGCGGCGCCCCGCCCCCTGCCGTACCGACCGGGCCGAGCCGGGGCAGCGGCGTGCCCGCGCAACCCGCCATCAAAGCGACGGCACCAGCGAGGGCGCCCGCGACAGCCACCACCATGGGCCCCGCCGCGACCGGAACCATCCTCTGGCTGGCCCCTCCGCCGGGCAGGTTCCCGCCCTGGCCCCCTGGTGCCGCTTCCGTCGACCCCGGTTTCCTCATTCCCCCGTTCTACATGTGATCGAGTCAGGGTCGAGTCTTTCCTGAGGCGGACCTGGTCACGAAGGCCACCGACGAGGCTTGCGACGAGCTTCGAGCCCTGTCACTCGGTGGCGCGCAGGCATTGAACCCGCGGGACGACGTTTCCTCGGAAACGCCGGCGATCGAAGGAATCCGTCTTCGACACCCTGGCCTGCGTGGATCCCTTGTTCGCGTCGGCGTGATGGCGCAGTCGGCCAACCTCGGCCCTACGCCTCCACCAGGCTTTCCAGCATGGCCTCGAGCTCGAGGGCGTCCACCGGCTTGACGAGGTGCCGGTCGAACCCGGCGGCGTGGGCGCGCGCCCGGTCCGTCTCCTGACCATACCCGGTGACCGCGATCATCTTCAGCCGCCGCAGCGTCGGAATGACGCGCAGACGGCGCGCCAGCTCGTAGCCGTCCATCGCCGGCAATCCGATGTCGAGGAGGGCGATCTCCGGCAGGAACGCCTCCGCCGCCCGCAGCCCACTCGGGCCATCGTGGGCCAGTTGCACCGAGAACCCGAGCCCAGTCAGGAGCTCGCCCATCATGTCGGCCGCGTCCTCGTTGTCGTCGACCACCAGGATTCGTCGATCGCCCGAGCCGGCCAGCGGCGCGCCCCCGGCGCCTCCTCCCGCTTCGCCCGCTTCATCCGCCCCTCCCGCTCGGCGGGCATCCCACCCGCGGGCGGCAGCGTCGCCGCCACCGACCCCCGCCAACGCGTCGTCGCCCGCCGGCGGGAGCCGCACTTTGAACCGACTGCCCTGGCCTGGCCCGGCGCTCCTCGCCTCGACCGATCCTCCGTGCATGGTCACCAGGCTGTGGACGATGGCGAGGCCGAGCCCGAGGCCCCCCTGGGAGCGGTCGGCGGCCTGCCGCTCCTGCGCGAAGAGCTCGAACACCCGCGGCAGCATCTCGGCCGTGATGCCAATCCCGTCGTCGGCGACCTCGACGACCACCGCCGGGCGCGGCCCCTCGCCCCCTGCGCCCCCCGCACCCCCCTCGTGCTCCAGTCCGGCAGTCAGCGTGACGTGGCCACCGACCGGCGTGTACTTCGCCGCGTTGGTCAGCAGGTTCGCCACCACCTGCGCCAGGCGCACGGGGTCGGCGTTCACCATCAGGCCGTGCCGGGGCACCGCGATGGTCAGGCGATGCCGGCGCTGCTCGAGCAGGGGGCTCGCCATCTCGATGGCCTGCGCGACCACCTTGGCCAGCTCGACGGGCACCCGCTTGAGCTCGACCTTGCCGCGCGTGATGCGCGAGATGTCCAGCAGATCGTCCACGAGCTGGGTCACGTGCTGGACCTGGCGCTCGATGATGGCCCGCTCCTTTTCGGTCTCGTCGCTGCCGCGCAGGCGCATGAGGTGCAGCGCCGTCACGATGGGGGCGAGGGGATTGCGCAGCTCGTGTCCCAGCATCGCCAGGAACTCGTCCTTGGCGCGGGTGGCCTCCTCGGCGGAGCGCCGCAGCTCGTGCTCGCGCCGCTGGGTGTCCTCGAGCTCGCGGCGGGCCCGCACCTGATCGGTCACGTCGACCGCGAAGATCAGGATACCGTCGATCGGGCCGGGGCGGCCCGCATCTCCGTGCGTTCCCCCGGCTCCGCCCCCGCCGCCGCGCTCGACGGCGCCGCCGGCACCGTCGTTCTCGGGAAGATCGCCCCGCCCACTCCGGGTCGGCTGCCCCACCCAGTCGTAGAACCCCTCCTCGAGCGCACCACCCACCGACCGGACCAGGCGCGCCGGGAACTCGCTGGCGGTGAAGGGCTCCCCGGTGCGGTAGATGCCCTCCAGCAGGTCAGCGGTGCCCTGCGGCTCGAGCTCGGGGAAGGCCTCGCGAAAACGGCGGCCGCAGAGCGCGCGGCCGCCCACCATCTGGGTGAAGCGATCGTTGGCCAGCTCGAAGACCAGCTCCCGGCCACGCAGCACCGCGATGGACGCGGGCGCCTCCATCAGGAACGACCGCAGCCGCCGCCGCTCCGCCTCGATCCCCGCGCTCACCAGCTTGCGCGTCCGTGATCGCTCGAGCTGGGCCGCCACCCGCGCCACCAGCTCCCGCGAGGCGAACGGCTTGACCAGGTAGTCGTTGGCGCCCGCGCGCAGGCCCTCGGTGGTGGCCTCCTCGCCAGCCCGCGCGGACAGCAGGATGATGGGCAGGTCGGCCGTGTCGCGCTCCGCCCGCAGCGCCCGCACCAGCCCGAAACCGTCGAGGTTCGGCATCATGACGTCGCTCAGCACGAGGTCGGGCCGCGCGCGCCGGATCGCGCGCAGCGCCTGGCTTCCGTCCGCCACCGCCTCCACCTGCCAGTTGGCCCCGAGGATTCGCGCCACGTACTGGCGCATGTCGGCGTTGTCGTCGGCGAGCAGGATGCGCGCCTGCCCCCCCGGCGCTTCCGTCCCCTCCGCGGCCGCCGGGTCCCCGTCGCGCTCGGCGTCGGCGGCCGTGGCCGGCGGCACCCACTTCAAGGCCTCCGCGACGAAGGGGCTCGGCCCGAGCTCCGTCGACGGGAGCGTGCGCGTCGTCCCGACCCGATCGGGCGGCAGGTGCGCCGCGCCCGTCGGGATGCGCACGGTGAAGGTCGTTCCGACCCCGAGGGCGCTGGTGGCCTCCACCGTGCCTCCGTGGAACCGCACCAGCTCCTGCACCAGCGCCAGCCCGATCCCCGTGCCCTCGTGGGTGCGGGCGCGGGTGCCCTTGATGCGATGGAATCGCTCGAACAACCGCGGCAGCTCGGAGGCGGCGATTCCCACCCCGGTGTCCTCGACGGTCAGCGTGAAGGCCGCCGCGTCGCCGCGCAGGCGCACGGCGATCTCCCCGTCGAAGGTGAACTTCAGCGCGTTCGACAGCAGGTTGAGCACGATCTTCTCCCACATGTCGCGATCGACGTGGGCGGGCGCCGCCAGCGTCGGCGCATCCACCACCAGGCGCAGCCCCGCGCGCTCGACGGCGGAGCGGAACGAGCTCGCGAGATCGATGGTCAGGCTCGCGAGGTCGGTCGGCTCGTAGGTGGCCTGCAGGCGCCCGGCCTCGATGCGGCTGAAGTCGAGCAGGGTGTTGACCAGCTTGCCGAGGCGGAGCCCATTGCGATGCACCATCTGCCAGCGCTCGAGATCCTCGGGCGGAAGGCGGTCGGCCTCGCCGAGGGCGTCCTCGATGGGGCCGAGCATCAGCGTGAGCGGGGTCCGGAACTCGTGGCTGACGTTGCTGAAGAAGGCGGTCTTGGTCCGATCGATCTCGGCCAGGGCCTCGGCCCGTCGGCGCTCTTCCTCGTAGGCGCGCGCGCTGGCCACGGCGGTGGCGACCTGGCTGGCGACGAGCTCGAGGAAGTCGCGGTACTTCTGATCGAGGCGCTGGCGCGCGCTGATCCCCACGATGAGCGCGCCCGCCGGCCGGGGATCGCCGGGCCGCGCGATGGGCAGGACCATGGCCGTGTGCGGGGGAGGCGGATCCTCCCCGTTCGCCGCGTCCCCCCCCGTCGTCGCCGTCGCTGTCCTCGGGAACCGCGCGCCGAGCTCGGTCACCACCTCGGTGCCATGGCCCCGGATGACCTCCACGATCGGCCATCCGCCGTCGTACCGGTCGAGCTCGATCCGGCTCGGGGCGGCCCCTCCGGCGAGGGTGGAGGGCAGGGCGCCCGCCGCCCCGACCAGCGTCGCCACCTGGCCGCCAGCCCCCGGGACAGGTGCGATGGTCGTCGTGCCCGGCAGGCCGTCCGCGGCCTCCTCCCGGAGCAGGTAGATGCGGGCAAAGGGCAGATCGGCCGCGTTTTGCCCCAGGACCTCGGCGGCGCGGCGGCAGGCCTCGACCGCCGTCTTGGCGTCGGTGGTGCGCTCTCCGAGGGTGCGGAGCATGCGCAACCGGCGCTCGCCGTACACCCGTTCGGTGGTCTCCGTGACGGTGACCAGCACCCCGCCGACCCCGCCGCTCTCGTCCCGGATCGGGCTGTACGAGAGGCTGAAGTAGCACTCCTCGGCGAACCCGTGGCGATCGAGCGGCAGCATGAAGTCGTCGAGCCCGACGGCCTGTCCCTGCATGACGCCCTCGAACATCGGACCGATGATGTGCCAGATCTCGGCGAAGGTCTCGCGGGTGCTGCGACCCATCGCCATCGGATGCTTGGTGGATCCGAGGATGGGACGATAGCCGTCGTTGTAGAACTGCGTGAAGGCGGCGCCCCACGCGACGTACATGGGAAACCTGGATTCGAGCAGGATGCTGAGCGCGGTCCGCAAGCTCTGTGGCCAAGTCGTGACCGGGCCGACCGGGGTGCGCGCCCAATCGACGGTCCTCATGAGGGCGCCCATCTCTCCGCCACCGGACAGCACGGCGTCGAGGGGGGCGGCTGGGGGTGTGAGGCGCGGCACCGTCATGTCATCAGCCGCTTCTCGCCACGGGCGAGGCGAATGTCAAGGGGGCGTTGAGCGCGAGGGTGCGCCATCATATGGTTCCGTGAAGGGGGATTCGATGCGAGCTGCCAGCACGTTCGGTCGGGCCGCGCTGGCCCTGCCGTGCCTCATCGCCTCGTGCGCGGCGCGTCCGGCGCACCCGGCCACCGGTGCCGATCCCGAGGCTGGAACGGTGCCCCCTGACGCGGGAGATGCCGCGTCGAGCTCCGGGGGTGGTGGCGCCGGGGGCGGTGCCGCCGTGGGCTCGGCCCTGTGGCCCATGCCGAACGGCGAGGACGACGTGAGCAACGGCGCGCCGAACCCGATGAGCTACACCGACAACCTGGACGGCACGGTCTCGGATCTGGTGACACACCTCATGTGGGAGCAGCGGGTCCCGACGACGGGCGGGGCCGGCGACGATGGATACCTCACCTGGGCCGAGGCGAACGCCCACTGCGGGACGCTGGTCTTGGCGTCCCACCAGGACTGGCGCTTGCCGTCGCAGATCGAGCTCGTGTCCCTCGTCGACTACAGCAACCTCGGCCCGGGCCACGCGCCGGTCGACGAGAGCGTGTTCCCCGACACCCCGGCCGACGCGTTCTGGTCGTCGACCAGGCACGCGGCGGCGCCGACCGAGGCATGGACCGTGTACATGGACGTGGGCTTCACGTACGCCTACGACGTGACCACCGTCGGGAAGGTCCGATGCGTTCGCTGAGGGGGCGTGGCCTCACCGTCGGGCTCACGGTCGGCGTCACCGTCGTGGTGGGCAGCATGGTCCTGGCGAGCACCGCTCCCGTCGCCCTCGGGCCCCCCGCGCGCTTCACCGCCTCCGGGGAGACGGTGGTCGACAACGCGACCCACCTGACCTGGCAAAGGGGAGTCGCGACCAGCGCTGGCGACGATGGGGCCGGTCGGTGGACCTGGGCCCACGCGAAGAGCACCTGCGCGGGCCTCGGCGGAGGGTATCGGCTCCCCACGGTCAAGGAGCTGCTCACCATCGTGGATTTTACCCGGTCGAGCCCGGCGATCGACACGTCCTCGACCGCGTTCCCGGGCACCCCGTCCGAGGCGTTCTGGACCGCCACTCCGCTCGCCGCCTCACCGCCCACCAGCGCCTGGTTCATCGACTTCGCCGACGGCTACGCCGGCAACACCGAGATGACCCAGCCGAGCCGCGTGCGCTGCGTGCGCTGACCGCGGGGTGAACCGCCGGCCCGGTGGACGCGCGAGACGCTCGCCGCGCGACGCGCGAAAGGAAGGGATCATTCCGAGGCGGGCCTTGAGTCCCACAGCCGGGCCGCGCAAACTACGCCCATGTCCGAGCCCGGCCCCGCCCTGGAAGATCACGAGATCGGTCGCGACGCGTTCGCGGACGACAAGGAATACCAGCTGCATCGCCTGCGTCACAGCGCCGCGCACCTGCTCGCTCACGCCGTGAGCGAGCTCTTCCCCGAGGCGCGCTTCGCCATCGGGCCCCCGGTGAAGGACGGCTTCTACTACGACATCGCCTACGCCCGGCCGTTCGGGCCGGAGGATCTGGTCGCGATCGAGGCGCGCATGCAGGAGATCGTCAAGCGCGACCTGCCCATCGTGCGCGGGCAGCTCTCGCCCGAGGAGGCGGAGGCCGCCTTCGCCCGGAAGGGACAGAACTTCAAGGCGGAGCTCATCCGCTCTTTCCCGGCCGGGCAGCCGGTCGGGACCTTCACCCAGGGAGAGTTCGTCGACCTGTGTCGCGGACCCCACGTGGACCGCACGGGCAAGCTCAAGCACACCCGGCTCATGTCGGTGGCCGGCGCCTACTGGCGGGGCGACGCCAAGAACGAGCAGCTGCAGCGCATCTACGGGACCGCCTTCCCGACGGCGACCGAGCTCAAGGAGTACCTCGAGCGGCTCGAGCAGGCCAAGGCCCGCGACCACCGCAAGCTCGGGCGCGAGCTCGGCCTCTTCATGTTCCACGAGTGGGCCCCGGGGGCAGCCTTCTGGCTGCCGAAGGGCACCACCCTCTACAACACCCTGGCGGCGAAGATGCGCGAGCTCCTGTTCGGGGAGGGGTACCTCGAGGTGAAGACGCCTCTCATCTTCGATCGGGAGCTGTGGGTCACGTCGGGGCACTGGTCCCACTACAAGGAGGACATGTTCCTCATCGCCGAGAAGAACGATCTGCTGCTGCATGCCGCCGGCGAGCGCGAGGCCCCGCCGCCGGAGGGCGAGCGGGTGCGGCTGCTCGCGACCAAGCCCATGAACTGCCCGTCGCACATGCTGATCTTCCGCTCGCAGAAGCGCTCGTATCGCGAGCTGCCCCTGCGCTTGCACGACCAGGGCGTGCTGCACCGAAACGAGCTGTCGGGGGCCCTCTCGGGCCTGACCCGGGTGCGCCAGTTCTCGCAGGACGACGCCCACATCTTCGTCGCCGAGTCGGAGATCGCCGCCGAGGTGGGCCGGATCATCGGGCTCGTCAAGCGGGTCTACGACCGGCTGGGGATGGGGGTCGAGGTGGCGCTGGCGACGCGGCCCGACACCTTCCTCGGCAGCGCGGAGACCTGGGCGCGCGCCGAGGCCGCCCTCGAGCAGGCCATCGTCGGCGCGGGCTTTCCGCTCAAGCTCAAGCCCAAGGACGGCACCTTTTATGGGCCGAAGATCGACTATCAGGTCACGGATGCGCTCGGCAGGCAATTCCAGACGGCGACCCTGCAGCTCGACTTCCAGATGCCCGAGCGGTTCGACCTCAGCTACGTCGGCGCCGACAACACCGAGCACCGGCCGGTGGTCATCCACCGCGCCATCTACGGCAGCTTCGAGCGGTTCATCGGCATCCTCATCGAGCACTTCGCCGGGGCCTTCCCGTTCTGGCTGTCCCCGGTGCAGGTCAAGGTCCTCACCGTCGGAGGAGACTTCGTCGACTACGGCGAGACGGTCCTCGGCAAGCTGAAGGCCGCCGGGCTGCGCGCCGAGGCCGACTTCGGCGACGCCACGGTGGGGGCCAAGGTGCGGGACGCGCAGATGGAGAAGATCCCGTACAGCCTGATGCTGGGAGCGCGGGAACGGGAGAACGGCACCGTCACGGTTCGCGCCTACGGCAAGAAGGAGCAGGTCACGCTGACCCTGGGGGAGGCGGTCGCGCGCTTCACCGAAGAGGGACGGTTTGCGTTCTGACGGATCGTCGCGATCCGGCCATCGAGACCCAGCCCTCGCCACGACCGCTCCGCTCGCCCCGCGCCGGGGGCGAGCGCTCCGGGGCGGCGGGGTTTGCATGCTGATCGCGCTGTGCCTGGGCTGCGGATGCGCGGCCAGGAGCTCGAGCGGGTCGGCCAGCGGCGGCTCGAACGGCAGCGGCGGAGCCAGCGGCAGCGGCAGTGGCAGTGGCGGGGGAGGGCTGGCGTCGGGAGGCGGGACCGGCGGCGGTCCGGGGAGCGGCGGGATGGTACCCGCGAGTGGCGGCGCCAGCGCCACCGGGGGGATCGGAGCGGGCGGAGCGACGCTGGGCAGTGGCGGGCACGGGGGTGTCAGCGGCGGTGGCGCCAGCGGTGGCGCCAGCGCTGGCGCCGGAGCCGGCGGGAGCGGCGTCGCCGCGGACCCCTGCGCCCCGCGGCCCGGGTTGCTGCTCTGCGACACCTTCGAGGCCGACGCGCCAGGCCCACCCCCGGCCCCTTGGACGACCAGCATCACCGGGAGCGGGAAGGTCACCATCGACGGGACCGCACCCGCGAACAGCGGCACGCGGTCGGTTCACATCGAGGATGCGGCCAGCGACTACGACACCTTGCTCGCGCTGCACGACCCGGCGATCTTGCCGTCGACCACCGGCCGCTTCTACCTCCGCTTCTTCATCCGGCTCGCCGCCCCGATGACGATGGGGCACAACAGCTTCGTGCTCGGCGATCTCTATGCCTCGCAAGGGAACGGGAACTTTCTGCGCTTCAGCGAGGACAACCAGATGCTCGCGGAGTCGATCATGGGCGACGCCCAGGGGGCGATGTCGAACAACCAGTACTACAACGATCACCAGATCGGGGTGGGCTTCACGGCGGGCCGGTGGACCTGCGTCGAGCTGCTGCTCGACCACGTCAAGCCCGAGATCGACGTGTGGGTCGACGACGTCGAGGTGCCGGACCTGCACTCGACGGCCTGGAAGATCGACGCCTACGACTACCTCCGGCTCGGCTTCGAGAAGTACGCCGGACCGGCGTCGGAGATCTGGTACGACGACATCGCGATCGGGACGCAGAAGATTGGGTGTCGCTGAAGGCCAGGATTGTCGTGGTCCTCGTCACCCGGAGGACCGGCGGGGACCGGCTGTGACCGGACCGGACCGGGGAGACGGGTAAACGAGGACGAGGACAGGACGGGCAAGAGGGGAAGGATCTGGAGGGGCTCAGCGTGAGGGGGCACACGCTGGGGAGGTTCACGCCAGCGGGGAAAGCCTCGACCGCGATCATTCGAGTACGTTCAGCGGAATTTCCGGGCCATCTTCGGTGGAACGGGCTTGTCCGTCGTCAATTTCGAAAGGTCGCGATGTTTCATTCGTCGAGTGCTCGTGTCACCGGGGTTCGAGGGCAGGGCTGGGGAGCCGGGCTGGGGAGGGGGGTTGGGGTCGTCGCTTGTTTGACGACGGTCGCGCTCGGGGGGTGCACCAGCAGCAGCGCTCCGGCCAGTGGGTCGTCGGGGTCGGGGGGCATCTCGAGCGGCAGCGGCGGCGGTCGGGCGAGCGGTGGCAGCTCGGTGCCCGCGAGCGGGAGCGGAGGCGACATCGGATCGGCGAGCGGTGGAGCCCCCGGCACGACCAGCAGTGGCGGCGCCAGCTCGCCGTCGACGGGCGGCACCGGCACAGGCGGGGCCAGTGGCCCCGGCCCGGACACCGGTGGCATCACCGGAGCGGGGACGGCCGGCAACTCCGGCGGCGCGGGCAAATCCGGCGGCGCGGGCAAACCCGGAGCCGGGGGGGCTGGGGTCACCGGGGGGACGTCGGGCGCCACCGGCGGCGCCACGGCGGTGGGGCCGCCCGAGGCCAACCGCGTCCGGAGCATCATCCCCTTCGACAGCGGCTGGTTGTTCAACCTGGGGGACGCCACCGGGGCCGACCAGCCGGCCTTCGCGGACGGGGCCTGGCGTCCGCTCGACGTCCCGCACGACTGGAGCATCGAGGGGCCCTTCTCGATGTCGGCCGCCACCACCGGCCGCGGCGGCTACCTGCCTTCGGGGATCGGGTGGTACCGCAAGCACTTCACCCTGCCGCAGAGCCTGTCGGGGCGACAGATCTTCCTCGAGTTCGATGGGGTCATGGCGAGCAGCGACGTGTACGTCAACGGGACCCACCTCGGCAACCGGCCCTATGGCTACGTGGGATTCCGCTATGACATCACCGCCAGCGCCAAGCTCGGCGCCGCCGAGAACGTCGTCTCGGTGAAGTGCGACAACTCGGTCCAGCCCGCCTCCCGGTACTATGCGGGCGCCGGCATCTACCGCCACGTCCGGGTGATCGCCACCGATCCGGTGCACGTCGATCAGTGGGCGACCTTCGTCACCACCCCGGCGCCCACCGCGGCCTCGGCCACCGTCCACGTGACCACCACCGTGGTCAACTCCGGCACCGCCGCCGCCAGCGCTGCCCTTCTGGCCACCGTCACCGATCCGACCGGGAAGGCAATGGCGCCGGTGGCGGTGCCCGCGGCCAGCGTCCCGGTCGGCAAGGCCGGCACCGCCTTCACCTTCGATCTCCCGGTTGCCAGTCCCAGGCTCTGGGATGTCGCCACCCCCAACCTCTACACCCTCACCATCGCCGTCCAGGTCGCCGGGACCACGGTGGATGACGACCTGACGACCTTCGGGATCCGCAGCCTGGTCTTCGACGCGGCCAGCGGCATGAGCCTCAACGGCAAGAGCCTGAAGATGAAGGGCGTGGCCATCCACCAGGAGATGAGCGGGCTCGGCGTGGCGGTTCCGGCCCGGGCCTGGCAGCGGCGGATGGCCCAGTTCAAGGCCATCGGCGTCAACGCCATTCGCACCAGCCACAACCCCTTCGCGCCCGAGTTCTATGACCTGGCGGACCGCATGGGCATCCTGGTGATGGACGAGTTCTTCGACGTGTGGACCCAGCACAAGTACACCGACGCCGGTGACTACGCCGCGTACTTCAGCAAGCCGGCCCCCGCGGTCACGGGCTCGCCGGCGGTGCCCGCCGCCATCGCCGCGGGCGGCGCGACCTGGTGGCAGACCGACATCACCGACGTGGTGATGCGCGATCGCAACCACCCGAGCATCGTCCTTTACAGCACCGGCAACGAGATCCGCGATCCCATCGGGACCCGCACGCCCCTGCTCACCAGGATGGTCGATCTCTGCCACACGCTCGATCCTTCACGGGGCGTGACCCAGGCCCTCTTCGACCCGGGCACCAACGGCGACGTCACGGGCGCCACCCGGACCATCCTCGATGTCTGGGGAAACAACTACAACATCCCCAACTGCCTGAGCGCGATGTCTGCGGCGCCGGCCCGGGCCGGGGTGCTGACCGAGATGGGACACGAGACCAGTGCCTGGGCCACCGTGACCAGCACGCCCGCGCTGGCCGGGGAATTCGTGTGGTCCGGGATGGACTACCTCGGCGAGGCGCCGAACGCGTGGCCGGTGGTCGGGTCGGGGTCGAATCCCCTGCTGGGCTTGCTCGATCGCATGGGGAATCCCAATCCAGACGGCACCACCTGGCAGAAGGTCTGGGGCGCCACCCCGACGGCGCCGCCCGCGACCGGCACGGCGGCGACCCAGATCGCGCTGGCGGCCGATCACGCGACGCTGGTGACCGATGCGAACGACGTCGTGTTCGTCAAGGCCACCATCGCGGACGCCGCGGGAAAGGTGGTGACCAGCTCGGCGGCGCCGGTCACGTTCACCATCACGGGACCCGGAACCATCGTCGCGGTCGACAGCGCCACCCAGCTCGGTGAGTCCTTTCGCGGCACCGCGCGCAACGCCTTCAGCGGGGTCTGCTACGCCATCGTGCAGGCCACCGGTGCCGGGACCATCACGATCGCCGCCGCGTCACCGGGCCTCACGGCCGGCTCGGCCACCGTCCAGGCCAGCACCGGTTCCTTCGTTCCATGCGCCGGAACCTGCGACTAGGCTTCCAGGGACCGGTCATGGTCGGCCGATCTGACCAGGCGAGCTGGCTCAGGGCATAGGTGGATCTTGGGACCGGAGTGCCGGGTGTGCCATTGCGTAACCCATTGGATTTACTTGGGTCTGCGTGTGGCACACCCTCTGCAAAAGGGGAGAACGTCGCACCAACAACCACTCCCGCTGGAGGCTCCCCATGACCATCTCCTCTGTTTGCAAGAAGCTCGGCATCGTCGCCATCGCCGCCCTCGTGACCTTTGCCGCGGGCAACGTCGAAGCTGCCTACGG
>Ga0265316_10003877_pt1 | contig 15000 bp, 16 predicted proteins | sample 4522metaG_FD_202092 | JGI IMG/M metagenome (GOLD analysis project Ga0265316, IMG submission 202092) | Rhizosphere microbial communities from Carex aquatilis grown in University of Washington, Seatle, WA, United States - 4-5-22 metaG | ecosystem: Host-associated > Plants > Roots > Rhizosphere >...
TATAATGCTACGGTAACGATGATGGTTTCGGCCGCTAAGCCGGCCGAATCGCCTTATTATCGCGACCTTTCCGCGAGCAACTTAAGCCCGGCCCTGGCGCAGACCACGATCGTGACTTCCGACCCGGTGATCAATATGGCGGTCAAAGCCCTTGGCCTCTGGCAAAAGCCGTTAGATTATGAGACCCGGTTTTGCACGCCGTTAAAAGCCGCTTATGTTAAGTTGATGGCCAACATGACCAAGGCTCAATCCGACCGCTTGCCCCAGGAGCAGCGCCAGGCATTTGCCTTTCGTATGGCCAGCGAGGAGCTTAAAAGTAATATTGATGTCGCGCCGGTACGCGATACCAACCTTTTTACGATCACGGTTACCGACTTTGACCCGATCGGTGCGGCGATCATTGCCAATACCGTCAGCCGCGCCTATGTAATTTTTGATTTGGAACAGCAGGCTGCGGAATTACAATTAAAATACGGCGAGAAGCACCCCATGGTGCTCCAGCTTAAAGATAATATCGCCAAGATGGAGAAAAATCTCTCGGGTACGCCGTTGCCGGATATCGATGCGATCGGCCCGGCCAGTGTCAAGGTTATCGAGCAAGCCAACGTGCCGTTAAAGCCCTCCGGCCCATCCCGCAAGATTATTGCCATTTTGGCCTTATTCATGGCGGCGTTTTTAAGCGTCATGCTGGCTTTTGTCTTTGAATATGCCGACAACACGTTTAAGAGCCCGCGCGATATTGAAGATTTTTTAAATGTCGCGTATCTCGGGTTTGTGCCGAAAAAAGCCAAACTTGCCGATTATCATGGCCTGGCCGACCAGATTTATCTTTTACTCCAGGATAAAAACGCTAAAACCGTGATGTTTTCCGGAGCCGTGGAGCACGAAGGGGTCAGCTCGGCTTTGGCTAATTTGGCGTCGTACTTTTCTCATGCCGGCGGGCACAAGGTTTTGGTGATCGATACCAATCTGCGCAAACCTTCGCTGCATACCGCGTTTAAGGCGCAACAGGCCGAAGGTGTAACCGAGATTATCGAGGGTAAGATCACATTGGAAAAGGGCACAAAAAAAATATCGGACAAGCTATTCTTTATCTCTTCGGGAAAGGTTTCGCTTAATCCGGCAACTTTGCTTAGCTCACACGCGATGAGTGATATTCTTAAAAGCGCTAAAGAGCATTACGATATCGTTTTGCTTGATTCTCCGGCGGCGGTCATTTCCCGCGATGCTTTTATTCTGGGACAGCGGGTAGATGCCGTAGTCGTTGCGGTTAACGAGGGTAAAACCCGTCGCCCGGTAGTAAAAGCGGTTTTAGATGCCTTTATGCGCAGTAAAGCTTGTGTCATGGGGGTGGTGCTTAACAACCGCACCTTCCCGATCCCGCAGCGGCTTTATAACAAAGTTTGATCTATGAAAAAGCATATTTTGGTAACGGGAGGAGCCGGGTATATCGGCTCGCATATGAGCCGTTTGCTCCTTGACGAAGGTTATTCGGTTGTGGTTTTTGATAATCTCTCGACCGGCTATAAACGCCTCGTCGCGCCCGAGGCCGTATTTGTTAAGGGCGATTTATGCCGCGATAACGAGATTGAAAAGGTTTTTACCCGCTACAAGGTCGAGGCGGTAATGCACTTTTGCGCTTCGATACAGGTGGGTGAATCGGTAAAAAACCCGATCAAGTATTACGAAAACAATATCGGTTCGGCGATCGCTTTGCTGAAAGCGATGTTCCGTCACCGGGTTAAAAAAATTATTTTTTCATCGACCGCCGCGGTTTACGGCGACCCCGTGAGCGTGCCGATCGGCGAAGATGCGGCCTTAAAGCCGGTAAACCCATACGGTAAAACTAAATTAACGATCGAAGAACTTTTAGCCGATATCGCGGCTGCCGATCCCGCGTTTGAGTATAGCGCCTTGCGTTACTTTAACGCCTGCGGCGCGCATCCTAACGGCCGTTTAGGCGAGATGCACAACCCCGAGACCCACTTGATACCCAATATTTTAAAGGCGATCAAAGACAAAAAAGAATTTACTCAATTTGGCAATGATTACCCGACTCCCGACGGCACTTGTATCCGCGACTATATCCATGTTATGGATTTATGCCGCGCTCATTTGCTGGCCTTGAAGGCCTTCGATACAGGAGTTAAAAATGAAGCCTTTAATTTAGGTTCCGGCAGCGGCTATTCGATCAGCGAGGTAGTTTCCGCCGCCGAGGCTGTTACCGGTAAAAAAGTTAAGATCAAGCTTTGCCCGCGCCGCGCCGGCGACCCGCCGCGCTTGGTGGCCTCATCGGCCAAAGCAAAAAAGGTTTTAGGCTGGCAGCCCCGGCACGGCCTGACTGATATTTTAGAAACGGCGTGGGCCTGGGGAACGAAACAGGGGTAAACCCCTTGCCTATGCGGAGAATATATGGTATATTCTCCGCATGAGATGCGGTGAATATGAAATACATTTATGAATCAGCTGATTGGCCGAAGTTTGTCTGGGATTATGAACATATAACTGCGATCCTTGGCCGGGTGCGTAACCACCAGGGAGTGTTAATGGGGCGAATGGCGGCGATGGGTTTTGCTCTGCGCGCGGAGGCGCTGCTATCTACTCTTACCATGGATATTTTAAAAAGTAGTGAAATCGAAGGTGATATTCTTGATCCGGGGCAAGTACGTTCGTCAATTGCCCGAAGGCTTGGGATGGATATCGCAGGATTGGGCGCCGGTGACCGCCATGTCGATGGTGTCGTCGAAATGATGCTCGATGCTACGCAGAACTTTGGTAAGCCGCTCACGAAAGACCGCTTGTTCGGATGGCAGGCGTCGTTGTTTCCTGCGGGGCGAAGCGGAATGCATAAAATTATTGTCGGTAAGTGGCGCAATGACAGCCACGGCCCCATGAGGGTCGTTTCCGGGCCAATCGGCCGGGAGCGGGTTCATTTTGAGGCACCTGCCGCTACCCGCGTTGATTTTGAAATGAAGAATTTTATTGATTGGTTTAATCAGCCCAATCAGGTCGATCTTGTATTGAATGCGGCGATCGCGCACTTACGGTTTGTTACGATTCATCCCTTTGAAGACGGTAACGGACGCATTGCGCGCGCCATTACAGATATGCAGCTGGCACGGGCAGACGGCCAGAAAGAGCGTTTTTACAGTATGTCTGTTCAAATACGCAAAGAGCGTAAAGGCTATTACGATATACTTGAGCGGACTCAGTGTAATGCGCGCATGGATATTACCGCTTGGCTTGAATGGTTTTTAACATGTTTAAACCGGGCGCTTGATACGACCGAAATTACTCTGGCGGCAGTATTCAGTAAGGCGCGTTTCATGGAGGCTAATCCGGTTGGGTCGATCAATGAGCGTCAGCGTATGATGGTCAATAAGCTATTTGATGGGTTTACCGGAAAACTTACGTCTTCTAAATGGGCAAAGACGACAAAGTGCTCGCAGGATACGGCTTTGAGAGATATCCTCGAACTCGTTGAAAAGGGAATACTCGAGAAAGATTCTGCCGGAGGGCGCAGTACAAGCTATTCGTTAAAAGCGGTTGATTCGGGCAGAGGAAAAGGTGTTTGAGCAGGTTCAAGTTCTCAACGTAACACAAGGAGCAGTATGAAACGAGAAAAGTTGATTAAAAAGTATAACATCTGCGTAGTGGGCGCCGGGCATGTCGGCCTGGTTGCCGCGGCCGGGTTTGCCGATTTAGGCCACAAGGTGATCTGTGTCGACAACAATAAAGCGCGTATCGCGGCTTTGAAGAAGAACATCATGCCCTTTTACGAACCGGATATGGAGGAGCTGGTTAAGAAAAATTTTAAAGCCGGTACCTTGGCTTTTTCTCCTTCGCTTGATGAAGGGATCAAAAAATCGCGGGTTATTTTTATTGCCGTGGGTACGCCGCCGTTACCCGACGGCTCGGCCGATTTAACCGCGATTGAAAACGTGGCGATGTGCGTAGCCAAAAACCTCGATTCGCATAAGGTTATTGTAGAAAAATCGACGGTCCCGGTGCAAACCGGCCAAAGGCTGAAAGAAACGATCAAGCGGTACAAAAATAATGATGTTGAGTTCGACGTCGTTTCCAACCCCGAGTTTTTACGCGAGGGCAAAGCGGTTTATGATTTCTTTTATCCCGATCGTCTGGTGATCGGCGCTGAATCGGCCAGGGCCAAGGCGATTATGCAGGAGATTTACAGCCCGATCAAAACCGAATTTGTTTTTACCGATATCAATACCGCCGAGCTGATCAAACACGCTTCGAATTCGTTTTTAGCCACCAAAATATCTTTTATCAACTCGGTTTCACGCGTTTGCGATCTTGCCGGCGCCGATGTCGACAAGGTTGCCCTGGCCATGGGCTTAGACAAGCGTATCGGGCCGCAATTTTTAAATGCCGGTATCGGTTATGGCGGGTTTTGCTTCCCCAAAGATGTCGAAGCCTTTACTTTTATCTCTAAAAAATTAGGCTATGATTTCGGCATTTTAAAAGAAGTAAAAAAAGTTAATGACGAGCAGCGCAGCCACTTTGTAAATAAGATCAAAGAGCGTTTATGGGTTTTAAAGGGTAAAAAAATTGCGGTGTTGGGGCTTTCTTTTAAGCCCGATACCGACGATATGCGCTTTGCGCCGTCGGAAGATATCGTTAACCTCCTTGCCCAGGAAGGTGCGGCGCTTAGCCTTTACGATCCCAAAGCCAAGGCTGAAGCGCAGGAATTATTTAAAGGTAAAAATATTATTTTCGCCAAAGACAGCTATACTGCGGTAAAAGGCGCGGATTGCGTCTGCTTTTTAACAGAGTGGGGCGAATTTAAAAAGTTAGATTTTGTTAAAGTGAAAAAAATGATGCAGCACGCTCTTCTCGCCGACGGCCGCAATATGCTGGATAAGGCCCAGATGATTAAGCTGGGTTTTGAGTATATAGGAATGGGTAGGTAGCCTACATAAAATAGAAATTTAACTTCTATTTTGTGCGTTCTGGTTTCTTACCGTATGCAATTATACTTGCATATAGTAAAGTGGTTGTAAAATAAATTGTTTATGAAATTGAAAGAATCAGAAATTTTAGAACTAAAAAAAACAACTTCTGAGTTGAAAGAAGCAGTGATTGCCATTGCCGCGATGCTTAATAAGCATGGCGTCGGTGAAGTGTATTTTGGCATAAAAAACGATGGCTTAGTGGTAGGCCAGCAGGTAAGCGAAAAAACTTTACGTGAAGTTGCTCAGGCGATCGGCGATAATATTGAACCTAAAATTTATCCGCAAATAAAATCTCAAAAAATTCAAGGTAAAGCATGCATTTGCGTTAAATGTAAAGGCGCAGATAAGCCATATTTCGCTTATGGCCGCGCGTATATGCGCGTGGCTGACGAAGATCGGCAAATCTCGGCTAAAGAATTAGAGGCGATGTTTGCAGGCAAAAATAAATTAGCTTGGGAATCGCACTTGTCGCAATATTTTTTAAACAATATTCAGGACGGTCTACTGCGCAAATATATCGCAAAGGCCAATGCAGCCGGGCGCATTAGCTTTAAATATGACAACAAGGAAAGTGTATTAAAGAAATTACATTTGTTTAAGGGGAAAAAACTGGTCAATGCGGCAGATGTTTTGTTCGGTAAAGAAAACCGCCTAAAAGTTCAGCTTGCGGTGTTTGCGGGTAACGATAAATTAACATTTTTGGATATTCAACTTTTTGAAGGGAATATTTTTAATCTTATTGAAAAGTGTGAGCAATATTTGAAAGAAAAGATGAATTGGCGGGTAGAGATTCCCGGTATGCAGCGTAAGGAAATACCCGAGGTGCCGATCCAAGCTTTGCGCGAAGCGATAATTAATTCTTTTTGCCATCGCGATTATACTGTACCGGAAAGTAACTATATCGCAATTTATAAAAACCGCATTGAGATAACTAACCCAGGTAAATTTCCTGAGGGGCTTACCCCGCAAGATTTTATTAAGGGCAACCATGAATCGGTGCTACGTAACCCCTTGATTGCCGATGTGCTTTATAAGTCGAAGGAGATCGAGCATTGGGGTTCGGGTTTAAAAAGAATTAGCGATGAATGTATCGCCGAAAAAGTAAAGGTAGCTTTTGAAATCAAGAAAACAGGTTTTGCTGTGGTGTTTCCTCGTCCTCTTGCGGATGATGGGTTCGGAGTAAAAGACGGAGATAAAACTACCCAAAAAAGTTCGGAGAAAAGTTCGGAGAAAAGTTCGGAGAAAATATTGTCTGCGATAAGGGAAGATGGCACTATATCTGCTCAAGAAATAGCCGCTAAAATCGGTTTGACTTCACGCGCAGTAGAAAAACAAATTTCTGCGTTGAAAAATAAAGGTATCATTAAACGCATCGGCCCCGACAAGGGCGGAAAATGGGAAGTAACGCGATGAGGAACGATGGAGGGTTTGGGTTAGTTTCTAAAGTGGAGGCTTGAACCTGCTATTTCGCATGTGTCTGCCCGCGATAGGTAGTTGATTCGTGTAGGGACAGGCCGGCGCCTGTTCCTGCGAAGCCAGGAACGCAGTGAAGGCGAAGCAGAATAGGGGCGGATAGGCGTGTGGATGGAATCGGGTTATTTCGCATTTCCCGCCAAGGGATCGGCGGGCAGGCAAGGTTTACTCCTGCGTAGCCACGAAGGGCGAAGCAGAGTCTGACCCCGTTATTTGCTGTTATCTGTTTTACGGGAATTATTTTAATGTAAACCCTTGACATTTTTACAAAAATATTGTATATATGTATACAGAGGATTGTATGAATACATACAATAAATTGATTTAATTCATGCAAAAACATGGATAACCGCATAAGCAAACAAGGTTTACTGGACACATTAAGTGGATGGAACGGATTTTTAAAGAAAAAAGTCCATCTTGTCGCGTGTGGGGGCACGGCGATGACGCTTATCGGCGTAAAAGCCTCGACCAAGGATGTCGATTTTATTGTTTCAGTTGAAAGCGAATATGATTATCTCGTTAAAACTATCAAGGATTTAGGGTATAAACCGGCTTCGGGTTATGGTTGGGCTAAAGATAATGGGTTTATATTTGATTTATTTAAGGGTAAAAAGGTATTTACTACAGAGTTATTGGATTCGCCTTTAGGGCCTTCGCGTAACATAAAGCTTGTTGAGTTTAGCCATATTTATGTGGGTATTCTTAATTATTACGATCTGATGATCAGTAAATTGTTTCGAGGCACTAGTGTAGATATGGATGATTGTGCGGCGTTATTTAAAAGCAAAAAGGGCGAAATAGATATTAAGGAATTCACCAAAAGGTTTAAAGAAACGGCTTCTTACGACGTTGCCGAAGATAAGGCGAATAAGAATTTAGATTATTTCTTGAAGCTGGTGAAATAATATATGGACGAAAAAGAACTTTATAAAAAATTGACTACGCTTGGGCTTCCTTTGTTTGAGGCGCAAGACACGCAGGATGTCGGCGCTGTTTTGTGCCAAATGGTTAAAAGCGCCGATTTGCGTTTGTGGGAGGGCTTTGCCGTAGTCTTAGCCACCGTAAACCAAAATAAATCATTTGATTATTCTGCTGTTAATAATTGCTTGAAGGGCAGTAAAGATAAGGAAAACTTTAGATTCCTGGTCGTGTTGTCGCTTGCGCTGTATGAGGTTTTAGATTTGAGGTTTTCGTGGGCGCAGGGGTTGAAAAAGCTGGCCAATAGCGAAAAGGAATTTAACGTTTTTTTAGATAAGTTAAAGAAGGGCGTAACATTTGACCTTAATGGTAAAAGTATGTCGCCGGATAGGCTAAAAAATGTTTTTGCTAACTATTTTCAAGGCCAACAAGAGCAATTGCATAATTTGTCGCGCAGTAAAGATGATTTTGGTTTAGAGTACGGGTTATCGCAACTTTTTTCTTCTAAGCAAAAAGAATTATTTTTAAAAAAATTTCGCGGCGAAGCGCTGACCAAGACAGAAAAGGAGTATTATTCACGTTGCGTTAAAAAGAAAGTTTTAGCTTTGGCGAATAGCGAATTGCATAAAATGGCGCAACAGTTGATGGGGGCGTAGGGGCAGGTTGTTTGCGCTGAGCGCAGTCGAAGTGTAAACCTGTCCGTGTTTGATTGGTTTTTCTTGTGTATACAGCAGATATATGGTATATTTAATCGAACCATTATTGATGGTTCGGAAATGTATATATTCATAACATATTGTAATTAAGGATGTTATGTAATTTTGTTCGTAAGTTATAGCTATCATGGTTCGGTATAATTTAATAATTTTCCGAACCAATACATTTGGTTCGGAAAAAACAATTGGTAGATTATGAATACAAAAGAAATATTTGAGGCGATCGGCCTATTACGCGCAAAAAACGTTAATTTTATTGCTGTTTCCAATAAAGAATGGTACTCGTTATTTAAAGATGAGATCAGAAATTCAATCGCCATCGAGGGCGTCTTTGCGAACCGTAACGATCTGCTCAATGTTTTAGAAAAAAATAAGCGTACTCATGGCGCTAAAACTGCGTCTATTCTTGGCTACTTCGAAGCCGCAAGTACGATTTACGAATATGCGCACAATCAATACAAGGAAAAAGAATTTACTTTACGCCTGTCTGATATAAAGCAAATCCACACTATTTTGATGAAATATGAAAAACAGCTGGGAACTTACACCGGTGATTTGGGTGAGTTTCGTAAAGGGAATATCGAGGTGGCCCAGGCATCATTTAAACCGATCGATGTTTTTTATGTGCGTAAGGCTATGGAGGTATTTATAAAATGGGTAAATTTAAAGGCAAAAGATAGTTATTATGATCCGGTAAGGCTCGCGGCTATCAGCCATGTTTGGTTTGAAACGATTCATCCTTTTCGCGATGGTAACGGGCGTACCGGGAGGATTTTACTCTCTTACCTTTTGATTGGTTGCGGGTTTATCAACATACCGATAAAGGGTATATTGAAATCCGACCGTGAGGCTTATTATAATGCCCTTGAAATCTGTGACCAGTGTTTTGAAAATATCCACAACGATATAGAAAAGCAAAAGCCGGTAACGCTTGTGGATATCGACCGTTATATTGCGCAATCCGACTTTGTTTTGGTTGTTGATATTGTGACTAAAAGGCTGGAGGAGTCGATAAAGCGCCTTGGGGCCAAGACAGTCAACCTTGATCAAGACGCATTACTGCCTTTACGCGATTTGGCCCACGCTTTTAACTATTCGCAGGATTATTTGCGTAATCTTATCAACCGCGGTGGGCTAAAGGCGCAGAAAAAAGGCAAGCTTTGGTATGTGCGAGTGCGTGACTTACAAAAGCATAATCATTAAACGCATCGGCTTGGGGCGAGGGGCGGATAGGCGTGTGGATAGAATCTGATACTGTGGTAGAGGAGCTAAGCAAGGCCCCGGAAAAAGTTAAGCAGGTTTTGGCTAAGTTGCCGCCGAAGCAAGTACTATTGGCCCAATATTTCGATAAAGTAAATGCCTTGCGTGAAGCCTATATAAAAGCCGGAGTTGTCGACGAAAAGTCTATTTTCGACGCGGAGCACATTGCTTTTGCTTCTGTTTTTGATGCTGATTTCGTTGTAAGCTGGAACTTTAAGCATATTGTTCATTATGACAAGATCGCAGGGTATCAGGCCGTTAATTTGTTGAACGGGTATAAGCCGATAGCTATTTATTCGCCCAGGGAGGTAGTAGATTATGATAGTAAATAAAACTTTTGATTGTGTTGTTATGAAGGTTGAGATACAGCAAAAAGCACTTAAGGAGAAAGGTACGTCTTCATCGCAGGATTTTTATAATCGCGAGCGCGAAAAAATAAACCACGATTCTGTTTTGGGTGAGTTTTTAAAAAAGATTAAAGTGATTACCGGTTGAATTCCTTGCCCCAAACACGCCAAACAGGTATAATTTAACATTTAATTGCTCAATGAGACTTAGTTGAACAGATAAGCGAAGCTTATATGTGAAACTGTAGGTCGAATTTCCCGCTCCCTAAATGTTAATATTTAGGATGCGGGATCCCGCAGAGCGAAGCGCATGCGGGAAGTCCCCGAGCAGTTTGGGTAACGAAGCGAAGCGATTTACCCAATATTTGGCTGCGAGTGGGGTGTAGGGACAGGCCGGCGCCTGCCCTGAGCGGCTTGTGGTGAGCGTAGTCGAACCAAGCCGAAGGGTGCCTGCCCGTGATGCGGTGTAGGGGCGAATGATTATTCGCCCGCATACGTCATTGCGAGCGAAGCGCGGCAATCTCGGTAGGCGTGTGGAGGGAATCGGGGGAAGTTCAGTCTGACCCTGCTATTTGTATTTGTGTGTTAAAATAAAGCAAGATTGCTGTATAATTGATAGGTATTTATGGAAAACTCTAAAAATGTTTATATCATTGCCGGGCCAAATGGTGCGGGTAAAACTACCTTTGCTCGTGAATTTTTGCCCCAATATGCCCATTGTCCAAATTTTGTAAATGCAGACTTGATCGCCCAGGGTTTGTCTCCATTTCTGCCGGCGAGCGTTTCGATTAAGGCCGGTAAACTTGTTTTATCGCAGATTGATGAATTTGCCGCAAGGAAAGTTGACTTTGGTTTCGAAACAACCCTTTCCGGCAAGCTTTACGTTAATCTTTTAAAACGGCTGAAGAGTAATGGTTATAAGCTGCATCTATTTTTTTTGTGGATACCGGCATCCAGTCTGGCTATCGCGCGCATCAAGCAAAGAGTTATTGAGGGCGGCCATTACGTGGCTGATGTTGACGTTAAGCGCAGGTTTGTTCGCTCGATAGATAATTTCATTAAAATCTACAGACCATTGGTGGATACGTGGTTTTTGTTTGACAACTCTAAGCCTATACCTGTATTAGCTGCAAAAAGCAAAAATAACGAAGTTGTTGTTACAGATAAAGATAGTTTAAAAGCAATTAACCTATCTATGGAGAATATTTTATGAATAAACATATGACTTTAGACCAAAAAGCTGAGTTGGCCATGAAATCAGCTATTCGCAAATTGATCAAACGCCACAAAAAAAGCGGCTTACCGCTCATTGTGTGGAAAAACGGCAAAGTTGCCCGTATCTCCGCCGATAGCTTGTAGGACGGGCGGTGGGTGTGCGTGAAGAGTTAATAGAGTTACTAGAGTTCATAGAGTTTGTAGAGTTGGGAAGATCGGGCAACTCTATAAATTCTAAGAACTTGTATTCGAGATAGGCGTGTGGAGGGAATCGGGTCATTTCGCATTTTAAGGGTTGAGCCCGTTATTTGTGCCCGTGCAAAAGGAGATAAAAATGAAAAAATATAAAGGAATAATTTTAGCCGGCGGCAAAGCAACGCGCCTTTATCCTGTCACTAAAAGCATCAGCAAGCAATTATTACCGGTTTACGATAAACCGATGGTTTATTATCCATTGTCGGTTTTAATGTTGGCTGGTATTAAGGATATTTTGGTCATCTCTACCCCAGAAGCTTTACCGCAGTTTAAGGCGCTTTTAGGCAATGGCAGCGATATCGGGGTAAATATCCAATATGCCAAGCAAGATCAACCCCGTGGTTTGGCGGACGCTTTTATCGTGGGGCGTAAATTTATCGGTAAGGATAATGTCGCCCTGATTCTTGGCGATAATATCTTTTTCGGCCATGGTTTAAACGAAGTTTTAATTGAAGCGATCGCCAAAGAGGACGGCGCAACAGTGTTCGGCTATTACGTCAAAGACCCCGAGCGTTACGGTGTTGTCGATTTCGATCGTGATTGCAATGCCTTATCCATTGAAGAAAAACCATTAAAGCCTAAATCCAACTGGGCGGTAACCGGATTATATTTTTACGATAATAAGGTAGTCGATATTGCCAAAAATATTAAGCCGTCCAAGCGCGGCGAGATCGAGATCACCGATGTAAATAGCGTTTACTTAAAAAATAAACAACTGAAGGTGAAATTATTGGGCCGTGGATATGCCTGGCTCGATACCGGTACTTGCGATTCGCTGATCGATGCTTCAATATTTATCAAAACTATCGAAGACCGGCAAGGCTTAAAGATCGGTTGCATTGAAGAAGTCGCCTATCATATGGGTTTTATCGGCGCCAAAGAGATCAAAAAAATCGCCGCGCAGTTTAAATCGTCCTACGGTGACTATCTTTTGAGCATCATCAAGGAGAAGGAGTAATGGCATTTAAATTTACTTGCCTTACTATACCCGAAGTTATTCTGGTTGAACCTTCCATCCTTACCGATTCGCGCGGATATTTTTATGAGGCATACAAGCATTCTGCTTTCGTGCAAGGCGGGATCAATGTAAATTTTGTTCAAGAAAATCAATCCAAATCGAAAAAAGGGGTAATCAGGGGTTTGCACTATCAGCTTACCCCAAAGGCTCAAGGCAAATTAGTGCGTGTTATCTCCGGTGAAATTTTTGACGTAGCGGTTGATATGCGTATTGGTTCGCCAACCTATGGTAAATGGGTAGGCGAAAAGTTATCTTGCGAGAATAAAAAAATGTTATATGTGCCGGTAGGTTTTGCCCATGGCTTTTCGGTACTTTCCGACACGGCGCGGGTGATTTATTCATGTAGCGATGAATATTCACCCAAACATGAAAGCGGAATAATTTATAACGATAAAGATTTAAATATCGATTGGCAGGTTGCCGAGCCGATTCTTGCCGATAAAGACAAGGCTTTAAAATCGTTTAAAGACGCGGAGAATAATTTTAAATACCATGAAGCATAAGAAAATTCTTATATTAGGCGCTAACGGCCAGTTGGGGCAGGAATTTGTTAATATTTTATCGGACAGCAAATTTAATTTTGTTGCGCCGCAAGAAAAAGATTGCGATATTACCGATAGCAATAAGCTAAACGCTTTTATTACCCAGGAAGCCCCGGAAATTATTATTAATTGCGCGGCTTATAATGCTGTGGATGATGCCGAAGCCAATTCGGACGTTGCCGATCTGATCAACCACCGGGCAGTTTTAAATATCGCTCAAATTTGCAAAGAAAAGCAGATTTTTCTTGTTCATTATAGTTCTGATTACGTTTTCGACGGCACAAAACAACAGTTATATACCGAAGAGGATATGGTTAATCCGCTTAATGTTTACGGCAAGAGTAAACTAGCCGGGGAAGAGGCAGTAAAAGATAATTTAAGCGATTATTTGATTTTTCGCTTAAGCTGGGTGATCGGTAAGGGCAAGCAAAACTTTCTTTATAAATTAGCCGGTTGGGCGCAAAACAACAAAGTGCTTAAAATTTCTGCCGACGAAGTATCTGTGCCTACTTTTACCAATACAGTTGTGGATATTACTCTTTTAGCTTTAGAAGAAAAGCTGACCGGTTTATACCATTTAACCAACAGCGGCTATGCTTCACGGTACGAATTGGCTAAGGCATTTATCGTGGGTAAAAAACTAGATAATTTAGTCGTTCCCGTGCCCATGAGCACTTTTACGGTAAAAGCCGCCCGGCCGTTATTTTCGGCTATGAGTAATGCTAAGTTATCTAAAGCGTTAGATGTAGAAATTCCAACATGGCAGGAAGCATTAGTTAAGTTTATAGAGCTAAAAAATTGTTAAAATATGAAAATTACAAAAAAAGATTTAGAGATTATCGCTAAAGAAGGCGAAGGCTATAAGACAGAATTTAAAGAGGCGCCATCTAACCTTGATAAAGAGATGGTTGCTTTTACCAATGCTTCCGGCGGTAGAATCTTTATTGGTATAACCGACAACGGAAATATTAAAGGTGTCTAAATTACTAATCGGCTTAAATCGCAAATACAGGATATTGCCAATAACTGCCGCCCTAAAATACCAATCACCTTTGAGGTTTGCGATGTCGTTTTGGTTATCAATATTAATGAGGGCAAAGATAAGCCTTATGAATGTTCTTCGGGCTTTTATAACCGCATAGGGGCTAATTCGCAAAAAATATCACGTAACGAAATCATCAGTTTTTAAAATCTGAATCCAAAATTAGGTTTGATGAGTTGATTGAGACAAAATTTGATTATCGTAAAGATTTTGATAATAGCAAATTCGCAACATTTTTAAAATTGAGCGGCCTTTCTGCGAGTATAAAGCCAAAAGATGCGGTAGTTAATTTGGATGCTGCCCAACTGCAAGGAGGAAAACTTCATTTTAATAATTCTGGTGTGTTGTTTTTTGCCAAAAATCCTCAGAAGTTTATTTCTTGGTCGGTGTTTACTGTTGCCTTGTTTAAGGACAAAGTCGGTGTGGATATTATTGACCGAAAAGAAATAACTGGTAGTTTATTTGAGATAGTTGAGCAAGTGATGGATTTTGTTAAGCTTTATTCGAAAGTAGCCTATAGATTTACCGGTAAACCACAAAGGGATGAGATTTACGAATATCCTTTTGAGGCCATAAGGGAAGCGGTGATTAATTCGGTTATGCATAAAGATTATTTTGAGCGCGGGCATAATAATATTTTAAAATTCTTTCCTGATCGTATTCAAATAGAAAATATTTGGTGTAAGCCTAAAAATTTTATTTTGAACAAAACTATTTTTCGTCGCAACCATATTATTGCGGATTTACTTTCGCGTATTCATTTCGGCGAAAAGATGGGTTCAGGGATGAAAAGGATAAAAGATATTTGTAAAGCGCAAAACGCCCCTAACCCTAAGGTAGATTTTACCGATACTCATTTCTATATTGTTTTTAAGCAAAGTTACGAATATTTAAAGATGGCGGGGGGCAACAGCCCAGAAGAAGGTAGGGAGAAAAGTAGGGAGAAAATATTAGAAATTATTAGAGCAAATCCGCAGGTGACAATTAGTGAATTGGCGGCTAGCACTGGTTTGTCGGTTAAAGGGATAGAAAAAAACATACGCCTTTTAAAATTAGAAAACTTGTTAAAACGCATCGGCCCCGATAAAGGCGGCCGGTGGGTGGTCGCTCAATGAGACTTAATCGAGGCAAGCAACAGCGTAGCCAAGATTGTAGTCGAATTAGTGCCCGTCGCAGCTTGGGTAACGAAGCGAAGCGATTTACCCAATATCTAGCTGCAGGGCTAGGGGCGGTGT
>Ga0265316_10003880_pt1 | contig 14996 bp, 12 predicted proteins | sample 4522metaG_FD_202092 | JGI IMG/M metagenome (GOLD analysis project Ga0265316, IMG submission 202092) | Rhizosphere microbial communities from Carex aquatilis grown in University of Washington, Seatle, WA, United States - 4-5-22 metaG | ecosystem: Host-associated > Plants > Roots > Rhizosphere >...
TCTTTGTCGCCTCCAGCGCGCTGGTTGCCACGCTGCTGGCTGCCCTCGGTCTTCACGCCGGTTCAAGCCGAAAAGCGACTCCGCAAGAGCGCGAGGCGCGCGCTTTCCTCGAAGTTGCGAACGGCCTGGTCCAGCCGCTGCAAACCGTAGCCAATCAGGCCGCTTGGACGGCCGCCACCGACGTCACGCCCGAACACACGGCCGCGCGCACCGCCGCGGACAAGGCCCTGGCCGCGGTTTCCGGGTCCAAACTGGTGATTGGGAAGACGCAGGCGCTGCTTAAGCAGAAGAGCGACCTCGATCCAATCTCCGCCCGCCAACTCACCAAACTGCTGCTCGCCGCGGCCGACAGCCCGGCCACCATCCCTGATGTCGTCGCCAAACGCATCGAAGCCGAGGCCCGGCAGTCCTCGATTCTGGATGGCTACACCTTCTGTCTGCAAACCAACCCCGCTGGCGCCTGCATCCGGCCGACCTCGGCCAACGACATCGACGACATTCTTCGCAAGTCGCGCAACCTCAAAGAGCGCGAGCAGGCGTGGGTGGCATCGAAGGAGATCGGCCGCAAGCTCAAGCCTGGCCTGACCGAGCTGCAAATGCTGCGCAACCAAGTCGCGCGCGAGATGGGCTATTCCTCCTTCTTCGCCCTGCAGGTCGCCGACTACGGGATGACGGTGGCCGAGATGATGGCTCTGGTCGACGGCATGATCGCCGCGATTGCGCCCGTCTACGATGGCCTGCACTGCTTTGCCAAGCACACCCTGGCCGAACGCTACAAACAGCCGGTGCCGCGACTGATTCCGGCACACTGGGTTGGTAACCGCTGGGCACAATCGTGGCCGGGCCTCATCGACAGCGCGAACCTGGATCCCTTCTTCAAAAACAAGAGCCGCGAATTCATCGTGCGCACCGCCGAGGATTTCTACGTCTCGCTCGGCTTCCCGCGCCTACCTGAGAGTTTTTGGCAAAAATCCGACCTGTACCCGGTGGAGCGCGGGAGCCCGCGCAAGAAGAACAGCCACGCCTCGGCCTGGCACATCGACGGCGAAGGTGACGTGCGTTCGCTCATGAGCGTCGAGCCCAACCCGCAGTGGTTCGGCACGGCCCATCACGAACTCGGCCACATCTACTACTACATGTCCTATACCCGGCCCGAGGTGCCGTTCCTTCTGCGCACCGGCGCCAATCGCGCTTTCCACGAGGCCGTGGGCGAACTAGCCCGTCTTGCCAGCGAACAGATGCCCTATCTGCGCAAACTGGGACTGGTCCGTCAGGGCCAAGAGCCCGACGCCGCCGGTTGGCTGTTGCAGACGGCGCTGGATTCGGTCGTATTCCTGCCCTTTGCCGCCGGCACCATGACCCACTTCGAACACGACCTCTACGAAAGCGAACTGCCCGCCTCGGAATGGCAAGCCCGCTGGTGGCAATACGTTGCGCGCTACCAGGGCGTGCAAGCGCCCAAGGCCCGCGGCGAAGAACTTTGCGACGCCTGCACCAAAACCCACATCAACGACGATCCATCGCAGTACTACGACTATGCCCTGGCCAGCCTCATCAAGTTCCAGCTGCACGACCATATCTGCACCAAGATCCTCAAACAAGACGTGCGCGCCTGCGACTACTCGGGCAGCCAGGAGGTTGGGCGTTTCCTGCAGAAGATCCTAACCAAGGGCGCCACACGGGACTGGCGCGAGGTCATGCGCGAAGCCACGGGCGAGGACATCGGCCCCCGCGCCATGCTCGCCTATTTCCAGCCCCTCGTCGCCGATCTGGAAAAGCGTAATCTCGGCCTGGACTGTTCTCGCTGAGACCCTACGGACAAGTCCCCAAACCCACCTTGCAATCACCGGTCAAGCACGTGTTTCCGGCGCAGCAGGCTTGGCCCGTGTCCCCACAGGCCAAACAGGAGTTCGCGAGACTTCCGGACTGTCTCTGGCAGGTGTACCCAGGCGAGCACGTCCCAAGGCCACCGCTGGCGGCGCTACAGCACGGCTGACTGGGCCCACCACAAGCCACGCAGCTGGACTGTCCGCCCGGATTCGAAGAGGCCTGGCACAGGGTATTGGGTGCCGTACAGCGATTGCCCGAGCAGCACGGATTGCCGAGACCCCCGCATGTTCCGCAAGCGCCTTGCGAACACATCCCCAAGGCTCCGCAAGCGCTGCCTGTGGCCACGCAAGTCGGCGTGCCCGTGCCGAGCCCAGAGGCCACGCAACAGCCGACCCCCGCGACCCCCGCATCGCCCGCGCCGCCCGCGCACAGATTGCCAGAACAGCAAGGCTGGCCAGGGCTGCCGCATGCGGTGCAAGTGGAACCGCTAAAACCGCCGTTGGTGCAGATCGTCTTGCTTGCAGTGCAAGTGGAGCCCTGGCAACACTGCATTCCGGAACCTCCGCAGTTGCCGCAGGTCCCATTGAAACAGGTTGAAACACCGGTCGGGCTAGGACAGTTTGCTCCGTTGGCGATGCAAGCGCCGGCCACGCAGCACGCGCCATTTGCGCAGGTGTTTCCACCACAGCAGACCTGACCGGATCCGCCGCAGGTGATTGCGGAGGTCCCGCCCGTCGCATTTCCGCCTGTCGCGTTTCCGCCTGTAGCGGTCACTCCGCCCGTGCGATTCACTCCGCCCGTGCCGGTGCCGCCCGTGCCGATGCCGCCCGTGCCAAGTCCACCACCCGTGACTGTTCCACTTGCACCACCCGTTCGAGAGGTGGAACTGCCGGCCCCACCGGAACTATCGATTGTCCCACCCGCCCCACCGGTGCCTGCGTTCGTTCCACCGGCGCCACCTGTCTGAGCAGTGATTCCACCGCTCCCTCCGCTGCCTGGCGACGAACCGCCCGTGCCCATCGTGCCTCCGCCGCCAACCTCAGTGCCGCCAGTGACATTGGCATCGACGCCGCCCGCACCACCTGCATTGGGCAACGTTCCGCCCGAGCCACCAGTCGCGACCAGTGTCCCACCGCCGGCAGCCACGGTGCCGCCGGCAAGTCGGGCATCGGCGCCTGACGTACCACCTGTACTGATCGGCATCCCGCCCGATCCACCCGCGGCGGACAACTTTCCGCCGCTACCTGGCACGTCTGCCGCGCTGCCGCCCGATCCGCTCGGACCAAGGACATCGCTCTTCGCTCCTCCGCTGCCGCCAGTCCCGATGGCCACGTTCGCCAATCCGCTCTTGTCGGTTGAACACGCATGAGCGACCAAGATGCTTGCGAGCGCGATGGTCTGAAAAGCCTTGGTGCCGAGCCACGACATGCGCTTGTTCATGGAATTGCCTCCGGAAACGAGCCGCCGGGACCAGCCCGCGAGCCCCACGTCTCAACATTACGTACATTCAAATTGTAGTTGAGATGACATAGAAGATCGAGCGAATGATGACAGGAGCGCGCATAAGAAGACTCGACAAGGCAGGCCACGTCCGGTTCCCAATCGTCCAGGAGTTTGGGCGATGAGATAGCCAGAATCGCCAAAATCTCGAACGCACCGACGAACTCCAATGGGCCGAAGGAACGCCGGTATCGCAAGCCAGAACACGCGGCGGCGCTAGCATCTCCGATGAAATGTGGGGAAGACAACATGGTCTCATGACAAAAACACGGAAGAAATGCCAAAGTCTGGAAGGACTGCCGGCGCGAAAAAAAACTCCACGAGACGGGACCCGATCCTGGCCCCGTCGTCGTGGAGTCTTGCTAACCGGAGCGCCAAGGGCGCCCCGTTCAGGGTGTCATGTGCCTAGTAGCACCTGGCATTGTTCAAGCCGCCGCCAAAACCGCCGCCGCCGTCAGGCAGTGAGCAGGTCAAGCCGGTGCTGCAGGTCCTGGTCTGGATTGTGTTGCCCGCGCCGCAACAGAATTCGCCGGCGCCGCCGCAGGGCTCACAGAGTGCGGCGGTGCCGCCACCTCCACGACAAACAAGCGACGCCCCGCAGGTGTTCGCGCCGCCACAGCACGTCTGGCCGCTCGCGCCGCAAGCCGTACACCTGCCGAGGCTGCCGCCAACTGCCCCAGTGCAAACGGTCCCAGCCGCCGAGCAGGTTCTGCCTCCGCCACCTCCGGTGCCGCAGCAGGGCTCGTCCAAACGGCCGCAAGCCACGCATAGCCCCGGAGAAGCATCGCCGACACCACAGGTTACGTTACCCGCAGTGCAGATCTGGGTGGCACCACCGCCGCCAGCGGCGGGTCGGGTGCAGCATTCGTCGTTGAGGGCACCGCAGGTTCCAGCATCCGTGCCTGCGCATGCGCCGGCCGAGCACGTGCCTCCGATTCGGTTGCAAGCACTGCCAGTGGCAACGCACACGGTTCCTCCTCCGCCGCCACCCGCGGTGGGCACGCAGCAGCCGCCGTTGTCGCAAAGCGATCCTGGGCAGCAACCCTGGCCCGCGCCACCACAGGCCCCGCCGTCGATCCCGCTGGCATCGATCTCGCTGGCGTCGATCTCGGGGAGAACGTCGTTCTTGATTGGCTGGTCGGCGGACACATCGTTCTTGATCGCCACGTCCGCAGCTCCATCAATGCCAGAGCCACCGCCGCCGTCGATTCCAATGCCGCCCGTGCCGGGGCCGCCATCAATGCTCTTGCCACCCGCGCCAGGTCCGCCATCAACCACCTTGCCACCCGCGCCTGTCGTTCCGCCAGCGTTCACCCCGCCATTCCCGCCGATAGCAGTGCCGCCAGCGCCAGCGCCGCCGCCGCCAGCGCCAACCCCGCCCGATCCGCCCACAATACCGCCGGTACTGGCCACAATGCCGCCAGAACCTCCACTGCCACCTGTGCCCAGCTTGCCGCCAGTGCTGGTCGCCGGACCATCGACTGCACCGTCATTCTTCTTCGGCGTCGTCGTCGAATCGCCGCACCCTATGGCCAACATCGCAACCGTGGCGCAGGTCAGCCACATTCGCGGTGCTAGCAAAGTCGAACCTAGCTTGTGTGTCGTCATAAATACCCTCCAAGACTGTTCAGAACAAAGACAATCACCGGATTAGAGTCGGAGAGCTGACTACATCATCACCGCCGGATGTACTGTCATGCGATTTCTTCGCCAACCCCGTGAGCGGTAGCACATTCTACCGAGACTCGCAGCGTCAGTTGACGCGCCCAGAGTAATGCTCTTGGGTTGGGCTCCGACGGCGCAACGTCACCCTTGGTCACTCGCGTCGCGCGGTTTCCTCGGTGAAATAGGCGCTGCGATGGCGGGCGTCGGGCAAGTGGGAATCCCAGCACGCGGGCGAGCAAAAGACGAGTTTGATCTTGCCCGAGTTGCAGGTGGAAACAGAACAGCGGATCACCTTGCCGCCCACCGGAATGGGCTTGCGGCACATGGAACACATGAACGCGGTGCTGCCAGTCATGGACCGCTGTTTACCACAGTCAGAATGGGCGGCTTGCCGAAACGCTGGCGCATCTTGTTGACCGAGGAGAGCACGTGGGGTTCGCGCAGAAGCCGGAGTTCCAAGGAGCGCTTGCCGGGAAAATCGACGAGCGTCAGCCCCACCAGCATGAAGAGCACACCGGGTCCCGGCACCAAAGGCAACGCCATGACAAATCCGGCCACAAACAAGATCGTCCCGAGGAAATTCTTGGCCAGAACCAGCGTCCATCGCAGAACACCGTGCGATTGCAAGAAAACTCGTCGTTCGGGGGCACGCACGAAGAAGTCGGCGGGCAACCCCACGACCACGGCCATCCCGACGAGAAACGATGCCGACGGCACGCCGAGGCCAAGCGCCACCTGGGCCGGCAAGCCTAGCGCCCGGTAGTGGTGAACCCCATGCCGAATGAAATCGAACACCGAGCCAGCATCTTCGGCCTAGTCGCCTCGCAAGGGAAGCAAGCTTCTTGCGACGGTCCGCTACAAGATCTTCCGGAAGCGCCCGCTGCCGACCAGTTCGATGAGCAGCCAGGCCAGGCGAGACGCGCTTTCGACGTGGGCTCCCGTGGCGCGAACCAGTGCCCGCTTGGGCATCCCTGGCACGGCGGCCGTGCTGGGATCTTCGACGATGGCGCAGCCCCCTGCCGAATAGATGGCCCCGAGCCCCTCGGCGCCGTCGCTGCCCATGCCGGACAGGACGATGCCAAGCGCATGCTGGCCGAACGTCTGCGCGAGCGAAGTCAAAAGGACGGTTGCCGATGGGCGAAAACCATCCTCTGGCGCGGTCGCCCGCAAGGCCACCAGACCGCCGGTGCGGATCTCCATGTGCGCATCGTCGGGGGCCACGACGATTTCGCCAGGAACAAGCACATGGCCTTCCCTGCCCAACTGCACGGGAAGTGGCGAGTCCGCCGACAACCACGTCGCCAGGGTCTCGGTGTAGCCGGGCTCGGTGTGCTGAACCACGACGATGGGCACGGGAAAATCAACCGGCAATCCGCGAACGAGATCGCGCAAGACCCGCGGCGCGCCGGTCGAACCCACGATCCCGACGACGGCCACCTGCGCCGGATGGACAGGGTCCAAGCGGCGCGGGGTCGGTGCGAGCGCGGGCGCGCGCGAGGCAGCCTTGCGCGCCAGACGACGGACGGCACTGGCCAGCTCTGCGACGCTGATTTCGTCGAAACCCGAGCTGGGTTTGAGGAAGACCTCGACGGGCGCGCCCGGAACCTGCGCAGCGAGCACACGGCGGGCGGCTTCTCGTTCGCGTGTGACCAGGAGAATTCCGAGCGACGAGTGACCAAGCAGCTGCTCTGCCGTCTCCTGCCCCCCCATGATGGGCATGAGGATATCCAGGCACACGACGTCGGGACGGAGCTTGGCCGCCAGCTTCACCGCGGCCAGTCCGTCGCCCGCCTCGGCCACCACCTCGATGTCGGCAAACGACGCGAGGGCCTGGCGCATCACCTGGCGAATCAGCCGGGAATCGTCTACGAGCAACACGCGGATCTTCGTAGGCGCATGGGCGGCGGGCGGGAAAAAGCGATGGCTCTGGCCGGCCTCGCTGGCCATGCGCCGGATGGCGACCGCCAGCTCGCGCGCCACCCTATGGTCGAATCCCGAGGCGGGCTTAGGAAACACCGCCAGGGCTCCTTTGCCGAGGGCTTTCACGGCCAGGGATCGGGAATCGCCGCTCTCGCGAGCGATGATGACAATCGGGGTTGGCTGCACGCGCATGATTTCCTCGGTGGCGGCAAGGCCGTCCATGACCGGCATGTGCACATCCATGGTCACGAGGTCGGGCCGAAGCTCGCGCACGCGTTCGATGGCCTGGCGCCCATCGCCGGCTTCCCCCACCACCTCGATGTCGTGGGTCCGTTCAAACGCCTCCCGCAATACCGCGCGGATGAGCGGGGAATCGTCCACCACCAACACGCGTGTCTTCATGATCGCGCCACGAAGAGGCAAATGGTTTGCCAGAGCAGGGCCTGGTTGAAATCGCTCTTGTCGATGTACGCCGACATGCCCGCCTCCATGGCGGCGCGCTTTTCCGGCGCACTCCCGCGCATAGAGATGGCCACCACAGGAAGGTTCTGACAGCCCTCCCGAACGCGCAGCGCACGCACCAGCCCCAGTCCGTCGAGGCGAGGCATGTCGATGTCGGTGATAACGATATCGACGCGCGCGTGGGCCGCGAACACCGAAAGGGCTTCCTCGCCATCGCCCGCCAGCAAGACATGCAGCCCGTAGGAGCGCAGCCCTTGCGCGATGATGTCGCGTACCACGGGCGAATCGTCCACGACCAGGGCGATACGGCCTGCTGCTTGGCGGTTTTCCGTGTCGGCGCCCAAGGCGGATCTTCTTCCGCGCCCCCGCGCCAGCAGCACCAATTCGGCGGCTTTGAGCACCAGCGCAAGCGCGCCCTCTTCGAGGTTCACGGCCGCCGCCACCAGCGAGAGTTTTTCGAAGAACTTGCCCATGGGTTTGAGCATGACCTCGCGTTCGAGGTGGCCGGTGGTCCCGGTCAGGGCCACGAGATCGGCGCCACTTTGCGCGATGATGATGCGCGGATTTTCGCCCGAAGTTGCGGGCTCGCCCAAGACCTTGCCCAGATCGAGCAGCGGCACGACGGCGCCGGCGAACTGGATGGAAGGTCCATCGGGCCCGTCGCTGCTCTCCGTCGTGCTCGACAGGACCAGACTGCGCACCGAGGCCGCGGGCAACGCGTACGTGCCCGTGCCCACGCGAAAAAGAACTACCCGCGTGATGGCTACGGTGATGGGCACCTCGATGTCGAAGGTGGTGCCGCGCCCGAGTTCGGAGCGGACCTCTACCCGGCCACCCACATTCTCGACAACATCGAGCACAATGTTGAGCCCGAGGCCACGTCCGGAAACCTCGGAGACCTGTTCGCGCGTCGAGAAGCCAGCGGCGAAGATGGTACGAAGGATGTCCCGCTCGCTGGCGGCGCCGGCGACCTCAGGACTGAGCAGCCCGATGTCGAGAGCGCGCGTACGCACCGCCTCCACATCGATGCCGCCTCCGTCATCGGAGACGCGTAAATGCAGCCGCTGCCCGACCATGCCAGCGGTGATGCGCACGGTGGCCTCGGCTGGCTTACCGGCCAGCAGCCGCTGGGCCGCGGGCTCGACCCCATGGTCGATGGCATTGCGCAGAAGATGCAGCAGTGGCTCCTCCAGCATTTCGAGCAGTGCCTTGTCGACCTCGATTTGCTCGCCGGCGATTTCGAAGCGGATCTGGCGGTCCAAGGAGCGGGCGAGCTGGCGCAAAGGCACCGGGAAGTGATCGAGGAGGGTCGCGAGCGGGATCATGCGCAGCTCGCGCGTCGTGCCGTCGAGATCGCCAATGAAGCGTTCGAGATCGTGGGTCTCGTCGCGCAGACGCGATTCCATGTCGGAAAGCGCGGACACGAGGCTCATCCAAGCCTTGGCGTCGTCATCGCTCCTGCCTGGACCCCTCCCCTGCCGCATCGACTGCACCGATTCGCGCAGGCGTCGGGCGGTGCGAGTCAGCTGGCGCCAGCGAACGCTCGAAAGCAGGAGGTCGGACACCATGCCGCGCAAGTGGTCGATCTTCTCGGAGGTGACTCGGATCGAGTTTTCCTTGCGGACAAGGACAGGGGCAGGTGTCGATTTCGAACTCGAGTCCCCGGCGAACATGGCACGAGGGGACAGTACCGGTGGGTTTGCAAGTGGCGCGGATATGATGGACACTGCCGGAGTCGGGGTCAGTTCCAGAGGTCTCCCGACCAGCGCCCCAATTCTTGCGATGAACGCATCGGCTTCGATCGAGGGGGCATCGGGATCGCCCTGGGTGAGGTTCAACACTAGATCCAGTCCGCTCAGAATCAAGTCGCCGTCGCGCTCGGCCGGCGCTGCGCCTCGATCGCGCACCAGCTTTACGAAGTCCTCCACGGCGTGGACAAGCTTCGACACCAGCGGAAAACCGGTCAGACTGGCTTCGCCCTTGAGCGTGTGCGCCTCGCGCAGAATGGCGGCTGGATCGCCCGCGTTCTGTTCGAACTCGATCCACGCCAGGTTCAGCTTGCCGACGCGTTCCGCCGCCACCCGGCGGAACATCTCGACACGCGCTAGCCTTCTGGCCTCCGGATCCATGGCCATGGAGTGTTACTCCGCCCGAAATTCTCCGGCGCTCTTCTCTGCCGCGACCGCCCGGCCGTTCTCGTCGCGCCGTGGCTGGCCAAAACGGCTGCTGCCCACCAGACGGTCGAGGTGCAAAGCCGCGTGGACCAAATCCTGGGCCGTGGCGGCGGTCTGGCGCGTGCTCGAGATGGCCTCGGACACGGTCGCCGCCATGTCGTCCATGCTGCGCCCAACTTGTTCGGTCGCCTTGCGCTGCTGTTGGGTGACCAAGGCGATGTCGCGCGCCGAGCGCGTGGTCTCCTCGGAAAGCGCGACGCCCTCTTGCCCGGCCTGCACCGCGGACTGGGAGGCCAAGCGCATGTCGTTCATCAGCCGGCGGATCCCGGCCACCGACTCCATCACGCTCTCGGCCAAGCGGCGCATCTCGGCCGCGACCAGGGTGAATCCACGCCCGGCCTCGCCGGCCTTGGTGCCTTCCAGCGCCGCGTTGAGCGCGAGCAAGTCGGTACGATCCGCGACCTGCATGATGGCCGCCAGAATCTCCGCGACGCGCTCGGCGTGGTTGTTCAGTTCCTGAATCCGGTGGGCCACGTCCCGGTTTCCGGTCACCGTCCGCTCAGCGTTGCCCAGCACTGCCGACGAGCTCTCGGCGATCTGTTGTGCGGAAGCCAGCATCACCTCCATGGTGCCACGGGTCTCGTCGATGGCCGACACCTGCTGGCTACTAGCGGTCTCCTGGCTGCGGGCCAGCCCCGCCAGATCTTGGGACAGCCGGGTCAGCTTCCTGGCCAATTCCAGCATGGGCCTGGCGATGGTTCCGGAAAACACCCAGGCGACCAAGAAGCCAATAAGAAGAATCACGGCAGAAAAGCTCACCACCGTGCGCGTGCTCGTGCGAATTTCCTGATCGATCGATTGTCGCGAGAACCCGGCGACCAGCGTCCCGATATCCTTGCCGTTCGAGCGAATGGGTTCGAGCACGTGCAGAAGATCGCCCCGCTGCTCGACACGCGTCGTGTCCGAGTTCTCCAGCAACTCGCTGCCCGAGGGCAAGCGCATTTCGCTGTGGCGCAAGTACACCGAGCCGTCGGCCTTGAGAACGACGATATAGAGCAGATCCTTGTGACCTTTGATGGCCGCCAGCGAGTTTTCCGCCTGGGACTTGTCGAGATCGAGATCCACGGCCGGCGCAATCAACTTTGCCAGGATGCCAGAGAGCCCCTTGGCCCGTGTTTCAAGCGCCTGCGATGCAATCGTGCCCTGGCGCTCGATCAAGTACCAGGCAAAGACCAAGGTGAACGCCAGAAACAGACCGGTGAAGGTGACGACGAGCTTGGTGCGGAGGCCGAGAGTTCTCATGGTTCCACTTCTTTTTCCGCTTCTTCCGAGGGTGAAAGGATGCCAGCCAGCTTCGCGGCGGCTGCGATGAGCAGGGGGACATCGAGCAAAGACACCCGACGGCCGCGCCAACCGAATTCTTCGCGAACGAATTCGGAACGGCTGGTCGGCCTGTCGGGTTCTGGATCGGTCGCGGGCGCGTATTCGGTCATACCCTGGATACCGTCCGCCACCACGGCCATTTCGTAGTCGCCGTCGCGCACGACCACCAGGCGTGGCAGCGTCGCCGAGTTCTCGCCCGAGAGCAGTCCAGCGCCACCCAGCATCTGTTCCAGTCCAACCACCGTGACCAATCGGCCTCGCAAGGTCGTGACACCGAGGATGTGGGCGGGTGCCGTGGGCACGCGGGTGACGCCACCTTTGAGGGCCACTTCTTCGATGGCCTTCACGTCCATGCCGAACCAGCGCTTCCCCAGGCGCAGAAGCATGAGCGTGGTGCTTGCAGCCTCTTTGGCAGGTCCGCTATGTGCTGGCGTGGCGGCCTGGTGTTCGCCGCGCGTGTTCATGCAAACAGGTCTCGGCAGATGGCGCTGACCCTAGTCACCACCGCCACGGCCCCCGCCAACTTCGACACGAAGGCATCCGGCCTGATATCGGCGAGCCGCTCGCGCAACTCGGATTCGGCGCGCCCGGAAACCAGAATCACGGCCGCGCGCCGGTCGCCCGCGTCGGCTCTGAACCTGCGGCACAGCTCGGCGACATCGAGGTTGGGCATGTGGATGTCGCTGACCAACACGTCCGGGGAAAACGACGAGAGCAATTCCGTGGCCTTCTCCATGGTGGAAGCGACGCGCACACTGAAATCGTGCATCTCGAATACGTCTGCCAAGGCAAGCGCCGCGACCGGACTGTCGTCCACGATGAGCAGTTTGCGCGGGCCCGGCGGCGCGGTTCGCTGCTCGGTGCTTGCCTTGCCGTCCTGGGCATCCGACGCCTCCTGGAGAAGGTAGCCGAGCCTGCGTAGCGAACGCATGCAGGGAACGAGAGCATCCGCCCGGCCCGCCGCCAGCAGGCGCGCGGCCCCTTCACCTTCGCCCGCGGCTTTGGACAGTTCCGGCCGATCCAGCATGGCGGCCTCGCCGGCGATGGTGTGCAAGTCCGCCGCGAGTTGCAGAGCCGCCTCCGGGGTCGGATTGCTGATCGACGCCATACCCATGACGACTTTGCGGCGGGCGGATTCGAGCAGCCTCCCGAGCATGGATTCGCTTACAAGTGTAGACATGTCCCCCTCCAGTTCCTATCGACGCCTTCGCAAACGACCTTTAGCATGCCACGATTGTCGGGCTGCCGCGCACGCGACTCAAGCAGGACGGCAGGGCGACCGATTGTCCAAGCACCGTGGGCCATTGAGAGGGAGCGCCGAGTGAGCAACCAAGATTCCATACCTACCTTGACCGGTTTGGAGACAATCACCCCAAGACCCGTTCCGCGCAAAGTGCTGGCCTTCTTGCGCTCGACGCAGGAAACCGCCAGCCCGCCTGGGAAAATCTTGCTCATCGACGACTCCCCCATCAGCCTGGATGCGGTCTCCGCGTTTCTTGAGGATATGGGCTGGACGGTTCTGACTGCGCAAAACGGGATCGATGCGCTGCGGGTGGCCTCGACCCCCGAGCTCGATGTCGTGATCTCGGATCTCAACATGCCAGACATGAACGGCATCGAGGTCTTCCGTCGTATCCACGCCATGGATCCCGTGCTTCCGGTGATCATCCTCAGCGAGGAAGGGGCCATGGCGCCGGTGCTCGAATCGGTTCACGCGGGTGTCTTCGATTTCGTCCCCAAGTCCGACCATACCCGCATGCTGCCCGCCGCGGTCACGCGCGCGGTGGCGCATTGCCGGGTTCTGCGTGAAAACCAACGCCTGGCACAGGACTTGATCCGCGTGAACGAAGGACTCGAACAGCGTGTCGCGGAACAGGCCCGGCTGCTCGAGGAGAGACTCCGCCGCGAGGCCGCGCTGGAGAGAGAAGCGGCGCTGGCGTCCCTGCGCAAGGAGGTCGAGATCGCGCGACGGATCCAGACGTCCATCTTGCCGACCGAGCATGTGGTGCATGGGCTGCAAATTGCCGCCCGCATGGCCACGGCCTCCGAGGTCGGGGGCGACTACTACGACGTCCGGCCCACGGCCGACGGTTGCTGGCTTGGCATCGGCGATGTGGCCGGTCACGGGCTTGAGGCGGGTCTGGTCATGCTCATGATCCAAAGTGGCCTCTCGTCGCTGATCCTGCACGATTCCGAGGCCCTTCCCCACCAGATCCTGCCCGCGCTCAACACCATGCTGTACCAGAATCTACGCCTGCGCATGGGGCGCGACGATCATGCCACTTTGACCATGCTGCGTTTCTTTTCCGACGGCCGCCTCACCTTCGCCGGCGCCCATGAAGACATCATCATATGCGGCAAAGGCGGTGAGATTCGCACCGTCCCCACCCCCGGAAGGTGGGTCGGCATCAGCGAGGACATTCGCCACGGTCTCGAAAGCCAAACGCTAAAGCTCGTCGAGGGCGACCTCATCGTCCTGTACACCGACGGAATCCCCGAGGCCCGGCGTGGCCGCGAGTGCTTCGGCATGCCTCGCCTGCTGGCCGAGATCGAAAAACGCCACAGCCTGCCCGTCGATGAGATCCTGAGCGGCATCATGCAAACTGTGTTCGACCACTGCGCGGGAAGTCCGCAGGACGACGCCACCATGCTCGTCCTGCGCTACGCTCCGGAGAGAGCATAGAGGCCATAGTGTCGCGTCGTTGCTTGGTACTTACGGCGTCTTCGCTTCCCAGGCGACCTCGACTTTGCCGATGGGTGAGGCGACGCGCAGGATCATGCGGCCGGACTGTGGACCCACGAACGATTCTCCCTCGCCCTCCGGTCGAACAAAGCGGACCGTGTAGGTCTTGGAGAAGAGCGTGCGGGTAGGGAAGAACTCGTATTCGTAGACTTCGGGAAGTTTCTCGACCTTGATCGAGGTGGGCGCAAGTTCTGCCCCAGTTCCGTCGAGCAGGGTGATCCGCCAAGGCGACGTCCTGCGATCGAAATCGTTCCATCGGTCGGTCGTGCTCTGCGCGACCAAGTGGATCTCGTACACCGCGCGCGCCGTCTCCTGCTGCGACTTGGCGAGCGGCTCGCGCTCGCTGTCGGCCAAATCGTAGACCTTGGCGTATTTGGCCACGTAGGCCTGCCGAAATTCCCAGCTCTTGAACGTAGCCCAGATCTCAATCGCGGTTCCGATGTCCTGAACCAGCTTCGCGTGGCGCGTCCAGGCCTCGAAGGCCGCCGGATAGTCGTCGCTGCGATAGCTCTTCGTTGCCTCGGAAAAATCCACATCAGGTGGGCGGGACGTGGCACATCCCGCCAGCAACACGGCGAGCCCCACGCGGAACCACTGGTTCACGTGAACTCGCGCCTCCGGAACAGTGTCACCAGCGGCGCTTCCTTCTCAAGTGCCTCGCGCCCGCCCTCTTCGCGATCGACCAGCCCGACGATGAGGCTGACCTTGAGGCCGAATTCGCGCGCGCGGGCCACGGCTTTCAGCGCCGAGCCGCCCGTGGTCACCACATCCTCCAAGATGGCAACCGGCATGCCTGGGCGGAGCAACTTGCGCCCCTCGATCCACTGTCCCGTGCCGTGCCCCTTGGCCTCCTTGCGCACGTAGAAGGCGTGCAGCGGCTTCTGACCGAGATAACTCACGGTCGACACCGCCGAGGCCAGTGGGTCGGCGCCCATGGTCAAGCCGCCCACGGCCTCGACTTCGGGCGCGCGCTCGGCGATGAGGTGGCCAAAAAGCCAGCCCACCAGGAAGTGTCCCTCAGCGCTCAGCACCGCCTGCTTGCAGTCGATGTAGAAATTGCTTTTGAGGCCCGACGCAAGGACAACCTCGCGCTCCTCGTACGCCAGGTTCTTGAGCAGGTCGAGAAGCCTGGCCCGGTGACGTTCGAAAAGCTCGCTACCACTCATGCGGCCGTTTTTACCACGGCCGCAGGCCGGTGTGGCGGACTACAGCTTCAGACCTTCGAGCGGGTCGTCGGAAACCGACTTCTTGCTCTTGATGAGCGCAGGCGCAGGTGCCGAGGCCGAACCCGTGTCTTTCTTGTCCTTGGGTGTCGCCGC
>Ga0265316_10003887_pt1 | contig 14989 bp, 10 predicted proteins | sample 4522metaG_FD_202092 | JGI IMG/M metagenome (GOLD analysis project Ga0265316, IMG submission 202092) | Rhizosphere microbial communities from Carex aquatilis grown in University of Washington, Seatle, WA, United States - 4-5-22 metaG | ecosystem: Host-associated > Plants > Roots > Rhizosphere >...
TAAAAATGACCCTCAGATATGGAATAAAGTGCTTAAGTTTACCGGCGAACAACCTTTTACCCTTAACCCTGTCAATATCAGCCTTTCAAGAAGCTCAGGATTAAAAAAGAAAACTCTCTGGGAGGAAACTTACAATTCATTAAAGAGTATCTGGACAGAGGATGTTTCAAATGAGAATCCGATTAATTATGAAGTGGCAAATCCTGACAAACACGGGAAATATATTGGTTACTATTCCCCGGTTTTTGCCGGCAAAGACAGTATTATTGCCATAAAAACTTCATTTTCGCTTCCTGTTTCATTTGTACTTATAAACCCTGCTCAAAAAACAGAAAAAAGGATTCAGACCCCGGGACAAATGTACCCCTTGTTCATTTCTTATGCCAAAGACAAGCTGGTCTGGGTTGAAACACAAACTGACCCCAGATGGGAAAACAGAGAGTATTCGGTTATTAAACTTATGGATATCAGAACCAAAAAGGTCATAAAACTTTCACAGAAATCGAGATACATGGCTGCATCGGTATCGCCTGACGGTAGAAAGATAATTGCTGTGGAAAACACTTCCGGCAACATTAACAGTCTTGTGCTGATTGACCCTGAAACCGGCTCAGTAATACAGTCTGTCAAAACTCCGGGAAACGTATACCTGCAGCATCCCCAATGGAGTGAGGATGGAAAGAAAGTAACTTTTGTTTTCCTGGCAAATGCCGGGGAGGGGATAATATCTTTCAAGCTGGAGGGTCAGAAATGGGAGACCCTTATCGAAGCTGCAAGAAATGATCTGCAGTCGTCATTCCTGAAAAATGATTCCCTCTTTTTTATAAGTTCATCATCGGGGACTGATAATGTTTATCTCCGGACTACCGATAGTAAAATAAGTGCCCTGACGAGTTCAAGATTCGGGACGATTGATGTAAGTCCCGGCAGAAATAAGCTATACTTCAGTGATTATTCTTCCCTGGGGAACAATATCTGCAGTGCTCCGATTGTATCAGGACCAGGAGTCTTTAAAGACAATGTAAATTCTTCATCATTCCTTATTAACAAATTTGATATTAAAACATCATCAGATGCTGACAACAGCAGCATTGCATACACAGTTGAACCTTACAGAAAATGGCAGCACCTTTTCAGATTTCACAGCTGGATGCCATTCTATGTGAATATTGACCAACTTAACATTGATCCGGCCAGTGTCAGACCGGGTGTTTCTATCATGACCCAGAATACATTAAGTACACTTATCTCAACTTTAGGTTACGAGTATTCCGCTGATAAACGCAACCTCATTCATTCACGGATTACCTGGCAGGGTTGGTACCCTGTTTTTGAATCACAAATCGATTACGGCACTCTTCCACTGATAGACAAAATGGGGGAAACCGTTTCCAATCCTTCTGTTATCAGGCCGGGCATAAGCTTCAATAATACCATTTCCGTCCCTCTTCAGTTTTCATCAGGCAAATTCTCAGAATATCTGCAACCTTCTCTTTCAATGAATTACATTAACCAGTATGTTTATATTAAAGAGAAAGGTACTTATGATTATGGTCAGAATATTATTACAACAAGGCTCTATTTCACAAATTATTATCAGTCAGCAATTCGAGATATATACCCCAGGTGGGCACAGATAATTGATCTGAATTATCGCTATGCTCCCTTCGATAAGATAATTTACGGATCAGACGTGTCATTGAAAACCGCCTTTTATTTTCCGGGACTTTTCCCTGCCAATGGAATAAGAATAAAGTTAGAAGCTGAAAAGCAGGAACCTGAGAAATTTTTATATGAGAACTTTTCGTCACTCCCGCGTGGCTACAATAATATCATTTCAAAGGAAATTCAATTTTTTTCGGTTGATTATGTTATGCCTCTTGCATATCCCGATTTTAATGTTGCAAGCCTCCTTTACCTTAAGAGAATCAGGACAGCGTTATTTTATGATTACGCCACAGGTCCTGGCAACTCATTCTATAAATACTCTGCTAACGGCCTGGTTCCATTATCCAACAATTCTGAAAGTGTGTCTTTCAAATCATATGGACTTGAATTGCTGGCAGATTTTCATGTTCTCAGAATACCTTATATGATATCAGGAGGAATTCAGTCTGCATGGAAGAGTATAAATGGACCACCCTCCATTGAATTACTGTTCAATATTAATCTTTATGGAATGACTTTCGGAAGAAGACAGATGTAAAATTGTCAGGATTTAAGACTTCGGGCTGTCTCCTTTATCAGAAGCCAGGCTTTCCGGACATGGTCGATAGTTACGTTTGTCTGAGCTGTAACCATTCTTAATGTATACCTGCCATTTAAAACTGTATGGCTCAGATATAATTTGCCGGAATCATTAAGCTGATGATTCAGTCTTTCATTAAGAGCATTTATCTGATCTTCATTATGCCCGGCAGGAATATACCGGAAACAGACAACGCAAATAGTTACAGGTGCAAGTATTTCAAAATCAGCTTCTCCGGAGATCATTTCTGAAAGTTCTGCAGCAATAGCTATATGACTTCTTACTTTATCGCGCAGACCATCAACCCCGAAAATTCTGATCACACTCCAAAGTTTTAATGCTCTGAATCTTCTTCCGAGAGGGACTCCCCAGTCGCGGTAATCATTAACTTTTCCTCTGGTTCTCGTTTTAAGATATTCCGGAAGAATCTCAAAGGTTTTTATCAGGGTCTGGGCATCCTTTACAAAATAGGCAGTACAATCGAAGTTTGTAAACATCCATTTATGGGGATTGAACACGAAACTATCGATATATTCTTTCCCATCAAGCATCCATTGAAATTCAGGCAAAATAAGAGCGGTTCCGCCCATTGCGGCATCAACATGAAGCCATATGTCATTTTCGTGGCAAGTCTCGCCAATGGCTCTTAACGGATCGATAGAGGTTGTTCCGGTAGTCCCCAACGTTGCGACAACGCAACAGGGGATAAGTCCATTATTCTTATCGCGGAGTATTGCTTCTTTCAGCTTTTGAGGGTCCATGGAAAAATCATCCCTGACCGGTATTTTAACCAGATTTTTGCTGCCAATTCCACTTATTTTGACCGCCTTTTCGACAGATGAATGAGTCTGTTCCGAGCAGTAAACTTTCAGACTGCCTGATTTTTTGAGACCTTCGGTATTTACTGAAAATTTTGTTATTTTTTCCCTTGCTGTCAGAATTGCAGCCAGAGTAGCAGTTGAAGCGGAGTCCTGTATAACACCTTCAAATTCTGAAGGCAGCCCAATCATGTCCCTCAGCCAGATCATCATTTTTTCTTCCAGTTCTGCTGCTGCCGGCGAGGTTTCCCATATCATGCATTGCGCTCCCAGTGTAGCAATAAGCATTTCAGCCAGTATGGATGCAGGACTTGTATTTGAAGGAAAATATGCAAAAAAATTAGGATTCTGCCAGTGAGTTATTCCCGGCATTATTATTTCATTGAAATCCCTCATAAGAGAGTCGAACGATTCCGGATTTTGAGGGGGTTTGTCAGGAATTTTATCAAAAATCTCACCCGGTTTTACCTGTGATCTGACAGGCAAGTTCTCAACATTTTCCATATAGCCCGCCATCCATTCAACGAGTTCATGGGCATGTTTACGAAATTCATCAGATGTCATTTGATATATCTTATGTTACGGAATCAGCAAGGAGTATTATTTTATTTGCTTTTACTTCAATAACTCCCCCGCTGATCTCATATTTTATTTCATTGTTTTCCTGATCGACCATCCAGACAAAACCATTTTCGAGAGTAGAGATAATTGGCGCATGGTCATTTAATACCTGGAATGATCCTTTTTCCCCCGGGACCCTGACCGATTTAATTTCCCCTTCAAAAATTTTTTTGTCAGGTGTTATAATCTCTATTTTCATTACAACTTATTAATAAACAGAAGTTTCGCAACAAGCCAATTATTTTGATTGAGCTAATATTTTTTCGCCTTTTTCAATAGCGTCTTCGATAGTACCAACCAGCATAAATGCCGATTCGGGATACTGGTCCACTTTTCCATCCATAATCATATTGAATCCCTTGATTGTATCTTCAATTGAAACCAGTGCGCCTTTTATACCCGTGAATTGTTCAGCCACATGGAAGGGTTGTGAAAGAAATCGTTGTGCCCTTCTTGCACGGTGAACAACCAGCTTATCTTCCTCGGAAAGTTCATCCATACCAAGAATAGCAATAATATCCTGCAATTCATTATAACGCTGAAGTAACTCCTTTACTCTTTGTGCACAATTATAATGAGCTTCACCAACGTTCTCTGCCGTGAGTATCCTGGAGGTTGAATCAAGGGGATCCACAGCAGGATATATACCAAGTTCGGAAATTTTTCTGCTTAAAACGGTTATAGCATCGAGGTGAGAGAACGTTGTAGCCGGAGCAGGGTCAGTAAGATCATCAGCAGGCACATAAACCGCCTGAACAGAAGTGATAGAGCCATGTTTTGTTGAGGTAATACGTTCCTGCATGATACCCATTTCAGTTGCCAGTGTAGGCTGATATCCAACTGCTGAAGGCATCCTTCCGAGCAGAGCCGATACTTCGGAACCGGCCTGGGTAAACCTGAAGACATTATCCATAAAAAACAGGATATCTCTTCCGCCGCTTTTCCCGTCACCATCCCTGAAATGTTCGGCAACTGAGAGGCCTGAGAGAGCAACCCTGGCTCTTGCTCCTGGAGGTTCGTTCATCTGACCAAACACAAGCGCCAGTTTTGATTCCTTAAGAGCATCCATATCAACCGTTGAAAGATCCCATCCACCCGATTTCATATTCTCAAGGAATTTCTCACCATAAGTTATTACACCTGCTTCAAGCATATCGCGGAGAAGGTCATTACCCTCTCTTGTCCTTTCACCGACACCTGCAAACACAGATAATCCGGAATATGCTTTTGCAATATTATTGATCAGTTCAAGGATCACAACAGTTTTCCCCACTCCTGCCCCGCCAAAGAGACCAATTTTACCCCCTTTTGAGTAAGGTTCAATAAGGTCAATTACTTTAATTCCTGTGTACAACACCTCTTTTTCTGTTGAAAGATCTTCATATTTAGGTGGTTTCCTGTGAATTGGGTATCCTCCTTTTTTATCCAGAAAACCTATTCCATCGATAGCTTCTCCTGTGACATTCATGAGCCGGCCTTTGATCTGTTCACCGATTGGCATCGTAATTGGCAATCCGGTTGCAATAACTTCCATTCCTCTGCGAAGGCCGTCGGTAGAATCCATAGCGATTGTTCTGACTGTTCTTTCACCTATATGCTGCTGACATTCAACAACAAGATGAGTGCCGTCATCTCTTTTTATTTCGAGTGCATCATAAATGTCAGGCATTTCTAAACCCTGCTTTTCAAAAGTAACATCAACCACTGGTCCGATGATCTGGCTGATTTTCCCGGTATTCTGTGACATATATTTAAGTTATTTATTTAAGTTTCCAAGAAGTGACAAAATTAATAATTTTTGTGTTTTAACCCGACTTATATCCTTATAAATTCAGTTTTATCAAAAAGAAGAGCTTTTGATAAAATATGTATAGAGCCATGAGATCCCTCATCCGCCGACTGTATTATACTTCAGAATTTATGTAACAAATTATATTCTGTTTCTCCCAGACTTTTAACCACTTTCAGGGAATTAAAAGGGGGTTCATCGCGGGAGGCTGGGTTAGAAATTGGTATCAAAATGGCACCATCCTTCTCACCCTCCTGTCAAATACCGCCATTTCGGTGAAACCAATATATCTCAGCAACTCATATGCTTCTTCGAAATACTGTCCTACACGTGAAGGCATATGGGCATCTGAATTAACACAAACAGGTACATTTTCTTCCCTGAATATATGGAGAAACCTGCGATCAGGATAAAAGTCAGCAAGAGGGCGGTTTCTGCCATTTGTATTCACCTCAAAGGCAACATCATGTATTTTCATAGTTTTAGCCAGCTTCCTGTATAGAGGTTCCAGGTCAGAGGACGGTTTGTATCCGTATATTCTTATCAGATCGCAGTGGGCGATTATATCAAAAAGGTCTGAAGCCACGGCAGCAATTACAGAATCAAAGTATGATTCGAATAACCTGTCAATACTCTTTCCTTCATAAAATTCAGGACCGACATCCACGGTTTTCTCACCGAGATAATGAACTGAACCGATAATATAATCAAGAGGCAGAGTATGCAGGAATGCGTTTATCTCTTTTTCCTTCCCGGCAAAGAAATCAACTTCAAGACCAATTTTAATCTTAATGCTCTTTATTTTATTCTGCAGTTTTTCAAGGTGGTTGATATAAGGTGAAATATTCACAGGATTCACGTTCCAGTCTTCAGGATCTTTGAATAATGTAAGATGTTCGGAAAACCCTATCTCACTTAATCCGGCTTCTATTGCAGGCGGAATATAGTCCTCCGGAACTGATCTTCCATCGCTGTAACTGGAATGCATATGATAATCAGTTTTGTAGATCATTATTCCTGAAAATAAAGATTTGTGCTTTTTGACTTTCAAATTAGGTCTAAATTTGGCAATAAAACAAATTGAAAATTGATAATGTGATCAGGAAAATGGTAAATTTGTGAAAAACAGAAAAGCGTGAACGAAAAGAAAAAACCCTGCTCATGTGCCAGTTGTGATTTTCGCGATGTTGTTTTCTCATATCTTGATGATACCTCAGTTGAAGATTTATGCGATCACAAGGAGGAACAGTTTTTTCGAAAAGGAGAGATAATAAATCACGAAGGAGAAAAAATCAGCAACTTTAAATACCTTAAAAGCGGACTTGTTAAACTTTACAGGAGAACTCCTTCCGGCGATGAGCAGGTAATAACTATTACCAGGCCATTTGAATTCGTCAGTAACATGAGTATCTTTTCAGAGGACAAATACCAGTATTCAGTTTCTGCACTTGAAGATTCAGTTGTATGCATGGTAAGTCTTGCTTTTATAAAACAATTGTTTTTGAAAAATGGCGGATTTGCATTGGGGCTTCTTACCAAGATCTCCAGGATAAATGATAAAATTATTTCTCAGACTCTCGATATCAGACAGAAAAACCTCATTGGAAGAGTGGCATTTGTTTTGCTCTATTTTACGAATGAAATTTATAAGTCCAGGGTCTTCGACCTTCCGGTTTCACGGAAAGAGATAGCAGACTACATTGGTATGAGTACCGCTAATGTCATCAGGACATTATCTGATTTCAAAAAAGAGGGGATAATAAGAGTCTTTGGAAAGACAATCGAAGTGGTTGATGTTGCAAAACTCGAAATCATTTCCAAACACGGATGAGTATTATAGAATTTTATTCCCTGATTATATTGTAAAGTGCATCTTCCAATGTTCTGAAAAGAAAAGAGTATCCTCTATTCATTATTTTTTCAGAAGATATCCTGTTCCCCTTAAGTATCACATCAGACATTTCTCCAAGAGCAATCCTTATCAAAAAACCAGGTACAGGTGGCAGGACGGGAAGTCTCATAACTTTTGCCAGTACATGCATAAATTCCACGTGTGTAACCTGTTGAGGAGCCACTGCGTTATATGCTCCTGCCATCTCGGAATCCTCTAATGCTTTCAGATAAATATTACACAAATCATTAATATGTATCCAGGGCATATACTGTAACCCGCTGCCGGTTTGGATCAGGAACCCAAATTTCCCGGGAGTCATCAACTTTGACAATGCGCTGTCGCTCTTTTCAAGAACAACTCCTGACCTGATTTTTACAGTACGGATCCCTGAGTTGGAAAAAAGATCAGCTGCCTCTTCCCACTGTTTGCATACAGAACCAAGAAAATCTGATCCGGCAGGATCATTTTCATTAAATATCTTCCCGGATGTTTCTGAGCCATAAATACCGGTAGCAGAAGCAGAAATGAAAGCTTTTAAATGGATTCTGTTATCAATAACCGTTTTATGAAGAAACCTGGCTGAATCCACACGACTTTTTATAATCTCTTCTTTTCTTTTTCTGCTCCATCTTTTTTCACCAATGTTTGCTCCGGCAAGATGTATGATGAAATCTACTCCTTCAAATGCATCACGATCAATCAATTTTTTTTCAGCGTCCCACAGGAAGACTCTCACTTTCCCTGACTGATTTTCTTTTCTTAAGAGATGTGTAACTTTATATCCTTCCTTCAACAGAGATGTCGTCAGATATTTTCCTATAAGTCCGCTGCCTCCGGTAATCAAAACCGATAAGTTCTTTTGTAAATTTGTGCCTGTTTGATTCTCCGGCATAATAACTGTTTTTGGAATAATATTAAAAAGCTTTACTTTAGAGGTCTTAAATTTATCAATAAATGGAATCAAATAAAAAGCAAAAGATCATGGTAACTCAGAAATCAACAAAAGGTATAATTGCTATTCTAACGGGAGGAGGCGATGTTCCCGGGCTAAATCCGGCTATTCGTGCGGTCACAATCCGTGCAAACCGTGAAGGATACAAAGTAATCGGACTTCGCAGGGGATGGGCTGGCATCTCAGAATTAATAAGAGACACAAAGGCTGACAACAGCAACAATTTTCAGATCCTTACCGATGATATAGTTAATAAGGCCGGACGTACAGGCGGGACATTTTTACATACCTCAAGAACAAGACCGAGCCATATGTCAAAAGCAAGTGTACCTGAACACCTGCAAAGCACCTATAATGCTGAATATAATGATATTACGCCGGAGATCATCAAGAATCTTGAATGGCTTGGCGTTGACTATCTTATTCCGATAGGTGGTGATGATACACTGAGTTATGGTGTTCATCTTTATAAAAAAGGGGTAAATGTTGTGGCTATTCCGAAAACGATGGACAACGATGTTCCCGGAACCGATTACTGTATCGGCTTCAGCACCTGCGTTTCACGAACAATTCAGATGACCAACAGCCTCAGAACATCTGCCGGGTCGCATGAAAGGCTTTTGGTTCTTGAAGTATTCGGAAGGTACGCCGGGTTTACAGCGATGCTTCCTACCCTGGCAGGTGCTGCAAACAGGTGTGTAATACCTGAATATGAGTTTGAAATAGATCAGCTTGCAAAACTTCTTGTTGAAGACAGAAATCAAAATCCAAGCAAATATTCTGTAGTCCTGGTATCGGAAGGAGCAATGTTTAAAGGAGGCGAAATGATTTTTTCTGACAGTGAAAAAGACGCCTATGGCCATGCGAAACTCGGAGGTATAGGTGATATGGTATCAGCAAAACTTAAAGAACTTTCGGCAAAACATAATCATGGTAAAGTAATTAATGTGATTTACCAGAAACTTGGATATATGGTACGCGGAGGAGATCCTGATGCATTGGATTCCATTGTTCCGATGGCATATGGGAATCTCGCACTGGATCTTGTTCTTAAAGGTGTACACGGGAGGATTGTGGTATTGAAGAACGGAAGATACGACAATCTGCCTATTGACGTGGTTACCTCATCTAAAAAAATTGTGAAACTTGCGGATTATAATACTGAAAGATTAAGACCTTTCTATCATAGTTTTGAGATGAAACCATTCCTACTGATGGCATCAGATAATTAACAGATTTTAATATTTTAATCAGAATAAAGTAGAGACGCTCAGGTTGGGCGTCTCTATTTGTTTAAGGGAAGGTGAAGTGTTAAGATAATAGTATAAATTTTACTTACTTTTATCCAAATTATTATCTATTGGAAAAGGGAGTTGTATTAAAATCCACAGGAAGCAGGTACAGGGTTCTTTATGAGGAAGGGAAAATAATTGATTGTTCCGTTAAAGGAAAACTCAGGATCAAAGAATTCCGTACTACAAATCCAATTGCTGTTGGAGATAATATTTTATTCGAAATTGACAGAAAGACCAATTCAGGAATTATAACAGAAGTACTGGACCGGAGGAACTGGATCTTAAGAAGGTCTTCAAATCTCTCAAAACATTCGCAGATTCTCGCCGCCAATATTGATCAGGTATTTCTGATGATTACAATTATTCTTCCTGAGACACCCGTAGAATTCATCGACAGATTTCTGATTACAGCGGAAGCTTACAGGGTTCCGGCCAGGATAATTATTAATAAAACCGATCTTTATGGAGAGGAAGAATCAGCCAGGATGGAATATCTTGAATCAATATACAAGAATATTGGATATGACTGTATCAGACTCTCCCTCAAAGAACTGACAAACCTGGATGTTCTCAGAGATTTGATGAAAGGTAAAACAAGCCTGATTTCGGGTTTTTCAGGGGTCGGAAAATCAACCCTGTTAAATGTTTTTAACCCGCTGCTTAATCTTAAAACCTCCGAGATATCCGATTATCATAAACAGGGGAAACATATAACCACCTTTCCTGAGATGCATAAGATGCCATTTGGCGGATTTGTAATCGATACTCCGGGAATCAGAGGTTTTGGTGTTGTTGATATGGAAAGGAATGAGATTTACCATTTTTTCCGCGAGATATTCGTAAAATCAAAGGAATGCAGGTTTAATAATTGTCTTCATCTTGATGAACCTGGGTGTGCAGTAAGAAGTGCCGTGGAAATGGGAGAAATCGCATTTCTCAGGTACAAAAGTTATCTGAATATCATGGATGGAGATGATCGGAAATACAGGTAAAATGAAATTATTATATTTATAAATTATCTTTATATACTTAAGAGATAAACATTTATTCAGATGAGAAGAATCCTTATTCTTGTTTATTCGGCATTTCTGATAATACTGCTTGCTAATTATATCTATTATAAAAACCTGTATAATAAACAGATAGATTATATAGTTAAATTGCTTGACAGACAGGTTCAGACTGTAGGACTTTCGGTTGACAGCACCAACTACTGGTTTTCCAGTGATTTAAATCAGATCAGTTTCAAGGAGGAACTTAGCCAGTTTTTTACAAATCCCGATAATCAGTTCTCAACAAAAGAAAGAATGAAACTATTCTTCTCAAAGTATAATGACTTTGTTACAGGGATTAAATATTACGACAATAATAAGAATGAATTCACATTAAAAAAGGATAATGACAATAATAGCGGTGAATGGCTTGAACAGACTTTTATTCTGCATGCTCAGGCTAAAATGCTTGATATGGAAAAACTAGTTCAGGAAAACCTGAAATTTGATTATTATTTGCCTGTAATAAAAAATAATGAAACAATCGGCAATATAGTTGTCACAGTTGATTACAGGCAATACTTTTCCAAAATATTCTCCGAGTTTAATTTAAAAGACTATCAATGGCAATGGGTAGTAAACGATTCAGGTACAATAGTTTACGACAACAGCAAAAGCAAGATAGAATACTCCCAGATGGATAAGATCACCAAAAGTCTTGCTGGAGGATCAGTCGCGAATATTATACATAATGCCACTATTGATAATAATAAGGTGGAGATCATTTCATCTTATTATTCCACACAACTGCTTGGGAGAGAGTTGGGACTTGTTTTTTCTGCGCCAATTACTTTCTTTCAGAAATTCCTGATCAGGAACTCTCTTTTAATCGTAATTGTGACCTTGCTTCTTATTCAACTCATTATTTATATTTTCTGGAAGTATCTTAAATCCCAAAAAACTGAAATGGAAGGGTTAAGAACCTCCGAAAAGATGCTTTTCAAACTGATTGAAGAGATGCCTGTGGGAGTGATTGTTCATAATAAAAACAGGGAAATACTTAAAGCGAATAAAGTTGCAGCCGGTCAATATTCTTATCCCAGTGAAACAGAAATGAAGGGTAAGATCTTTCCTGAATCAACCCTGCCCGGAGAAAATGATTATTATTCAAAAAATCTTGGTGGATCTTTTAATCCTGACCAGTTTGTAATCATCAAAAAAGAAATAGGGGAAATTGTACTGTACAGAAACAGCATACCTGTGATGTTCCTGGGAGAAGAAGCTACAATGGAGATATTGAATGATGTAACTTTACTCGAATCTGCACGAAAACAGGAAGCAGAAGCCAATGAAGCAAAATCAGAGTTTCTTGCAAGAATGAGTTATGAGATCAGGACTCCGTTAAATGGGATTATTGGCATGACAGATGTGCTTAAAAAATATCATCTTACACCTGAGACGAGAGAAATAGTAGGCCTCCTGCACCGGTCAACAGAGGTACTGCTGAGCATCATAAATGACATACTTGATTTTTCAAGAATTGAATCGGGGAAAATGATTCTCGATGAAGTTCCTTTTAATTTAAGGGAGGAGATCACTTATTGTACAGATCTGGCAAAGACAAATATGCCTGCAAATAATTTGAAATTAATATGCACCGTTGACGATAATGTTCCCGAAAGCATCATTGGTGATCCTTTCAGGTTAAGACAAGTCCTGACAAACCTGATAAACCATTCTGTCCTGAATACTGAAAAAGGTGAAATACACCTGAAATGTATGCTTAAAAACAGTAAAAGCGGAATAATAACTCTGGGATTTGAGTTGCTCGATACGGGTAGAAGTTTTGACAAAGCAAGCCTTAAGAAAATCTTTGGCGATTTTGTAAATATTGAGTCAAAGAAAGTAAGATCAAATGATGACTCGGAGTTCGGAACTATTCTGTCAAAACAGCTTGTTGAGCTCATGGGAGGAGAGCTGTCGGCTGTCAGCCCGTCAGGAATATCAGGTGATCAGGGAACTAAAGTATCATTCACATTACTCACTTACTCAAATGACAGACAAATAAAGGATCTTTCATTTGATAGGCTAAAAACATTTGATAGAATCAGAACACTGGTAATCACAGGAAATCAGAACCGCGACGAGGAGATCTTAGGTGCATTGCACAGGCTGGGACTTACTGTTACGATCACGACTTTCCAGCGATCAACAGTGAACCAGATCAGGGCAAACATGAATTATCCTGAAGAAAAATATAATCTTGTTATAATATTTGATGATGAGGAGTTTAATGGATTTGATGCGGCCAGGGAGATATGGGAAAACAAGCTGTCAGCAAACTTCATTATGCTTATGATAAGCTCCAATGATAAAAAAGGAAATTACCTGAAATGTATTACACTGGGAATAGATCATTATCTGATAAAACCATTTGATGTCAGCGAGCTTCTGAATATAATAAAGAATAGTTTTCCATTCCTTGAGGACCAGTCTTCATCTGTTGAGATTGGCACTGTAAGAACCGATATAAAAATATTGATTATTGAGGATAACAAAATGAATCAGAATGTCATAGGCACAATGCTTAAAAGTCTGGGCTATTCCTTCGAACTTTCTGATGACGGTTATGCCGGTTACCTTATGGCAAAAGCCCAAAAATTTGATATTATATTTATGGATCTTATAATGCCCGAAATGGACGGATTCGAATCTGCACAACGGATTATAAAATTTGATAAGACGGTTTTAATTGTTGCCTTTACTGCAGATAATATGCCCGAGACAAGAAGGAAAGCAGAACTTTCCGGAATTAAAGATTTTATTTCCAAACCTGTCAGAATTGATGAACTCAAAAGGCTTTTTGCAAAGTATTTTAAGAAATGAATGAGTATCGGGTTTCAATAATAACATAAGTGTTACTTTTATATTTTTACCCCCTTCCCAGCCTTCCCCCATGGGGGAAGGAGATCGAATTTAGCCTTTCCCCCTTGGGGGAAACGGGAAAGGGGGTCATATCATGAAGCCAGATAAAATTGATGTTATCAGGTTTCTGGAGCTTTCAGAGAACCTTCCGATTGCAGATGTCAGATCTCCTTCTGAATTCAACTTCGGCCATATTCCCGGAGCTTTTAATATTCCGCTTTTTGATGATAAAGAGCGTGAAGCTGTTGGAACAAAATTTAAAAAAGAAGGACGGTCGGCTGCAATAATTGAGGGGCTTAAACAGTCCGGCCCTGCTCTGGCATCCAAACTGAAACTGGGTCTTAAAATCGCTGATAACGGAAAACTTCTTGTTCATTGCTGGAGGGGTGGTATGAGGTCTGAAGCTATGGCATGGCTCTTTTCATTGAGTGATCTTGAGGTTAATGTGCTGGATGGTGGATATAAGTCTTATCGTCATCACATTTTGGAAAGCCTGTCTGAGAAAAGAAAAATGATAGTTCTCGGTGGAATGACAGGAAGCAGCAAGACTCATATTCTCAGCTATCTTAAGTCGTCTGGGCAACAGGTCCTTGATCTTGAGAGACTTGCGAACCACAAGGGCTCTGCTTTCGGAGCTCTTGGACAGCCACCCCAGCCAACAACGGAACAATTTGGGAATATGCTTTATAATGACTTGAAAAAGCTAACCAGCAACCTTCCTTTCTGGGTTGAAGATGAAAGCCGCAATATAGGTTCAATATTCATGCCCGACACTTTTTATCTCAATATGCAGGAAACACCGACAATTGTTCTTGTAATGGATATAAAAACCCGGCTGCCACTTCTAATAGAAGAGTATTCTGCTTACCCGACTGAAGCTCTCGAAACCTCTGTTCTAAAGATAAGTAAACGGCTTGGTGGTGATAAGACAAAAGATGCCATAAAGGCAATTGATGAAGCGGATTTTGCAAAAGCAATTGAATTAGTACTTTACTATTATGACAAAGCGTATCTGTTTGGACTGAAGAAAAAAGAGAGTAAAAACATTATCTATATCAATACGGATACATCTGATATTGAATCTAATGCCTTGAAAGTACTTGATGCAGCGAGGAGCATAAAATGGTAAAATCCATGAACCGCAAAGATCACAAAGGTTTAGGTACTAAGGGCGCAAAGCAAAAAATTTATTGATTTGACTTTTTGTACTTTGTGCCTTCTTTGTGCACTTTGTGGTTAGAGAAAATCACTTATACGGGACTATTAATTTTTTTAAAATCAACCCATTTATATACTTTGTCGGATCTTCTGAGATAATCGGGAGTTTTAATAGAACACAATTCTCCTTTTAATGCCTTCTCTGTTACCTTCAGGTCAACGCGTATCTCATCGATCATATATTCAACAACACCAGTTGTTGGTCCTGTAATAAGGATTGTATCCCCTTTATTCAGG
>Ga0265316_10003889_pt1 | contig 14980 bp, 12 predicted proteins | sample 4522metaG_FD_202092 | JGI IMG/M metagenome (GOLD analysis project Ga0265316, IMG submission 202092) | Rhizosphere microbial communities from Carex aquatilis grown in University of Washington, Seatle, WA, United States - 4-5-22 metaG | ecosystem: Host-associated > Plants > Roots > Rhizosphere >...
GGATTCGCCGCAAACCACTCGCTAGAGCTCACAGGATTGATCGCGGTGAATCCGCCATCCCCGCCCAGCGCATTCTGCCAGGTACTGCTCTCGCTCGCGGTGCTGGTCTTAGGCGAGCCATTGCCCTGCGTTCCTCCCAGCAAAATGTCAGCCCTCGTAGGGTCCACCGAGATGGAAACGAACTCCGTCATCGAGCCCAGCGTCTGGCTAAGGCTGCCAAACTGATTTGTCCCCGAGCAACTGCCCGTCTCCAGCCCCGTATAGCCGTCGAGCGTCCGGCTGACCCCGCCGTCATGCGCAAAGTACCCGGGCGCGGTCGTGCCACCGACAACCGTAAACGCAATTCCGTGCTGGTTCGGATGCACATGCGCCAGCGCCCCAAGCGGGCTGCATCCATACACATGAGTTAGGTTGATCCAGTCGCCTTGCGTGCAGGCAGCGCTCCCGGACGCAAGCCTGCACTTATAAAGATTGACCGCACCCGCGTAAATATCCGTCCCCGTCGTTCCATCAGGGATCGCCCCCAGCGCCAGGTTGTACCAACCCTGTTCCACCCCGCAACCGCCCGCGACGTCACCGCAGTTGGTGATGCCGTGGTCCAGAATCTGCGTCCAACCCGCTCCGCCGTTTAACGATTGCCAGATGCCCTCGTCAACCGGCGTTGGATCTCCATTGATGTCGTACTGCACATCGACGATCCACGCATACATCTCGTTGCGTCCCGGAACCAACGCAAGCTCGCCGCGATAAATCGTGCAAGTCGTGGCGTTCGAACTGACCGGGCAATTCGCGGATACAAGGCCCGCAGTCGGCTGCTTCGCCAATGGCGCGAAGTTTATTCCATCGATCGACGAGTACATCCCGTGACGCCGTATGAAAGCGTAGAACGTCCCATTCGTTCCCTGGAGCGGGTTGTAGATCACCGACGTAGCCGAAGCCGCAACCGAACCGTCCGTGAGGGTTGCGCGGCTCCACGTCACTCCCGCATTCGTCGAGTAGTAAAGCCCGCGCGCGGGTGAATTCCCATCCTCTTGCGGGCCCAGGCATGGCCCACTGTTTCCCGCCGGCAAAGCTTCCTCGCCCAGGCACAAGCCGTTGTCTCCCGCCGTCGCCGCCACCACCAGGTTCGGATTCGCCGTGCTGAAAGCCATCTTACTGAATCCGATCCCCATGAAAGATCGGTCGGGAGTTTGTCCGATCCCCGTGATCTGCGTCCAAGTAGAACCTCCGTCTGTCGAACGCAGAATTCCCATGCCGTAATAAGAATCGGACGAATTGTCAGTCTCCCCGGTCCCCACCAGAATGACGTTGCTGTTTCCCGGCTGCAAAGCAATCGCCCCCACCGCCAGCGTAGCCTGATCGTCAATCAAAGGCTGCCAGGTAACCGAACCGGGACTGGAACTCTGGCTGCCCGCGTTCGTCGATTTCCAAAGGCCGCCATACGCCCCGCCCAAAAGCACCGTGTTTCCGCTAGTATCCGCCGGATCGATCAGCACCGAAGTAGCCCGCCCCGAAACCCAGTTGTAGTCCTGCCCCCCATCTCCCGTAGCATCGGAGGCCAGCGGAGCCGGTCCCACTGCCGTCCACACCGTGGACCCAGCAGCGGGTGCAGGTGCCCCACTCATCGCGTTCTTTGCGATGAGTGGGTGTGAAGAGGACAAACCAGGGGACGCTGTCGGATTTGCATTCGCACCGCGCCAAGCCCGCATCGCCATCTTCTGCCGGTAAGCCCGAAGCCGCAGTCCCGCTGCCGATCTCCCCCCAGGCACAGTCCGCCCCCGTTGGCTCCAGTCCCACCCCGATCGCTCCCCCAGATGCAGATAAGGACGATCCCCGACGCGCTCTTTCCTGCCAGACTCCTGACCAAAGGCGCTGCCCAAAAACCCGCCGCTGAAATCTCCGCCGCAAAGAAAAGTGAAAGCCGCAAGCCAGATAACGAACGAGATAAAACGAGAAGGACGCAAACCACGGCAGGCCATAGATAGAAACGCTATCGGGCACCGGCGCAACCCAGCGCACAAATAGAGTCTCAACGATTAAGAGAAGATTTCCACGTCCTCGAAAGTCCCGCAGTCCTTGGTACCCAATTCTTGAAAAGCGAAAAACGAACAGCTGAGAACTGAAAGCTGAAAGCTGAGAGCTGACGGCTGACAGCCTGCCTCCCCGCCCAACATCCGCTATAATGACCAAGCATGTCCGTGATCAAGAACATCGGAGCCATAGCTCAGGGAATGACCATTACCCTGAAGGAAATGTTCCAGCCCACGATCGTCGAGAACTATCCCGACGGCGACGGCCCCCTGAAAGGCGCGAAATTTCAGGAGCGTTTTCGCGGCATGCATGTCCTGCAGCGCGACGAAAACGGCTTGGAGAAATGTGTAGCCTGTTTCCTCTGCGCCGCCGCCTGTCCCGCCAATTGCATCTACATCGAAGCCGCGGAAAACACCGCGGAACAGAGAGTCTCCGGCGCTGAACGCTACGCCCGCGTCTACAACATCGATTACAATAGATGTATATTTTGCGGGTATTGTGTGGAAGCCTGTCCGACCGATGCGATTACGCACGGGCACGGATTTGAGCTGGCCAGTTTCAATGCAAGCAATTTGATATACCGAAAAGAGCAGATGCTGGCGCCGGCTCCAGCGCACATGGGAGCCAATCAGGTCTTCGCGCAATCGGAAACGGACGCAGGCGTGACGGGGGATTAGCGACTTTCGAGATTCTTCACCAAACGCCGGTCCCAGCGGGACCGGCGTTGTTGTATGGAGGGGCGGCCCGCTGTTGGTCGTTCGCTAGTCGCTCGGGCGAACAGCGAATAGCGACAAGCGAACCGCGAACGACCAATAGCGAACGACGAACGACCATCGACCAATGACGAATTTTCTACAAACCGTAGCGGACCGCGTCGTCATCTACGACGGCGCCATGGGTACCAACATCCAGAAGCGCAATCCTACCCTGGACGATTACTGGGGCAAGGAGAACTGCAGCGAAGTCCTGGTCCTGAGCCGTCCCGACATCATTCGCGACATTCACGCCGATTTTTTCCGCGTAGGCTGCGACATCGTCGAGACCAACACCTTCGGCGGGACGGCCTTGGTTCTCGGCGAGTTTGAACTCCGCGACAAAGTGCGCGAGATCAACCTGAAGGCGGCGCAACTCGCCCGTGAAGTAGCGCAGCAATTTTCGACCAAAGACAAGCCAAGGTTTGTAGCCGGATCGATGGGCCCGACCACAAAACTGCCCTCTCTGGGCCATATCGGCTGGGACGCCATGCTGGCGTCCTATGAAGAGCAGGCGTCGGCTCTGATCGAAGGCGGCGTCGATGTGCTCCTGATCGAGACCTGCCAGGATCTGCTCCAGGCAAAGATCGCCACCGTAGCCGTGATCGAGGCCATGCGCAAGGCAGGAAAGCGACTAGCGGTGCAAGTTCAAGTAACGCTTCAAGAATCCGGAACCATGCTGCTGGGCACGGAAATTGGCGCGGCCCTGACCGCGCTTGAGCCGTACGACATCGACATCATCGGTCTGAACTGCGCCACCGGTCCGAAGGAGATGAACGAGTCAGTCCGATACCTGGGGCTGAACTCGACAAAGTACATCTCAGTGTTGCCCAATGCCGGCCTGCCGCAAAACGTTGGCGGACACGCGGAATACAAGCTCACGCCGAAAGACTTGGCCGACTATCACAAACACTTCGTGCAGGACTACGGCGTAAGAATCGTAGGCGGATGTTGCGGCACCACGCCCGAACATCTGAAAGCCGTGGTCGATGCCGTGACCGGCGTCGAGCCGGCGAAGCGTGACGTGAAGCCCGTAGGCGCGGCGTCAAGCGCCTACACCTCGGTCCCGCTGGATTTGGAGCCGAAGCCTCTAATCGTAGCGGAAGAAATGAACACGACCACGCGCGTCGATCATTTCCGCAAGCTGGTACAGGCCAAGAAATACGACGACATTCTGACCCTGGCGAAAAAGCTGGCCAACGAAGGCTCCCACATGCTCGACCTGTGCTGCGCCATCGTGGGCGAGGATGAGAAGGGTTACATCTCCGCCGTCCTCGAAAAAATCGCGACCCGCGTGCCCGCGCCCATCCTGATCGACAGCACCGAAGCCGACGTGGTCGAAGAGGCGCTCAAGCGCATTCCCGGCAAAGCCATCATCAACTCGATCAATCTAGAAGACGGAGAGAAGCGCACCTCGAAAGTGTTGCCGATGGCCAAGCGCTATGGCGCGGGCGTCATCGCGCTGACCATCGACGAAGAAGGCATGGCGCTAACCGCGGACAGGAAAGTTGCGATAGCGCATCGCATCTTCGATCTGGCGACACAAAAATACGGCATCCGCCCCGTGGACCTGCTCTTCGACACGCTGACCCTCCCCATTTCCACGGGACAGGAAGAATACCGTTCGGCGGGCATCGAGACGCTAAAGGCCGTGAAGCGCATCCACGACGAGTTACCAGAAGTGAAGACGGTACTGGGAGTGAGCAACATCAGCTTCGGCCTCGATGCCTATCCCCGCCGCGTCCTGAACTCTGTCTTTCTGCACGAAGCGGTAGAAAACGGCCTCGACGTAGCCATAGTCAATTACACCAAGATCTATCCCCTCTACAAGATTCCATCCGAAGAAGTGGAACTGGCGCGCAAGCTGATTTACCAGGACCGCTCCAACGGCGACCCACTGCAAGTCTACATGCAGCATTTCACCGGCCTGAAAGGCAAGGCGCAGGCGCAGACCACCGCGCACATCGATACCCTCTCGATCGAAGACAAGCTGAAGTACGCCATCATCAACGGCGAAAAATCGGTAGGCGAGGGCAAAACCAAGCGCAGCCTGGAAGAGTTACTGGAAGAAGCGTTAGTCCCCTACACTCCACTCGACCTGATCAACACCGTGTTATTAGATGGCATGAAGACAGTAGGCGACTTATTCGGCGCGCGTAAGATGCAATTGCCGTCGGTGCTGGATTCCGCTGGAGTAATGAAATCCGCGGTAGCCTATCTAGAGCCAAAGATGGAGAAGAAGACCGGCTCGCAGCAAAAAGGCACTATCGTGTTAGCCACGGTGAAGGGCGACGTCCACGACATAGGAAAGAACTTAGTCGACATCATCTTATCCAACAACGGATACAAGGTAGTGAACCTGGGCATCAAGCAGCCAGGCGATGTGATCATCCGCTCCGCCCAGGAGCACAGCGCCGACGCCATCGGCCTCAGCGGCCTGCTGGTGAAGTCGACGCTGGAGATGAAGTATGTGATCCAGGAACTGGAACGTCAGAAGCTTGCCTACCCCGTGATCTGCGGAGGCGCCGCCCTGACCCGCAAATATGTAGAGGACGACCTGCGCCGCGAGTATTCGAATGCCGTGTTCTACGGAGAAGATGCCTTCGCCGGCCTGCACGTAATGGAAGATCTCGCGTCCGAAGGTGGCAAACGCGAAGCGCGTCTGCAGGACGGTCGAACCGTAAAAGAATATGCGAAAGCCGCGGCCGTCGATGAAGAGACCGGCCCGGTATTCTCCGAGCGCAGCGCGGTAGTAACCGATGCGCCGAATATTCCCGAGCCTCCGTTCTGGGGCGTCCGCGTGGTAAAGGATTACGACCTGAAGGAGATTTTCAATTACATCAACGACACAGCTCTGTTCAAGAACCAGTGGCAATTAAAGACGGCGTCGCAGGAAGATTACACAAGACTGGTGGAAGAAAAATACCGTCCGATCAAAAAGAAGCTGGAAGAAGAAGTAATAGCCGCCGGCTGGTTCGAGCCAAAAGTAGTCTACGGATACTTTCCCGCCCAAGGCGACGGCAACGACGTAGTAGTGTATGAGCCGGGGACGGGCACGAACCATGTGGTGGCGGGGTTCCACCCCGCCCCGACGGGGCAAAGCCCCGTCTCCACACAACCAAAAGAGCTCCTCCGCTTCACCTTCCCCCGCCAGAAAGAAGGCCGCCGTCTCTGCATCTCCGATTTCTTCGCCGCCCCCTCCTCCGGCAAGATGGACGTCCTCGGCCTGTCGCTAGTAACCATAGGTCCAAAGGCGTCGCTAGAAACCCAGCGCCTCTTCGAAGGCGGAGAATACACGCGCTATCTCTATCTCCACGGCCTAAGCGTGGAGACTGCCGAGGCTCTGGCCGAATTTCATCATAAGAAGATGCGCGAAGAGTTAGGCATAGCCGCCGAAGACTCCCCCCACATTCGCGATCTCTTCCATCAAAAGTATCGCGGCTCGCGCTATTCCTTCGGTTATCCCGCCTGTCCGCATCTGGAGGATCAGACCAAGCTCTTCGCGCTGTTACATCCGGAAGAGAACGTAGGCGTCCGCCTGACCACGGGCTTTTTGTTGGAGCCCGAGCAGAGCACGTCGGCGATTGTGGTGCATCATCCGGGAGCGAAGTATTTTGTGGTGTAGGAAATCTATCGAGCATACATCCCTTGTCGCTCGAATTACGGCGCGACCTTCCACGCCACCCCGCCCCAGCTGGCGCGAGAGAGACGAACCGGTCTATTATCTGGCCCTGGGTAGCTGGTGGAACGGCCGTGGGGGTGGGTGTGCGCATACGAAATTTGTGCTGGTGGACGCTCATTTTTTTAAGTGGGTCGAGTCTTAATGCCGCATCGGAGCCTAAGCTCAGGTCGGTTTCGCGGGCGGATCTTTGCGTCACCGAAGGGTCGATTGAGGAACTGCCCGTCGATCGGCTGTCGGTCAATGTTCCGAAGATGCGCGCGTATCTGAATGCGTCCACGCCGCAAATCGTCGAAGCTCGATTCGTCTACCTCGGCTCAACCGGAAACGATGCGAGGCTCGGTTCCGGCGAACTTCGCCGCCAGTTTGGCCTCAAGCTCCGCGCCCAGGGCGCTTGCAATCTGGTTTACGCGATGTGGCGCATCGAACCCGAATCGAAACTCGTCGTCTCCGTCAAGAGCAACCCCGGCCAGCACAGCAGCGCTCAATGCGGCAATCGCGGATACCGCAACATTAAGCCCAGCCACAGCAAGCCGGTTCCCATTCCGCGTTCCGGGAGCGCGCATACTCTCCGCGCCGAAATGAATGGAGCGGAGATGAAGGTCTTCGCCGATGGCTCCTTGGTTTGGCAAGGTTCGGTGGGTGCGGAGGCTCTGCGCTTTGAGGGGCCGATCGGGATTCGTTCCGACAATGCCCACTTGCAGATCGAGCTTCGGGCCAGCCAGCCGTTTCAAACGAAGGCGGAAGCGGGCTGCCGTTCGAGCGAAGAGGAATCCGAGTAGTTTGAGATCGGGCCTCCCAGTTGTTTTTCATCTGGCCAGCGCGATAAGCCGGATGCGCCCCTTCTCGCGCTTTTCGAGAAGGGGCCTGCTGCCGCCGCGTGCCCCACTCATCCCGGACCTCACCACAGCCCGTGAGTAATATCGCAGACAGTCACCCTGGTCTTGAGTTACAGATAGTCAGGCGTCTCTCCCAGCAGCAATCTCCAGAACGTCGGTGCACAACTTCTGAGACGCCTGGAGAACTTCACCAACCGAGCCCCTCATAATGCGGCGTTTGGGCCAGGATCTGGAGCGTGGGGCAGCATTGACTGCAACCTGTCCGACCGAATTTTCGGGATTCCCCGTCCAAGCACGGTGCCCCACTCATCGCGTATTTTGCGATGAGTGGGGCACCGCTGAGCCACACTCTGTTTTCATCACAAACAACTAGAACGGGCCCCATAAATGGCTTTGGGTAGGAAACGGCGTCAAGCCCGCGCCGTTCAGGGCCAATACAAATGCGGGTTTTAGCCCCCGAGGGCCGAACCGCTTGCTCGGGCACCATTTATAAGACCAGCCCTAATCGATTCGGACAAGTAATCGCATCGGTGATCTCAGTTATCTTGACTTCCCTAGGCCGTCTGGTGAGCATGGAAGCCAGCCGCAAGGAGGTCGACCATGACGGCAATACTTCCCGCGATGGCTCGGCGTCCAGACACGCGGCGCAACTACAGTGGGAATGAAAACGCTAGTGGAGCGTAGCCTGAGATGAAACGGCAGCGTGGATTCGCCAACCTGGAAAACCCGGCGGGCATTATTGTCGGTCTTCTATTTCTCGCATTGCTGGTCGGGATCATCGTGGCGATTGCTGGCCACCATGGCCGCCACACCCAGCGCACCAAGCTCGTAAAAACGAAAAGCCATCGGATCTACGTCGAAAACGATGATGGCTCGTGCTTCGAGTTCCTTCAGGACGGCGCCAGCAGCGCATCGGATATCGATCTGCCCAAAGCCGGAAGCTCTTCATTCAAGCTCCCCTCCGGATCGTGGGTGAAGGCAAGCCCACCCCAAGAGGATGAGGTCGCAGACGAGGAAGAGGCCTCGGTCGAAGAATCGGATGGGCAACCAGAGGCGGACGCTGCCGGCGATGTAGGGGCCGATAGCGACAGCTCGGGCGCTGCCGATTCTGGAGGAGACTCAGGGGGCGATGGCGGCGGAGACGGTGGCGGAGACGACTGAAGCAGGTTTTTTTCAACCGGCCCGCGCCCTGCGCGATTTTGCGCGCACGGCCCGCTTCTCTTCGCCGCTGCACAACCAATTGTGGAAGAAAAGCGCGCTTACGAACTCTCGCCCACGAATTCCGATTGCACGCCGGAGCGGGCACGCGAGTGTATTCGCACAATCAGCAGTCCCACCAGCACCGCGCTGACCAGCATCACCACCCGTATGTACAGGCCGGCATGAAACGCCTGATCGCCGGCGGCGGTTCGCAGCAGCCCCGAGGTGGCGCTGATGGTGCAGAATCCGAAATAGAATCTCTCCATCCACCCGCGGGAAATGAGTAAGAGCCACAAGAGAATGGAAGAGACGATGGTGAAGATTCCGCAGAGAATCCAAGTGCCGCGCGATACCGTGGACGATGTCCAGATGCCAGCGGCGGGATTGGTGGCAACCATCTGGCGCACCGCAATCAGCAGGAACACGACCGAATGCGCCAGCGCGACCACGGCGCGTCTGCGATTGGTGAGAATGGAGAATCCGTCCATGCTTGAGCACACTGTATCGGAAGTGGCGGGCAACAGGCTGTGATGCGCGTCACGAGAAATTGGAGCCATTTCGCCGCGCACGACCGAATCGAGCACGTACTGGTTCTTTGACAGGGAAGGTTCTGGTCGGGGAGAATGGCGTGTGTTCGTGGGTGTCCGGGAAACTCAATCCAACAACTTGGAGAGGAAAAATTATGAAGAAGACGATTGTAGCTACGGTTCTTTCCATGTGTCTATCGTTTGCCGCCGGGATCGCGCTTGCCGATAGGGTTCGCGACTGGCACGACCTGGAAGCAGTCCATAAACACGTGCAAGAAGCGATCCATGAACTGGACCATGCGCGCGAAGCCAACCACTACGATATGGCTGGGCATGGCGCGAAGGCGGAAGAGCATCTGCGGGCAGCGGAGCATGAGTTGCACGATGCGATCGAGGCGATCCGGGCAGAGCGGTAAGAGTTATCAAGTATCGGCCATCCGTCGTCCGGTGTTTCTTTTTACGCGGATGGCCGTTTTTCCGTCCTTGGGAAGCCTTGTCAACGCTCGTGTTTCGACCATCTCGGCGGACGTAGAGTGTGCGCTATAGCACAGTCTTAAGATCGAAAGCAGAGTAGTCTAAGAATGTCTCTTCTAGCATTTTTCCGCTGCGCCTCCCGGTGACGGTTCCTTGCGAAAATCTGACAGCGTTACGCTGCGCAAGGAGCCGCTAATGGCCACCAAAGCTCGTCCGCCTGTGAAGTCCTCTTCGACGCCGATCTCCGATGGCGACGGCAACCACATTCACAACGAGATCCTGCTCGGCCTGCCTCCCAGAGAACGCGAGCTGCTGTTCTCAAAACTGGAGCTTGTACGTTTGAGAACGCACCACGTACTGCATGAAACAGGCGATACGTTGAAGTCGGCTTATTTCCCCAATAGCGGCTTGGTGTCCATCCTGAGCGTCTTCCCGGACGGAAAGAGTGTGGAAGTCGGTCTGGTGGGTAAGGAAGGCTTTATCGGATTGCCTCTGGTGGCCGGATTTCGCACCGCGCCCACGCGCGCCATTGCGCAGATTGAAGGCTCGGTCTTTCGCGTCGACGGCGAAACGCTGGTGGCCCTTTTGCAGCAGTGCCCCACACTAGATCGCCAGTTGCAGCAGTTTTCGCAGATCATGGCCATGCAGGTCACACAGATTGCCGCCTGCAACCGTCTGCATGAAGTGAATGAGAGATTGGCGAGATGGTTGTTGATGAGCGCCGATCGGATCGAATCGAATTCAGTGCCCTTGACCCAGGAACTGATTGCCCAGATGCTGGGAACTCGCCGTTCCAGCGTTACCGTAGCCGCCGGTATGCTGCAGAAAGCGGGACTCATCGCCCACACTCGCGGCGACGTAAGGATTGTCAATCGGCGAAAGCTGGAAGAAGCAGCCTGTGAATGCTACGGAATCATGACGCGGCAGATCAAGGAATGGCAGAACCAAGCTGAGTAACTGCCGTGCCCGCCAGCGCACTTTCGGCAGTTTCTCAGCGTACCGACGAATCGGCATCTTGGGGATAGCGTGAGCGTAATGCGAGCATCGCCCGCGAAAGCTGCCCGCGCGGCGGAATCCTTGCTCCGGGTTGGAGTAAGTCATGTCGGAAAGCGAACTCATCGATCTTGGATTCCATCGTCATGAGATCGAATGTCCTCACTGCCAAAAGCAAACGGTACGCAATTGGCCAGGGAAGATGATTCTCTTTGCCTCGGCCAAGTGCCCACACTGTGGCTGGAAGTTTCTCATCCTGCTAAACAAACCGCGGCTGCAGCCCTCCTGAGTCGGAACCCAGTAGTCCCTGGGCGCCGCGGCACATGTTGTCATCGGCCCATTTGTTATTGGCCCACGCGGCCGCGCTCAGAACAGCTCCGCTCCCACGCCAGCCGATCAGGCTTGTGCCGAGAACGGTGACTCGGAGGAGAGGGCTCCACTGCCGAGCGCGAACTGTTGCAGTTGTTGCTGCAAGGTCGCGTAGGACTGTTGCGCGGCGGAAAGGTTGCTGGACGAAAGACTCTGGCCGGCCTGGTTGAGATCCTGGAGCAGGGAATTCTGGCTGCTGGAATCCCCGCTTGCGCCGCCGTGATGGGTGTGATGGTGGACGTGGGTGTCCGGGATATTGCCTTGCTTCTGGATATCCTGTTGGACACTGGAAAAGTCCTTTTGCGCGGCGGAAAGGTTACCGGACTGGAGATCTGAGGCGAGCTGGTTCATGGCTTGGGTGATGGGATTGAAAGTGGAAGCCGTGGAACTGGAGGCAGTAGTGGTCGCGGACTGCGAGAATGCTGCCTGCAAGGCGGCGAAATCGGACTGCGCAGCCGAGAGATTACCAGACTGGAGATCCTGGCCGAGCTGTTGCATGTCCTGCTTGTAAGGAGAAGTGACGGCGCTAAGCTGGTTCTGAAGGAAGCTGCTGCTTAGAATCCCGGAAATGGACATTGATATACCTCGATGTAGAAGTTGGCGAAGCGTTCCTCGGGGAATCCGCTGGCGGTAGGCAGAAGGAAGACAGATGCAACCGGCGAAGTTCCAAGTGAACCTGCTGGAGATTTAGCACGCCCGATTCCATTCGTCCCCAGCAACAGCGGGAGAAATGTTGGAGCATTTTGTGGTGCTTGCGGGCAAGAGCGCTTGTCGAGATCGTGCGGCGCGGATAGCGGAGGCAATGCTTGCCGGGCTTGGCGAAGGCAAGAGTTGCCGGGGCTCCGTTCGGTTCTCTCCCAGACCGACCGTGCCAATGAATCGGACGATCGGGTCACCTAGGAACTCAGAACTAGTAAACTTGTCGGCATGGCGCGAAACTTCAAAGACTTGACGGAACGCGAAATTCTGGCGCTGGCGATCTCATTGGAAGAAGAAGATGGCCGCGTGTACGCGGATTTTGCCGATGGACTGCGCGAGGCCTATCCAGCAACGGCGACGCTGTTCGACGACATGGGCGCGGAGGAGTCGGGGCACCGGGCGTCGCTGATCGCCACCTACCGCGAGCGCTTCGGCGAACACATTCCGCTGATCCGGCGGCAGGATGTGAAGGGCTTTATGCATCGCAGGCCGTTCTGGCTGACGCGTCCTTTGAAGATCTCGGAGGTGCGCAAGCAGGCGGAGATCATGGAACTGGAGACGCGCCAGTTCTATCGCAAGGCGATGGGGCAGGTGACCGATGCCGGCGTCCGGAAGTTGCTGGGCGATCTGGAGGAGGTCGAGCGTAAACACCAGATCACAGCCGAGGCTCTGGAGGAGAAGATCACGCCGGATGTCGAGAAGCAAGAGGACGAAGCGCAGCGGCGTCTGTTCGTGTTGCAGATTGTGCAGCCGGGGTTGGCCGGGCTGATGGATGGGTCGGTCTCGACCCTGGCTCCGGTATTCGCGGCGGCCTTTGCCACGAGGAGCAGCAACGATGCGTTTCTGGTAGGCCTCGCGGCATCAATCGGCGCGGGAATCTCGATGGCGTTTGCCGAGGCGCTGTCGGATGACGGATCGTTGACTGGTCGCGGGCGTCCAGTGCTGCGCGGCGCCGTGACGGGATTGATGACGGCGGCGGGCGGGATTGGGCACACGCTCCCCTTCCTGATCAAAGATTTTCATGTAGCGTTTATCGCGGCGGTGATTGTAGTGGCGATGGAGCTAGCCACGATCGCGTGGATTCGCAACCGCTATATGGATACGCCGCTGCTGTCGGCGGCGTTTCAGGTGGTGGTGGGCGGAGTGCTGGTGTTTGCCGTGGGGATATGGATTGGCAGTTCGTGAGGAATTGGTGTTCGACGGGGTTTTGGGAAGGGCACGACTTCAGTCGTGCCACTAAGTCGTTGAAAATGTCCGCGCTTTAGCGCCTGAGGTGAGCCTTTTGCGCTCTTATCGAGTTTTTCCGCAGCCTCGTCAGCCGTGCCGCCAGGACCTGCAACGGTGTTCCGGTTTTAGCCGCTGAGGGTGCGCACTCTACCCCATTACGAGAGGCTACAGCGTAAAGAGCCTACGCTGCGCGCGGGTGAGAGTGCGGCGACGGTCTGCAAATACATCGCAAATCAAGCAGGTGAGATCGTGACCATTCGGCGAGCGCGGCAGGTATTGTGCCCAAGGAGTCTTTTCACAACGCGGCATTGCTTCTGGGTTGGAGCGGCGGTTTTCGCCGTGCTACTGACGATTCTTCCTCTGGCGAGAGCACAAGATTCTCCATCGCCAACACCTAGTGAGAAGAATGAGGACCCCGGCCCCCCGTTGCGACGCGGCAGGAGCGAGTTCGGGGTGTGGACAGGCTATTCTCCGTTCTCATTCAAGCTGAAAGGCACGACAGAGGATCGGAAACTTTTTCTATTGAACCTGCAATATGCTCGGACACTCTTTGCCAGCCGTCCGCTTGCGCTAAAGTACACGGCAGAAATTGTGCCGGTAGCTCTGGAAATGCAGCCAACGCAGACCTACTTCGTTAACGGAAACGTGTTGATCAACCCGGCTGGCACGATTTACGGTGCGGGAGCTAGCCCCATAGGTTTCCAGGCGAATTTCGGTCGGAAGAGCATTCAGCCCTTTGCGAACGGGAGCGTGGGATTCCTGTACTTCAGCCAGCAGGTTCCCGTCATCGGGTCATCGCAGTTCAACTACACGGTCACCATCGGTTTTGGGGCACAGTTTTTCCGGCGGTCGGGCCGTTCGTTCACTGTGGGATGGAAGTATCACCACCTCTCTAACAAGGACCAGGCGACCTTGAATCCGGGAATTGATTCAAGCGTTTTCTATGCCGGCATTTCGATATTGCGGAGGGGACGCCGCTAACGGACTCCGTAAGTGCGAGCATTCACAATCCTTTAACCTGTGATTCACGTCACATTAACCTGTGCGGTCCGAACGCGGCGAATACTTAAGGCTCAGTTTGTATTCTGGGAGGCTAAAAGTGTCCGATCGTCGCTTTCTCCCCCTCGGTCTGGTTGCTTTGGCGCTGGTGAGCCTGTTTTCGTTCACGGTCGCAGCACAACCAACCGGCAAGATTCAACACGTTTTGCTCATCAGTATTGACGGCATGCACTCGCTCGATTTTGCGAATTGCGCCAAGGGTGTTCCGATTTACGGGAATCAGACTTACTGTCCGCATCTGGCGGCGCTCTCCGCAACCGGAGTGCATTACCTTCAGGCTTTGACACCGAAGCCTTCCGATTCCTTCCCCGGGCTGGTGGCTCAGATCACGGGCGGGACGCCGCGTTCCGCCGGAATGTATTATGACGTCAGCTACGATCGCGCGCTGTCTCCTCCGGCGAAGACCACGCCCTACGGGATTGTCGGCGGCGCCAAGCTTTGCCCGAGCGTGGTTGGCACGCAGGTTGGATTTGACGAAGAGATCGACTACAACTATCTGAAGCTCGACTCCGGCAAGCCGAACGGCAGTTCCGGGATCAACGGAATCAATCCGGACTATCTGCCGCGCGATCCGAAAAATGGCTGCGCCCCGGTGTACCCTCACAGTTTCATTCGCGCCAACACCATCTTCAACGTGGTGAAGAATGCGGGCGGTTACACCGCGTGGTCGGATAAGCATCCGTCCTATGACTTCACCAATGGACCGAGTGGTGAGGGCGTGAACGATTTGTGGTCGCCGGAAATCAACTCAATTCCGGTGCCGATACCGACGGTGCAGGGTTGCAATCCGCTTCCCGACCCGGGCGCTGCCCAGTCCACGAACGCGTGGACGGACAGCTTCCAGAACATTCGCTGCTACGACCAGTTCAAAGTGCAGGCGGTGCTGAACTGGATCGATGGCAAGACCCACGACGGAAGCGCTACGGCGCCGGTGCCGAACGTGTTTGGCATGAATTTCCAAGCGGTGAGCGTGGGCCAGAAGCTGGTGGAAAAATCGCTCGGCCTGACGGGCGGGTATGTGGACGCCCTGGGAACTCCGAGCGATTCACTGTTCGCCGAGATACAGTACGTCGATGGCGCCATTGGTCAATTTGTTTCGGAGTTGAAGAAGCAAGGGCTGTTGGACTCGAC
>Ga0265316_10003891_pt1 | contig 14975 bp, 14 predicted proteins | sample 4522metaG_FD_202092 | JGI IMG/M metagenome (GOLD analysis project Ga0265316, IMG submission 202092) | Rhizosphere microbial communities from Carex aquatilis grown in University of Washington, Seatle, WA, United States - 4-5-22 metaG | ecosystem: Host-associated > Plants > Roots > Rhizosphere >...
GCGGCTAGTTGGTAATCGTCAACCCACCGTCTACGATGATTGTTTGACCGGTGACATAGCTGCATTCGTCCGATGCCAGAAAGGCCGCTACCGCTGCAATCTCCTCCGGTTCGCCGGGCCTGGCCAGAGGAATCTTTCTTTTCCCGACATACCATTCCTGGAACACATCGGTCGTTGTCTCATCCACGCCGTTCACAATGGACATGGGGGTATGGATACATCCCGGCGCGATGGCGTTGGCCAGAATTCCGAACGGCGCCAGATCGACAGCGATTGCCCGCGTAAATGAAATGATGGCGCCTTTCGATGCGGAATAGATGCTGACATGGGGCTCCGGCTGAACCGCCTCGGTGGACGCGATGTTCACAATACGCCCATAGCCTTGTTCCATCATCACCGGCGCAAGCAGGCGGCACATGTGAAACTGGGCCTCAAGATTGATGGCCATCACCCGGCGCCACTTTTCCAGGCCGGCTAAATCGATGCGGACGTAATCCATGACGCCGGCGTTATTGATAAGCACATCGATCCGGCTGTGCTTGCCTCTGATCTTCTCAATGACGCGTGCAATATCGGTCAAGGAAGCCAGATCTACGGGCTCCGCCTCAAACCGCGGCAAATGTGCGGACAAGGCGGCTAGCTCGTCGCGGTTGATGTCGAGGCCAATGACCGTGGCGCCCTCGCGGCTCAATCGCAAGGTGATTGCGGCGCCGATACCTTGTGCCGCTCCCGTGACAATTGCTACCCGGTCCTGAAATCGTTCTCCCATCGGATCCTCCGGTTCTTCACACCGCCGCGTCGATCATTCCATTGGCACACATCCTGCCAACTGCCGGCAGGCTTTGCCCGAGATCAACAAACGGCGAAACTCTCCCCGTTCCGGATGCGATGACCGGCTACCGGGTTACTGGCTAACCTTGAGCATTCCCTTGAGCGGCAGATCCTGCGACGATCTCCCCACCATGATTTCGAAATCGCCGGGCACGACCTTCCAGTGCATGTCGATATCAAGCAACTGCAAGTCTTCGGGGGTCAGAGTGAGAGTCACGGTCTTCGTCTCCCCGGGTTTCAGAGCAACCTGTTCAAACCCGCGCAGTTGCCTGACCGGCAACGAGACGGGGGCAAAAGTCTCGCGCAGATACAGTTGCACCGTCTCCGCGCCTTCTCGATTGCCGGCGTTCCTCACCTCGACGCTTACATGCGTCTCGCCTCCCGGGCGTATCTCAGCCGGCTCGATGCGCAGATTGCCGTATTCATAATTCGTGTAGCTCTGGCCATAGCCAAAGGGATAGAGCGGCGTCGCAGGCATGTCGGCGTATCCCTCGGTATGGCTCCATCCCTCGTGCATCCAGTAAGCTTTGGAGGGTTTGTAGTTGTAGTATGCCGGCAACTGTCCCGAGTCGCGGGGTATGGTGATAGCCAGACGGCCACTGGGGTTGTAATCGCCAAAGAGGACATCGGCAACCGCTGTTCCGCCGCGCTCGCCCGGCAACCAGGCCTCGACCAATGCAGGGACGTGTTCCGAGGCCCACGGCGTAGCAAGCGGCCGGCCGTTCACCAGGACGACGATAGTGGGGGTTCCAGTCTCGAAGACCGCGCGAACAAGATCTTCCTGCACGCCAGTGAGGTTAAGGCTGGCGACATCGTGGCCCTCTCCGTCGGTGGGGCGCTCCAGTTCCGCGCCTGGGTGAGTCTCGCGCTGGTTTTCTCCCACAACTACGATCGCTACCTCTGCATTCCTGGCGGCGCTGACAGCTTCAGCAAACCCGCTCTTGTCTCCTCCCAGTACATTGCATCCCTTCACCGTGGTAACTCTTGTCGCGGGGCCCAACTTGGTCTTGATTCCTTCGAGAATGGAGACAATATGTTCCGGGGTGGCAGCTGGGGAGTAATCGCCAATCTGATTCATCCGGTTATCCGCATTCGGGCCGATGACTGCCACTGATTTCAGAGTCTTCTTCAACGGCAGCAGGTTCTTTTCGTTCTTGAGCAGAACGATTCCCTCGCGCCCGGCGCGGAGTGCCAAATCCTGGTTCTGCTGAGAGTGCACAATGTGTTCTGCCCGGTCAACATCGACATAGGGGTTCTCAAAGAGGCCCAGGCGGAACTTCTGTCTCAGAACCCGGCGCACCGCGCGATCCACCAGCGCCATCGGCACTCTTCCTTCATCAACGGATTCGATAAGGGGGCCCATATAGGCGGGTTCATAGGTGATATCCAGGTCGACTCCGGCCTTTATCGCCAGCGCGCCTGCTTCCTTCTGGGTTGGAACGATGTGCTCATAAATCAGGCTTTCAAAGCCGCCGCCTTCGCTTTCCACGATACCGTCAAAGCCAAGTTCCTGCCGGAGCACGTTGTTCATCCACTTTTCAGAGGCATGCGCAGGGATATCCTCGATCTCGGGATAGCCGGCCATCACGCCCAACGCTCCAGCCCGGATTACGGCCTTCCACGGCAATAAATCGTTCTCGCGCAGTGAGCGTTCCGATAATTCAATCGCTCCGCGCTCCAGGCCGCTGGCGGGAGAACTCTGTGTGGGAAAATCGGTAAACACAGCGATCACCTTGTCCGGATCGGTGAGGTTGACGCCTTGAGTTCCATGCACGATCGCCTCACCGATACGCTGTTCGAGGTAGGGATCTTCGGTGTAGCCTTCTTCGTTTCGTCCCATGCGTGGATCGCGATCCAACTCCATCACTAGAGTGGACAGCATGTGGATCCCTACAGCCCGGGCCTCGGCCGCCGCCGCTGTGTAGACCAATTTCACCAGATCGAGATCGAAGGAACTGCCGATGGCCAGCCCTTCAGGAAAAATCGTCGCCCCCGGATACATCGCGCCATGCGTGCCCTCCTCGTCTTCGAGCAACGGTATCTTCAGACGCGTTTGCGTGACGGCAATTCTTTGTAGATCATTGAAGTACTGGGCCGCCACACGGGCATCTCCATCGTGCAGAATTTCGTTTGCGAGCGTGAAAAAGCCGCTTCCCGGCCCAATCTCCTGCGTGTAGGTCCCGGCCGCAAATCGCCGCGCTCCCTCGCGCTTGGCGGGAATGTCCTTGCCAAGCTCATCGACATACACGCATGGCAAATTGAGCTGTCCGATTTTTTCCTTGAGCGTCATGCGGCCCATCAAGTCATCAACACGCTCGTTGACCGAATGCTTCGAGTCAAGGTAGATGGGTAAATCACCGCCGGCCTGGGCCCACAGCGCAGAGCCACCAACTGCGAGAGATGCCACGATGAGACAATGCACGACAACGTCTTTTTGAAATGCCATTTTCCCCCGCGGCCAAGCTGTAGACTTAGCGGTTCGGCATGCTGCAACACCTGGACCAAGTGACCTAACAATTGAAACACATCGGAGGGATTACACCGCGGTTTCTACGCCCTTCAATGAGGAATTTCATGAGGCAGCTTCGGCAGAAACGGGCATGCATTGAACGTTCAGGGTCTTTCATTCAATGCTGCATTGCGAGCGAGAGGTCCATTCTTCATTTGAATCGCGAGCACTTGCAAACAGGCCGGAAGCGTCAGGCGAGGGACGCAACCGGCAGGGCCACGCAGAAAGCCTGGGCCTTGCCACGCCGTCTTTGCAATATGCAACCGCGGAATTGACGTGGGATTCGACGATGTTGCAGAATACCCTCGTGAAGCAGACCAGGGAAACGATGAAGATTTTCATCGCCCAGTGCATGCGCAAAGAGCACGGCACAGAGTGCAAGAACCGGCTCGAACCAGATTGCGGGCAAGCACGCAGGCACGCCCCTCGCGTACGGGCGATGAAAGCTTGAAGAATCCACCGACGGAAGCCAATCTCACGGTCCTGCGCCTAAGGCGGTCCCTGACTCTCTGGGACCTTGTCCTCTACGGCATTATCGTCATTCAACCCACAGCGCCCATGCCGGCTTATGGGGTTTTCAGCAACGCGGGGCAAGGCCACGTTGTCACCTCCATCCTGATCGCCATGATCGCCATGGTCTTTACGGCGATGAGCTATGGCCGCATGGCGAGGGTATATCCCAGCGCCGGTTCAGCCTATACCTATGTGGGCCGCGAACTGCATCCATCGCTCGGTTATGTGACCGGCTGGAGCATGACAATGGACTACATTCTCAATCCATTGATCTGCACGATCTGGTCGGCCAAGGCGATGGCCGATCTGTTGAGCGGAACCCGATACCAGATCCCTTATCCGGGCTTGCTCTGGCCCGTGTTCTTTGCCGTGCTGTTTACGGTGCTGAACCTGCGCGGCGTCAAGTCGTCGGCTCGCATCAACGAGATCCTGTGCGCCATCATGGGCGCTGTTATCGTGGCCTACTTCTGGTGCACCATCCGTTACATCTTCCATTTGCCGCAATACCCCGAGGCGTATTTTCTGCGACCCTTCTATAACCCCGAGACTTTTACCATCAATGGGGTGTTCCACGGCACCTCGGTCGCGGTGCTCACCTACATCGGATTCGACGGCATTTCCACTCTGTCAGAAGAAGTGGAAAACCCTAAGCGAAACATCTTTCTGGCTACCGTTCTGGTCTGTGTCGTTACCGGGCTTCTGGCCGGGGCAGAGGTCTACGGCGCACAATTGCTCAGCCGCCAGTACATGTTTCCAGCCAGCGAGGTCGAGAACGCCTTCAGCCACGTTGCGGCAATTGCGGGCGGCTTGTGGCTCACCAGGATCATCAGCCTCACGCTGCTGATCGCCACCATAGGATCCGGCATCGGATCGCAACTGGGCGCGGCACGCCTGCTTTACGGCATGGGGCGTAGTAACGCAATTCCCATCAGGTTCTTTGGGGCTATCCATCCCAGAACCCGGGTTCCTGCCAACAACGTGATCTTTGTCGGCATGATCGCGCTCATCGGCGCCTTCCTCATCAGTTATGACAATGGGGCCGAACTGCTGAACTTCGGCGCGCTGATCGCATTCATGGGCGTTAATCTCGCGTCGCTCACTCACTACTACATCCGGGGCGCGGACCGCAGCCTGGGGCAATTGATTCCGCCGGTGTTGGGCTTCCTGATTTGCTTATTCATCTGGATTCACCTGTCGAAACTGGCGATGATCGCGGGCTCCATCTGGATGCTTGCGGGGATTGCCTATGGGGCCATCAAGACACGAGGCTTCCGGAGCGACTTAGTGAACTTCGATGTGCCCCCGGAAGAAGCCTGACTGCGAGGCAATCCACGATTGCTAATCGCGGCTTGGTGTTATCGGCGGCGAATATGCGGCCATAGCTCCCAAGCTCGACGTTGCATAACTCCGGCAGATCGAGTTCCGGGCGCCAAATTCTCGTCCAGGGTGTGAACCGCATGGTTGCGCCTTGAGCAATCGCATCTACTGGCCCGCTTCGCCGAACTCGCTATCTCGTCATGGCCGCAAGATGCGTGGCCACACCTTGACGAAAATCTTCTTCCGCGCGTTCTGCAAAAGGCTAAGATGACGGTTCGTAGCCTCCGTCCCGGAAAGCCTGGCAGGTCGGCAAGTAACCGAGCCAGCCGTCCAGCAGTCCGAAGTAGAAGGTGAAGGGAAAGCGCGAGCGATCGCGCCCGTCCATGGCGACCTGACAGAATAACTCAAGGGGAGCGCCCCACAGCACGGCTTCGTGATTGATTTGTAGGAAGGGATCAGTTCAGTACATCCATCGCGGTTCGGGCGCCATAAACCTGAACTTTGCCATTGCGGCTCGGATACCACCGCCACAACACCCATGCAGCGAAGTTCCTCCTAAAAAGCCTTCCAGGCGGTCGATTTCAGCAGGCTCCGACCGCGCTTCCGGGACGGGGTACGACCTTATGCTCCTGGAGTGAGTGACTACACTTTGGCGGGAAGGGCCTCCGCGGTTGAGCCCTTCGACTTCAGAAACTTATCCTGCAGTTTGCCGCGCCGGATTATGTCCCCGGTGCCCCCGTTTCAGCGAGATCGTTCAGACCGAAGCAGGCAAGTTGCTCGCGGAAGTGTGGTTCGGCTGTATCGTGGCCGGCTGACGCAAAGTGGAGATCGACTCCGTTACGTTATGCTTCAAGGTGTCTACGATTGGACCCGCAATGCTAAGGTTTCTGGCCAGCCGCTCGAACGGAGCGTGTCAACGACTTTGAGACAGGTGGCGCGAGAGTTTAGTGTCTAACGGCTTGGCGAAAATGAGGGTTGAAGGAGTCGATGGAAGAAGCCGCTCCGAGGAAAAGTCCAAGAGCAGGACTTTCCCACCTCGCTTGGAAATCCCACAAGAGCGGCGGGATTCCCACTTCTTCCACCGCCTCTGCGGCGACGGTCAGTTTTAAAAAAGCGACGAAAGAGATTGTGACCCTCACGCAGCCCCACTTGATTTCTATACGGCGGCAAGTTCTTCTTCCGACGACTGTGGTGTTGGCGGGTTAATCCAGACCGCTTTGGGCTGAGGTGGATGCTTTGGCCGGGCGTGGGTGAAGCGTTCAGGGTTACGAACATAGGCTTGGTCGAGCACGTTTTGTCGCTGCTCGATGACCTGTGCGGCCATGCCGTAATGGAGCATATCCGGTGTCAGCAGCGCGATTCCGCTGTGATGGTGTTCGTGGTTGTACCAGGGAAAAAAGCGCTGGCAAAAGGCACGCGCATCTTCGATGGACCCGAATCGGTCGGGGAATTCGGGCCGATACTTGAGAGTTTTGAACTGGCTCTCCGAGTACGGGTTGTCGTCTGAGACGTGCGGCCGACTATGGGTTTTAGTCACCCCCAGATCGGCCAGCATCAGCGCCACCGGCTTGGAGGTCATCGAGGTTCCGCGATCCGCGTGTATGGTCAGAGAGCCTGCGGCGATGCTTTGTTTCTCGCAGGTTGCCGCGATCAGCCGTTTGGCCAACTCGGCAGTTTCGCGCCCGGCTACCATCCAGCCCACGACATTGCGGCTGAAGATATCGAGGATGACGTAGAGGTGGAAATAGGTCCATTTGACTGGACCCAGTAGCTTCGTTATATCCCAGCTCCAGACTTGATTGGGCCCGGTGGCCAGCAGCTCCGGCTTCTTGTATTGCGGATGACGGAGCTGGTTGCGGCGTTCCTTCAGTTCGCCATTCTGGGCCAGGATACGATGCATGGTGCGTATCGAGCAGAGGTAGATTTTCTCGTCCAGCAAGGTGGCATAGACCTCTACCGGAGCCTTGTCACGGAAGCGTTCAGAGTGCAGATGATCGAGCACGGCCTGGCGCTCAGCCGCATCCAGTGCACGCGCCGGCGTGGGGCGCACGCGGCGCGGAGCCGACGGCAGCATGTGCCGATAGAGCGATGCACGCGGCAACCCAAGAGCGCGACAGGCGACCGCTTTACCGACGCTGTCGCCCAACTCCAGAGCGGCGCTCATCAGTTCTCCTCGTCGATCTGGATGTTCGGAATCGGGTTGCCCAACAGCGCCGCCACTTTTTTTGAACCTCGATAATCAACTCGGCGTTCTTAAGTTTCTTGGTCAAGCGGGCGATGACGGCCTGCTGCTCGCGGTTCTGCTTGACCAAAGGACTGACAACTACCTTGGGGCCGCGCTTCTTGGGTGTGAGGGCATCGAGCTCTCCTTGTTTGCGTTGCCGCCTCCAGGTGCCCAGGTGCGAAGAGTACAGGCCTTCACGCCGCAGCAAGGCGCCTATCGAGCCCGAATCCTGGGCGGCATCGGCTTGGTCGAGGATTGAGCGTTTATACTCGGCGGTGAAACGACGGCGAACTGGACGGGCGACCACTTCAGAATCAGAAACCAGAGGACGGAGGGCCGGCGGCGCGGTGCCCGCTGCGTTGCTTGTGCTCATCAAAGTGAGATTTCTTTCCCCGCCCTACAGTAATTGTTGAGGGACTACTTGTCTCACTGATGTTGGCACAGAGGGTTTCCCCTGAATCCAAATGAATCCCTATCCGGCAGTTGAACCGTTGAAAACGTTTCTACGCGGGTCAACTCGTTGTCGCTGGTGCGTTATCGCACGAACGACTACTCCGTTCCCACCGAAGGCCGGGCATCGACAGTAACAACCACGGTGCAAATCCCGCTTGCTCCTAATACCGCCAGACGGCACAGAGCCGAGAGGGAAATTTTTCCCAGCGGTACAAAAGCAGTACAAAAGATTGGGGATTTGGCGTAAGTGGCTAGATAATTTAGGGATAATTTGGCTCCTCAGGTAGGACTCGAACCTACAACCCTTCGGTTAACAGCCGAATGCTCTGCCATTGAGCTACTGAGGAGTGTCTGGCGCTGGATTGTCCTCTATAAAGTTAGCAGACCGGGAGTGCCGCGTCAAAAAAACCACACGGTCGGCAGGGCCGCATTCCGTAATGGTCCCCGGCTGCGGCCGCAGGCTCATTGCGGCACCATTTCCGGTCTTGGCCAGCCCATCCCACCTCGCCTCGGCGTGCGCCTTTCCGCCCCTGGCGATACCATAGAAGCAGCCCCAGGGAGGCGCGATGTCCCGAATCTCCAGGCTCGACCGCAGCGAGGTGACCCCCGAAATGGCTGCGCTCTACGACAAAGCCTTTGTGCAACGCGGCAACGTGCCTAACATGTTCCGCGTAATGGCCCACCGGCCAGAGATCTTCGCCACTATGCAGGCGCACTTCGGAGCTGTGCTCAATACGGGCACGGTTTCCACCCGGCTGAAAGAACTCATCATCGTCCGCACCAGCCAAGTAAACGTAACCCCCTACTGCCTGGCCAGCCACACCATTCTGGCCAAAGGCCTGGGATGGACAGACGACCAGCTCGCCAATCTGGCAGACTGGCCCCGGCGTGATGACTTTACCGCCGCCGAGAAGGCCGCCCTGCGCCTTGCGGAGACCGTCACGCGCGATGCCCACGCTGTGACCGACGAGCAGTTTGCCGAGTTGCGTAGTTTCTACTCCGAGGGCGAGATTGTAGAACTGCTCTGCGCTATTGGCCTGTTCAACTACTTCAACCGCTTCAACAATGCACTCAAAATGGAGCCTACCAAACCCGGCGAGGGCGGCTGCGCTGTGTCAGCCGTAGGAACAGTCGCTGTCCGATGACATCCATGCTCTACCCGTTCGGCCCGGTCTATCCCCCGGCCCGATTGCCCAACCTAATCATGTCTGGCGCCGGACTCACCCGCCCGGTGCAGCAAGTGTGACGCATTCAACCCCGGAGTCAACCCACCAAGGAGCCTTCTTCTACGCATGAAACTGCAACTGCCCGACGGCACTTTTAGTGCCTATCTTTTCGACTGTGACGGCACCATCGCCGATTCGATGCCCCTCCACTTCATAGCCTGGAAGAAGACTCTGGAGGAATGGGGCTGCAACCTCGACGAAGAGCTCTTCTATTCCTGGGGAGGCCGGCCAGTCATGGAAATCATCTCCGCGCTTAACCATCAAAACGGGCTGAACATGCCTGTCGAAGCCGTCGCCGAGCGAAAGGAAAGCCTCTATTACGAGCAGTTGCCGCAGCTCAAGGGCGTCCCGGAAGTTCTGGAGCACATTGAGGCCCAACACGGGCGCATTCCCTTCGCCGTTGTCTCCGGCAGCAGGCGGAGTTCCGTTGTGGGCTCCTTGACTACCTTGAACCTGCTCCATAAATTCGACACCATCGTCAGCGCGGAGGACTACAAGAACGGCAAGCCTGCTCCAGATGCGTATCTGCTCGCCGCGGACAGGTTGGGTGTACCGCCCGAAGACTGTCTGGTTTTTGAAGACACCGAAATTGGCATAAAGGCCGCGACCGCCGCCGGTATGGCCTCCGTCCTAGTTCCGCCGCCTTCCACTAGAAACTGAGGAACCACAGCTCGCCGCAGAACGTAGGTATCCTTCAGTAAATTGCCGAAGGAACGTGGATGGAGCAGCCTTTAATCGAGCGAGTTGACTCACGCAGTCATCCCCATGCCCTAAGCCGCGCCGATCTGGCGGTCTTGATCTCCATTGCCGCCGCTGAGGCGCTCGCCCACCTGCTCACCAATGGGCGCTACGGCTTCCATCGCGATGAGCTTCAGTTCCTCAGCGACGCCCGCCACCTCGACTGGGGCTTCGTCGCCTATCCACCGTTGACACCTTTTCTTGAGCACATGGGCCTTGCCCTCTTCGGGCTCTCCCTTATCGGCCTGCGGCTTTTCTCGGTCATCGCGCAGGCGGCCGCCATCGTCGTTACCGGCCTGATGGCGCGAGAACTGGGCGGCGGAAGGATGGCGCAAGGCACGGCTGCATTGGCAGTGGTGCTTTCGCCGCTGCCGCTCTTCAATGGAACCGAGTTTCAATACACCAGCTTTGATTTCCTGTGGTGGGTGCTGATCGCGTACTTCATCGTTCGCCTGCTTAAATCTGAGAATCCACGCTGGTGGCTGGCCATCGGCACAGCCGTGGGCTTTGCGCTGCTCACCAAGTATTCCGTGATTTTCTTCATCGCCGGAATTCTAGGCGGCCTGGTGCTCTCTCAGGCCCGGCGTTTCTTCGCCAGCAGCTGGTTCTGGGGCGGAATCGCGCTCGCCCTCTTGATCTTCCTCCCCAACTTCCTGTGGCTGGTGCGCCACGACTTCATTTCTTACCACTTTCTACAGCACATACATACGCGCGATGTGGGCGAAGGCCGCGCCAACGGCTTTCTGCTCGGCCAGGTTCTCATCTGCATCAACGTGTTTGCCGCTCCGCTGGCTCTCGCCGGCCTGGTGTGCTTTCTCCGCGACCGGCGCTACCGCATGTTGGCCTGGATGTACCTCATTCCCCTCGCACTTTTCTTCATTGGAAAGGGTCGGAGCTATTACATGGGCCCGGCCTATCCCATGCTGCTGGCCATGGGCGCTGCGGCAGGCGAGCGCTGGCTGGCTTCCCTGCCCAAGCTCGCCCGGCGCACCGTCACTACTGTCTTTTTCGCCGGTCTCGCCGCCTGCGGCGCCTACATTGTGGCCCTGATTCTGCCCCTTCAATCCGCCGGCCCGCTGCGTGACTTTGCCTTGCAGCGCAATGGTGACCTGCGCGAGGAATTCGGTTGGAACGAACTGGTCAAGACGGTCGCCGGCATCCGCGATTCTCTTCCCGCAGAAGAACAGCAGAGCCTGGGCGTACTGGTGGGCAACTACGGCGAACAGGGCGCCATCGAGATGCTGGGTCCGCCCTACCACCTGCCCCCGCCTATCAGCATGACCAACTCTGCGTGGTTGCGCGGATATCCTACGCCACCCCCCACCACGCTTATCGTCATTGGATTTTCGCGCGCCGGCGCCGACCGCGCCTTTGCCGCCTGCCGCCTGGCCGGACACACAGGCAACTCGGAGGGGATAAAGAACGAGGAGAGCCAGGGAAATCCCGATATTTTTGTCTGCGGCCCACCACACAAGCCCTGGTCCGTTTTCTGGAAAGACTACCAGGACTTCGGTTAGGGGCCCAGGCAGTTCAGTAGAGCAGCACAGCCAAGCGAAACCCCGAAAACTCTGCCTGTGCGCCCCGGAGCGCGCAACTACCCACCGCCGCCTGGCGATAATGCCCCGTGGCCAACCGGCTCACCAGTGCTGGGGGCAGGTGGTTCAGGTCCGCAGCCTGCCAGCGCATCACAAAGCTCGCCTGTGCGCCGCCTTGCGAGGTTGGCATCCCCTGATCCACGGCACAGGCGGCTCGCGCCTGGGCTGGATTTGCAAGGATCGTCACTCCGCTCGGGCGCATCAGTTCCGCCACCTGCGCTTCAACCTGCGATTGGGTTAGTCTGGCCACACCGCTCGCGTAGTCGGCCACGGCATAGAGCACACCGCGGCTGGCCACCACCGCCAGCCCAACCCGGTCCACGGACGGGTTCAGCAGGTTGGCACGATGTCCCTGAGAGTGCATCCATCCGTCGTGAATTTCGCCCGGCGTCGGAGCCAACGCCACATTTTCTTCAATCAGGCTGAAACGCGCGCCTGCCTGCGCAGCACGCCCAGCAAGGTCGGGCTCTCCCCCATAGCGATGGGAAATTGGGCCCTCCGCCGCCATGCGCAGGCAGTGTTGGCGGGCTGCATTGGCCAGCGCGCCGTCCCATTGCAGCTGTCCGGCTCCCGCTTCCGCCCGAGCCTCGTTGGCCATGGCCAGCAACTGCTCTGCAGCCGCCGGCATTACTTGTCCTGCAGCCACCGAACGCGATACCGTCTGCGCCCGTGCTTCTGCAACGGACCCAACCAGCACCAGACACAACACCAGATATTGACCCTTGATATTCACACCTCTTTCAACCCGGCTATCCCTACCATAGTCGCTGTATTCTTACCTTAGTAATGGAATTTGCCGTCGCAAAAACGCTCCGTGCTTTGCGCCACCGGGTGTTTCGTCAGCCTCTGGCGGCTGTGGGAGTGGTTTTGTTGGCGACTTTTGTAACAGCGGGTTTGACTGCCCCGTGGATTGCGCCCTATAACCCCGCGACGATCAATCTTCCCAACCGGCTCCAAAGTCCTTCCACCGCGCATCCGGCAGGCACCGACGAGCTTGGCCGCGACACCCTCTCGCGCCTGGTTTGGGGCGCCCGGCTCTCACTGGCTGTTTCGGTCACAGTGGTCACTATTTCGCTGGCGCTTGGCCTCACCGTGGGAGGCCTCGCCGGCTACCTGGGCGGGTGGACCGATACGGCGCTCACCACCTTTGCCATGAATACCTTTCTGGCCCTGCCCGGCATCCTGCTGGCCATTGCCTTCGCCGCTTTTCTGGGACCAGGGTTTACTAACTTGGTTCTGGCCCTGGCCATCGGCGGATGGGCCGGTTACGCGCGACTGGTCCGGGCACAGGTCATGGCCGTGCGCGACCGCGAATACGTCGATGCGGCCCGCGCCCTGGGAGCCAGCGGTCTGCGCATCTTCTTCCGGCACATTCTGCCCAATATCGTTCAACCGGTCCTGGTGCAGGCGGCCATCGGCATGGCCGGCGTCATCCTCGCGGAGGCCACACTTTCCTTCCTGGGTCTGGGCATTCCCGCCCCCGCTCCCAGTTGGGGCGCAATGCTCAACGACGCCCGCTTGCATCTGTTCGATTCCCCCCACCTTGTACTCTTCCCCGCAATGTCCGTGGCCGGCGCCGTGCTCGGCTTCAATTTTCTAGGCGACGCCCTGCGCGATCAGCTCGACCCGCGCACGCGTTTGGAAATGGGATTGTGAGGTAGATATGCTGCTCTTGAATAAAGGCGATTGTGACCACTGCGGACGGACCTACCGCTACTCGCTGTGGCACGCTGGCTTCGGCGAAAGTTCGTATGCCTATTGCGAAGACTGTGGGATGCTCGCCACGTTCAATTACTCCAACCCGATTCTCTCCACTCTGCCGCCCCTCTCCGCACTGAACCAGGAGATCGATGCAGCATGGGAGCCGTTCCTTCATCCCTGCGCCTGCGGAGGAAGCTTTCGCAAGGGAGCCTCGCCGCGCTGCCCGTATTGCCAGGTTCCTCTTTCCGCCGAATACGCCGCAGCCCACATTGAACGTAATTCTCTCGGCGCGGCCAGGGGCTGGCATTGGCAGGAAAACTGGAGCGGGGTTTATTGCATCGCCATCGAAGATCCAGACAATCCCGGGGAACTGCGCCAGATGTTCGACCCGCTCCTTCAACCGGAACCGGTAAAGGCCAAAAAGCACTGGGCGCAGCTGTTCAGCTTGAGCCGATGAAGCTTGGCGTGGTCAGTGACACTCACGGGTTGCTTCGGCCTGAAGTTCTGCCCGCGCTGACTGGTGTCGACCACATCCTGCACTTGGGCGACGTGGGCAATCAGGCCATTCTCAAAACGCTGGCTCAAATCGCTCCCGTCCACGCAGTGCGCGGCAATACCGACAGTTCCGGCCCCTGCAGCCGCCTGCCTCAAACCGACGTCCTTTTGTTTGAAGGCCACATGCTTTACCTGCTTCACGACCTGGCCACGCTCCACTTGGACCCCGCCGCCGCAAAGTTTGCCGCCGTGCTCTACGGCCATTCTCACCGCCCCCACATCGCGCATCGCAGGGGCGTGCTCTACTTCAACCCCGGATCTTGCGGCCCCCGCCGATTCGAGTTGCCGGTGACGATCGGGATTCTGACCTTGGCGAAGGATGCGGCGCTGGAGGCAAAGATCGTTCCGTTGCTCTGCAAATGACGGGGGTGGAACCGCGGCCCTCCGCTCATCCCCGCATGCGCGGATTCACCCAGCGGTAGACCACGTCGGTCAGCAGGTTCACCAGCACATACGTCAGCCCGATCGAGAGCAGACAGCCCTGCACCAGCGCATAGTCGCGGTTGGAGATGGCGCTGACCACCAACCGGCCCAATCCCGGCCAGCTGAAGATGGTCTCGGTCACAATGGCTCCGGCCAGCAGCGCTCCAAACTGCAAACCCACTACCGTAATGATGGGCACCAGCGCGTTGCCCAGGGCGTGACGGCATACCACCGCGGTTTCGCTCAGCCCCTTGGCCCGCGCCGTGCGGATGTAATCCTGGCCGAGTTCTTCCAGCATCGCCGTACGTACCATGCGCGTCAGGATCGCGGCCAGCGAAGCGCCCATGGCCACTGAGGGCAGTACCAGATATTGCCACTCGATACCGCCGTGGCCGCCCCCCGCGCTGGCGCCCGAAACGGGCAACCAACCTAGATTGATTGAGAAAACCAGAATCAACACGGGCCCCAGTGCCAGCCCCGGTACCGACAGTCCGAAGAGACTCACCACCGAGAGCGCCTGGTCCAGCCAGCGGCCGCGCCGCACCGCCGCCAGAACTCCTGCGGGCAAGGCCAGCGCCAGGGCCAGAACCAGGGCCGTCAGCGTCAATGCCAGCGTGTAGGGGTAGCGCGCCGCGATCAGGTGGGCCACCGTTTCGTGCAGGCGAATCGAGTTACCCAGATCGCCGTGAAGCACGCCATTCCAGTAGTGCACGTACTGCTTCCAGAGCGACTCATCCAGCCCGTACTGGTGACGCAATGCGCCAATATCCGCCGGAGTTGCGCCCTCACCCAGCATCTGTTGAATAGGGTCGCCGGGGACCAGGTGTATGAGCAGAAACACCAGCGAAACCACCAGCCACACAACGGGCAGCGTCAGGACAAGGCGGATA
>Ga0265316_10003892_pt1 | contig 14969 bp, 10 predicted proteins | sample 4522metaG_FD_202092 | JGI IMG/M metagenome (GOLD analysis project Ga0265316, IMG submission 202092) | Rhizosphere microbial communities from Carex aquatilis grown in University of Washington, Seatle, WA, United States - 4-5-22 metaG | ecosystem: Host-associated > Plants > Roots > Rhizosphere >...
AGGGCGGCTCGCGAGGCGGGCCTTGCCCTCAGGGAGGATGCCGTCGGAAACATCTTTGCCCGGTGGGAGGGGAGCGAGCCCGGCCTGCCGGCCGTCGGCTCGGGATCCCACACGGACGCGATACCGAACGCGGGCAGGTACGACGGCGTCGTCGGGGTCCTCGGCGCCTTCGAGGCGCTTGCCGCGCTCAGGCGTGCGGGCTTCAAGCCCAGGCGCTCCCTCGAGGTCGTGATGTTCACGGCCGAGGAGCCCACGCGCTTCGGCCTCGGGTGCCTGGGGAGCCGGCTCATGGCGGGAACGATCCCCGTAGAGAAGGCCCGCTCCCTCCGGGACCGCGAGGGGCGTACGCTCGACGAGCTGCGCGCCGCCGCGGGCTACTCGGGCCCCCTTGAGTCGGTGCGCCTGCCGAGCGGCCACTACCACTCGTTTGTCGAGCTCCACATCGAGCAGGGCCCGATCCTGGAGGAGAAGAATATCCCCATAGGCATCGTCGAGCACATCGCGGGCCCGAGCAGCTACCGCGTCACCCTTCACGGGGAGGGCGGGCACGCCGGGGCGGTCCTGATGCCCGTGCGCCACGACGCCATGCTCGCAGGGGCGGAGATCGCGCTCGCCGTCGAGCGCGCCGCCTTGGAAAGCGGCAGCCCGGACACGGTGGGGACGGTCGGCGTCTTCCGGATCGAGCCGGGGGCGGTGAACAGCGTGCCCTTCAAGGCCTACCTCGAGATCGACCTCAGGGACGCCCGGCTCGACACGCGCTCCAAGGCCCTGGCCGACATCAAGGCCGCGGCCGCCCGCGCATGCGCGAAACGCGGCGTGAAGATGGACTTCGAGGAGATCAACGAGGACCCCCCCGCGGAGGGCGACCAGCGGACGGTCGCGATCGCGGAGAAGGTTTGCTCGGAATTGGGCCTTCGCTCCCTGCGCATGGTGAGCCGGGCCTACCACGACTCCCTGTTCATGTCGCGGGTCAGCCCGACCACCATGATCTTTATCCCCTGCCTCAACGGATGGAGCCACCGGCCCGAGGAGTTTGCCACGACCGAGCACATCGCCTCCGGGGCGCTGGTGCTGGCCCACACCATGGCGAGGCTCGCCGTCTGACCCATGGGATTTGAATTCACGCTCAACGGCCGGATGGTCCAGGTGGACGGAGCGGCCCCGACGACGACCCTCCTCGAATTCCTAAGGACGAGCGGGCTGACGGGGAGCAAGCAGGGGTGCGCCGAGGGCGACTGCGGCGCCTGCACCGTGGCGATCGTCGAGCGCGACGGCTCGGGCAAGGCGACCTACCGCGGGGTGAACAGCTGCATCGCGCTCCTTCCCATGTTCGCGGGGCGCGAGGTGGTGACGGTCGAGGGCCTCTCCCCGGAGGGGGGCGAGCTCCACCCGGTGCAGTCCGCAATGGTGGAGCACTACGGCTCGCAATGCGGCTACTGCACGCCGGGCTTCGTCATGTCGCTTTTCGAGGGCTACTACCGCGGCGACTGCAAGGGGCCGTGCGAGATCAGCGACCAGCTTGGCGGCAATCTGTGCCGCTGCACGGGATACCGGCCCATAAGGGATGCCGCGCTCAACGTTCTCGCCGGGCCCAAGGCGGCCGCGGCGAACGACCCGTTCCGAGAGAGGCTCGGGTCCCCAGCGGCGCCCCCGGGGCCCCTCGACTACCAGGCTGGGGCGGAGCGTTTCGTCAGGCCCACGACGCTCGGGGGCCTCTTTGCGGCCCTCAAGGAGCATCCGCAGGCGACGCTTGTCGCGGGTGCGACGGAAGTCGGCGTCGACATCACGAAGAAATCAAGGGCCTTCCCCTTCCTCGTCTCGACCGAGGCGGTCCCCGAGCTCACACGGATCACGAAGAGCGACTCCGAGTGGAGGATAGGCGCCTCGGCAACGCTGACGGCCGTTGAGGAGGCCGTCGCCGGCGAATACCCCTCGCTCGCGAAGATGCTCAAGGTTTTTGCCGCAAGGCAGATACGAAACAGGGCGACCCTCGGTGGCAATCTTGCGACGGCGTCGCCAATCGGCGACGCGGCCCCGGTCCTCCTCTCCCTGGACGCCGACCTCGTGCTCCGGTCGGCAGGGGGCGAGCGAAGGGTGGCGATCTCGGATTTCTTCACGGCCTACCGCAAGACCCTCCTCCAGCCCGGCGAGATTATTGCGGAGATCGTGCTGGGGCGCTTCAACCCAAAGGGGGATCTCACCCGCACGTCGGACTTCCTGAAGGTGTCCAAGCGGCGGGAACTCGACATCAGCATCGTCGCCGCGGCGTTCGCCATCGACACCGACAGGGACGGGGTCGTGCGGCGCGCCCGCCTGGCCTACGGCGGCGTCGCGGCCACCCCCGTGCGCGCGCGCAATGCGGAGGCGGCGCTCGAAGGCAGGACGGTCGCGGCGGCCGCCGGGGACGTCGCGCGGATCCTTGCGGGCGAATTCAAGCCGATCGACGACGTGCGCGGCGGGGCGGACTATCGCCGGGGGCTCATCGTGAGCCTCTGGGAAAAGTTCGCCTCGGGATCGACGAGTATAGCCCAGGACGGCGCCCTGGATTTCCCGAAGGGCGCCGATGCCTCGAAGGCGGACGAGTCCAGGGCGCTTCGCCACGAGAGCGCCGTGGGCCACGTCACGGGGAGGGCCCTCTACGCGGACGACACGGCGCAGAGAAGGCCGATGCTGGACCTGTGGCCGGTCTGTGCCCCGCATGCCCGCGCCCACATCAAGCGGCGCGACGCAGCCCGGGCCCGGGCGATGCCCGGGGTCGTCGCCGTCCTCATGGCCGAGGACATCCCCGGGATCAACAACGTGGGGACCTTCCACGACGAGCCGCTGTTCGCCGACAAGGAGATCCTCTACCACGGCCAGGTTGTCGCCGTCGTCGTCGGCCACTCGCTCCGGGAGTGCCGCGCCGCGGCCGCCGCCGTCGAGGTGGAGTACGAACCGTTGCCCCCGCTGACAGGGATCAAGGAGGCCATCGCCAGGCGGAGCTTCCACACGCCGCCGCACACCCTGGCCCGGGGGGACAGCGCCTCCGCCCTTTCCCGGGCGCCTAAGAGGCTGGACGGTGAGTTCTCGTTCGGCGGCCAGGAGCATTTCTACCTCGAGACGCAGGCCGCCTGGGCCGAGGCCGGGGAGGCGGGGTCCGTCTTCGTCAGCTCGTCCACCCAGCACCCGACCGAGATCCAGGCCATCGTCTCCGAGGTCCTCGGCGAGCCCCGCAACAAGGTCGTCGTGCAGTCCCCGCGGATGGGCGGCGGGTTCGGGGGCAAGGAGACGCAAGGGAACGCCTTCGCCGCGATGGTGGCCCTGGCCTCCGTGAAGACACGCAGTCCCGTCCGGATCCAGCTCGACCGCGACGTCGACATGATGGTCACCGGCAAGCGCCATCCCTTCCATGCGAGGTTCTCGGTCGGCCACGATGAGGACGGGATGCTGCTGGCCGCGGAGGTCGACCTTTTTTCCGACGGCGGATGGTCCCTCGACCTGTCCCAGCCCGTGCTCGACCGGGCGCTCTTCCACCTCGACAACGCCTACTACATCCCGGCGGTGCGCTTCACCGGCCTCATCGCCAAGACGAACGTCGCCTCCAACACGGCATTCCGCGGATTCGGCGGCCCGCAGGGCATGCTGGTCATGGAGGAGATCGTCGACCGGGTCTCGCGAAGGCTCGGCCTTCCCCCGGAGGTCGTCCGGGGGCGAAACCTCTACAGGGGCTCCGGCGAAACCAACACGACCCACTTCTTCCAGGAGATCGGCGACAACAGGCTCCAGACGGTGTGGGCCCAGGTGCAGCGCGAGGCCGGCTTCGAGGAGAGGCGCCGGTCGGTCGACGCCTGGAATGCGGCCAACCCCCGGGTGAAGCGCGGCCTCGCCGTAACCCCGCTCAAGTTCGGGATCGCCTTCACGCTCACCCACTACAACCAGGCCGGGGCCCTCGTCCTGCTCTACACCGACGGCACGGCACAGGTGAGCCACGGCGGGACCGAGATGGGCCAGGGTCTCCACACGAAGATGCGCGGGGTCGCGATGCGCGAGCTGGGCCTTCCCGCGGGCAGCGTCCGGATGATGCCGACCGTGACGGACAAGGTCCCGAACACCTCCGCGACGGCCGCGTCGTCGGGGGCGGACCTGAACGGCGCCGCCGTCAGGAACGCGTGCATCATCCTGCGGGAGCGCCTGATTCCGGTTGTCGCGCGCCTATTGTCGGAAAAGGCGGGCGCTCCCGTGGCGGAACGCGACATCGTCTTTGCGGAGGGCAGGGCCTCGGTGCCGACGACAGGCGTCGGCGTGTCGCTGGCCGAAGTCTGCTCGAAGGCCCACGCGGAGCGCGTCAGCATGTCCGCCTCAGGCTACTATGCGACGCCCGGCATCCACTGGGACTGGTCGACCGCCTCCGGCAGGCCGTTCCAGTACTTCGTGTGCGGTGCGGCGGTCGCCGAGGTGGAGGTCGACGGCCACAACGGGATGCACCGAGTGATCCGGGTCGACGTCGTCCACGACGTGGGCAATTCACTCAACCCGGGGGTCGACCTGGGCCAGATCGAGGGCGGCCTCGTGCAGGGCATCGGCTGGCTGACCCGCGAGGAGCTCCTTTGGGACAAGCAGGGCAGGCTCCTGACCCACAGCGCGAGCACCTACCAGATCCCCGCGATCAGCGACGCGCCGATTGAGATGCGCGTCACGCTCCTGCCAAAGGCGGATCAGGAGGGCACGATCCACGGGAGCAAGGCTTCGGGCGAGCCGCCGCTCATGCTGGCGTTCTCGGTGCGCGAGGCGATCCGCGACGCGGTGGCCTCATTCGGCCCCAAGGGCGGGGAGGTGGCGCTCGCGTCGCCCGCGACGGGCGAGGCGGTCTTCGCGGCCATAAAGGGCCGCCTTTCCTGACCGGGACCCCTGCCATGGGCGCCATAAAGTTCCCGAGGTCCATCCGCGTCCCGATTGCCAACCACGTCGACGGGAGATCCTACGAGCTCGTGCGCGCAAGCGACGTGCCCCGGGCGCCGGCCACCTTCGCTCGCCTGGTCCACATCTGCAGCGAGCCCGCCATCTATGACTGGCTCTTCCGGGGACCCCTGGGAGGGGAGCCCTACACGGAGGACAAGGCCCGTGAATTCCTGAAGTGGGCGTGCGATGGATGGTCCGCGGGCACCCACTTCGTCTTCTTCGTGCTCGACGACAAGCGCTCGATCGCGGCCGCATGCGACATAAAGTCGAACGACCTGGTGGCGGAGATGGGGTACTGGGCGAGCCAGGGGCACCGCGGGGTGATGACGAACACCGTGAACGCGCTCTCGGGGCTCGCGGCCAAGGCCGGCTTCCAGAGGCTTTATGCGCGCACCCGGGAGGGGAATACCCGTTCACAGGCTGTCCTGCTGAGGGCGCGATTCTCGTTGGTGGGCGACGAACCGGACGGGCACGCACGATTCGAGTTGCCGTTGGGCGCCTGAGTCCCACAGGCGGAAAGCCATGCGCCTCGGTCCGCCCTCGGAGCCCGGAGGCTAGCCGGAGGCTTGGATCGTGTCGCGCTCGCTCAGCAGCTGGGCCGCGATGCTCAGGGCGATCTCGTGGGGGTGGTTGGTCCCGAACTCGAGCCCCACCGGACAATGGTAGGAGGACGCCTTCTCCGCCGGGACGCCGTCGGCGAGCAGCTCGCGCCTGAGGATCTCGGCCTTCGAGGCGCTCCCTATGACCCCGATGAAGGGGAATTGCCTCTCGTTGAGCGCCCGCCTGAGGACGGGCCTGTCCGTAGCATGCCCCATGGTCATGACCAGAAGGTACGCCTTCGGGTCGAGCTCGGGCACGATGTCCTCGGGCTTGTCCGAGAGTACCGTTCGGACGTTGGGCGAGCGCGGAATCCGGTCGAGCCACTCGGGCCTCGAGTCGACGACGGTGATCCTGCAGGGCAGGGGGATGAGGACGGGCAGGAGGGCCTGCGAGATGTGGCCCGCGCCGAAGACGGCGATGTTCCAGGTCCCGGGCCCAAAGTGCGGCTCAAAGTAGAACTTCACCGAGCCTCCGCAGGTCATCCCTACGTCCCCCTTGAGGGTCCAGGACACGAAACGGGGCTTGGCGTCGCCGCCGGCGAGCACCTCGCCCGCGAGCTTGAGCGCCGCGGCCTCCACCTTTCCCCCGCCGACCGTCCCGCTGTGGAGGCCCCCGGCGGTCACCAGCATCTTTGCGGCCGCGTCCTGGGGGGTGCTTCCAATGGCCTCGACCAGCGTGACGAGCACGAAGGGCACGCCCTCGTTCTCGAGCGCCACGAGCTGCTCGTAGATGGTCACACCAGACCGAGCTTCATCTTGCCCTCTTCGCTGATCATCGACTGGTTCCACGGCGGGTCCCACGTGATGCGAACGTCGGCGTCGCCGACTCCGGGCACAAGGAGTATCTTGCTCTTCGCGTCCTCGGCTATCGCCGGGCCCATGCCGCAGCCTGGGGCCGTGAGGGTCATCGCGACGTTGACCTTGAAGCCGGTGTCCGGGCCCTTCTCGACGTCCATCGAGTACACGAGGCCCAGGTCGACGATGTTGACGGGGATCTCAGGGTCATAGACCTTGCGAAGCTGGTCCCAGACCGCCTCGGGGTTCGGGGCGCCGTCGGCCAGGGTCGCGGCGTCGATCTTGTGGTCCGCGGTCTCCTCGCCGAGCGCATCGCCGTCCTTGCCGTCGATCCGGAACAGCCCGGTGTCGGTCTGGATCGTGAAGCTGCCGCCGAGGGTCTGGTGGATCTGCAGCACCGTGCCCGCGGCCAGGAGGTGTTTCTCGCCCGAGGGGATCTGGGTCACGTAAACCTCCCGCGAGAGGGTCCGTTCTCGGTTCTTGGGAATCATGGGATGGCGACAGTTACTGCCCCAGGCGGGTCCTGATCAAGTTCCTTAGCGCCGAGTGGAGCTCCTCGTTCTCGAGCCGCGAGAGGACCTCCTCGAAGAACCCGAAGATCAGCAGCTCGTTGGCGGCCTTTTCCGGGATGCCCCTGGACTTCAGGTAGAACGCCTGGTCGGCGTCGATCGGGGAGCTCGTGGCGCCGTGGGTGCAGCGCACGTCGTTCGCCTGGATCTCGAGGCCGGGCAGTGAGTTCGACTCGGCATCGGGGCTAAGCATCAGGTTGCGGTTGCTCTGGTAGGCGTCCGTCTTCTGGGCGTCGGGGTCCACGACGATCAGGCCAGAGAAGATGGTCCTCGACCTGTCGAGGAGCGCGTTCTTGTAGAGGAGGTCGGACTTCGTGTTCGGGGCCTGGTGGATCTGGAGCGTCCTCTGGTCGAACTCCCTCGAGCCGCTGGCGACGGTGAGCGCGAGCATCTCCGAGAAGCCCCCGGGCGCCTGGAGCTGGCTCAGGGACTCATGGCGGGCCTGGCGCGCCCCGAGATGGAGGTTGAGCGACTGGACCCGGGCGTCCCTGCGGACCACCGTGGAGTTGAACTGGAGGGAAAGGGTCTCCAACGACCAGCACTGCGCCGCCGTGTAGGCGATCCTCGCCCCGTGGCCGGCATAGAGGTCGTTCGCCCCGCACGCGAACTGGCCAAAGGCGTCATTCGAGTGGAAATGGTCGACGACCGTGACCTTCGAGTTGTCCTCGGCGATGATCAGCGTGTGCGGGAAGACCGCGCTGCCCGAGCCCGACGCGGAGTGGATGAGGACGATCGGATGGTCGACCTCGACCCCCCGGGGCACGTGCACGAAGGCGCCGTCCGCGATGAAGGCCTCGTGGAGCGCCGCGAACTTGGCCGAGCCGAGCTTCTGCGGCTGGGCCATGAAGTGCTCGCGCAGGAGCTCCGGGGTCTTCTCGGCCGCCTCGGAAAGCGTGGAGACGACGACGCCCTTTGCCGCGAGATGAGCGGGAAGGACGCCGCGGGCCGCCAGCCGGCCGTTCACGAACGTGAGCATCGGCGCCGCGGCCAGGGCGAACGCCGCAGGGGCCGGCGCGGTGCCGGCGGGCGGTGCCGCGTCCGGCGTGAACCCGTCGATCCTGATCCCCGAGAGGTTGCTGAACCGCCAGCTCTCGTCGGTGCGGGCGGGCATCGGCAGGGCCTCGAAGCGAGCGTAGGCGGCCTTCTTGCGCTCCCGCCACCAGGCCGGGACCGAGGAGAGGTGCTTTGCGAAGACCTCGGGCGTGAAGCCGCCGACGGCGGCTGCCGCGAGGGATCGGTCAGTTGAGACTTCGACCATGGCTTTAACCCACGCTCCCTTCCATCTCCAGGTCGATCAGCCTCTTCAGCTCGACGGAGTACTCCATCGGGAACTGGCGGGCGAGGTCGTTGATGAAGCCGTTGACGGACAGGCTCATGGCCTGGCCCTCGGTGAGCCCCCGCTGCTGCATGTAGAAAATCTGCTCGGCGCTCACCTTTGAGACGCTCGCCTCGTGCTGCACGGCGTGCCTGTCACCGCGAACCGTGATGGCCGGGTAGGTGTCGGTCCGGCTGTTCGTGTTGATAAGGAGCGCGTCGCACTCGGTGTTGTTCTTGCAGCCCTTAAGGTTCTTCGGGATGTGGACGACGCCGCGGTAGGTGGCGCGCCCCTGGCCGACCGAGATCGACTTGGACACGACCGTCGAGGTGGTCTCGTCGGCCGCATGGACCATCTTGGCCCCCGTGTCCTGGTGCTGGCCGTCGTTGGCTAGGGCGATCGAGATCACCTCTCCGCGCGACTTGCGGCCCTTGAGGACGACGCCCGGGTACTTCATCGTGAGCCGGCTGCCGATGTTGCAGTCGATCCACTTGATCTCGGACTCCTCGTGGGCGAGGCCGCGCTTGGTGACCAGGTTGAAGACGTTGGACGACCAGTTCTGGACGGTGATGTACTGGATCTTGGCCCCCTTAAGGGCCACCAGCTCGACGACGGCGCTGTGGAGCGTGGCCGTAGAGAACTTGGGCGCGGTGCAGCCCTCCATGTACGTGAGCTCGCTGCCCTCGTCGCAGATGATCAGCGTGCGCTCGAACTGCCCGAAGTTCTCGGCGTTGATCCGGAAATAGGCCTGCAGGGGGTGCGAGACCTTGACCCCCGGGGGGACGTAGATGAACGAGCCGCCGGAGAACACGGCGCTGTTCAGGGCCGAGAACTTGTTGTCGCTCGTGGGGATCACCTTGCCGAAGTACTTGCGGAAGATCTCCGGGTGCTCTCGCAGCGCCTCGGTCGAGTTCATGAAGATGACGCCCTGCTTGGAGACGGCCTCCTTGATGTTCGAATAGGCGGCCTCGGAGTCGAACTGGGCCTCGACGCCTGCCAGGAACTTGCGCTCCTGCTCGGGGATCCCGAGCCGCTCGAACGTGCGCTTGATGTCCTCCGGCACCTCGTCCCAGGTGCGTTTGGGCTTCTGGCCCTGCGAAAGGTAATAGCGGATCTTGTCGAAGTTGATGTTCTCGAGGTCCTTGGTCGCCCAGTGGGTCGGCAGGGGCTTCGCCATGAACGTCTTCAGGGCGTTCTGGCGGAAGTCGTGGATCCACGGGGCCTCCTTCTTGACGGAGGAGATGTAGTCGACCGTGCGCTCGTTCAGGCCCGTGCCCGCGTCGAAGTCGTACGTCATGTCGTACTTGAAGTTGCCCGACGACTGGTCGATCCCGGAAACCGGGTTCTCCAGGGACGTCTCGAGGGTGTCGGTGATGTCTGACATGGTGGTGTGCTCCCCGTTATGCCGTTGCCAACTCCTGCTTCACCCAGTCGTAGCCCCGCGACTCGAGCTCGAGGGCGAGCGACTTGTCGCCGCTCTTGACGATCCGCCCCTCGATCATGACGTGCACGTGGTCGGGGACGATGTAGCTGAGGAGCCGCTGGTAGTGCGTGATCAGGAGTATCCCCAGGTTCGGGCCCCGCAGGCTGTTGACGCCGTCCGACACGATGCGCAGCGCGTCGATGTCCAGGCCCGAGTCCGTCTCGTCCATGAGCGCGAACTTCGGGTTGAGCATGGCCATCTGGAGGATCTCGCTGCGCTTCTTCTCGCCGCCCGAGAACCCCTCGTTCACCGACCGGGACGTGAACTTACGGTCGATCTTGAGCAGGTCCATCTTCTGGTAGAGCTGCTTGTAGTAGGACGAGGCGTCGATCTCCTCGCCCTCGGCCATGCGCGCCTGGAGGGCGGCGCGGAGGAAATTGGCGATGCTCACCCCGGGGATCTCGCTCGGGTACTGGAAGGCGAGGAAGATGCCCTCGCGCGCCCTCTCGTCGGATTCCTTCTCAAGGATGGACTTCCCGTCGATCAGGACGTCGCCCTGGGTGATCACGTAGTCGGGGTGGCCGGCGATGGCCTTGGCCATCGTCGACTTGCCGGTGCCGTTGGGCCCCATGATGGCGTGGATCTCGCCGGAGTTGATCGTCAGGGTGACACCCTTGACGATTTCCTTGTCTCCGGTGGAGACGTGCAGGTTCTTGATTTCGAGTGAGGACATGCGCGGATTAGAGTGTGGGGTTGCCTGGAACCGTGCGGGCTTTGCCGCGGAAGATGATCTCGACCGACGACGCGTCGAAGCCCTGGGGAAGGATGGATTTCACCTGGTCGAGGAGTCCCGGGGGCAGGTCGATGTCATGGGTGGCCCCGCTCTCCTGGTCGTGGAAATGGGCGTGGGGGTGGAGATTCGGGCAGTACCTTGTCGGTCCCCGCTCGAAATTGACCGTGCGGACAAGGTCGCACTGGACGAGCGTCTCCAGGCAGTTGTAGACCGTCGCGAGAGAGATCATGGGCATCTCCGGCTTCGCCCGGGCAAAGACCTCCTCCGCCGTCGGGTGATCTCGCCGCTTCAGGAGGACGCTGTAGATGACCTCGCGCTGGGGGGTCGAGCGAAGACCGCTGTCGGACAGTCGCTGGGCTAGGGCCTCTGAGCTCTCGGTGTTGGAGACCATAGATAGATGGGTTTGAATCAGCTAATTGGAATGGTACCGAGTTTCAACTAGGAATGAGAATCATTCTAATTAATTATCATTACCCATTGGTTATTAATATCTAATATCCTGACAAAACAGCCATTTAGGCCCCGCCAATCTCAGCCGCCGTGCTCGGCGAGCCAGCGCTCGGCATCGATGGCTGCCTGGCAGCCCATTCCCGCCGCCGTGATCGCCTGGCGGTAGACGTGGTCGGCGCAGTCGCCTGCGACATAGACGCCAGGCACCTTGGTGCGGACCTGCGAGCCCGCGGCGGGGACGAAATAGCCATTGGCGTCGACCTCGAGCGCCGGCGCGAAGGGCGCAGAATTGGGGACATGGCCGATGGCGACGAAGACGCCCTTGACCGGGAGGACCCGCTCGGCGCCCGTCTTCACGTGCCTCACCTTCAGCCCGCTGACCGCGCCCTCGGGGACCCCGACGACCTCGAGCGGCACGCTGTCCCAGACGGGCTCAATCTTGGCGTGCGACGTCGCGCGCTCCGCCATGATCTTCGACGCCCTGAGCGAGTCCCGGCGGTGGACCAGGTAGACCTTGCTCGCGAAACGCGTCAGGAAGAGGGCCTCCTCGGCGGCGCTGTCGCCGCCGCCTATCACCGCGACCTCCATCTTCCGGTAGAAGGCGCCGTCGCAGGTCGCGCAGGTCGTCACGCCCTTGCCGCCGTAGAGTTCCTTCTCGCCGGGGATCCCGGTCATCCGGGGGGAGGCGCCCGTCGCGATGATCACGGTCTTCGCGAGGATCGTCCTGTCGTTGCAGATGAGCTTCCTCGGCATCGACGCGAAGTCGACCGACTGCACGAGGGCCTGCTCGAACCTCGTGCCGAACTTCGCCGCCTGCTTGCGCAGGTTGTCCATGAGCTGGAAGCCGTCGACCCCCTCGGGGAATCCCGGGAAATTCTCGACCTCGCTGGTCGTCGTCAATTGTCCGCCGGGAAGCGGGCCCTCGATGACGAGCGGGCTCAGGTTGGCCCGGGCCGTGTAGACGGCGGCCGTGAGGCCGGCGCAGCCTGTGCCAACGATGACGACATTCTCCACAGGGGGATGGGACATAAAGATGGTTAGGTAAACACAGAGATGCAGAGCGCGTCCAGCGCAACCACGGATATGTAACCGACTGGAAACGGTTGCCGCCGAGGCGATTGGCCGCGGGGCCCGCTCCGCCGAAGGTTGCGTCCTGCGCGGTTCACCGTTTCCTTGATGCTCAGGAACGCCGCCACCCGATTTTCAAGCCTTCGGAGGACACCCCATGATCTCACAACTTAAGACCCCAATCCGCACACCCGGCCGCCTGGCGGCCTACGCCGCCGCCGTCATCCTGGCTGCGGGCCTCGCCGTCTCGGCCGCCGCGGCCGTTGAGGCGACCTTGTCCCCCGTGGATGCGGCCCGACGCGACGGCCTCCCGAGGAAGGTGCTTGTGGGCACCATGGTCTGCGGGCCGGAGCTCTTCACCCTCTCGCTCGAGAGGCGCCTGCAGAGGATGGACGAGTCCCTCGACTCCATCGCGGCCCAGGCCAAGTCCGGCTACCCGGGCAAGCGGCTTGACCTCGTCATCCTCCCCGAGGCCTTCCTCTCGCACCCGGGCGACACGGTCGGCGTCGAGGCCGTGAGGCTTTCCGAGGTCCAGGAACCGATCGCCGCGGGCGCCAGGCGCCTTGGCAGCTACCTGATCGTCCCCATGCTCCTCAACGAGTCGGGCGCCGCGCCCCTCTACAGCAACGTGGCGGTCCTCTTCGACAGGTCGGGGAAGGTCGCGGGGATCTACCGCAAGGTCCATCCCGTGGCGCCGGAGGGCAGCGACGTCATCGAGACCGGCACAAAGCCCGGCGGCAGCTTCCCGGTGTTCGATTGCGACTTCGGGCGCGTGGGGATCCAGATCTGCTTCGACATGCTCTATGCCGACGGATGGGCGGCCCTCGCCAAGCAGGGCGCCGAGATCGTGGCGCTGCCGACGGCCTCGCCCCAGACAACCTACCCCTCGTTCTACGCCCAGCAGCACCGGTACTACGTGGTCAGCGCCGCCCCGCGCGACCACGCCGCGTTCTACAGCCCCGTGGGCCTCATCGAGACCGAGGTCACCCAGCCGGGCACGCTGGTGCACGAGATCGACCTGTCCTACGCCCTCATCCACTGGGAGTCGTTCCTCGAGGAGGGCCAGGCCTTCGCGCGCAAGTACGGAGACAGGGCGGGATTCCTCTATTACCGTGACCAGGACGAGGGGATATTCTGGTCAAACGACCCCGCGGTGCCGATCGGCAAGATGCTCTCGAGCCTCGGCCTAAGGGAGATGAGCGAAAGCGTGGAGCGCATTCGCAGGGTGCAGGACACGGCGCGGGGCGGTGCACCGCTCTCGCCCTAGAGCCCCGCGGCCCTCACCAGGCCTGCAGGCGCTTGATCTTTAGTTGCTGGTAGAGGTCCGGTGAGAGTTCCTGCAGGAAGCGGCTCGGCGTGTTCATCATGCCTCCCGGCCCCGGGCGCGACGCGATCTTCGGGTAGCATAGGTACAGCTCGTTCCTTGCGCGGGTGACGGCCACGTAGAAGAGACGCCTCTCCTCCTCGACATCACCCGCCTCTATCGAGCGCCTGCCGGGGAACTGCCCGTCGGCCAGGCCGATCAGGAAGACGACATCGTACTCGAGCCCCTTCGCCTGGTGGACCGTGGTCAGCTTGATGGCGTCGGTCTCCGGGTCGACGTGGCGGTCGCTGGTCTCGCTGTTTAAGAGGAGGATCTGCGCCAGGAAGTCCTGCGTCTCCTCGAAGCGCTGGGCGAACCCGACCAGCGCCTTAAGCTCCTCCAGCCGGTCGGTGTAGTCGGCATAGGCCCCCTTCAGGTAGTCGCCGTACCAGCCGTCGATCGCCGTCTCAACGGCGTCGGACGGCGTCGATGTCTTCATCGACTCGGATACCTGGCCGAGCGAGACGACGAGCGAGTCCCATTCGGACTTCGCATCCTTGGCCACCTTGGCCCGCACGTCCTCTGCGCTGAGCGCGTCGATGAAGTCCTTCTGGAAATCCTTCGCATGGTGCAGGGCGGCGGCGTGGATCTTCTGGGCGCCCTTCTCCCCGACCTTCGGCAGCAGGACCGCGATCCGCTCCCAGGCCTGGGAGTCGGAGGGGTTGTAGACGAACCTCAGGAGCGCCACCAGGTCGCGGATGTGCTGGCGCTCGAAGAACTTCACGCCGCTCGTGATGTGGTAGGGTATCCCGGCCCGGGCCAGGGCTATCTGGGTCTCGACCGCGATGAAGTGCGAGCGGTAGAGGACGGCGATGTTGCTGAGGGAGACCCCCTCGTCCTCGTGGAGCGAGCGGACCCGCTTCACGACAAACTCCGCCTGCTCGCGGTCGTCCATCGCCTGGACGACGTAGGGCTTCTCCATGTGGCCGCGGGCGGCGCGCAGCTCCTTGTCGAAGTGCCTGCCCTTGGGCTGCGCCATCAGGACCCCGTTCGCCAGGTTCAGGATCTCGGGAGTCGACCGGTAGTTGGTCTCGATCCGGTGGATCACGGTACCGGGATGGCGCTCCGGGAACGACATGATGTTCTCGAAGTTCGCACCGCGCCACGAGTAGATGCACTGCGCGTCGTCGCCCACGGCCATCACGCGGTGGTGACTGCCGATCGTGTCGACGATCTGCGCCTGGAGGGTGTTCGTGTCCTGGTACTCGTCGACGAGCACGTGGCGGAACCGCTGCGTGAAGTACTCGGCGACGTCCGGGGCCTGCCTAAGGAGCGCGAGCCAGTGCTCCAGGAGGTCGTCGTAGTCGCAGACCTTCTGCTCGCGTTTTTTCAGGTCGTAGGCCTTCGCAAACGCCGGGAGCCGGTCGCTGATCTCCGCGTAGTGGGGGAAGTACTTCTCGACCGTCGCCTCCACCGAGAGCTGGGTGTTGCGCGCGAGCGAGATGATCCCGAAGAGGGGCCCCGGCCTCGGGCGGGTCTTGTCCTTGAAGAAGAGCTTGTCCTGGGACTCGACGACCTGCTTCAGGAGGCGCTCGGCCTCCTCGGCGTCGAGGATCGTGAACGTGCGCGCAAGCCCGATGGCCTCCCCGTACATCCTTAGGGCCCGGTGCCCGATCGAGTGGAACGTGCCCCCCCAGAAGCGCTTCGGCTCGATGC
>Ga0265316_10003893_pt1 | contig 14963 bp, 15 predicted proteins | sample 4522metaG_FD_202092 | JGI IMG/M metagenome (GOLD analysis project Ga0265316, IMG submission 202092) | Rhizosphere microbial communities from Carex aquatilis grown in University of Washington, Seatle, WA, United States - 4-5-22 metaG | ecosystem: Host-associated > Plants > Roots > Rhizosphere >...
GGGGAAAAGGTGACCGGGATCCCGGCGTACAAGTAGGGGCTGGCTGCGGCGCCGGCCCCAAGCCGGATGGCCGATCCGGGCGAGCTCAAGAATCAGCCTTGACAATACTAGGCTAGCTAGGTATTCTTGCTGTGGAGGGCAGGTAGCCTAGCTAGCTATATATGAGCGGCAAACAAAAGAACGACATCCTTCAGGGCACGCTGGCCCTGCTTGTGCTGCGGACGCTCAAAACGCAGGGCGCGCTGCACGGGTACGCTCTCACAAACCACATACGGCGCATTTCGAGCGATCTGCTACGAGTCGAGGAGGGCTCGCTGTATCCGGCCCTGCACCGGATGGAACAGGACGGACTGGTGCGTTCGAAGTGGGGGCTGACGGAAAAAGGCAGGAAGGCGCGTATGTACTCGCTCACCGCGGCGGGCGAGAGGCAGCTTGCGGAAGAGACCAAAAGTTGGGCGCGCCTGACGCAGGGCGTCGCGCTGGTTCTAGAGAACTCCTGAGGGGGGATGGGAATGGCCTGGACCCGACGTTTGCGGAATCTTTTCGGACGCGAGCGACTGGAGCGGCAGATCGACGACGAACTGGCTTTCCATATTGCCGAGCGCGCTGACGAGCTCGCGACCGAAGGTCTGAGCGAAGCCGAGGCGCGCCGCCAGGCCCTCATCCAATTCGGCAGTTACACACGGCGCAAGGAGGACATTCGCGAGATCGATCTGCTTTCAAGGCTCGATGCCGTCGTCGGCGACGTGCGCTTCGGATTGCGCACGCTGCTGGGGAGCCCGGCGTTCACGGCGACCGCGGTGCTGTCGCTGGTTCTAGGTATTGGCGCAAATGCGGCCATATTCAGCATCATCAACGCCCTCATGTTGCGGTCTCTACCGCTGGCCGATCCGGCCGCGCTGGTGGAGGTTCAGTCCAAAGAAATCGGCTACGAGTTCACGAATCCCATCTGGGAGCAGATGCGCGATCATCAGCCGGCGCTCTCCGGGGTGTTGGCCTGGAGCGCGGACCGGTTCGATCTCGCCCAGGGCGGCGAGGGCCGCTTCGCGCGCGGCATGTGGGTGAGTGGGGACTTTTTCCGTGTCCTGGGCGTGCCGGCTCTGCACGGCCGCGTGTTTACCCCGCAGGAGGACCGGCGGGGAACCCCGCCCGTGGCGGTGATCGGCTACAGCTTCTGGCAGCGGAATTTCCCAAAAGACGCGAACGTGGTGGGCAAAACGGTGCGCCTGAACGGGCACGTATTCGAGGTCGTGGGAGTCACGCCACCGTGGTTCACCGGCCTGGACGTCGACACAAGCTTCGACGTAGCGATCCCGATTGCCTGCGAGCCGATCTTGCATACCGACCGCAGCATGCTTGACATGCGCAGCGCATGGTGGCTCCGGATGCTGGGCCGACTACCACCCGGCAGGAGCCTTCAGCAGGCCGAAGCCCAACTGCGCAGCTATGCGCCGGCTCTCCTGCGAGCCACGGTGCCCGTCGAGTTTCCGATCAGCGACCAACAGGACTTTCTGAAGGCAGCGTTTCGACTGAGTCCCGCGGCGACCGGTTTCTCGGATGTCCGCGATCGATACAAGACCGCGCTCTTCGCCTTGATGGCCATAGCGGCCCTGGTCCTGCTCATCACGTGCGCCAACGTCGCCAACCTGCTCCTGGCGAGGGCATCGGTACGGCATCGGGAACTGGCGGTGAGGCTGGCGCTGGGCGCGTCGCGGATGCGGGTGGTGTTTCAGTTGTTGACGGAAAGCCTGCTGCTTTCGCTTGCCGGTACCGCGGCAGGGCTCCTGCTCGCGCTGCTGGGAAGCAGAGTGCTGGTCCGGCTGATTTCGACGAGGGGCAATCCACTGGCAATCGATCTTTCGCCCGATGCGAACCTGCTGGCGTTCTCGGCTGGAACCGCGATCCTGACGGCCATTCTGTTCGGCCTTGCCCCGGCGTTTCTGGCAACGCGCGGGGACTTGAATCAGAGCCTCAAAGAGCACGCGCGCGGCCATGTCGCGGGAGCGGCACGGTTCCATTTGGGGAAGGCGCTGGTTGCCGGGCAGATTGCGCTGTCCTTGGTGCTGCTGATCGCCGCCGGACTGTTTCTCGGCACGCTGAGGAATCTGCTGACCACCGACCTCGGGTTCAACCGCCACGGTGTGTTGCTGGTGGCCGCGCAATTCGAGGAGAAGGCGGTCGCGAAAGAACGGCGCGTCGGCCTTGCCGATGAGGTCGTAACTCGTCTGCGCGCGATCCCGGCCGTGGTCTCGGCGTCGAGCTCGTTGCGGACGCCGATCACCGACTTCGGTTGGAACCAACTGGTGGAGCCGGAAGGCTATCGGCCCACCTCAAGGATGGACACATTGGTGTGGCTCAACCGGGTTTCGCCGGGGTATTTCTCGACGATGGACTCGCCGCTGAGACTTGGGCGGGATTTTGCGGAGGCGGACAGCCTGACGGCGCCCAAGGTGATGATCATCGGCGAGGGCGCCGCCCGGCATTTCTTCGGGTCCGCGGACCCGCTGGGGAAGACGATAGCCATGGATGGCTTTCCCGGGTCCGCGAAAAAGGACGTCTATCAGGTCGTCGGCGTCGTGAAGGACTCCAAGTACCAGCTTGTGGACGAGTCGCAGCGGCTCACGGCGTTCGTCGCTTCGGGTCAGGACAGCGATCCGCGGGCGCGAGTCAACTTCGAGATCCGCAGCGCCGGGCCCCTGGCGCCGCTGGCACAGGCCGTGCGCTCCGCCATCGTTTCGACCAGTCCGCACGTCTCGCTGGAGTTTCGAGACCTGGAGACGCAAGTGAACGAATCGGTGATGCAGCCGCGCGTGGTGGCGCTCTTGTCCAGCGTCTTCGGATTGCTGGCGCTCGTGCTGGCGGGAGTTGGACTGTACGGCGTCACGGCGTATGGGGTGGCGCGGCGCAGGAATGAGATCGGGATACGGATCGCGCTCGGGGCCCAGAGATGGTCGGTGATCTGGCTGGCCCTCAGGGATGTGGGGATGCTGCTCACGGTTGGCATTGTTGTGGGGCTGGGTGGGTCGCTGGCACTGGGCCGCCTGATCCGGAGCTTGTTGTACGGGGTGCGGGCGGACGATCCACGACAACTGGCAGCCGCGGCCACGATTCTGGCCGCGTGCGGGTTTGTGGCGGCCTACGCGCCGGCGCGGCGAGCGGCTGGCCAGGACCCACTTACGTCTCTGCGCGAAGAGTGAGGCGGCAAGCGCGAACTCAGCGTTTGGCCTCGCATCAACTGTTCTGCGAGACGCCCGAGCACGGGTCCGCCATGCTCGGCTCGTGCGGGATCGGCAGCAGCTTCACGCCGGTTGGAACCGGACACGAAGGAGGCAGATCCAAGGCAAGCGGCAAGCCAGCTCAGAGGCCGTGGGAGCGCTGAAGCGCAATGACACCGCCATCGCGCTCGATTGCGCCCGGCTGAGCCGCGACCTGCTGGGGGCCAACGGCATCACCGACGAGTACCCGATCATGCGCCACATGTGCAACCTGGAGACGGTGAAGACCTACGAGGGCACCGACCACATCCACGCGCTGGTGATCGGGGAAAAGGTGACCGGGATCCCGGCGTACAAGTAGGGGTCGATGGTGGATGGTCGATGGTGGATAGTCATCGACCATCGGCCACCGACCAGCCTTTGCCATCCACCATCGACCAGCCGTGATACGATGAAGGCATCACTGAAAAAGGAGGTGGTCCAGCAAAATGCAATCTGACTGTACTAGACCTTGTGAGGTGGCCGACTGCTGAGTCGACTGTTCTAACGTAGCCGGCTTCGAATCCAGTGGCGAGGCCCAGTTCCTGTGGACCGGCCCCTCACTATGGTTCGCAACACGTCGATGAGCCTCAGGGTTCATCCGACGGCTACCTTTCGAACCCCCGCCTGAGCGATCGCTCGGGCGGGGGTTTGCGTTTCTGCTACAATCAACTGAAAGGACTTACTTCCACATGAAGGCCGGGATTCACCCCGTTTACAACGAGATCAGCATCATCTGTGCGTGCGGCAACCAGTTCCGCACCCGCTCGACGCACAAGGGCGACATCCGCGTGGAAATCTGCTCGAAGTGCCACCCGTTCTTTACCGGCCGCCAGAGGCTGGTCGATACCGCGGGCCGCATTGAGCGATTCAACAAGAAGTACGCGAACATTCCGAAGCCCGAAGCGAAGCCCGCGCCCGCCGTCAAAGTCTGACCCGCATCAACAGCCGGGCGTGCGGGGGTGTTTCTCCGACTCGACCTTACGCCGCTCCTGCCGCAGCTTCTCGTACTCGGCACGCTGCCGGTCGTCCAAAATGGCGCGGATGCTATTGGCATGTGCGTCCTGGATGACCGTCACTTCGGGCTTGTACTTGTCCCGCAGCGCCACGAAGCGGTTGTGCGTGTCCTCGAGGATGATATCCAGCTTCTTGAGCTGGTCTGGGCCAAGCTGCAGCCTGGTTCGCAACTCTTCGCGGTAGCGGTCGCGGAGCGCCTCCGGACTGCACGGCTCGGCTTTGGCGCCAACAGTGTGCGCGCTGTAGAGGCCGAAGCCGGCAACGCCTACCAGGACCCCACTCAGGAAAACCAGCACCACGTAGATAACAACCGACAGGTTGGCCCGCTTCATCGAGGGTTCTCGTAAGACGACTGGACGATCTCCGTATCCGCAATGTTGTCGTGCGACTGACCCGCGGCCAGCAGTTCGAGGTAGGAGGGAGACGCCCTGTGCTGCGGCGCCAGGAACAGAGCCATGGCCAGGGCGGCGGCAGCAGCAGCCGTGATGACGCCCTTCGCCAGTCGCTTGAGGCTATAGGAGAAAGCCCGTCTGTCTTCGATCCGCTGCCAGAGCTGGGGCATGAAATCCCCGCCTGGCTCCGGGTCGGGGCAGGCTTCTCGATAGGCGCCAAAGAGCCTTGCGAGCCCGTCGGCCGGCACTTCTCGATCCTGCGACATACTATCCCCCATCTATACTCCCGCGCCGGCGGTCTTTCCCGCTGACGCCTCAAACGCCTTCAAGACCCGCTGCCGGGCCCGGAAAAGCCTCACCTTCAGTGCATTCTCGTTCACGCGGTAAACTTTTTCAAGCTCTTTCAGCGAGAGGCCTTCAATTTCTTTGAGCGTCAGCAGGATGCGATCCTGCTCCGAGACGGCGCTCATCAACGCTCCAACCATGTCCCGAATCCGCCCGCGCCGCTGCTCTTCATGGTCCAGCTTGGCGCCCGCGGCCGCATCGGCCATTATGACCTGCTGCTCCGAAAGGTCCGCCATGCGCGCCTCGGGGCGGCGCCGGTGGCGGCGGAGATAATCGTACGCCGAGTTCACGGTAAGCCTGTAGAGCCACGGTTCGAAGACCTCGGGAGAGCGCAGTTGGTCGAGAGAGTAGTAAAGCCGCAGGAAGACCTCTTGCCCAACGTCTTCAACATCTTCCGGGCGGCCGATAAGCCGTGCGATGGTGCCCAGGATACGCTTGCGATAAGCCTGCACAACTTGGTTGAAGGCACCATCGTCACCCTCGCGGGCCCGTGTTATGAGCTCTGGTTCAACCAGCATGCCGTGCCAATCGCCGGCACGCGGAAGGACACTTTCATCCTCGATAGAGAGGCGAACCGGCGAACTATCAGGTTACACCGATGTTAGACTAAGCGCGAAGACCATGGACGCAGGCGTCAAACAGGCGATCGAGCGCGGGGTCGAGCGGGAGCCCTTCGCCCAGGCCCTCAAAATGGAGCTTAAAGACCTGGACACCGGCTTTTCGGCTGTGGAGATGACCTACGAGCCACCTCTGATGGACAACCTGTTCGGACGGGCGCACGGCGGGGCCATCTTCGCGCTGATCGACGAGGCCTTCGAGGCGGTCTGCCAGAGCGAGGGCGTAGTGACCGTGGGGCTGAACGTGAGCGTAACGTACGTCGCGAGCCCCAGGCCGGGGGCGCGGCTGCGGGCCGAGGCGCGGGAGATCAGCCGCACTTCGCAGACCGTCAACTACAGCATTATGGTTCGCGACCAAGAGGGCCGGGTCATGGCTACCTGCCAGGCCCTGGGGTTCCGGACCGGCAAGCCGCTACCGTTACTCGACCGGTAGTATGCGCGGCGGCCCCGGCCCCCCGTGCTAAAATCAACTGGAAGCACGCGATAGCAGCGACCGGCCACGCTTCCCGGCGGCAACTCCCAGATATTGATGGATTTCCTCGAAGGTCTCAATCCGCAGCAGCGCGAGGCCGCCACCTACCACGGCGGGCCCCTGCTTATTCTGGCCGGTGCCGGAAGCGGCAAAACCAGGGTGATCACGCACCGGATCGCCCACCTGATCCACGCCTGTAACGTCCCTCCCGGCGCCATCGTGGCCGTGACCTTCACCAACAAGGCCGCCGACGAGATGCGGAAGCGGATCGAAAAGCTACTGGGGGGCCAGTACGCGCTCTCCGGCCTCATCGTCTCGACGTTCCATTCCTTCTGCGTCCGGCTGCTGCGGCGCGACGGCCAGTCCCTGGCCGATATTCGTCCCGGCTTCACCCGCAACTTCACCATTTACGACGACGACGATCAGACCGCGCTCCTCAAGGCCATCTACCGCGAGCTCGGCCTCGAAGAGAAGCAGTTCATGCAGTACCGGGCAGCGCTCTCACGCATCAGTCACGCCAAGAGCGTGAAGGAAGCGCCCGAGGACGTGCTGCGGAATTCGAAGGACCCCAAGACCACCCGCGTGGCCTCCGTTTACGAGCGCTACGAGGGCCGGCTCCGGCAGGCGAACGCGCTCGACTTCGACGACCTGCTGCTCGAAGCCGTGCGCCTGCTTCAGTACGACGACCGCCTGCGCGAGGCCTGGAACCGGCGCGTCGTGCACCTGCTTATCGACGAATACCAGGACACCAACCGCAGCCAGTACGAGCTGATGCGGCTACTCACCGAGATACACCAGAACGTGTGCGTGGTGGGAGACGAGGATCAGTCGATTTATAGCTGGCGCGGCGCCGACATCCAGAACATCCTCGACTTCGAGCGCGATTATCCGCGGGCGCGCACCATCAAACTGGAGCAGAACTACCGCTCCACCAAGAACATCCTGGAAGGCGCCAGCGCGCTGGTCTCGCGCAACAAGCAGCGCAAGGGAAAATGGCTGTGGACGGAAGCGGGCGCGGGAACCCCGATCGGCCTCTACGAAGGCTATGACGGCGAAAACGAAGCGCTTTTTATCGCCGATCAAATGGAGCGGGTGCTGCGGGAGAATCCGCGCCAGGGGATCGCGGTGCTGTACCGCACCAATTTCCAGTCGCGGCAGATCGAGGAGGCGCTGCGCCGCTACGGCCGCAAGTACCAGGTGGTGGGCGGATTCAGCTTCTACCAGCGCGCGGAGATCAAGGACGCGCTGGCCTACCTGAAGCTGCTCGTTTCGCCCCAGGATTCGGTCAGCCTGATGCGCGTCATCAACGTGCCTGCGCGCGGGATCGGCAAGAGCACGGCCGAGCAGATCGAGCGCTACGCGGTGGAGCACGGGATCGGCATGTGGGACGCCATTGGCCGTATGCTCGACGAAAACGCGTTCGCGACCCGGGCCGGCGCGGCGCTGGCCGAATTCCGGAAGCTGATCGAAGAGTTGCGCGAGGCGGCTCCGGCGGAGAAACTCCAGGAGACGCTACGGCGGATCCTGGATCGCAGCGGGTATATGAAGATGCTCGAGGCCGGCAAGGACCCCGATTCCGAGACCCGCGTCGAGAACCTGAGCGAACTGGAGAACGCAGCCATCGAGGCCGCCGAGCGCGGAGAAGGGGTCACGGAGTTCCTGGACCACGCCGCGCTGGTCTCGGAAGCCGACAGCATCGACGACGCCGCGCAGATCCGCCTGATGACCGTACACAACGCTAAGGGCCTGGAGTTTCCCGTTGTGTTCGTGGCAGGCCTCGAGGACGGCCTATTCCCGCACAGCCGCTCGCTCGAATCCGAGACGGCCATGGAGGAGGAGAGGCGGCTGTGCTACGTAGCCATGACCCGCGCCGAGAAGCGGCTCATCCTCACCTGGGCGCGGCAGCGGCGGCGGTTCGGAGGCGGCATGGCGGAGGCTTCCACCCCTTCCCGCTTCCTGAGCGAGATTCCGAAGGAACGGACGGAGCGGCTGGGCGGGGCGCCGAGAGCCGGCGAACTGGACCTCTATGCCGACCGCTACGTGGTGCGCGAGGCCGCGCGCAAGAACACGTACACCGGCAAGACGTATAATTCCCTAGAAAACATTTCTGAGTTTTTTGCGGCTCGTGGAGGCACGGCTGCGCCGCCTGTGGCGAGCCCGGCAGCGGCAGCGCCCCGCGTTTCGGCGCCGCCGCGTCCCAGGAAGTACGCGATCGGCTCCTCGATAGAGCATCCGCGCTACGGACGAGGGACCATCGTACGCCGCGAAGGCGAAGGCGATGACGCGAAGATCACGGTCAGCTTTCCGGGCTACGGCCTGAAGAAGATTGTAGAAAAGTACCTAGGACAGACACACGAATGAATACCAAGACCATTGAAGATCGGACGGAACGGAAAAAGGCCAAGCGGGTAGCGCGCAAGAAGGCCGCGCCCAAAGCCAAGCGCGCCACCGGCGTCGCACGGGGCTCGCACAAACACAAAGTGAAGAAGATGGTGAAGGGCCAGCGGAAGCGGTAAGTCAGCTATCAGCGGTCAGCCGTCAGCGATCAGCAGCCGTCGGACGTCGGCCACCGGTAATCTGGTGGCCGACCGTGAAGCCGAGGGTTGATGGCCGGTGAGAGTGCTGATGGCTGATGGCTGATGGCTGATGGCTGATAGCTACCCGTGTCCCAGCTACTCCGGACCAAAAACATCGACCTGCTCATCGCCGAGTCGGAGGCGCCCGACAAGCGGCTGCGCAAGACGCTCGGCCCGTGGAGTCTCACCGCCCTGGGCATCGGCGCCGTCATCGGCTCCGGCATTTTCACCGTCACCGGCACCGCGGCCCGGGGCAAGATCACGCAGGTTCTCGACAAGCTGCACCCGGACCCCTGGGCGTGGCTGAAGGTCACGCTGTTCGACTTTGCCGCGAATGGCTTTCACGTGCCCGTGCAGATCGGCCGGCCGGGCGCGGGGCCGGCGCTCACAGTTTCGTTCCTGCTGGTAGCGGTCGCATGCGTCTTTGCGGCGCTGTGCTACGCCGAGCTGGCCTCGATGATTCCCATCGCCGGCAGCGCCTACACATATGCCTACGCGACGCTCGGCGAGATCTTCGCCTGGATCATCGGCTGGGACCTGATCCTCGAATACGCGGTCTCGAACATGTCGGTGGCGGTCGGATTCTCGGCCTATCTCCAAGACCTGTTCGACAACGTGTTCGGGTTCCATTTGCCTTCCCAACTGGCGTTCCCTCCCTTCCCCGCCCCGGGCGGGCCCGCGGGATGGTTCAACGTCCCGGCCCTCCTGATCACCATGGGAGTCACCTGGATTCTGGTACGCGGCGTGCGGGAAAGCGCGAAGGTGAATACCACCATGGTGATCATGAAGATGGCAGCCATCGTGATCTTCTGCATCGGCGCGGCGCACGCCATCAACCCCGCGCGCTGGCATCCCTTCGCCCCCAACGGCTTTCCCGGCATCCTGGCGGGCGGGTCGATCATTTTCTTCAGCTACATCGGATTCGATTCCGTGTCTACGGCAGCGGAGGAGTGCAAGCGCCCGCAGCGCGATCTGCCGTTCGGGATCATCGCGACGCTGGCCGTCTGCACGCTTCTCTACTGCGCGGTGTCGCTGGTGCTGACCGGGATCGTGAGCTGGAAGGACCTGGACCCGGACGCCCCCGTGGCGGTCGCCCTGAAGTCGCTGGGCATGAACCGGCTGCGGCTGATCGTGACCGCCGGCGCGCTCATGGGCATGCTGTCCTCGCTGCTGGTCTACCAGTACGGCCAGGCGCGGATCTGGTTCGCGATGTCGCGCGACCGCCTGCTGCCGCGCATGTTCTCGGTAGTGCACCCGCGCTACCGCACGCCGTATATCTCCACCTGGATCGCGGGCTTCTTCGTGGGCATTCCGGCCGGCATCTGGGACATCGACACTTTCGCCGAGCTGTCGAACATCGGCACGCTGTTCGCCTTCATCGTCGTGTCGGCGGGCGTGATCGTGCTGCGCCGCACGCAGCCCGAGCGGCCGCGCAGCTTCCGCGTCCCGTTCGTTCCGCTGACGCCGCTGCTTTCGATCGCCTGCTGCCTGCTGCTGATGGTGGGCCTGCCGCTCGAAACCTGGGTGCGGTTCTTCGTCTGGCTGGGCATCGGGCTGGTGATCTACGCGCTCTTCGGGAAGAAGCGGGCTGCCGCGGAAGCCGGCTCGTAACGCGTGGCTTAACGTCAGCCTCATTCTTCGGCGGCAAGGCGTTCGAACTGGCTGATCCGGACGGTTCCCTCGGGAAACACCGCCCGGATTTCCAGTTGACCTCCCATGGCGGCGACGCATCGCTGCAGCGTGCTGACGTACATGTCGGTCCGATGTTCGAGCTTGGAAATGGCGGATTGGTCCACGTTGAGAGTTGTCGCGAGTTCCTTCTGCGTCATCCGCAATGCGTCCCTTAGTTCTTCAAGCGCCATTGCTCCTTTGAGACGGCGATACGTCGCGTCGCTGGTGGCGATTGTCTCCGGCGACATTCTTGCTTCGAGTTCCCTGAACTTGCGCGCCATTAGAACTCTCCTTCCTTCTGAAGCTGTCCGAGATGGCGATCGTAGATCCTGTCCGCGATCGGGACGAAGGTGTCATACCATCGGTCATCCCCCGTCTTGTCACCGCCGATCAAGAGGATCGCCGTTCGCCTCGGATCGAATGCGTACAGTACGCGATACGGCCGGCCACCATGCTGAACTCGCAACTCCCGCATGTGATCGTGCTTTGAAGTCCCCACACCTGAGCAGTAGGGGTGCTTGAGCCCGACGCCGTACTCCTCAAGTAGCTTCACGTGTGCGCGCACACTGGCCTGCTCCTCCGCGTTCAATTGCTCCCACCAGTCGCCGAACTCGTCGGTGAACTCCACATCACATGCCATCCAGTTCATATTATGCCGTGGAAGGAATGTGGCCGTCAAGGGCCACCAGGTCGCTATCAGACCGTTTTGAGGATCACCTTGGGATTGAACACCCACGCCTCGATCGACAGGTTCGCTGGCTCAGCCTGGGTCTTCGCCGGTCTTCGAGGATATGCCAGCCTGCGGTTCCATTGCCTTGATGCGGCAGGGCACCCTCCATCGATTTCGCCATCGAAGACGACGACCAACGCTTCGCTGCGGGGACGGCCCGCTGGAGTGTTCGGGTCGAGGCAGCCGCTATCGATCGGTTCACGGAGGCGCGCGAGAGATAGCGCGCACTCAGCGTCTCCGAAGCCTGCCCCCCTCACCGCATACCCAGGTTCCGCATCAGCCGGTACAAGTAGTTCGGATGCACGCCCAGTAGCCCGGCCGCCGCGGCGTGATCCCCCCGGACCTGCTCGAACGCCCGGGCGATGGCCTGCCGCTTGGCCTCGTCAACGGCCTCCTGAAGCGGCAGACTCCGGCCCACGCCGGCCGGCTTTCCAATTTCGCGGATGCTCTCCGGCAGGTCTTCGAGTTGGATCATGTCGCCGGGGCCCAGCACCACCGCGCGCTCAATCGCGTTCTCCAGCTCGCGAATGTTGCCTGGCCATTCGTAGTGCGCCAGGTACGCTTGCGCCTCGGGTGAAATGCCCGTGATCCGCCGGCCGCACTGCTGGCCGAACTTGACCGCAAAGTGCATGGCAAGAGGAAGAATGTCGGAGGGCCGGTCCCGCAGTGCCGGCGTCTTAAGCGTCACCACGTTGAGGCGGTAGTACAGATCCTGCCGGAACCGCCCCGCGCGCGCCTCCTCCTCGAGATTGCGATTCGTCGCGGCAATCAGCCGTATATCGAGTTTGATCGGCACCGTGCCGCCGACCCTCTCCGTTTGACGCTCCTGCAATACGCGCAGCAGCTTGACCTGCAATTGCAGGGGCACTTCCCCGATTTCATCCAGGAAGATCGTGCCGCCCTCGGCGATTTCCAGCCGGCCCTTCTTCTGGGCAAATGCCCCGGTGAAGGCGCCCTTCTCGTGACCGAATAGCTCGCTCTCCAGCAGCGTCTCCGAAAGCGCCGCGCAATTCACGGCGACAAATGGTTTGCCGGCCCGGGGGCCGCTCTGGTGGATGGCGCGCGCCACCAGTTCCTTGCCGGTGCCGGTTTCTCCCAGGATCAACACCGTGGAATTGGTTTGCGCGGCGCGGGCGATGTTTCGCTGCAACGTGCGCAGCGGCGCGCTATCGCCGATCATGTGATGGTCCGGATACAACTCCGCTTCGAGCCTCTCGTTCTCCGTCTCTAGCCATTCCAGTTGAAACGCGTTCTCCATGGCCATGGAAGCGAGTTGAGCGATCGCCACCAGAAGCTGCAGGTGCGCTTCGCGGAACGCCCTGCCTTCCAGGTAGATCAAACCGCACGCCTGCCCGCGAATCAGCAGGGGCGCAAGGAGCAGGGATTGGCGTGGCCCGTCGTCCTCCACGAGCACGCCACAGCCCTCGCTCAACACGCGCTTCACCAGTTCCCGGCTGATCGCCACGGGACGCTGACCTTTCGCTTCATCCGCAATCGAAAGCGAGGAGGGTTCATCCAGGCTCTCTTCATACAGCAGAATGGCCCCACGGCTCGCGGGAATGATCTCAAGGATCAGCGACAACAGATGCGACTCCAGCAAGGTCCGGGCGGAGGAACCGCGGCCCCGATATATGGCATGAAAGGAGTGCAGCATGGTGCTGACCCTGAGCAGCGCGTGCAGATCGGCCGTGGGGAGTTGGGAGTCCGGCGGCGCATTCCGATCCGCTGGCAGCGAAATGGTTGTTGCCCCGGTGGGATCCTCAAGAACGACATCGTCCCTGGTCAGGAACTGTAGAACCGTCCGGCCGAGAGTGATGTAGTCGCGATGGGCCAACAGTTGGTCCTTGACGGAAGACTCGTTGACCAGCGTGCCGTTATGGCTGCCCAAGTCGCGAATGAGGAAGCCGTCGCCCTGGCTGACAATGACGCAGTGCTCGCGGGATACGGATCGGTCCGGGACTGAAACGTGATTCTGCGGATCGCGTCCGATGCTGAGCCGCTCATCGACAATCGGATAAGTCGCCCCGCGCAAGGGGCCGGCAATGACCAGCAGTTTCGGGCTCATCCTCTCTCACTCACCTTTTGATTACAGGATTCACCGGAAGGTACACGGATCCGCCTGGAAGCGGCATCCCAGATGGCCCTCGCCGCACCCTAATTATGGGACATTTCAACACTTTGAGCAAAAGAAACTGGATCCTGCGAGTTTGGCGCGACGCGTGCCTTCGTGTATGCCGTCCGCAAGACAGGGAATGAGGGAAACAGGGAGAACGACAATGAAAACGCTGACTACCATGATCCTGGCATTGGGCGCCACCGCCCTGCTAGGGACTACCGGGCTCTATGCCCAAACCAGGGTTGTTGCTGACATCCCCTTCGACTTCACGGTCGAGACTGTGACCATGCCCGCCGGCCAGTACGTGCTGCAGCCGATAGCCAACTTTAACGGGGCCATCCGAATCGCGAATCTCGAGACCCACAAGTCCGTTCTGGTGCTCGCCCCGAGTGCGGCGTCAACCTACAAGGGCAACCCGACTGACACCGGGAAGGTCATCTTCCATCGCTACGGCGACCGGTACTTCTTCTCCGAAGTCTGGGGCCCGTACGGTCCCAGGGGCCGCGCGACGCCCACCAGGCTGGAGCAGGAAATCCGTGAGCGCAGCGCCGAGAAGCAGATGGCTTCGGTCGCCATTCCTCAGGCCGCCGGGAAGTAGAGCGCGCTGCTCGGCACATCGAAGCCGCAGGGCCCCATCGCCCCACCACGGGCGGTGGGGCTTTTGTCGTTTCAGGCCCCTACGGCGCGAAGTACCCGTTGATGTCCAGAATCACGTGCGTCGGGTCCGTCACAAAGATGCTGACGGCTCCGTTCGCGCCGGCCGGAACGACTGCCGCGTTGGCCACCACCGCGCCATCGAAGGAGTTCAGCGTGGAAACGAGCGGCTGCGTCGACCCCGTTGGCCAGGCCGTCAGATAAGACAGAGGCCCGTCGGGTACCACGGTCACGTTCACCGAGTACGCCGCCGCCGTCGAAGGGACGTTGCAGCCGCTGGCCGGGATTGCAAACCAGCGCGTCGACCGCGCCTCCATCTCCGGGCCGCCGAAGAGCCCTGCGGCGTTCCGTGTGTCCGCAACGCGGCAGGGCGCGATCGGATAGAACGAGAGCGCGCCCTGGTTCCCCGGCCTACCGAAGTAGCCGTTGACGTCCAGAATCACGTCCGTCGGGTTGGCGACGAAAACCGAGATCGACTCATTCGTCCCCGCCGGAACGATCGCGGCATTCGCCACCACTTTGCCCGTCCAGGAATTCAGCGTGGAGACGAAAGGCTGCGCCTGCCCCGTCGGCCACGTTGTCAGATAGCCCAGATACCCGCCGGGAACCACCGTGACGTTCAGAGAGTACGCGCTCGCGGTGGACGGAATCGCGCAGGTGCTGGAAGGAATGGGAAAGTCCCTGGTTTGGCCGGCAAACATGGATGGCCCTCCAAACTGCCCCGTAGGGCCTCGGGTGTCGGCGACGCGGCACGGCGTGGCGGGATACAGCGAATACGAATTCGGGCCGCTGGACGTGTCAAAGTAGCCGTCGATGTCCAGGATGACATCGGTCGCATTCGTGGCGTAGACGCTCACGGCCCCGCCCGTGCCGGCCGGGACGATGGCCGCATTGGCCACCACGATACCGCCGAACGAGTTCAACGTGGAAACCAACGGCTGGGCCTGGCCGGCAGGCCACAGCGTCAAGTAAGAAAGCGGACCCTCGGGCACCACCGTCACGTTCAACGAATACGCCTGTGCCGTGCCCGGAATGCCGCAGCCGCTCTGTGGAATCGCAAACGAACGCGTCGACGCGGCCGCCAAAGTCGGCCCGCCAAATGTCCCAGCCGGGTTTCGC
>Ga0265316_10003894_pt1 | contig 14960 bp, 11 predicted proteins | sample 4522metaG_FD_202092 | JGI IMG/M metagenome (GOLD analysis project Ga0265316, IMG submission 202092) | Rhizosphere microbial communities from Carex aquatilis grown in University of Washington, Seatle, WA, United States - 4-5-22 metaG | ecosystem: Host-associated > Plants > Roots > Rhizosphere >...
GCCGGGGATAAGCTTCTACCACCGCAGTGGGACATCCGAACGGGCTCACGAATGACGGAGGCTGGGCGAGGTGCGCCTCAGAATCGGTCCGGCGGGGTGCAAACCGCATTCCCGAAAGCCTCGCCGCGCCAACCACAAGACTCGGACACTGAGAAACGGAGCGGAATGCAACATAACCAACGCCGATCTCGGCAATAGAACCTTTTCAGGCGGTCAGAGACCTAGGAATCAAGGCAGTACTCAATTTGCTTGCCAGCGTCACCGTCTCCATCGCTTTTTCCGGTTTCTTGGTTTGGCTGTTGCCGTTTCATTCCGCTACGTCTGAGATCATCGCTCGCACGAATCCCAATCTGCTCGACTTGGGGATTGGGTTGTTGTCGGGTTTGGCGGGTTCGGTCGTGATTTGCCGCGGAGGCGGCGATGGCGTGACTGTCCTCCCCGGAGTCGCGATCGCCGTAGCTGTGATGCCACCGCTGTGCACGATGGGCTTCGGCTTGGGCGGCGGCCTGAACCTGGAGATCATGGGCGGAGCAGGTCTTCTTTTCGTCACCAACCTTGTCGCCATTGTGGCGAGCGCCTTCCTTGTCTTCCTAATGGTCGGAATGAGCAGCCCAGAGGTCCGGCAAGCGCTGGTAGCATCTTGGCGACACGAGTCGCTGGCGCGAATCTTGCCGCATGGTCGAGTTGCGCGGACGTTGGCGGCTGGAGGGCAACTGCGTTGGCGCGTTCTGATGCTCCTGGTTCTGCTCGCTTCAATCGCGGTTCCGCTACGCAGGGCATTGCTTCAGGTGGCCAGTGAAACCCTTACCAGGGGAACGGTGCAGGACGAACTGAAACGCCTCGTACCTACAGACGCCATCGCGTCGCAGCAGGTGACTGTTGGCAAGAACGATATCGTGATTCGTTTGATATCGACTAGACGTATCCCTGATTCGAAAGTGACCGAGGTGCGTAAGGATCTCATGCGCCGGACGGGCCGTGACGTTCAGCTCTCCGTCGTTGCTATTGCGAGCAGGAGCGAATTGGCCGACCTGATGGAGCGTCTCGCACGGCCGCCTCCTATAATTTCACAGGAAAAGACCATTGTCGAAACGCAAAAGGAGATCTTAGACAGAGTGCGTCCGGCGATCCAGGAGAGTTGGCCTTCATCGGATGCGCCTATTCAGGACTTTGACGTGGTCGTCGGCGCTTCTGGCACTGCGATCAACGTCCGCTATCAGGCCACCAAGGATCTGGGCCAGGCTCCGCTCAATATGGTCCTGCAAAGCTTGCGAACCGAACTCGGGATGCCGAATCTCATTTTGAATGCGGAAAGAATCCGACCGGCGAGCGTAGTAAGAGACCCTCGCGATTCATCTGAGAAGCGGAAGCGAAATTAAATTGACGAAGCCGCAGCCTCCCGTTTTGGATGTTGCTTGTGTTCGGCTCCACTAACCTATTGGCCGACACCTTCGAACGGATGCAACAGCCTGGTGGGATCGTCGGCGAGATCGTTGCCGGCGTGGTGATCGGTCTGAGTGCGCTCGGTTGGATCTGCCACAACGGAAACGTGTCTTTCCTGGCGGAACATGGGTCATGTTTCTGTTGCTTCGCGTGGGGCTTGAAGTGAGAGTCGACCCGCCGTTCGCTCTGCCAAAGGCTTGAGTCGGCGCGAACCCGGGAGGGATAATGAGATTGTTTCCCCATTCAGACCTTATGGCGACATTGAGTGAGGACACGGACACCGGCGCATGCAGGGAACCAACGCCGCCCTCCAGCAAGCTGCGCTGGTTGTTCCTCTGCGTTTCCGTATTTCTGCTGGCGCTCTTGCTTGTGTCCCACATTCTGGCTGTCCGCTTTCTCTCGGAAATGCGCACTCAAGAACTGGCGGCGGCTCGCGCGCTGGCCGAGCGTACGCGCGCCCTATCAGGACTTGGCCTCTCCATACAGAGCTACGACCAGGCCGTGCAGCAATTCGTCGCGCAGGCTGCCGCCGACCGGGACGCCGAGGCTCGCCGCCGCCTGGATCAACTCACCCTGGAAATCGACGCCGATTTCGACCGTACCCCAGCGTCCGGGACTCTGAGGAAGACGCGTTGCTGAACGGCATGCGGGGAGTCTTCTCACAACAGCGAACGTTTTATATTACGATTCTCGCGGCGAAGCCCGCGGAACGCAGGCGCCAGGCGGAGACCATGCCTGCCGCACATCTCGTGCCTGTCCAGAAGCAGATCCTGGACTGGTCCGGGAAGCTCCAGGCGTGGAACTCAGAGCGACTCCAACGTGCCGATCGCGGGCTCGTGACCCGGTTTGCGAATCTACAGGGAAGCCTCTCCCGGGTGCTCACCATCGGATTCGGAAGCGGTCTGCTGCTCCTGCTGGGCAGCATGGCGTATATCGTGAGGCTCGATAGGCAGACCCGTGCTCGCTACGTCGAACTCGCGCGAAGCCAACACGCGCTTCAGCAACTCTCGGCGCGCCTAGTAGACGCACAGGAGACGGAACGGCGCGCTATCTCTCGCGAGTTGCATGACGAAGTCGGCCAATCACTGGGAGCCCTTCTAGTGGATATCGGCCGGCTCTCGACCAGACTCTCTGGCGAGGGCCCCGAAGTGAAGGAACAAGTGGACAGCCTGAAGTCGGTAGCCGAGCGAACTTTCCAATCTGTCAGAAATATCGCCCTCCTGCTCCGGCCTTCCATGCTGGACGACCTTGGGTTGGCGGCGGCCCTGGAATGGCAAGGGAGGGAAGTATCCCGGCGCAGCGAAATCGAAGTCTCCGTGGAATCGGAGAGTGTCCCCGAGGACCTGCCTGATGAATACAAGATTTCCATCTACCGGCTCGTCCAGGAGGCGCTGAACAACGCGGTGCGCCACTCCGGCGCCAGGAATGCGAAAGTTGTGGTGGAACGGCTGGCAAAATCTATCGTGGTGCGGGTGACCGATGACGGCCGCGGCTTCGATCCGGGGCGTTCGCGCGGAATGGGAATACTGGGAATGGAGGAACGGGTGAAACGTCTGGGCGGAACGTTGCGGATGGACTCTCAGCCGGGCAACGGCGCAACCGTGACTGCGGACCTTCCCATTCCCGCCGGGGGCAACCCATGAAGAAGACCACCGTCCTGCTTGCCGACGACCACACCCTGATTCGCGCGGGTCTGCGCATGGTGGTGGATGCCGAGCCCGACCTCACGGTTGTCGGAGAAGCCAATGATGGCCGTGAAGCTGTGGCAATGGCCGGGAGCCTGAAACCGGACGTAGTGGTTATGGATATCGGCATGCCCAGCTTGAATGGCATCGAGGCGTCCCGCCAGATTCGCGCGGCGCTGCCGGATACGCAAGTTGTCATGCTCAGTATGCACTCCGACGAAGGGTACGTGCTGCGGGCACTGAAAGCGGGAGCCAAGGGCTACTTGCTCAAGGATTCCGCCGAAGCCGACCTGGCGCGCGCCATCCGCGCCGCCACTGCAGGGAAGTCGTTCTTCAGTCCTGCCGTCGGCCAGGTACTGCTGCAGGACTACATGCGCAAACTGCAGCGCACCGGCGGCGAAGATTCCTACGAACTGCTGACCCCCCGCGAGCGCGAAATCCTGCAACTGGTGGCTGAGGGCAACTCTAGCAAGGCGATCGCCAATCTGCTCAACCTGAGCGTCTACACGGTCGAGACGCACCGTGCCAAGCTAATGCAAAAATTGAGCTTACGTAGCGTCCCGGAAGTTATCCTGTACGCTGTGCGCAAGGGTATTATTTCCTAGCCGCCTCGGCCCATACCAAGTCTCCGGCACACATATACCGACATCCCATTACAAACCGGAATCCCCCTCACCCCATCTATATATACGGAGCCACTCGATGCATGGAAGCTCGGTGGTGATCCTAAAACACTTTTGGAGGCTACATGAAGACGCAATGGATTTTGGGTCGATCGAAGACAGCAGCCGTGACGGTAGTGTTGGCGCTGGGATTGGGTGGCCTCGCAGTCGCGGCTGCGGATCACCTGATCAATCCGCCCGCCACGTTCAAGTTTGCGAGTGCGGACGCGCCGGCGAGCCGCAATAGCTTCGCCCCGGTGGTGAAGAAGGTATTGCCCTCGGTCGTAACCATTACTTCGTCCCGTATGGTGAAGACCGGTCTTCAGGGAGGGGACGACGGAATGCCTCCGATGTTCCGCCAGTTCTTTGGGGGTGAGCCGGGCAACGGTGGCGGACAGTTCCGCATGCCTCGGCAACAAAAGGAACAGGGCCTTGGCTCGGGCGTGATTGTCAGCCCGAACGGCTACATCCTGACCAACGACCACGTGGTGGATCACGCCACTACCGTAACCGTGATCATGGCGGACAAGCACGAATACAAAGCTCGCGTGGTGGGTACCGATCCGAAGACCGACATAGCCGTACTCAAGGTGGACGCCGGCTCCTTGGATCCGATCACCATTGGCGATTCCGATAGAGTTCAGGTTGGCGACTACGTACTGGCCGTCGGCAATCCCTTTGGGGTCGGCAAAACTGTCACCATGGGCATCGTCAGCGCTACCGGCCGCGCCAATCTAGGCATCGAAGACTACGAAGACTTCATTCAGACCGATGCGTCGATTAACCCCGGCAATTCCGGCGGCGCGCTGGTGAATGAGCGCGGCGAACTGATCGGCATCAACACCGCCATCCTGGCCAATGGATCGGAAGGGAACCAAGGCATCGGTTTTGCCGTTCCTGTAACGGTGGCGCGCAATGTGATGGACCAGATTATCAACAACGGCAAGGTGACCCGCGCATACCTGGGCGTGATGGCTCAAGAAGTGACCCCCGCCATCGCCCAGTCCTTCCATGAACCGGAAGTGCGCGGCGCATTGGTCGGCGATGTGACCCCCGACAGCCCTGCCCAGAAGGCGGGCCTGGAAAAGGGTGACATTATCCTCGACATCAACGGTAAGCCGGTAAACAACAGCGCCGAACTGCGCATCCACGTTTCTCTGATGGCTCCCGGAACCAAGGTCAGCGTCAGGGTGTTCCGCGAAGGCGCGGAGAAAACCATCCCGCTGACCCTGGCGGAAATGCCCACGGAAACTGCCAAAGCTGAGCAGCCGGAGAATAGCCCCGAAGATGCCCTGCAAGGGATCACGGTAGAGAACGTCACCGCCCGGACGGCCCGGCAGCTAGGATTGCCGGCTACCGCTACCGGAGTTGTGGTGACCAACCTGGACCCGGCCAGCAAAGCCGCCGATTCCGGCCTGAAGCGCGGCGACGTAATTCAGGAAGTAAACCACAAACCGGTGCGCAACACTTCGGATTTCGAATCTGCCATGCGTAACGCGAAGGACGCCACTCTCCTGCTGGTGAACAGGCAGGGCAGCACGATGTATCTGGCTGTCTGATCCCGGTTATCACCCATTCAGGATAAGGCCGGCCCCGCCCTCTATCGGCGGGACCGGCCTTTTCTTTTCTACGGGGCGACTCCCAAGTCGTTCTTCTAGCTGAGCGTCCGAGAACCGATTTAAGTCCGATCCGTAGGCCGAGCATCCGTTCCGGTAGTCGCAGCGTCTGCATTGTAGTTAATGCTTGTTTGTGTTGGGAAAGCGAGGCGCGTCCCGACGGCTTCAATGGCTTCGAGAATGCGCAGGAGGAGTTCCTGTTGAACGCGACTGAACTCGTCGTCGTCTGACGTGAGGATATAGGCCGAGACGTCAAAATCTAACGAATACGCGCCGACTCCTGCAAAGCGCACCGAGCGACTGCCCGAATCCACCTTGGGGTTCGAGTCCAGCAATCGTGAAATCGAATCGAGCAACTGCCGGATCTGCGCCGGCGAAGTCTCTCGCGTCAGACTCAGTTTGGGATGGAACCAGATCTTGTCCCGCCGGGACAAATTCTCCAAGGTCATCGACGAGAATTGGCCATTCGGAACGGTGACGAGTGTTCGATCGGGGGTCCTGATTCGGGTTGAGCGAAGTCCGATATCTTCAACGTCGCCTGTCCGGTCTCCGAATCGGCATGTATCACCGACCAGGACTGGACGATCGCTGATCACCGCGACACCACCAAAGAGGTTTTCAAGTGTCTTCTGGGCCGCCAGCGCCACGGCCAGGCCCCCAACGCCGACTCCGGCAAGCACTGTGGTCGTGTTGTACCCCCAATTGCTGAGAACTGCCGCGACAGTGAGCACGAAGATGACGATTTTGCTCATCTTGTTCACCAAGGGAAGAATGGATGAGGAAATACTCTCATGGTCGGCGGCGAGCACAAAGCGAATCCGGTCTGTTGCTACCTCCACCAAACGCATCGCTGCCCATGCCACACCAATTGAAAAAAGGAACGTTAGCACTCTGCCGAGGTACAGCCGCAGGAGCGCGGAGGGTCCAATGAATTCCATTCCCGCGCGAAAACCGGCGACCACGACGAGAAGGCGAAGCGGAGCTGCGAGCGTCTCCAGGATCTCCGGATGGAGGTACGCTGAAGCGCGGCGGAGTATTGGATGTGCGAGGCGGAGCAGTCCGCGCGAGAGAAGGGACGAGAGAGCGGCCAGGAGGGCGGCCAGCAGAATCAGGGCAAGCCAACGCCAGACAGCCGTCTCCAGGAGCGTCCAACTGACCAGCGGCTCCGGCAGTCGCCGTTCGAAGGCAGATTCTCCTACGAGCTTGTACAACTGTGGAATGAGCCCGACACTGCTCGATGAGAACTGCCACACCGGATAATTCGGACGAAGCTGGACGCGCTCTAGATCGACCTGATACGCACGCCCCTCATCCATAAAAGCTGCAACCGGTTCACGGCCGCCTGCGCCTGTGTCGCCCTCCGGATTCCGGCTAATGGCACCGGCATCGAATTCCGTGTTTCTGTCGAGCAGTTGCTCTAGCTGCCTTGCAAGCGTTGGACCGTTGAGCGCTCTTTCTGCGGCCGGAAGCGCACGCAAGTCCAGGTAGGCAGCGGCTTGCTTATAATTCTGGGTTCTACAAGCCTCCAAGAAACCTATGACCGCACTCTGGGGTGTATCGCGTCCCAGCGGGTCGATTGAAACGCGAGTCGCCACAGGTGCGACGGTCGAGCCTGGGACAATTTGCTGGGCCTCCGCGAGAAACAGAGAGACGAGAATCGCCGCGGCGAGATGGAGAAAGCGCAAAGTACACCTCCCGGAAAGAGTGTACAGTAACCACGACTCCCGGCTTGGTGGTTGCCGGAGATGAAGCCGCGGAAGCTGTGCGTCGGCCACTCGGTTCCGGCCACGATCTCCTGAAGGCTGGCGCCGTCGGCGCGGAGGGTCAGCTCCAGTCCATAGCCTTCTTGCTGCCGTCGCGCACCGTGGACGTCGCCACCCTGTCGGTGGCGCCCTTGGTCGTTTTGGCCTTCTTCGGCGCAACAGGCGGCCCCCTGTTGCGCTGGGGTGGGCGTCAGAGCCTGGATGGCCTTCCAGATCCGGCCGACCGCCGTCTTGCAGTCGGTGAACCTCTTGACCGGCTTGAGGGTGCCGAAGGGGACGACGTCGGCGAGGGCGTTCCAGACGACACATCCGTCGATTGCCTGATGCCAACATTCAGGTGCGCCCGCCAGCCGATGCTGGTCGTAGATCTCATCATAATCATCGGTGCAACCTGCTTGGGCACTGAACCGGCAACAACCAACAGGATCGCCGTGTCATCGCCTGAAATATTACCAATCCGTCAGATTCCGCTTGATACGGGGCAGGAGGTGACGGATGAATCGAAGGGCCATGAACCTCGAATTTGGCACCCCGTACTACAACAAAAGCATCGACCAGTGCCGTATTATCGGCGCGCGCGGCGGTCGTGTCCGCGCCCGGAATTTGCGGCTCCAGAAGGCCACTCAGGTGGTCCCCGGGACCAGGCGGCCGGAAGTCGAAACAGCGCGTCAAGCCATTGAGCGGATTGATGCGCTGTGCCCTTGGCTCAAAGGTTGCGAACTTCGCAGCACGCGCCCGTAACGGCCACACAGCGCACGGGGGCGCGCTCCGCCGACTGGCACTCCCTGCACCAGTCGATGGTGATTGATGCCCAGTGGCTGTCTGGGGAATTTCCACGGATGGCCGGCTTAATCACAACCAGGACAGCCCGATCCCCTTTCCAGCGGCGCGCCAACTGGGTCGGCTGCATCTGCATCAGCAGCGCGATCATCACGCCCGGCGGGGTGTGCAGGGTAGACTCCCGAAGGCTGCCGGCGCGGATGTTGCCGACGATGGCCCCGCTATTTGGCAATTTTCGACGATGGCGATAGGCCGGTCACCTACTTGAACCATTTTGGCCGACGCGGCACCCACCTAGGCCGAGGCTCATACCGTTCGTCGCGATACCATGGATCATCCGGATGTGGACCCCAGCCGCCATCTTTCCACTGCGTGGCGCTCCCCACCACAGGTTTAACTGGCCGGGGCGCGGGCGCCGCCGCCGCCACGGCTGGCTTCGGGACCCAAACTGGGCAACAGCGCGGGCAGAACAACCCACGATCAAACAAGGGCCTGTGCATCTTCTTGGCACGTCTGCCACATATCACGCACGGGCCACTCAGGGTTATCGACTGAACGCACGGTTCCATTCTTCCGCCCCCCAATCTCAATCAGACCGGCGGTTAAACCAATCGCGCGGCTCGATCCACGGTTGCCGCCCCCCTCGATCACGCGCCGGCTGTGGCGCCTGCTGCCGCTGCACATCGTCTCCGGCGGCCTTTGCCGCAAACATCGCTTCGATCTGCTGTGCCTGTTTGTTCAAGCGAAACCCGCCCGCGATCAGCGATTGCAGGGCGGCATAGGCGTAGTTTCGCCCGTCGAGGGCTTCGTTGCGGGCGCCGGCCTTCTTTGTCCATTCGCGATGTGCGAAGCCCTTGGAGTACCGCACACGGCAAGTCTCAGCCGTGAGTTGCTCGAAATATCCCAGATCGTATTGGTCAGTAATAGGAAAGTGGCAGAACCCCGGCCCCGGTTCCTTGATTTTCAACCTGGCATACAGCGCTTCCTTGGCGGCGTCCACGCCCACCATCCACAGCGGCCGCCGGTCGGCGCTTTGCCCGTGCATCCGCGGCCAGATGGGACGCTGCCCCGCCATGCCTTTGATCGGATAGACCCTACGGTGCGCCCGCTCGTTGCAGAACTGCTGTACGGTCGGCTGATGGAAGCCTGAATCCACACACGCCGCTGCGATCTTCAACTCGCGGCCGCACGGGTGCTCGAACGTCAGGGAGAGCGTCTGGTCGAGCATATCCCACAGGTCCCGCTGCGCCGGATCACCCGGCAGCACCACGTATGCGAGGCTCCAACTCTCCTCGTCCCGGCCCCAGCCCACGATTTCCATCTCGATCCGGTCGGCTTGCAAGTCCGCTCCAGCGGTAATCAGCACAATGCCCACTGGCAAGACCTCGTCGCCACGGTATGGCTCGCGCCGCGCCAGCAGCTCATGAGCTTCGGTCTTCATCATGCCCGCCTGCTGGAACGTCTCGGCCAGAACCGTGTTGGTGAACGTCTGCATCCGCTCCGGCGACTTGCGGGCACGGAGAAAATCCTTGGCAACCTGCCCCCACATTGTCCACGGCGAGTACAAACCGTTCAGCCAAAAGCCGGCGGTATCGCCATCGCCGTTTGCCTCCGCCCGCCATTCTCCGCGCTCCAGCATTTCCGGTTTGTGGTGATCCGCGATGGGGCCGTGGCAGCGCTCACATTCGTACTGCGCTTCGCCGGGTTTCCGGTCCGGCCACTTGACCTGGGCCCAGCGCAAGACCTGGAACGTGCCGCAATGCGGGCATGGCACGTAATACTTCCGCTGGTCAGATTCTAGGTAAGCCTGCTCGATGCGGCTGACTTCCGCAATCGTCGGCGTCGAGATCACGGCGATTTGGCGGTTGGCAAAGGTGCCGGTGCGCCGGATCGCAAGATCGACCGGATCACCTTCCTCCGTGCCCGCCGCGCCCGTGGATGCCGACGGAGGGTAGGCGTCCACTTCGTCCATCAGCAGGAAACGCGCAGGCATGGAGCGCAGCCCCACTGAACTGTTGGCACCCGTGACCACCAGCACGCCACCCGGAAACTCCTTCGCCAGGATCGTATTGCCGGAATCACGCTCACGTGGGTCGGACACCCGTTGCGCCAGCACCGACGTGTTCTCAATAAGCGAAGCAATCCTTTGGCGGGAAAAACGTTTCGCGAGCTCGACGGTCGGCTCCACCAGCATCGTCGGGCCGGGCGCGTAGTGGATGATGTACCCGAGCATGTTCAGCAGCACTTCGGATCCGCCGATCTGCGCCGGCTTCATGAATACCACGCGCGAGTATGGCGAGGACGGGCTGAGGCAGTCCATGATCTCCCGCAGAAAAGGCGTCCGCAAAGTACGCCACCGGCCCGGCTCGCCGGCCGACACGCGCGACAGGACTCGGTACTGGTCGCTCCATTGGCTGATGGTGAGATCGGGATCGGGCCGTAGCCCAGCCGTGAGCGCGTTGCGAACCCCTACCAGGATTGCTTGTTGATCAGATGGCATCGATTGCATTGGCGAGTGCCTCCAGTTCGCGCGAGAGTTCCGTCTTCAGGGTGACGTGGATTTTCTTCGGGTCGCTTTCCGCCGCCAGGACTGTCGCCAGCCGATCCGGCAGGCCGAGGATGCCATCGCGGAGAGCCCTGCCGGCATCGGCCATCGATTTCCGGACCACCTCGGCCTCGATCACCTTTCCCTGACGGACCTCAAACTCCAGCTTCCGCAGCTTTGCCCGGAAAACCATTTCGACGGTGCGCGCCTGCGCGAAACTGGCACCGGTCTGGCCGCCGAGCGAATCCGCTGCCGGTCGGAACTGGGGCGGTGGTGTCGATTGCGGCGGCTCGACATCGACGGGCCTGTCATCAAGGACGGCGTCGCTAGCGGCCACGTCCACCAGCTTGCCGCGCATTACGAGAATACCTCGCTGCGCCAGGCGTGTAATATGCGAGCGGTTGACCTTCCGGTGGCGGCTGTACTCCGCCATCGTCATCAAGCCCGGGGGAGACTTTTTCACCATGTGTTGACTCCTGTTGACCTTTCTGTTGACCACTTTTTCGGGCCTGACCCTGCGAGAACGGTGGGGGTTTACCAGTCGCAGCCCGCGCTGGGGTTCAGGTCCCTTGTTTTCAATAGGATGCGATTTGCTTCGATTAACTGTCCTAATATCGCTGCGGCAGAACTATAAGAGGCCATAATCATTGGCTCTCGGCGTCCTGCTTCGGCTGCGGGCGGCATGCCCCAGCAATCCGAACCAGTGTGGCCGCGACCTTTTCAGCCCGATCCAATCGCACCCGGCCAATGCGGAAGATGGAATGCTCGATTGTGTACCAATGGCGCTCGCTTGGATCGAGCTCGTGGAAGAGTGCAGATACTTCAGTGTAAGGACCAGGCGCCAAGCAGAAGCCGGCCGGCGTTGTGTCCAGAGTGAGCCAAGCCGACTTACCACAGATGGCCACCAGCACCAGCGGCCTCTGTTCGCGGCGACAGGCCCACTCGTGCGCCTCCATCCTCCGCTTCTGGGTCACCGGGCAAATGACGTAACCCTTCTCGCGCCAGCGATCACGATGCAGCCAACCCCGGCCGATCAGACGCAGCTCGTGCTTCTCCCGTGAATCCAGTTCCCGCGCCGGCCTGACGCGGAACCGCCAATTCAACTCGTGCTCATCCACTGGGCGAAATCCCGCTGCCAGCATCGCGCCCTTGAACGCGCCGTTCCGGATGTAGAAGCCGTCAGGCTCCCGCCCGAAGTCATGTTTCATGCCATAACTATTGCGGTGGAAGATGGTCTTCGCCGGCGCCAGCACGGCCCTGATCCAGTCCACCAGGGCCTCCTGCTGGTGCGGTTCGAGCCGGCGGAATTCTCTTGCGTCATTGGCTTGGTCTACATAGGTGTTCATAGTTCATTCCTGCTGATCTGCTTGTGGACGATTCCTTGTGCCGTTTGGGCTGGCCCGCCGCAGCCGAGACCTTTTTTCGCAATATGGGCTGACTTCTTTCGCGAGCTAAAGCCTGTTGAATCAGCTTTATTCGCTTCTTGCGCTTTTTTCGCAGGTATATATCCCTCTGCTTTCCGCCGCCGATGGGCCGGGCGGGCTGTGATATCAGGCTGCTTCCTCAGGTACCTTAGAGAAATAAGCGAATAAAGAGAAAAAAGCAGAAAAGAAAGAAGATCCTCTGCGAGAAAAGGATGGCAGTTTTGCGAAATAAGTCCGGTCATCTGGCTTCCTCCGTGGGAGCTTCCTGCCAAACTGCGTACCACCTCTCTACTGGACGCCCTTTCGTTTTTTGCAGCTCGAACCGCGCAAGGCTATGGTTGTGCAGCACCATGAGGGCGCGGCTGAGTTCGGCCACGGACTTGTGCCGGTCGAATAGGGCCGTGATCTCCGTGCGCGTCATCCCGGTGGGAGCGGCCCGTAGCGCCCGCATGATTTCATCGGCGGTCGGGTCGCCCAAGGCGTCGCCGAAAATATACTTCGCCGAATCGTCGCAGTAGCGCCAGACTTCCAGCGCGGCGATGAGATGTTCCTTACGAATCTCACCGGCGCCATCGAGCAGCGCGTAGATGAGCGAGAGCCGCAACGTCAAGGCCGCGGCGCGCGCCGTGCAAGCGCCGTACATGCCGTGGCGCTCTTTGGTTAGTTCGCCATAGATGCCGGCGTCGGGCTTATCATCGTAACCCCAAATGTCGGAGGCGTCGGCATCCCGACGGACCGGGCCTTTTACGGCATAGTGGATCCGGTTGAAGTCCTTCTGCAATTCACGGAACGGCTCACTCTCGATGACTTCCCACATCCGGCCGCCTTCAGGCAAACACTTGGATCGCCGCGAGCAAGCCCAGAGGAAGCGGTTGGCGAAACCGTTGTCCATCTCGTCGACGAGCATGGCGCGGAGCAGTTCTTCCTTGGTGATGTTGCCAACAATGCTGATGTGCGCGCCGGTCGCCTTGGCCGGGCTGTTCTTCACCATCGAGTTGAGATTGCCCTTATCGAACGCGGACCGCATCACTGGGCTGAGCGTGTTCCCCTGCCGGCGCATGGCCTGCAGCGCCCCGAAAAACTCCGATTCATGCACTAACAGGCGTTTGTCATCGACGCCGGGATCGACAAGAACCCCCTCATATTCGGCGGGCTTCCCCTTGCCTTGACTAACCTTCTCGCGCCGGTAGATGGGATCGCGCACGCACCATATCAGGCCCTCACCCGAAGACAGGCCCGATTGAATTGAGCGCACCCAATCCTCGTCAATGCCTTTGAAGAAAAGTTGCACCGGGCCAGAAGCTGATCCCTTACGGCCAGCGGCCGTTGGGCCCACGCCGCAGCCGAAGAGATTTGGATAATGCTGATCGGCTCCCGCCCAAACGAAGGCATTTCGCCCAAAGATATTCCCGGTGCAGATTAAGAACTGCACGAGCATGAAAGATGGATCAGCTTCCGTGTGCGGCTCGACCAGGCGCACGAAACGCTCGGCGATTCCGTAATATGCGTCTGCGCCAAGTGGCGCTGGATACGGCGCCAGACGCTGAAACATCGAGGCCGCGTTATCCTCCGCGCGGGCGCTGCCGTGACCGCCAGGAGGCTGGCCGTCCCCACTGGAACTGCTACCGGAGTTCGGCTCTGCCGAAGTGGCAGAGAAAGCGCCGGGCGCGGGGAATTGCGCCAGAACAGAGCTGGGATCGAAGGATTCCAGCAGGCTGCGGAATTCGCGCCACCCACGGCCCTGGCAGCTATTGTGAAAGCAGTGAAAGCCGAGCTTGCCGTCGCCACCTTCAAATATCGCAGCATCCGGTGCACGATGCGACGGGTCCCAGGGGCATTCCTCCAGCACGAACTTCCGGCCGCCCTCGTGGGCAATCGGCAGACGGAACTTCACACCGTGCTGGATAAGGAACCGTTCCACATCGAACGCCCCGCGTTCAGGCTTCTGCGGCATCTCCACTACACGTCCGGCCGACCTCTCCGGAGCCTGGGCTGCCAACTGATTCAGCAGTTCGATCGGAACTGGAATCAGCGATGAGGGTGCTTCCAGAATTCGCGATACCCGGTGCGGCCGATCCTCGGTGTTGTCGCCCTTGCGGGCGGTCGTGCCGTACACCTTGCAGATACGGGAGGCGTTATACATGCCTTCATCGACTGCGACCAGATCGGTATTGAAACGGGCAGCCAATGCCCGGAGGCAGCGCTTGACCAGGTCGGTGGCTTCGGGGTCGTTGGGCAGCTCGATTGGATAGAGCAGGTGGGCACCATTGCCGCTATCAGCAAAGATGGGCTCCGGCCACCCTTCGCCAGCCAACGCATCGCGCATTCGCCGGGCCATGTCCAGCGCGGCGGCGTGTTCGGCATCGCTGCTGGAGATTCCGGCGGGGCGCTTGGGATCGAAATCTGCAATCAACCACCGGCGGCACACGATGTCGGCGTCGCTGGTGGCGTACTCCACATACTTCTTGAGTTTGTTGTCAGCGCGGGCCAGCAGCGCGGGGTTTACCGGATTGAGGGTGCGATAGACGCCGGGGAAACGGAGCGCTTCGAGCCCCTCCACTTCCTGGGCCATACGTTCTGAGTCCGAAAAGTACCCGGAGATCGTGCGATTGCGGCCGGCCTTCGGCACTCGGACCTCGCCAACGTCGTCGGGCCGGGACAGGTAGCCAATAGCACGCCGGATCTCATCGGCCACACTGAGTGCCGCCTCCAGTTTAGTATGGGGGATCACTTCGCGGCTGCTCATACGGCGGCCTCCGATTGCGGGCGCAGGGCAATGGCCTGCTCCATGGCGCCGACGATGCGCTTCAGCGTTTCCCGCTCCTGAGTTTCAATATGCCGAAGCTGGCTCAGCCTCCATGGATCGATGTGGCGTTCGATGCAGCCGCGCACCATGGCGCGGAGCGTCGCTGGAGGCACGGCATCCACCTCGACGCTTTCGCCGTCAAACTGCCTGCTACGGGAATCCGTCTTTTTGGTGGGGCGGGTCGGCAGCGCCCAGCGGTCAATCTGCTCGCGAGTCACCGCCACCCGCTGGAAATG
>Ga0265316_10003897_pt1 | contig 14951 bp, 24 predicted proteins | sample 4522metaG_FD_202092 | JGI IMG/M metagenome (GOLD analysis project Ga0265316, IMG submission 202092) | Rhizosphere microbial communities from Carex aquatilis grown in University of Washington, Seatle, WA, United States - 4-5-22 metaG | ecosystem: Host-associated > Plants > Roots > Rhizosphere >...
TAATATTCCATTTTCTCCTTCAAATTCTTTAGCTTTCTTTTGGTCTTCATTAGATAGTTTATCATATTCTTTTTTGGTCAATGCCTTTCCTCTCATTATTCCGCAAGCATCCCAAGATACAAATTTTTCAAGGCCAACATAAGGATTAGGTTTTTTATATAAAGGAATATGCAACTCAACTTTTATTGGTCTTGCGTATCTTTGTTTAACGGGTTTTATAGTAATTGTAGTTCCTAATCTAACAGCATCAATATTTTTATTTTTTGTATATTGCTCTGCTTCTTTATCTTCTAATTTTTTCTTAGTTAATTCAAAAATAATAGAAGCATTATACATTGTTCCTTTTCCTCCTGAAATAACATTTCCTGGTATATATGAGCCGATGGCGTCATAAATATGTCCGACAACAATTAATGGAATCCCATGTTTGGCAAATTGCAAACCATTTACTCTAAATAATTTACGTATTCCTTGTTGTTTTGTCATATCTCGTTTATTACTGCCCGTTATACTATCTTCAATTTCTTTTTCAGAAGATAAATTTCCCAATGAATCTAAAACTACTAAAACCTTTGATGGAGTTTCTCCAGCAGTTTTTTGATCTTCAAAAGATTTGGCTATTTGAGCAGCTATAAAATTTACTTCTTCAATACTATTTACAGGTTGAAGACGTACTTTAGATGTGTCTACACCTAAACGTGCCACAAAATCTATATCTATAGATCCTTCAGAATCAAAGTATATAATATTATATCCCATTGCTTGGGCTTCTCTACATATACTTAAAGAAATGTATGTTTTGGCTGTTTGTTCTGCACCAGCTAATAATAAAGATCTTCTATTTGGTAATCCCCCAAATATGGAACCACTTAAAGCTGCATTTATTATATAACATCCAGTTGGAATCCATTCATCTATTTTAGCAATAGGGCTGTCATCAATTATTGCACCATCGGGGGCAATTTTATCAAGAGCATCACATAATTTTGAAAATGAGGATAAATTTTTCTTTGCCATTTATTTTTTATTAATATTATGCACGAGGACATAATAAGTTTTAATAAAAAATAAAGAAATTAGAATAATCAGAAAGTATAAAAAATTAAAAAGGTACGGTGTTCTGGTTAAACACAAACATACCTTTTACGTGAGAAAACTAATTTAAATATTTTGTTTATTTTCTTCTAAAATCAAAAAATACTATCCATTAAAATTGTTGAGTTAAACTCATCGATGAATTTCACTTATTAGCGGCATTGCCTTCTTGCGATGCTTTGTTCTTTGTTTTTTCATTAACTTCTATCTCCAAATTCTATCCACACTCCATTTTCGTCAGCCCAATTGTATAAATGTTCCATTACTAAATCTAAATCATTTTCTGTTGGATTTTTTGATTCAAATTCTGATATAATAGATTCAAATACATTTCCTTTTTCTTCTCTAGTATAAATATAAATATCAGATATTTTTTCTTTTAATAAAACAATTATTGATTTTTTAAATATCTTTAAATCCCTTGATTTTTCATATTCATCTAATAATTTAGATATATCAATACAAAAACGCCATTTGCCAGTGTTCTTACGAAATCCTCTTCTTTCTAAATCTTCTATTTCTTCTGGAGATTTAGGTTTTAAAATATTATCAATATACATCTTATCTTAATTTATAATCCAGCTATATGAATTTAATTTTTCATCATTTATATTGCAAATATAATTAATTTTTAAAACAAAAATATATTTTTTAAAATAAACTTTTAGAGTAAATCAAGTTTCCCGGGAGGGGATTAAAACCAAGTGGTTCAATAAATCTATTAAAAGGCTCAATTATTGTTTTTTCAAATTGTAAATCATAATCTACTTGATATGCAAATTCATAAGGATAACAAGATGGTAAAAATCCAAATACGTCATGATCTCCTTTTGAATAATAGTGTTTTATTTTATCTCCAGTTTTAATTAAATTATATTTACTTTTCCATTTTGTATTTAAAAGACAATTATTATAAATAGCGGCTGCTCTAACATTTATAGGGCATTTATTTGCTAATTTAATTTCTTTTTTATCATCAATAACATATTTTTCATAATCTCCTATTGAAATTGTTTTAGAAATATCATCGGGTTCTTGAAGAACAAATTGAGATTTATATTCTTTTAATTTTTTAACTATTTCTGCATATTCTAAAAATTTCCCTTTTTTAAATAATAGATTTAACAATTCCTTTAAAACCCCCCTAGCAAACTTTGAAGTTGATCCTTGAACAATTTCTACACCTGTTGGTGTAATCTTTTTCTGAGGGGCAAAACGTACTCCAGGATCTTTCCATGCAATATCTAAAATATATTTTTTCTTTGCAAGCATTAATGCTGAATAGGAAATTTTTTCTAATTCAAGATTTTGTAAATCTTTAGTATTTCGTTCCTTAGCATATTCATCAAATTTTTTAGAAAGAAATTCATTTAATCTATATTCCTTTATCTTTAAAATAAAATCTATTATTTCATTTATATCTTTTGGAGAATCACAAGATTTTAAAAGAGGATCAAAGGTTACAAAACAACTATCCGTATCAGAATATATTATCAAAGTATTATCATGTATAGGATTTACCCAAGTTAACCCTAATTTTTGATGTAATTCTGTATCTTTATGCCAAATTTGAGAAAAATATTCATCTAATACTTTATTAGCATATTTTATTAAATCCTGCCCTTGAAGAGTTACAGCTTCTGCGATATTAATATTATAACCAACAAAATATGGTGATGCAACTGCGCCATAAATCGAGTTTAAATACACCTTAATTGCTTGTTCCTCAACATAATACACATCTTTTAAATCTTTTATTCTAATAATCTCATTTTCTAATTCTTCAATAGAACAATTATAAGGATCTATTTTTGTTAAATTAAATTTATTGTCCATAAAAAATATAAGTTATATTTTATTATATTATATGGAAATATTAAAGTTTTAAGATTAGTTAGGATCTTTATGTTCAGAACAAAATCTACAATTGTAATTTTCATTATGAACGTCTTCAAATTCTGAAATAAAAAAATAAGGATGAAGTTTTTTAATTTCATTGCTTATTTCCTTTTTTGATTTTGGTTTTAATATATCAGATTATTGATTCCATTTAATTTTTTGCAATTAAAAATTCTGAATTTGTAGCTTTTATTTTCTTAAAAAATTTATATTTATTTTCTAAAGCTTTTAAAAGACAAATTTTCTCTAAGACAATTATTTCATCATTAATTCTTTGTTCAATTATTGTTTCTTTCATTTTGTTTTAATATTAAACACATAAAATTTCTTTAGCTTCTTTAATTGCTTGATTTTAGCCCATTCTTCAAATGTTATGTCCATTTTTCCATTCATAGAAAATTTTATATGTTGATGTTTATTATCCATCCAATTACAACAATCTTCTTTTGTTGGTTGTCCCGCAATATCTATTTTCATTTCTGTATCTAACGGATGAAAACCACTCCATTTTCCATTATGTTTTTTAACATCTACATCACTGCACCCATTCCCAAAGTTGTTCAAGTTCATCTTTTGAGTAATGTTGGTTAAAAAACCACTCATTTCTAAAATCTTTCATACTCCCTGTTTCATTTATATCACAAATATATTCAGCATTACTTTTAGGAATTAAGTTTCCACCGAAATAAATAGTTTCTATTATATTATTTATAGTAATAATAAATTTTGCTTTACTCATTTATTTTATTAAAATTATACAAATATAATAAAAATTCGTGAATTATTTTATATTTTATCATTATCATATTCAGCTGTTGAATAATTATAACAACAATGATGACATTCAATTTCTCTATTTTCACATTCACTTCGCCCCCGCTTGCAAGTTTTCAACGGCTGACACATTCGAGGCCACGAAATCCCGCACTTTACATAGCCGTGTTCGTTAGCAAACATTATTTGGAATACACTTTCATTATGCAAAAAGTGTAAAAACATCCATCAACAAACTCCCAAACTTTATTATCAAATGAATCAAACATAAACTGTTCAGCTTGCTTATAAGTTTGAAATCCTTCTTTTGGGTTGTTATCTGCTTTTGCTATATTTTGGCTTCCAATATTGCCAGTTTGCCACATTCTCATTATGTAAAATCCTTGTTTCATATATTAACGTTTGCTAACACGGTATATAAGCCATACCCTGTTAAGGTTTATACTAATTTGATAGTTCCGTGCTGGGTACGGCTCATATACCCAACGTTGTACGCAAGCGGGTTTCGTTCTTCGATTTTAGTTTTCTACCAGTCTGAAAGAAAAATAAAAAATGCCCCGCCCGCTTTGGGTTTTTCAAACCCATTAAAATATACCATACAGTTTTTGTATCATTGATTTATTTTTATCAAATCCCCCCATGTTATATTTTTTCTTTGTAATTCACAAAATAATTCATATAATTCAATTATGTCCAGTAAACTTTTATACATTTATTATCTTTTTTGCAATTTCTTATTAAGAACACCCCAAAATCAACGGCATTTTCGTGAAATAATTTTTCTTTATTACGCTTTTTTTTCATAATTTATAATTATTTAAATAAAGGGGAATAATAACATTTTTTTTGTCCACAAAAACATTTATTTTTAGTACACACTGGATGTGTTAATAATGAATTTAATTGCAAATTCATTGGCAAAAGTTTTTCATTTTGTATTGCAACAAAATCTTTTTTAAGATTATTTGTTATAAATACTTTCATATTCTTTTGGATATTTAGTTTTAAAAAATATTTAAAATAATTAATCCATTTTAACTTAAATAAAATACAACCTCTATTTTGAAAAGATCTTAATGATTGAAATTCTTCATCTTTTTTAGAAACCACAAAAGTTTTTACTTTCCAATTTCCTGATTGACCATCAGGCACATCAATATCTACTTTCATAATTGAGATACTTATATTGTTCTCATCTTATGACATAATAAGCAATACAAGTAATACCCCACGATAATAATATAAACAACACAGTACTTATTAAGCCTGAAATTGCTTTCATATACGCCACCTTGAATTCTATATCTTTATTTTTCTTATATCTATATGATATTAAAGTAATTAAAGCAATAACACCATACACCTGAACAAATGAGAATTGTGTAATAAAACACAACTGGTACAAATGTGATACTGAGATTATCACATAAGTTTTCAACAGTGCTATTAAAAAAGAACAGATTAATAAAATAATCATTAGTGTGATTCTGCCTAAATTTTCCATAATTTTAATTTTTAGTTTCTATTATAAATTTATTTAATTTATAGTTCATTTAAAATGCATAATTTTTAGTTGATTTGCGACATTTTAATTGTGTTCTTATATTATTTTTTTCAGTTGTTCCATTTTCCAATTTTCCTTCTCTTAATTTTAATACTTCGCCTTCATACATATCATATTTTGATATTTCATTAAAAACATCTGTAAATCCTGAAAATATACTATCAACTCTAAAACAATTTTCTGATATTTGGTGTAAATATTTTTTTACAGGATTATCAGGATATAATTTACGAAGTAATTCATATCTTTCTTCAAAAGTTGTTCCTATTAAATGATTTTTTTCAAAAACAATAATATCCCAAATAACAAATTTAATATTCCAGGGCTTATTATTTTCATCTTTTTGATTTTTATTCATATATTCCCCACATAAAATCATCCATCCTTTGCCTCTATGAAGATTTTTTAATTCATTAATATCAATTTTATGATGGATTACTTGTTTATGACGATTCATTGTAATAACAATATTGCCATCTGTATAAACTTCCATAGAACTACCATTCAATTTTGGTTGAGCTAAATACTTTCCATTGTCAAATTTATTTAAACTTGAAAAGGGTATTTTATTTTCAGGTCTTGGTGGGTAAATATATTTATAATTATTATACATCAATATAAAAATATAAGATTTGTTCTCATTTCTTCATCCTGAGGTCTTAAGCTGAATCTTTTTGACTTCAATTTTTCCTCTTTCAAAAGCATCTGTTGCAGTAGAAAGAATATATTGTTTGATTTTCTTCCTACTTTCTTCTGACAAAATAGAAAATTCTTTGTCAACATCTCTTAAAATTTTTTCTATTGTATTCATGAGTTTAAATATTATTATTTTGTAACAATTATACTTTTTGAACTGATTTGATTGAGAATATAGGCTTGATATCTTCAATAATCGTATCTACACTTTTCTTTACGATTGAGAATAAATCTTTGATAGTGCCTTTTTTAATTGAATAATTGGTTTCACTAATCAATAAGTTTTCCTTATCTTCTTCAGAAAGTTTTTTGCTTTTCATGATTAAATCGGAAATGTGGTCTTTATGCTTTAACAAAATTGCTGTGTTAAATGAAAAAGTGGTTTCTTCTTCAACAACATTTTTACCATAAAGTTCGCTAAGTTCATTAAAACGATCTTCATCAATTTTAAGATAGCGGTCAGAAGTGATAAATTGAAAACTCATTTTACCAGCAACAATCTTAAGAGTTCCAGGAAAAGTTTTCTTTGAATTATAAATCCCTATCATAGCTTCTTTTCCAGCTTCTCTTACTACTGAATCAACTTCGGCCCTTTCGGCTTCAAGTTCAGCAATTTTTTCATCAATTGATGCTAATTTAGCTAAGTCCTTTTCAATCTCAGGAATACTAACAATTACGTGTTTTTCTTCCTTTTTAGGAGTTGATTGTTTTGCTTTATCAAAAATATTTGCCATGTGTTTTGTTTTTTAAATTGTTTTAATTTCATAGCAAATATAAGTAAATTCTATGATAGTAAAAAATATTAGTTAAATATTTAATACAATTATTAAAAATTTAACATTTTTTAACATTTGAAAATTTATATATTTTTAACGTCAGTTTCTATTCCCTTTACCTTTGTTTTTATATCATTAATGTTGGTTTTAACTTCATTTACTTTTATTTCTACTTTGTTAACATCATTTTTAACCTTAGTTTCTACATTGTCAACTTTAGTTTTAGCAGTTTTTACTTTTGTTTCTACATCCTTAATTTTTTCTTGTACTTTTGTTTCGATCGCTTTTGCTTTGGTTTCAACAGATTTTATTTTTCCTTGAACCTTTGTTTCTTCTTTTTTAATGGTTTCTTCAACTTTTGTTTTTTCTTTTAAAAATAAAGTTTTGATTTTCACCCACAAATTTAATAAAATTTTTTTCATAACATTTTTATTTTATTTATTTAAATAACAGAGAGGCATTTTGTTTTTATTTTAGAACGATAATCTAAATTACTATATAGTTCATAAAAATCAAGATTTTTATTTTCTTTCCATATTTCATATGTGTCTTCAATAGTAGTATCTATTTTTTTATATTTTTTTTCTATTACCTTAATTCCATTCTGAGAAATAGAATCTATCACAATATCATTAGCATTATAATAAATATTGATTTCTTTATTATTTTCATTCCAAATAAGTAATTTATTTAAGCCTTTAAAACATTCTTTTATTTCTTTTTCCATATCTTGTTTAAATTTCAATGGATCCATTACATATTTAAGTGAACTTAATACATTTATTAGACTTTTGTTATCTTTAATATAAAATTTCTTTGTAAAAATATCTTGACAAATGTCATGAGTATGGTCAATAAGATGTTCTATTTCTGTATGGGCCATAAAAAACCATAATTCAATAAGCGAAAGAGTAAATGATGATATTTCTGCACAATCTATAGCCGAAGAAATAGCTCTTTCATTTCTGTTTCCTTTTGTTAAAAGTTGTTTAGATAATTCAAAAAAGTTTGGATCAACTAATTTTCTAAAATTATCTTCACCTAATTGATTTACAAGATCTTTTAACCTTTCACGAGTTACTAAAATATTTTTAAAAAATTCATATAAACCTATTGAAGCCTTTGTTCCAAATCTAAATGATAACCCATTAGGTGCTTTAATTTCAATAAATTCACCATTTATACAAACATCAAAACTATCTCCAACACCCATAATTTTACATCCAAAAAGAAATGCAACTAAAACTTCACCCTTTCCTACTCCATCATCTTTTATATTATAAAGATCATTTAAAAGAGACCCATATTGCCAAATAATTGATGAATATTTAAATATCTCTTCTAAGTTATTTCCTTGAAGTGAATAAATTAAACTATAAATTTCATAAATATTATGTTTTTTAAGGACAAAATTTGTTTTACTAGCTGTTGTACTTGGAAGATTATTTAAATAATCATTTATAGAAGCATCGTGTTCCCATCCTGGCCAATCATAGTGTTTTTCTTCTCTTTCTGGCCTTTGTTTTATTTTTAACGCACCATCTTTATATAATCTTAACCTGTAATTCCATAGATCTCTATGAGTATATTTACTAAAAATAAAAAAATCCTTTTCAACCCATTTTTTTATTTTTTTAATATTTATATCTAAATTATCTCTAATGATTAAACTATTCACAAAATTAAATAAATATCTATTATAATTTCCTCGCTTATTAATAATTTTAAGACAGTTATCTAATGTTTCATCTGGTTTATACCCATTGACATCATTTAAATCACTATAAATGTTATCTCGACTGAAATTTTTAGTGCCTAATATTTGCATCAAGGTATATTTTTTTATACCAGTAATATTGTTTCTTATCATTAAATAATTAGTTAATTTTTAATCTTTCTACATCGTCTTTATTTTCATTACGCCATTCTTCCCAACTTTTATCAGTTAAAAGATGTTTTATCCATTTAGGATGTTCATGTTTTATCCTTTTATATGGATCTTTACCAGAATTACATCTTGCACATACTTGGCCTTTTTTCTCATGTAAAAATAAGTGTTCTTCACAAAAATAAAGCCCACATCCCATTTCTCCACCATATGGTTCACCACCACAAACATGAGCTAATCCCCTATCTATTTCTTTATTGCATTTTGGATGATCACAATAAGCAGGAACACCATATCCTACCCACCTATTCCATTTATCATCAAATCCTAAACTCCACCCCATATTTTTTTAATTAAATGGATCTTTATTTGTTTCCTCATAATTATCATTTATTTCAACCCTAGAAATAACTATTTCTGTATTGGTATCTATTGAAGTAAATAACATTCTATCTGATCCTATAGAAACTTTGTAATTTTCTACATCTACTTTATCAAATAGTTCTTTATAAATAGGTATTTTATTATCTATTTTAGATGTTAATACAATTAGAAATTCAAATGATTTTCCTTTTGCATACATCTTTCCTTCTTTATTTGTAAATTCAATAAGATTAAATTCTTTGTCTAATTCACATAAAGCCCTTATCTTTTCTATTGTTTCTTTTGTTAAATCAAATAAAATTATATTATCAACTTTAATAATTGTATCATTAAAAATTTTGTCTGAAATATATTTGAATATGTTTAAAGATGTACATTCATTATTAAATTTCAAATCATTATTGGTTATAATAAGGGAAATTGCTGCATAATCTATTTGATTATTATTTCCTACAATTTCATCATATTTGACAATGAATTGAAATTCACTTCCAAATTGGTCTATTATTTTAATCAATCTAGAAATGTTATAAATGCCTATTTTAATTCTGATTTTTAACTTTGTTTTTAATTCAAATCCTGCTTCAGAAAAAAGCAAAATAGATCGTTTAACTATAGATCGTTCTTCATTAGTAGATTTTGCAACAAATTGAGAATTTTCTAAATCTAATTCAAGTAAAACAGATTTATCTATTGATGCAAACTTTTTTAGATATGATGTAAATGTATTTGGGTTATTTACATTAAATTCAATTGTCTTTACCATAATATATTTTTGTAGATATTATGCAATGACAATCTAAAAGTTTTAAGGGGGTATATTTATTTTACGTATTTATTGTACAATTTTTTAATTGCTTCAATTATTTCTGATTTTTTTATTTCAGGTACATAAAATCTTCCATATTGAGGCGTTGATAAATCATTTACAGTATAAATTAATGCTTTATATGCTCTATTTACATAAGATTCTCTAAATTCTTTTTTATTTCTTGATCTTCTAACTTTTTCTGATAAAATATGGGCAGCTTCTTTATATTCATCATCAGCCATTTTGCTTTTTTCTTTATATTGAGGAACTTTTAATCTTGCAAGAACTTGCCATTCAAGTCCGTTATGTCCAAATATTTTTTTTATTTCTTTAGATCTATTTTCATTCACTAATCTTTTTCTGATGTATCCAGTATTAGAAATCATCCATTCTATAGTTTGAGTTACAGTATCTTTAAATATAAAATTACCTCTTTTTAATTGTAAAGGATTACTAATTAATTCTAATCCTAATGATTTAACAAAATTTATCGCGTATTGTTGACCAGTAGAAAAATTTATTGTTTGTTCATCTAATATTCCTTTATAAGATTCATTTGCTCTGCGTTGGCTTGAAAGGGCTATCGCTATTGCTTGTTTATGTTCTTTAGAAGTTCCACCCTGTTTTTTTGATCTTAAATTCTTTTTAGCATGATATGGCTTCAATTTGCCTTCACCAAATTCTTTAAATACTTTTTTTAATTTTCTTTTTTTTGGTTTTTTCTTTTTTCTTCCTTCATTAATAATAAAATTTTGCAATGATTCATCCACAGCTGGTTCAGCATACATTAATTGTACAGGTTCTTTATTTATATTTTTTAAAACGATTGATGGATGAAGTCTTCTTTTAAATGAATCTAATGTTAATTCTATATTTTTAGGATCTTTAAATATTTCATCTCTTTCTATAGTAGTAAATCCCTGTCTTTGTAAAAGCCTATCTAAAACTTCAATATATGTTTCTAGTTTTAATTCTGATTTTATCATTTAGAAATAAATAATTTTATTTTATTTATTCATCTTCCGCGGGGATTTCTTCTTCTTTTTCTTTATTGAATACATCTTCTCCATTCCAGATGTAAATTCCATTTATTTCACTTAAATCCTCAGTATTAAACAAATTAGTACTTACCTTTTTTGATGTAATTCCTCTTTTAATGGTTGGGTCTTTTGTTTTATCAAATTCAGATTTTGTATGTTTTAATTCTTTTTCTTTTTCTTTTAATTCCTTTATTAATTCTTTAATTTTTTCAGATGTAGATATAAGTTCATCTTTTGTGAATTTTTTAGATGTTAATCTTTCTAATCTATCTTTTAAATCTATTTCATAAGGTTTTAAAAATTCATCTATTTCAGAAATAGTTCTTTTCTTTTGAAGAATAAAATTTATAAATTGTTCCTTTGCCTTAGTAAATTCTAATTCTTTTGATAAAAAATTCTTATCATATAAAGATTTATTAAAAGCTAATCTTTTTATTTGCCATAAATAATCATCTAAATATTCTTCTACTTTTTCATAGACTAATACTTGATTATCTTTTATAAAAACTGGGTTTTCTGTTACTATTATAGAGAATACCTTAGTACAAAATTGTTTAATTTCATTCCATTCATCTTGTTTCTTCCCTATATAAATAATATCTATATCTACATTATTATTTGAATTGTTTATTATTCTAATTAATCCTTCAAATTTACTAAATAACCAATCAAGTCTTTTTAATGCAGAAGTATATTTTAATATAGGTGGTAAACCTTTTATCTCTATTTTATTTCCAACAATATTAATTTTTGAAGAAATAATCCACGCATTTGGTAAATTTTTATATTTTTCAATTGTCCCATTAAAATTTATAAAGAAAGGCTTTAATGATTTTATTTTGCCTTCTAAATATTTTTGAATGTCTTCTAATTTCCTTGGAAGTATTATTGATTTATATCCTACTGCAATTCCTACAATGGGAGTTGTTAATCCTAAAGGGATATCCATCCAAAATGGATGATAAGGGCCATCTTCATCCTTTTCAATTAAATATTTATATTTTTTTAATATTTCATTTGCTTTTGAAGAAATACGCACTGATGTGTATCTTGCTGCAGCAGGTTCAGGGCATACTTCAGAACCAAAAAACCCATATCCTTCTAATACTTGTAATGCAGAACCAAATGGGCGAGCTAACTTAGATATTGCAGACTCTAAGCTCGAGTTACCATGATGGTAAGAGGCTTTTATACAATTACCTACAAGTGAAAGTGTTTTTTCAAAAGAAGATGACGAACTCATTAAAATATACCGTTGTACTGGGGTAAGCGAATCAAAAAAATTAGGTATTCCTCTTTGTTGTAATACATAAACAGCATATTCTCTAAATTTGATGTCTACAAATTTGCTTATGGGTAATTTAGTTAAGTGTTCTTTGTTATCACTCATGGATATTAATAATTAACGACGCCAGTTTTTGAAATCGGCTTTTGGGGTGCTGCGCACTGATGTGTATCTTGCTGCAGCAGGTTAAGGGCATGATTCTCTTTCTGAAGAGGACTGAGTTGCAAAACCATGTGATTCTTGCATTTCTTGCATTTCTTTTTGAAGTTTAACTTTTTTATTATAAATTGTATCAAAAGTACCGTCAGAATTTATATCTTCTATTTTGACATAATTTTTTTTGATATATTCTATAATATCATTAAATTTAGAATAGGTTTGATATTCATGATTTATTTTTATTTCTTTAGGAATTATCAAATCGCGTCTTATTACATCTCCTAAAATTTCTAATTCATAAGCTAAATATTGTTGAAGTAAACCATATCTTCTTTCATCTCTATTATTTATTGTTTCAGAAATACTTCTCTCTAATAATGGTTGTACAATCCTTGTTTCCTTAACATTCAAAACTTCACAAACAAGTTCACATATTTTCAATACAATTACGTGTTCTATTTCTTCTCTGCTTTTTTCCATTTTTATGTCACCATTATCAATATGTTCATAACTTCTTGATACATTAAAAACAATATTATTCATAATTTTAATTTTTTAGTTATCAATAAAATATTTTAGATATTCTGGTGATAATTATCATGTTCATCAATTCCTTTCCCGACTCCTATATAAAATTTTTTTTCATTAGTTATTTCATCTAAGCATTTTACAATACCTATTTCATTATACCATATAACATCTAATATTTTTATATCATTCATTTGTTTTAAATTTTAATCCTTTAAAAAATCCCTCAGCCCAAAAAACTCTTTCTTTTAAATGAGTGTGATTAAATTTGTCAATTATATTATCATCTTCATCTTTAACTACAGATTGATATAAATGATCATTTTCTTCATTAGCATCTGCTGTTTCAATCCAAATGGACATAGGAAATCCATTTTCTTTTAAATAGGTTAACATTATTTTGATGATAGATATTTAACAATATTTCTGAAAATATTTTTTGTATACAAAGTCATATCTGAATTATTTATAATCCAAGAATAATATCCCTTATCTAATTTGAAAACTTCTTCAATAGTTTTGTCTTTATATTTTCCAAAATTGAAAACAATGTTTCCATCTTTTTTTCTTTTTAATTTATATTCTAAATCAACTGAACCATCTTCATCAAATGCAAATTTATCTAACTCTTCTACTGTTTTAGGAAGTTCATAAATTGTTTCTAATTTTTCTAAAATTTCAATGGTAGCAGTAATATCTGCAGATGCAGAATGGGCTTCCTCAAAATCTTTATTAAAGAATCTTTTATAAGTTCCTTCAAGAGTTCTTGGTTCTGCTTTAGTCAATATTTTAAATATATCAACTATTTTAAAATCCTTTATATTAATAGAAATACCTACTCTAAGAAATTCTTCTATTAAAATTGGAATGTCAAATCGTTTACAATTAAATCCTCCTAAATCACATCCATAAATAAAGTCATTTATTTCATTAGCTAATTCTGAGAATGTAGGGCACTCGTATAAATCCTCTAATCTTATTCCATGTTTTCCAAAAGCTTCTTCTGATATAGGTCTTCCTTGAGGATTTATTCTTTTATAATAAATAATTTTATCATTAGGTATAATAGAATTGGGTATAATTTTAATCATGGCTATTTCAATGATTCTATCATTCGCCAATTCTAATCCAGTTGTTTCAATATCAATAAAAACTATAGGCCTTGTTAATTTCATTTATTTTTTCTTCTAAAATACATGTTGTACAATATAACTTTTTACTCCAATTTCATAACCAGTTCCTTCTAGTACAACATATATGTACTAAGAGGTTACATCATTAATCATTATATTAATTATTAATTAAAAAGTTTTTAAAATAGTTTATTTATTTTTGATTTATTAATTAATTCTATAAGAATATCTCCATGGCATCTTTTTGGAGAACAAAAACACCCCAAGATTTTACCATCTAATTCATGTAAGTCTTTTAATAAATAACTTCCTTCTCCTTCAGTTATCCATTGTTTATATGCTTCAATAGCTTCTTCTCTAGTACTTACTTTAAATTTTGCTAAAGTTCCTTCCAAATGAGAAAAAGGATTTCCCCATTTGGAGGGCCTTCCAATGTAAACATCATAATGTTCTTTTCTACAATGTACTACTTTTGTCTCCATTAAAATGTAATATTAAGTCCTATTTTCCTTATTTCAAGCAACGCTTCTGCATTACCTTTAGCATCGTTTACAGGATTGTGGTCGTGTGTTGTTTTTCTAAATTTCTTTTTCCATTCATGGTTTTTAGAAGCATCTCTAACCATGCCACAATACAAATCTCCTATTCGCCTAGCTGAAAATCCAAACGGATTTCGTCCTAAATACTTATGAAAATAAAAGTTTATCCATTGCCAATCAAATGCGGGGTTATCGCTTATAAATGTAGGTTTACCATAAGAAACACTATTTATCCATTTTTCGAACTCAACCATTACTTTCATTGGATTGTCAAATGCCTCATGTTCTTTTCTAGAAAAGCCACTTATTTTCAATGCTTCTGTGTTATATATTGAAACTATTGGAGCAGTTCTACCATAAAATGTTTTTGATAAATCACT
>Ga0265316_10003899_pt1 | contig 14946 bp, 7 predicted proteins | sample 4522metaG_FD_202092 | JGI IMG/M metagenome (GOLD analysis project Ga0265316, IMG submission 202092) | Rhizosphere microbial communities from Carex aquatilis grown in University of Washington, Seatle, WA, United States - 4-5-22 metaG | ecosystem: Host-associated > Plants > Roots > Rhizosphere >...
GGGGAACGGGCCAGCCAAGGAGTGTTCCCAGAAAGATCGTTCCGATCTCCCCGAGGTTGCAGGAAAGCAGGAAGTACACGAACTTCCGGATGTTGGAGAAAATGATCCTTCCCTGCTCCACCGCGGCAATGATCGAGGCGAAGTTGTCGTCCGTGAGCACCATGTCCGCTGTTTCCCGCGTCACGTCGGTGCCGGAAATTCCCATGGCGATGCCGATGTCGGCCCGCTTCAGCGCGGGGGCGTCGTTCACGCCGTCACCGGTCATTCCCACGACGTGACCCTGCAGTTTCAGGGCATCCACGATCCTTACCTTGTGCTGCGGGGAGACGCGCGCGAAGACCGTCGTGCGCTCGAGGGCCTTTGCGAGGCCCGCGTCATCCAGCGCGTCGATCTGCGCGCCGGACAGGACCTCCCCGCCTTCGGCGAGGAGACCGATCTTTCTCCCGATGGCAGCCGCGGTCTCCTTGTAGTCACCCGTGATCATCACCACGGCGATGCCCGCGTCGTGCGCCTTGCGCACCGCGGTCGCGGCTTCGGGCCGGGCAGGATCCATCATGCCGACGAGGCCGATGAATGTCAGGTCCGTCTCCACTGTTCCCGGTGTCAGGTGGGCGGGAAGCTCAGACAGAGAGCGGTACGCAACCCCCAGGACTCGAAGCGCGCGCGAGGCAAGCAGAGCGTTCACGTCCCTTATGGTGAGCCGCTCTTTTTCCGTGAGCACCGTGGTGCGATCCTTGCTGCGGATGCTCATGCAGCGAGGCAGAAGGAGGTCGGGTGCGCCCTTCACGAAGACGACATAGCGCCCGCCCACATCGACCCGGGCCGCGGAGTGCGTGAGCCTTCCCTCCGCAGGCAGACTGTGGATCGTGCTCATACCCTTGCGCTCCGCGTCGAAGGGGATTTCGGCCACCCGGGGATAGACCGCCTCCACGGCAGCACGCAGCAGCCCGGCTTTCGCCGCGGCCACGACGAGCGCACCCTCCGTGGGATCCCCCACCATGCGCCAGGCAGGGATGCCATCCGCGGCGGCGTCCGGCTCGCGTTCCAGCCGGGCGTCGCTGGAGAGCATCGCGGCCTGCAGGAGGAGCCGCACGGAGCCGTCGGCGCCGAGCTCCACCGGCGTGCCGTCCTTCCGGATTTCTCCCCGCGGCTGCCAGCCCTCGCCGGTCACGGCGAGGATCTCGTCGTCCGTCCACACCTGCGCCACGGTCATCTCGTTCTGCGTCAGCGTCCCCGTCTTGTCCGTGCAGATGACCGTCGCGCTGCCGAGTGTCTCCACGACCGGCAGCTTGCGGATGAGCGCGTGCCGCCTGATCATCTCCTGCATCCCCAGGGCGAGGCAGATAGTGACGATGGCGGGAAGCCCCTCCGGCACGGCGGCAATGGCAAGGCTGAGCGCCGTCAGGACCATCAACAGCAGGTCGCGGCCTTCGAGCATGCCCACGATGAATACCATTGCGCAGATGGCAAGCGCGGCCAGCCCGAGCCACCGTCCCACCTGGCTCAGCTTCTTCTGCAGCGGCGTCTCCTCCGCCTGATGCTCCTGGAGGAGTGCTGCAATGAGGCCGATCTGGGTGCGCATGCCCGTGTCGGTCACGATACCCCGGCCCCGGCCGAATGCGATGGTCGTGCCCATCCACGCCATGGTGGAGCGGTCCCCCAGGGATGCGTCCAGCGGCAGCGCTGCCTCAGGCTGCTTCTCCACGGGCACCGACTCCCCGGTGAGGGAAGCTTCTTCCACGCGCAGGCTCGCTGTGTCCACCAGCCTGCAGTCGGCAGGCACGTAGTTGCCCGCTTCCATGAACACCACGTCCCCGGGGACCAGCTCACGGGCGGGAATCACGAGGGTCATGCCGCCCCGCAGGACGCGCGCATCCGGCGCCGCCATCTTCTTCAGCGCGGAAAGCGCCTCTTCTGCCTTTGATTCCTGCACGACGCCGATGACCGAGTTGAGGATGACCAGGAGGAGGATGACGGCGGCGTCAACCCACTCTCCCAGCGCAATGGAGATGACGGCCGCGGCGATCAGGATGATGACCAGGAAGTCCTTGAACTGGCCGAGCAGGAGCAGGAGGAAGCCGGGGCGCGGCTTTTCCAGAAGCTCGTTCGGACCGGTGTCTGCGAGCCGGCGCGCGGCCTCAGCCGGGGCAAGCCCCGTGGCCATGTCCGCGCCGAGAGCCTGCGCCACCTCGGCGGCGGACAGAGCGTGAGCATGAGCCAGGGCGCCCCGTGTCATTGCACCACCCTCAGCCTGCGGCGCGTGCAAGGGCCCGCCGAACCTCGGTGGCAAGAACGGAGGCGACGACTGGCTTCAACAGGTACGGCAGGCGCGTCTCCGCCAGGAAGGTGCGGGTCACGGGGTTCAGGCTGTCACCGGTGATGTAAATCAGGCGCCGCAGCAGCCCGGGGCGGCTGACCCGGATCCACTCATAGAGCTCCTTGCCGTCCCGATCCGGCATCCGGAAGTCCGAGATCACGAGCGAGTATGCCGTGCCATAGGCCAGGAGGGCGACTGCCTCCTGCCCGTTTGCCGCGCTGTCCACCATGCATCCGAGGCTTTCCAGGTAGTGATGCACGAACTCCCTGATGGCCGGCTCGTCTTCTGCCACGAGGATCAGCGCGCCATCCAGGTCCATCTCTTCCGCCGGTCCCGGCTCCGCCTGTTTGCCGTCCACGGCAGGCAGCTCGACGGTGAAGGCCGCGCCCTCATCCGGTGCGCTTCGCACGCTGATATCGCCGCCAAGGGCCTCCACGATGGCCAGGGAAACGGCAAGGCCGAGACCCGTGCCGCCTCTTTCCCTGCGCGTGGTGAAGAATGGGTCGAACACTTTTCCGAGCTGGGCGGGCGCAATGCCCTGTCCCGTGTCGGAGACCTCGGCCCAGACCCTTCCGATGTCCCGCCAGGATCGGACCCTGAGCTTCCGTTCATGGCGCGGCGATGCAGCATCTCCAAGGGCGTGCTCAGCGTTGTCCACGAGGTTGTGGAAAACCTCCCAGAGCTGGTCGGGGTCCGCCATGACGGAGGGAAGACCCTCGGCGAGGTCAAGGGACACCTCTATCCCTGCGGCCTGCAGCCTGGCACGCCGCAGTTCGATCACCGAGCGTGCCGCGTCGTTCATCGAGCACGGTTGTCTTTTCTCCGGCCGCTCGGCTGACGTGCTCAGCAGACCCTGCACAATGCCCTGGGCGCGCTTGGCCTCGGTGAGGACTCGATCCAGATCCTGCTGGAGTGCGGCATGGGTATGCCCGCGGACGCGCGCCATTTCCATGGAAGCGGTGATCCCGGCCACCGCGTTGCGAAGCTCGTGCGCCACTTTGGAAACGATTTCACCCAGAGAGGCGAGCTTTTCCGACCTCCGCAGCTTCTCCTCCATCCTTTTTCTCTGGGTGACGTCCCGCGCGATGCCGTGAATCTCCGCCTCGCCGTGCGGGCCGCCGCTGCGCACGCTTTCCAGCTCGAGAATCACCTCCTCTCCCAGCAGGGTCAGCATGGTGAGCTCGCCCGGCAGCGCGCCCGGCGTGGGAAGCGGTCCGTCTCCGCTCCGCAGCAGCTTTTCCCGGGCATCCGGGGCCATGAAATCCAGAAGGCGCTTCCCGAGGATCTGGTCCCGCGGGTATCCCAGCACGCGCTCCGCCTGGGAATTGACGAAAACGACCCTCCGGGAGGCATCGAGGGAAAAGATGATGTCGCGCACGTTTTCCGTGACGTGGCGGTAGCGCCTCTCGGAGTCTTCCAGCGCCATCGTTCTCTCCCGCAGGCGCTGCACCATGTCGTTGAACGAACGTGAAAGCACGCCGATCTCGTCCGCGGAGTGGGAAGGAATCTGGTACTGGAGATCTCCGCTCGCGATTCTCACCGTGCCCCAGAGCAATGCCTCGAGGGAGCGCGAGTACAGCCGCGCGACGATCCCGCCCGCAAGCGTGGCCATGACCAGCCCGATGAGCACCAGAAACAGGGAACGGCGAAGCACGAGGGATACGGGGAAAAATGCCTTGGCCAGGGGCTGCTGGATGTAGACCGTCCATCCCAGTCCGGGGACAGTGCTGCTCACGAGAAGAGTAGTTCGCATTGAAGGAGCGCCGGGCGGTTCAGGAGCCTCGCGTCGAAGTACGGCAGCCTTGTCCGGATGCGCAATGAGCGTCCCCTGGGCGGAGACGACGTACGCAAACCCTCCCGGCCCGGCGTCAATGTCGTCGATGAGCCGCCAGATTCTCTCCAGGGAGAGACGCGCCATCAGGGATATCCCGCGCCGCGGAGCAATGACGAAGGTCATGCTGGGCAGGCCGTGATAGTCGATGTCCACGGGGGAAGTCCACGCCTGCCCCTGCATGGCTTTGCGCAGGGCCGTGGCGGGAAACTCCGCCATGTCCGCCATTCCCAGCCGATTGTCCGCCTTGATGACCCCGGTCCGATCCACGACCACGACAGTGTCGAAGATTGCCGACTCCATCACCTTCTTTTCCAGGAGCACGCCGCTCACCCAGGGCATGCGGTCAAGGAACTCGAGGATGGCGGCATTTTCAGAGAGGTCGCGGCGAGCGCTCTCGATGTAACTGCTGATTTCCTCCGCGGCCCTGCGGGCAATCTGCTCGTTGCGCTGCAGCACGTTGAGCCGAAGCTGCTCGGTGGCGAAACGCACGATGAAACCTGCCGTCAGTGAGACGGAAAGGACGAGAAGGCCCATGCTGCCCAGGGCGAGCCTGACCCACATCCGGTGCAGGAAGGGCAGCTCGGCCTTGTCCGGGCTCCATCTGGATGAATCTCCGCGGCGCATGCAGCCGCCATTGTGCGCATAGCTGCCCCCGGCATCAAGTCAGGCACGGGGGCCAGCGGTGCCCGCGCTACTCCCTCTCGTGCAGCAGCACCTTCAGCTGCTTGATCTCGTTTACGAGCCGGTCACGGCTCAATTCCCTGAAACGGCGCGGCACCATCTCGCGGCTCGTGCATTCCAGAACGGCCACCAGGTTCTGCAGCTCGATCTCGTGCGGATAAGCAGGAGGCATGAAGTCCTGGATGGTTTCCTCCAGGTCCCCCTTGGTAACGAAAACATGGTTGTTCATCGCGGAAAGGAACTTGGCGCGGATGAGAACCGATTCGAGGTCCGCGCCCGAGAACTCGTACTTGTAGCGCCGGAAAAGGTCGGCCACGTTCGTCTTCTGCATGCGCAGGTTGAGCTTTTTGACCAGCGTGGCGAAGAGGTCCTCTTTTTCCTCGATATTTTCCGGGTAGAAAAGGGCCAGGTGCTCCTCTGCTCTGCCCTGCCGCTTGAGGTCTATGGGCAGGAGGTCCGGACGGCAGGTGATCAGAAACCAGATTATCTTTCCGCGATACTCGGTGTTGCCCATGAAGGACGCGATCTGCCCGAATATCCTGTTGCTTGTACCGGAATCCCCGTCCTGGTTCCGGTCACCGAGGAACGCGTCCGCTTCGTCGATCATGACCCCGACGGGCGCCATGGCCTTGAGGATATTAAGTATCTTTTCAAGGTTGCTCTCCGTGACTCCCTGCCACTTGGAGCGGAAGTTCCGGAACTTCACGATCGGGATACCGATGTCCCCGGTGAAGGCGGTGACCATGAAGCTCTTGCCGGTGCCCACAGGTCCGGCAATGAGATAGCCCATGGGCAGGACGTCGAAACGGCTCTCCCGGATGGCCTTCGCGGCGCTGCGGAATCGCTTTTTCACGAAGTCATGACCGGAGACGGCGGAAAGGTCGTGCTCACTCTCGATGAACTCCAGGAGGCCGACCGCTTCCGCCTCGATGATCTGCTTTTTCTTTTCCTTCAGGTAGCCGAGCCCTATTTCCCGGTCCTCCTGGAAGCTCTCCGCGGCAAGCTGGTTGAGGTTCACGAGGTTCAACCCGCTGGTGATGCCGGCGAACTCCGGGATGGAGAGGGATTCCTCGAGGAGGAGCTTTCCGCTCCTGTCCAGGTAATGGAGGAAGCTCTCCCGCACTTTCTCGTCCGGAATGGGAAGGTTCACCTTGATTGCGCTGGGTGAGCGCACGATGGTCGGGTTGAGATCCGCCAGGTTTTCCGTCAGGAGCAGGATGGACACGTCCCCCTGCGTGAAGATGGGGTCGTTGGCCCAGCGATTCAGGGTCACCAGGCAGTAGCGGTCCTCGTCCGTGTAGCGGGAGATGTCCGTGTTGGGGACCACCGTTTCAGAGTAGTCGATGATGAGAACGATGCGCTTGTTGTGCGTGATGTTGGCGTAAAAGTACTTCTCCAAATGTGCGAGGGCCTTCACCGGGTTGCGAGACAGGAGGTTCCCCGGCGTTGCATGCGGCGCGAGCTGCTTCATTTTCTCGAGGTAGTCCTTTTTCATTTCCGGCTTGCAGAAACTCACCCCGGAGGAACGGTCATAGAAAACGATGATGTCCCTGTTGCCGAAAAGCACTTCTGAGACGTAGTCCTGGATCTTTACGAAATTGAACTCCCCCTCCTTCATCTTGTGAGGGAGAAAATCGCGGATGTTGCCCGAAAGAAGATACAGATTGGCGGTCTTCGAGCAGTACTTGTAGGAGAGCTCCTGCGCCCACGCAGGAAGCACCTTGATGAAGGGCAAATTCTTAACAATGAGCTGTTCAGCCATCGTTCCCCTCCCAAGGAATTATCAGCTACCTATGAGTATAGAGGCAAAGGGCGGGAGCCGTCAACCGACGCGGGAAAGCGGGGTGTGCGGGCGCGGCAGGTGCGCACACAGAAGAGGCGCCTCCGCGGAGAGCGGAGGCGCCTTGAAACGGGCTCGCTTAAGTACATCCCTGTACTCGCTCGCCCTCGCCATCCCTGGCTATGGGCTCGCTGAAGTAGGCTCTCGGCGTTTGCTCTGCAAACGCCTGCCGCCCTCCGCACGCCTGCGGCGTGCTACGCATCCCTGTACTCGCTCGCCCTCTTACCGCGCCCGACGCGCCTTCCGCTCCTGGCGGAGTTGCGCGTCATTTGGCGCGGTAGCCATCCCACTCCGCGGAGTACCGCGGAAGGGCTATGGACTTCTATCGGATGCCCTGATCGATCAGGGGCTTGATTATGCCGACGTTCTGGGGAGTCACAGTTCCGACGCCGGTGTCGATGTGCAGACCGGGAATCAGGTAGCGCTTGGTCAGGACGATCTGGAGGACAGGAAGGTAGCCCTGAAGATAGAGCACCTGGTCGAAACTGGCGCTGATCCAGCCGCCCTGGATGGCGCTGACCGTTGCGGGTGAAAGGTCGATACCGCCGCAAATGATGTCCCCCGGCTTCTTCCCTGCCGCCTGGAGCACCTTGGGCAGAATAGCTGTCACGCTGCCGTGCTGGGTGCCGATGGCCTTCAGATTCGGATGGGCCTGGAGGTACGCGGTGAGGATGGGGATTGCAAGGGAGGTGTCGCTGTCCACAGCGGCGGAAACATCCAGCTTGTCCACCTTCAGGCCTGCTTTGGCCAATGCGTCATAGACGCCCTGGCTGCTCCGGCTGCGGCCTTCCTGATGCCAGATGTCATACACAAGGGCCTGATCGCCGGCCTTCAGGCCTGCCTTCACCATTGCCTGCCCTGTCAGGTATCCGCCCTGGTACAGGTCAGCGCCGGCATATCCGAAGCCTTTTGTCTGGTACTTTGCTTCGATGCCCGGCAGCGGATTGTTGCCGCTGGTGACGATGATTCCCTGGGCCTCGGCCTGATCCACGAGCGCCGCGAAAGCGGGCTCTCCCGGATGCCCCATGATCTCGATGCCGTCAGGATTTGCAGCCATTGCCTGCTTGAACTGGTCGATCATGGTCTGCTGGTCCCACTTGGAGTACTGTTCGATCAGCTTCACGTTATTCGCTGCAGCCGCCGCTCTGGCTCCATTGGTCCGTGCCAGTGTTGCGCCGTCCCCCTGCGTGCCTCCGCACTGGATATAGATGACGAGCTGCTTGTCCGCGGCCCATGTCTGGACTGCAAACAGCGCCCCGAAGATCACGAGTGCAAGAACTACCCACTTCAAATTTCGCACGGAAACCTCCCTCTGTGAATGAAATTAGGCCTTGCGCCTCGAAGACGCGCGGCCGCTCTGGTGAAGAACCGAAAGGTTATTCCCCCTTTCCTGTCCTGAATGAGTGCCCGCGTGCCAACGGCACGCACATAAGCTCATACGGTATCATCGCCCTTGTGCCCATTCGCCGAAGGGGCCTGCGCGGGGACAGCCCACTTGCGGGCGGTCCGCGACAGCATGGAAATCCCTTCCTCCCCGATGACCACGTTGAGGATCACCGAGGCGGCCATGACCAGTCCTTCAACGAGCTGCACCCAGTAGCCGCCTATCCCTGTGGCCACCACGCCGGCTTCGAGGGACCCGATGATATAGGAGCCGAAGAAGGTGCCCACCAGGACACCCTGACCCCCGGCAATCGAGGTACCTCCAATAAATACCGCAGCCATCACGGGAAGAAGCATGCCTTGTCCCTGGGTGGGAAAGAACACGTTTATCTCCATGGTGAGGAGAAGCCCGGCAAAAGCGGCGATCACTCCGTGCAGGGTGAAGAGCCGTATCCGTGTGGCCTCCACGTTGATACCCATCACGCGCGCAACCTCGGCATTGTCGCCGATGAACATGATTGCCTCGCCGAACTTGTGCCTGTTGAGAATGAACCAGAAGAAAACCGTCAGCCCCAGTGCCCAGAGGGCCTGGACGGGGAAAACACCGAAGAGCCGGCCGACAAACACGGCATGGATCGTCGTCGCCGTGATCTCCTCTATGTTGATCTGCAGTCCTCCCGCGATCAGGATCGTGACTCCGTACCAGAAGAACTGCGCGGCAAGGGTGGCCATAATGGACGGCACCCGCAACCGTGCCACAAGGAGGCCGTTGACATAGCCCACCAGCGCGCCGGCAATGAGGGCAAAGATGAAGCCGACCAGCGGCGTGTGAAATGTCTTGAACCACCAGGTGAAGACGAACCCCGCCAGCGCCACGATGGCGGGAAAGCTCAAGTCGATCTCCCCCGCGGTGATGATGAAAGTGAGCCCGATGGCCAGAACGAGCATAGGGGGCACGGTCTGGAAGAAGGACATGTATATCCTGTAGCCGGTGAACACCGAAGGCGCGGTAAAGATGAACACCACGTACAGGACCGCGAGCACCATGCCGATGGGCAGTCCTTCGAGCTTTCCCAGAAATGCAAAACGAGAAGTAGTCCTGCTCATGGCTGCACCTTGTCCTTCAAGCCGTGCGAGTATTCGAGCAGGAACTCGTCCAGTTCTTTCAAGGTTATCTCCGCCTTCGTGATGCTCGCCACTATCTCCCCCCTGTCGATGACGATGAAACGGTCGGAGATCTCGTAGACGTCGGTGATATTATGCGAAATGTAGATGCTCGCCTTTCCCGCATCCTTGATCTTGTGCACGAAGTTCAGCACTTTCCGCACTTCCTTCAGTGAAAGGGCGACGGTCGGCTCGTCCAGGATGATGAGATCCGCCTCGAAGTGCATTGCGCGGCCTATTGCCACTCCCTGGCGTTCGCCACCGGAGAGCTTGTTGGCCTTCGAGTCCACCCCGATCCCCTTGCCCCGAAAACCAATGGTGTTGACCATGATCTCCGTGGCGATCTGCTTTTCTTCCTTCACTTTCAGGAAGCCGAACGCATACGTGATCTCCCGGCCGATGAAGAAGTTCCTCCACATGGCCTGTTTTTCCCCGAGAGACTTGTCCTGGTAGACTGTCTCTATTCCCAGCGCGTGCGCCTTCTTCACGGTGTACGAGCCCGTCTCAACCTTTTTGTCTGCGATGTAAAGATCTCCGCTGGTGGGAGGAAAGACACCGGTGAGAATCTTGACCAGTGTGGATTTGCCGGCGCCATTGTCGCCGATCAGACCTACGATTTCGTTGTGACCCACCTGGAAATTTACGTTTTTCAGGGCGCACACCGATCCAAAGTACTTCTCGATATTGACCATGCGCAGTGCGGTGCGCTCGCGGAGAGGTTCAGCCACGAAACGATCTCCTTTCGACACAGCGGTCCCGCCTGGAAGGCATGGCGGCGACCTGTGGCAAGAAAAAGGTACAACTTATGCCTACTGGCAGGGCGCATGATAACATGCGAGTTTTGACTTTGCAACATTTTTTTCAAAAACTCTTCGGCAGAAACCCGTGTCATATCTGCTATTCTGGCGGTATCTGATGAAATCAGCGACAATGGAGGAAACAGCGAGAATCGTCGGGAAATATAAGTTTTGACATTTGCCCAAAGATAAGGTACAACTTGTACCGTCAGGAAACGCCGGGATGAAGAAGCATCAGGTCATAGAAACCTGGGTCAGGAGCAGGGTCGATGAAGGGGTCCTTGTTCCCGGGGAAAAGCTTCCGTCCGAGAGCCAGCTCTGCGCGCAGTTCGGTGTCTCACGAAACGCGGTACGGCAGGCCATTCACAATCTTATCCACGAAGGGCTCGTGGAAAGCACCAAGGGCGTCGGCACATTCTGCCGCGCCCGGCTTCCCGCGTCGCCGCTGTCCTCCAATATCGGACTGGTCGAATTTTTTATAAGTTCCTACATCTACCCCGAGATCATTCGCGGGTGCTACAACACCCTTTCCCGAAAAGGATTTGCTCTTCTGCTCAACCAGTCCGAGTACAACCTCGAGCAGGAAAGAGCAATCCTTCAGGATCTGCGGAAGAAAAAAGTCGGGGGTATTATCATAGCTCCGATCTATGGGGCGGGGGATCGCTCCAACGCCCCCCTGCTTGAGGAAATCCAGAACGAAGGCATCGCGGTGGTCCTTTGTGATGACTATTTTCCCGGCAGGAATTTCAGCAGCGTCACTCTGGACTATCACAGGTGCGGGGAGGAAGCCGCCGCTCACTTGTGGCAGAAGGGGCATCGGAAGATCGGGATCTTCTACCAGAAGGATTTCCTGGTCAAGGCAAACAGGATGAAAGGCGTGCTGGACTACCTGGGGAGGCAGGAGGCGCCGGTCAGAGCTGCGTGGATGGTGGGGTTCAACGGGCAAGGCCCGACGAGCCAGGCTTCTGCCGCAGCGGAGCGCTTCCTGAAGGGAGCGCGGGAGCTTCCCAGCGCGTTCGTCTGCGGCAATGACGAGGACGCACTGCATCTCATCGAGGTTGCCGAGAGGCAGGGCATCCGGGTGCCGGGGGACCTGTCCGTGGTGGGGTTCGACAATTCGGACATCGCCCAGCTTGAGAAGATCTCCCTGACTTCGGTCGACCACCCCAGCTTCGAGATCGGAGAGAAGGCGGCCAATATTCTCCTGGACAAGATATTCCACCCGGAGATGCGGTTCGTGACGCACACCATCATCACCCCGTCCCTGGTGGAGCGCAGCTCCGTGCGGAGCCTCGTGCCTGCCGCCCCCATCCCCCCGAGCACTCTCCTGCAACGCTGAGGCGTGCCATTCACCGAATACCACCGCGCGCAGCGCGGTGCCTATACGAGCTTTCTTTCCCTCGCCTCTTCCATGATCATACGGTTCCATCGGTTGCGCCAGAGGAACGAGCTTCTCTCCGCCGGAGCATCGATCCTGCTCGCCCGCTCCTGCAGGCTTTTCAGGGATTTGCTGAGCACCGTCACCTTGTCATCCACCTCCTCGGAGCTCGCCTCCGGCAGCACGCGGGAGTACAGGTAGTTGAACCAGTACACGGCCGGATCCACCTCGAGAGATTTCTCTCCCCGCGTGAGCTGGTGCAGCTCGCCGATTCCCTCCTGCGGGAATCCCCGCATGCCCAGGAGGTAGGCCCGCAGCGCGGAAAGTGTGCGGCGGAGGAACGCGTCTCCGCGGCTCAGGCGGAAGCACCTTCCCTCGACCGCAGTGAACCCGTCCCGCCAGGGTACACCCTCAGGTGACGGATAGCGGACCGACCAGGGAAGCGCCAGTCCCCTTTCCACGTAGAGGGACGCATTCTCCAGGCTTTCCGAGAAAAGGGCGCTCTCCGCCAGGAAGAGGAGCACCTCCCTGCTCTGGGAGAGGCTCTCCAGGAGCCGCGCTCCGGTTTGGAGGTCTCCGCTGTGCACGAACGTCCTGCCCAGCCACGCGCGCAGAACGGGCACCGCCGGTTGCACCCCGTACAAGGTGGCCAGGCACAGACAGGTCTGCAGGCACAGGGAGCAGGAGTCATAGGAGCCGACCTGGAACTCCATACGGGCTTTGAGGAAAAGCAGGAAAAGCTCGAGCTCCCGCCGATACGTATCCCGCGCCATCTGCAGGCCCTGCTCAATGGCGGCGAGGCATTGGGTATAGCGGCCGTCCACGAACAGACAGTCCGCGAGATAGACCGCCGTCCACAGGGCGCCGGGAGCGTCTCCCGCCTCATGGCAGAGTCTCTGGGAAAGTCCGAGGTACTCCACCGCCTCTCCCAGTCGTCCTTCTGCCAGCATTGCGGCTCCCAGCCAGAGGTAGCAGGCGCGCTCGCCCCTCTCCGCTGACACATTTTTCGGGCTCGCCTCCCGGGTCTCCTGGTAGAGGATCATCCCTTTCTTCAATTCATCCAGCGCGGCCACGGCGTTGCCCGTGAAAAGGAAGCTTTTCGCCCGCTCGATGTAGACTTCCCCGGCGAGCGTGCCCTGCGCGCCCGCGCCCATGGACTTCTGCGCCTCTGCCTGGGCCCCGTCCGCGGATTCAAGGTCCTCCTCCAGCAGTGCAGCGCGAAGCCGGCCGATTGCCGTCACTGCTGCGAGCTGCCGCGCCTGTTCGGTAGTCGGTGCGACCGCGAAATCCAGGGACCGCGGTTCGCAGAAGGTCCGGGCGCCCGCGGCATCGTTCTCGTCGAGCTTGCGGCGGATAATCTCGGGAAGGACGTCGAGGGCCAGTTCCGTCCTTCCGTTTCTGGCCAGGAAGGTGAAGAGAAGAACGGGGTGGCGATACTTTCCGGTTGTCCAGAGCGTGACCAGGTGGGCAATGAAGCTTTCCCGTAGATCCGCGGCCTCCGCGCCGAGAAGCTCTTCAAGCTTCCGCCGGATGGCAGGAAAGCGCGGTATGAGGGATATGTCCTCCGCCAGCAGTCCCGAGAGCTGAAGGCTTGCAAGGGACTTCTCCGCAGCGGCAGTGTCGAATCCCGCTCCTGCCAGGAAAGAGAGGAAGCCCTGCCGATCCAGCAGGCCGCCGGCGAGATACAACGCGTACAGGAGCGGGAAGGTGTCGTCGTGCTGGGTGCGGATCAGGTACCAGGACACGGAAAGCGGGTTGGCAGGCAGCGGGGTCTCCCCGTCCGCGGCTTGAATCCACTCATTATGGCCGCTGTCGGCGCGGATGCGGCCCGTCTTCCACAGATACTGGAGGTAGGAAACCACCGTGACATACAGCCCGCCTGAACGGCTTCTCACGCGGCGCGCCACGGACTCCGGAATTTCCAGGCCCGGGAAAAGGTGCCGGGCAAGAGAGCGGATGTCGCGCTTGCCCAGCGGATGAACGTACAAGGGGCGCAGGTCGAGCGCGGCGAGCTCCTCCGGCGGGTTCTTCTCCGAGCTGGAGAGCAGGGGGAGAAAGCCGGGCCTGAGGAGAAGGTCGTCGAAGAGGCGCGCAAGGACCGCTCGCGCCGCCGGGTGGTAGGACTCCACACCGTCGCACACCAGGACCGCTGGCAGGAACTTCTCCTCGGCCATCCGTGTCCAGGCAAGGAGATAGAGACGGAAGCCCAGGCTGAAATCTTCCAGGATATGGTCGGGGAGCAGCCTCGACTCCTCTTCTCTCGCGGGCCCTTCGGCGGCCTGCAGCCAGACCAGCAGCCGGCCTACCTCGTCCCAGACTACGCGCTCGGGCCCGTGAAGGAATCGGGGGACCTCCGCGAGCGTTGCAGGCAGCAGCGTTCCGAGAAACGGGTGCAGCGGAGAACGCCTTTTGAAAAGAGTGCGCATGCGCAGGATGGGGGGCTCGCGGCTGCCGCGGAGAAGGCGTGAGGCCAGCTCGGCGAGCAGGGCAGATTTGCCCACGCCCGGAGGCCCGTGCGCAAGGAGGATTTCCCGTGACTCTCCCGTATTGAGCCGGGGAGAGATGATGTCCAGCGCCCGGCCGACCAGGGCCTCCCGGACCCACGGCCGCGGTGAATGCGAGGTCCGGGCAGGGGTCTCCCGCGGCCTCACCTGCCCGGTAGCGCGGTAGAGGGACCCGGCCTTCACCACGGAAAGGGTATCTGCAAAAAGAATCCCGCACTCGGGAGCCAGCCAGACCTGCTCGTCCGCGTCAGCCTCCTCGAGGAGCTCCCTGATCCCGGAAAAAAGCTCCTGCCGCCCGAGGACAGGGAAAGAAGCCAGCAGAACGGCAAAGCCGAACAGCTCCTCTCGCCGTGAGGCGAGGAACTCCCTCACGCGCCACGCGGTGGAGGAGGCGGCCGCAAAATCGAGCTCCGGCTCCTCACCGAGCTCCGCCATCCATGCCTTCTGGCCGGCCTCCGCGAACGGGACCGCGCGCGGCCCGAGAACGGCTGCCAGCGCCGTCTCGACGACGGGCAGGCTGCCCGCGCGCAACCGCACGAGTTGCCGATAATTGCGCAACTCTGCGATAATGTATACCATATGGGCATTATTCATGAATGCGCGCATCTGTGAAGGGGAATAGATGGAGTTCGGTGAGTCTCTCGTACTGAACGGGAAGCAGAGCAGAACGGTCAGACTGAAGATAAGCCCGAAGGCGGATTTTCGGGACGTGCTGCACACCCTGGGAGAAATCGGCATACCCACCACGCGCGTCAGCGATGAAAATATCCGATTCGCCATCCTTGAGCTTCTCAACAACTCGATCAGGGCCCATCGGGAAAAGGGCGAGGCACGGGATATCTGTCTCGACCTGACCGTGTCCGACGGAAAGCTCATCATCGCCATCCGGGACTTCGGCGGCGGCTTCAATCCAGAGAAGCTTCCCTACAACCTGCATGCGGATCCGACCTCGCTGGACCTCCGCTCTCGCGCGTTCGAGGAATACCAGAAGGCCAACGGGTACAAACGATTCGGCATGGGGATCTACGTGGCAAAGAAAACTTTCGAG
>Ga0265316_10003900_pt1 | contig 14943 bp, 16 predicted proteins | sample 4522metaG_FD_202092 | JGI IMG/M metagenome (GOLD analysis project Ga0265316, IMG submission 202092) | Rhizosphere microbial communities from Carex aquatilis grown in University of Washington, Seatle, WA, United States - 4-5-22 metaG | ecosystem: Host-associated > Plants > Roots > Rhizosphere >...
TTAGAAGATATCTTTCAGAACATAGCACAATATTTGAGATTATCTCATCAAAAGAAACTAGCTTTGAGCAAGTTTCTAACCCATCCTCAATTTTCCTTGCAAAAAATAGCAAATCTGAATTGAATTATTCACTGGAACTGGGAACTTTCTATGATGGCAACTATCCACTTAAATTTAAATCTAATATCAACATAGAAAAAAGGGTTATTTTTAACCAGTTTGTTCAGCAACTTTATAATAAAATTTCCGGTAATGGATTTGCGACACTTAATGATGTCGCACTTGTAACTGATGGGGTTCAGACAGCAAATATATTAAAAATAATTTTCACCCAAGAGCCAAAAGATAGCAAAAAATATCATAAGGCGTTGCGTAGCGGGAAAGAGATAAGGTTTCGTTATGCCCCAATTGAATGGACAGGGTGGTGGGTATTAAAACCTGAAAATACGGTTATCTATAAGCGCCCAGGCTTTAGCTATAATAGTCCCAAAAGAATGGCCTGTTTTGAAGCAAAAGAAAAAATAATTTTAAGACAAACAGAGCCTACAATTTTTGCCACACTAGATACGGATCAATACTTTTTCCCAAATTCAATATTCCAAATTGCTTTAGAAAAAGAAAACCCGGTCAAACTTAGGTGGCTTCTTGGATTTTTAAATAGCAAATTTCTACGATTTCTTTATGGAAAACTTTCACAGGTTGAAGGGACAACAAAACCACAAATATACCTTAACCTACTAAAATCATTGCCTATACCTATGGGGAAAGAAAAAGAAATATCTGAATTAGTCGTTAGCATATTATCAGTAACTGGAATAGCTGGTTATTTAAGTAACTCTGAAAAACAAGCAAAAGTCCAAGACCTTGAAGGCCAGATAGACGAAATGGTTTATAAACTTTATGGCCTTACAGAAGATGAAATCAAAATCATTGAAGCTAAAAGCAAGTGATAATATAACAAGTTACCCGCAAAACCATCCGCATTATGAAAGAAATTGACTAGCTTATCCCTAATTGGTCATTAAAATAGAACTAACAAATGCTGTCTGATGCCTTAAAATTTTATGAATTAGTAACTACTGATAATTTTTACATAGGTAGAGATAACTTTGAGGATTTGGAAATTAGCCCAACGGAAGAAGGCAATTTTTATTATTTTCTTCATAAGACTAAACACAAACTAATAAAACAATTTGTCCTTGATGATAGAAAACTTGTAAGATACATATGCCAGGTTACATTAATAAAAAAGGGCGACAAATTTACCCCTCGGCTTGCATTTTCTATCCGCGACAAGTCAGAAAATAAAATATTATCGCAAAGTGAAAACGAAACCGAGAAAATACACAACATAAAAGCAAATGTCAATCTTGCTGAGTGCCATGAAAATTTATGGAAACTCATTTTATTTTTGCAACCTTTGTGTAGTATAGACATACCACAGGGAACCTTTTCCTTAATCTCCCAAGCCGAAAGCGAGATTGTGGCCGCACTTCACGGCAGAAATGCCGAAAGTATAAAAGATATTATTAAGCAACTATCTTCAACAGAGGGGTTATTTCTTTCACAAGCTGATATAAACCAATTACTTAAGAGAAAAGAAAAATTGGTGGAATTTGAAGAGGCTTTGGTATCTCATAAATCAGACGAAGGCTGGTGGCAAGATTTTTTTGAGCAAAATAAATGGATATTTGGTTATGGACTAAACTATCAAATTTTAAGACAGGAGCAGGCACAGCCACATTATGGTGGTACAGACGTAAGTGGAAGAGGTGGGCAACGAGGAGATTATTTAACATCGACTGTGGGAGATTCGAATTTTACTGTATTAGTAGAAATCAAAACACCATCCACCCCCTTACTCCAAGGTTCCGACGAAATTAGAAATGGGGCATGGAGCCTTTCTAAAAACCTTACTGATGCTTTATCACAAATTGAAGCAAATATTTATACTTGGGAAAAAGAAGGCTCTGAACAACACGATAATAGGGATAAATTAGAAAACGATCGTGTTTATACAGTTCAGCCAAAAGGCATTTTAGTCTTGGGGTCGCTAAGTGAAATGAAAGATGTTAGAAACAAGCGGGAAACCTTCCAACGATTTAGAAAATCTATTCATGGTATAGATATAATCACTTTCGATGAATTATATAATAGAGCGAAATTTATTATTGAAGGTGGTATTTAAAAAAAACATAAGAAATTAATTTAGCCTCTTATGCAATGGATTGAACGGATAACAAAAAACATATTTCCACTTAGTTTTAATAAGCAAGATATTCGAGCGGCTTTGGATGAGTGGGAATATCGGGGCGAAATGAATGATCAAATTGAGCCTAACAGCATTTGTGAATTGTGTGACCATTCGTATATTAGATTTCAGTTTGAAATAGTAAATAAAAACAACTCAAATAACCTATTAATCGGTTCGGAGTGTATTACTAAGTTTGGCGTCAAAGTATTTGATGAAATGGGAAATTTACTTGACGGTGTGCACGCAAAGGATAAAGTTGCCAAGGACAGAAGAAAGCTTGTGGTGGAAGCAAAAATTAAGAATATGTTTAACTCAATTTTAGCTTTGTGTAAAATCCAAGAAGAAAAACTAAATTTTGAAAACTTTATCAATGATTACCAAAAAAGAGGCGCTTTTACACCTAAACAACTGAGCACTTTATTTTGGCGTTTAGAAAATAACAAAATTCCTCATGTAAAGACTGACTTTAAACTGTATATTACAAAGCCATCCTATAAGCAGCAATTGCTTGGCATGAAGGATTGGGAATTAAAAAGACTTTGGCCAGCATTATCATTGCCACAACGAAAGCTACTTAAAAATAAATTTAATATTAAATAATTTAGTTTAAAATGTCCGACCAATACAAACCTAACAGAACTAGAAATTTATTTGATCCTAAGAGTACCAATCCCTTTAAACTTAGCCGCTCCAAGATCGATATGTTTTTGGAATGTCCGCGCTGTTTTTATATGGACAGGCGGCTTGGAATTTCCCGGCCATCAGGTCCAGCTTTTACTTTGAATGTTGCGGTGGACGCCTTACTGAAAAAGGAATTCGATGTCCACCGCGCCAATGGAACCAAGCACCCGCTTATGGAAGCCTACGGTTTGGACGCTGTGCCTGTGGCCCATGAACTTTTAGACCAATGGCGGCATAATTTTACCGGTGTGCAGTGCCTCCACAAAAAAACCAATATGTTAATTTTTGGCGCCATTGATGATTTGTGGAAAAATTCGGCCGGTGAATATATTGTGGTGGATTATAAGGCTACCAGCAAAGAGGGCGAAGTAGTACTAACGGACGCCAAGTGGCATAACTCCTACCGCAGGCAAATGGAAGTCTACCAGTGGCTGTTAAGACAAAATGGTTTAAAAGTTTCTAACACCGGTTACTTTTTTTACGTAAATGGAAAGAAAGACAGGGCAGGCTTTAACGGCGTGCTGGAATTTGACGCCAAGCTAATCCCTTACACCGGCTCGGACTCCTGGGTAGAACAAACAATTTGTAATATTCACGATTGCTTAAACCAAGGCAGCCTCCCTGCTCCTAACCCGGAATGCGAATTTTGCCAGTATAGAGCCAAAGCTCAAGCGGTGGAAAAATAAATTTAATCTGACTTACTAAATATTATTAACCAGTATAATAAAATTATATGAAACGTTATTCCGACTCTAAACCAATATCAAGTATTATAAGAAGGGAAGAAAAAACAGACCCAAGACCCGAATATCAGAGGGGTCCGGTTTGGAGTAAAAAACAAAAGCAACTTTTAGTCGATACAATCCTTAGAGATTTGGACATTCCAAAATTTTATCTACGAGCTGTTAATAATGGCCAATACGAATGGGAGGTGGTAGACGGACAGCAAAGGCTGAGAGCTATTTGGGAGTTTAGACGTAACGAATATAAAACGGCTAAAGATGCTGATCCCATTGGAACAACCGAGATATCAAACCTAACTTATGCTGATTTATCCGAGGAATTAAAGGATAAATTTGATTCTTACGCATTGGATTTAGTCATTTTAGAAAATGCCTCATTAGACGAAGTGGAAGAAATGTTTGTTCGTCTTCAAAATGGCTCTACACTAAAAGCTGCCGAAAGGCGCAATGCTTTGCCAGGGAAAATGAAGCTTTTTATAAGAGAATTGGCCAAGCACGACTTTTTTAATTATTGCGGCTTTAAAAACAAAAGGTTTGACTTTGACCAAGTGGCAGCCCAATGTACGTTGCTAGAGCTTAATGGTGGTCCTAGAAATATAAAAAATATTGATTTAGAAAAAATGTATCTTGAAAACGAGGAATTTAATTCTGAATCCGTCGAAGCTAAAAAAATTAATAAAGTTCTAAATTATTTTGCCAGGGCACTCCCTGAAAAAACACCGGAGTTAAAACAGGGGAATGTTATTTCCCTTTACATTATAATCTCCATGTTATTGGAGAAATATGCAGTCCCTGACTATGAAGTCAAAATAGGAAAATGGTTTATTGACTTTGAAACTAAACGGTTTGCCGATCTTGATTTGCCAGAGGACCAAAGAGATCCTGAGATGGTTGCTTATCAAAATGCAGTCGGACATTCTAGTGATTCTATCGAGTCACTCGAATACAGGAATAAAATTTTAGTTCGCGAATTTTTTACAACTTTTGATAAAATTTTACCTTTGGACGACACGAGAGAATTCAGTAACGAACAAAAATTGGCAATTTTCAGGCGGGATAAAGGTGTTTGCCAGTTAAAAACAAAATGTACCGGAAAAAAGTTGGGCTGGGATGACGACTGGCATATTGATCACAAAATTCCATTTTCAAAAGGCGGTAAAACTACAGTAGAAAATGGGCAAATGGCATGCGCTCAATGTAATTTGTCCAAAGGAGCAAGAGATTAAATATTAGTTTATATTGTATTCCAATGTTAGACTTCATACTATTTGTAGCATTTTGTTGCTTAATATACGCGCTTTTTAAGACCGGGCATAAAGGACTGGCAGTTTTCTTAAGCCTGCTTTCTGTCGTTTGGGCTTTATTTAGTCTTGGAAATAAGCACAACCGGAGAAGATAGATTAAATAGTTAAATTTTATGCCGCTTGAAGACTTAGAAGATGAAATAAGAATGGAAGTGGACGAAGACGGGCTAAAGGAAGAATTGGCCGAGCAGATTAACAATGGCGACGCGGATGAGGCTTTAGAGCGGATGAAAAATTTAGGAATTAATGTTGACGATTTAGATTTATAATTTAAAGTTAAAAATATGCCCGAAAACTTTATACGCCCAACGGGGGAACAAGAACCAAATTTACCTGAAGAAGAGGGAGCTTTTTCAGATGTACGGGATTATCGCAAGACGCTTGATGAATTCGATAGTAAAGTCGGGCATATTATCAGCAAACTTCGCTGGGACACGAGTGCACTTAGTGATGATGAAAAAAATGAGTTTTATTCGGAGTTGGTGCAAAATATAGCTTTAATCAAGAAGGCTTTTAATCACAAAAGGTTAGAGGGTTTGGTCTTGAGCTACATTGAGGATTTGACGCGCGTGCACGACTACGACGAAGAAGTTAACAATATGGAAACTGGCCAAAATAGATTTATGCGCCTTGGTTTAGATTTAATTACCGAGCTGAGATCGGATATAAGTCTAGCTATGCGTGAACACCGTTTGGAGGACTGGAAAGGATTGCGGGCGTTTAGTACATTAATAGATACAGGCACCGCGCAAGACAAACGCGTAGGAATAGCAGCACTTGCGCAGCACATGGATTTAATTGAGGAAGGGTTACAGGATGATAAAATGTATTCGTCTCATACCGGTTATTTGCGTGAAATTCTTGCCAATGGAGATTACAGAGAAGTTATGGCCGCCGTGAAAATTTTAAATAATGCGGTAGCGGTTTTGGATGACAAAAAACTTCCGTTGCTTATTTCCTCATACTTTGAAGAAACCAAAAACCCTGGCTTTCTCTTGTACGACGGTTGGAACGCGGTTAGAACCATGTTAGAAAAATTTGGCTTGCCCGAAAATCAGTTCGTGAACGCATGGCTTGCTAGCGGCAGGGCTAATAAAATGCAGCATCCGATTTACGATAATCTTAAAGTGATTGTTGACCTGGAAACGAAACAACCTGGCATGGCTTTATTTTTGTATAAAGAATTTGGCATTATGGATTTTGGTCGCTACCCGGTTGAAATGCTATTAAAACAATTTGAAGAATTCAATGACGCATCCAAGCCCTATGGTGTTATTATGTATCCTCGGAATGATTGGAACGGTGCGTTCTATGCTGACAAGAACGTTTTCCAAGAGTTCTTTAAAAGCTTACAGGGAGAGTTCAGCATTAGGGTTGTGGAGTGTGAAGGGCGGATGGATGTGGCCAAGACATTGATTCGAATGAATAAAAAATACAACCCGCCAGACGGGTCAGGCCACAAGATTTCCCTTGCGATAATTGGTGGACATGGGACGGAAAATAGTATCAGATTCGGCGGAGAGGACGAAAGGCACGCGCTTCATCTGCAAGACCTGATGGGAAAAGGTATCCGAAAAGCAGGACAGTTCTTTGATGAAAACCCAACTATTATTTTAGTGTCATGCTCCACTGGTGCCGATAAAGGAATTGGCCACGAACTGTCGGCTAAGCTTGGTGCCAAGGTTATTGCGCCAAAAGTTCCGACTAATATAACAGCCCTGTATGCGGGGAGAAACCGTGGTCAAAATAAGTTTAGATTTAATGCCAAATATGCGACAGAAGAATCAAAAAATACTTTTGTTGTTGGCAACCATATAGAACGTATTAAAAAAACTGACTAATTTAAATCCAAGTCCCAAGCGGCGGATCCAAAAGCTTATTGCCTCCCACCCTTTTTACCATTTCCCAAAAGACCGCCAGCAGATTGAAGAATTGCTAAAAACCTTGGTTGTTAATGAACAGGAACCAAAATAATTTTGCCCTTACCGGGTGCGGGCAAAAATAATATACTAACGCCTATTGACGACTTCGTTGAGCTAAAAAAGTAACAAAAATACCTGGCAGCTTTGTTCATTAAGGAATGAACCAATTCGCCTGGTGAACTGGTTCATTTTTGTTGAGCGGGAAGAAAAAAATAAGGGTAAGGCAAGGGGCATATATCCCTAAGCCAAACCCTTATTTTATTTAACTGGCAAGTTCCTGAATGTGGCTGCAACCGGTAGTTCTATGACGGGGGCAGACAGCGTATTGCTTGCCATAATTTTTGCTTCCATACTTTTTGCAAACAATGCGCTTTAAAGGCGCGGAGCAGTTTGGGCATAATCCCAAATCTTCTTCTTGCCTCGGCGGAGCGGCCGGTAATTGAACCGGCGTTGGAGTATACGGTTGTTGTAGTAAGCCGGTTATAACTACTTCCTTTCCCAGTACATTCTTCATTTGGCTATACAACTCCGAGAGTTCATCAATAGTATTGGCCGCCACGTTGGCCAAAACAGAATATTCCAAGACTTTTTGCGACTCCGGTTGAATGCGTGTATTTAGGTTAATTTGTAGCTTAGTATTCACGGGTTTGATATTTCCGCCAAAGGCCTATTAAGGCAGTTTGGCTTTTTAATTTTGATTACAACAAGTGATGCTCCCGAAAACTGAAAAATCCTGTAGAAGTAAATAGCAGATGATCAATTACTTCCACTCCCAACAGCTTACCTGCGTCCTGTAAGCGTTTTGTGGTTTGCAAATCTTCGGGACTGGGTTCCAGGCTACCACTAGGATGGTTGTGACACAGCAAGACATGGGAGGCAAGGTGTCTTATGGCTGGTTCAAAAACCTCGCGCGGATGAATCAGGCTTGCATTTAAAGTGCCCACACTGATTATTTCCTTTCGGATAATTTCATTTTGGGTATTTAGCAAAAGGACTATGAAGTATTCCTTCTTTTTGTCGCGATATTCTTTCACACACTCGTAAGCGTTAAGTGGTAGAACAACCAACGGCGTAGCCTCCCTAACCTGAATTTGCGCTAAGGCCTTGACCTTGGCTTCTTCTTCATCCTTAGCGTCAATTTTGCTGTGAAGAGTTATTACATAGTTCATAGGCTTTACCTCTTAACCAATTCCGTTTGCCGTACGTGGTATAGGAAAATGGTTTTAAAGTAGCGCTTGGTGACAACGCCGTCTTTGTCCTTTTTCTGTATAAGCACGAAGGAACGGAGTGGCCGGTTAAATTCCGAGTCCTTAACCCGCATCCCAAGTTTATGCCAAGCCCTTAAAGGCCGGGCGCTATAGCGAGGATCAAAGGAGTCTGCCTCATCCTCGCCAAGGAGCTGACGGACTTGTTCTCTAACCAATTCCTCGGTTTTTTGTGAACCAGTCCAGTTGGTTAAGGTTTTAACAATGTGTTCGGTCATTGCTCGTCCTCCTTGGTCCTGGTCATAATGGCCTGCTGAATCATAGGGTTTAGACTGTGGGTTTGCAGTGACCTTGCCCGGATTTGATCCCAACGGCTCAAAAGCCGATTCCACTTTTCTCGGCTTCTAGCAAAGAATAATGCCCTGCAAATTTCGCAATGATCCATACCCATAAATGGATGGTCCGCCAGGACGACGTTCATTTCTATAACTTTTTGCATAGATTTTTTGATTAACGATTAATTTTAAAAACGTTACCGTCGACCTCGGCAACACTCGCAAATAAGGTATTAAGTGTTTATGTCGTACCAGCTATAACCACACTCGGAACACATTTGGTCCGTTTCTTCCTCATAATTCAAGTTGTGCCCGCACTGCGGACACTTGTGATAATCTTTTGACATTGTTTTGCAAAGTTAAGAATTAAAAAAGACCGGCTTGTTATACGGTGCCGGTCAGGGAACGCTTAATCAGGTCTAGCCTGAAAATATTTTTGTTTCTAGAATATATTCTGGGAAAAAGGGATTAAAGTATAGGAACCGGGTAGGGGAGTAGTTTGGCTTAAAGTAGTTAAATGCCAGGGATGGGCGTTATGGTGGGAGGCGTATTTGCAATTTTGCAATTTTCGTCCAATTATAGGTTTTCTGGTAATTTTATAAAGCTGTTATATTCTAAAACCGTAAAGAAACCTTAAAGCATGATGAACTGTCCTTAAGGCTCCAAAAAATTGTGGATAATTCACTAAAAACTAGGGCATGGGTGCCACTTCTCCGCAAATAAAACATCAATGAATCAAATAGTTTTAACATATTCATTAGCACTCCTCTTGACAGATTGCTAATTAGGGTGTATACTTAGTATGTACAATCAAATATTAGGTTTACTGTTATATTAAACAACAGAAAAACAGCTGAAAATGTCATTCTAAGGTTGGCTACGGCCTCCACTTTAAAGCTTACGGGCTTAAAGGGCGATGAAACTGTCAGCAAAGTGTTCTGAAGTAATATACATCTAGGCAAGGGTAAATTGTCCCTCCGCAGAAACTAAGTTATACGCGATAGCGCGATATTTAGTTTTTAGCGGGGTTTTTTAATGCCCTAAACTCAAAATACCACGCGTGTAGCGTGGTATTTTGTTTAATAGCGGCACAACTTTACCCTTGATTGTTTTTATGAAAGCCGTTAAGAAAAAAAATAATCATATGCAAACTATACGGACCAAGTTCCGTGAAGTAAAAGCCAAAGCGGGAAACGAAAATCTTCCCACCTTGGATTGCTTCTCGGCAGCAGTTCAAGGCCAAGGCTATAACGAGCGCGCTTTACGCCGGGCTTTCCACAGGTTGGTAGACAAACGGGAATACGACAGGAGCGATGAGAGAGATATTCTCGAACAGCTGTTAAGAAGGACTAAAACAGCTCTGTAAAAACGAGTTGGAAAAAGTGGTATGAAACTGGGGCAAACAGGGCTTATAAACTTTGTTTGCCCACTACCCATCCACTTTACCGTTTAGGCGGGATTAAACTGCACATTGCCTCAATTATTCGCTCTAGTAATAGAAAAAATTCTGGGCGGGTAAATAAATAATTAACTAATTAATAAAACCATGAATAAAATTACAAAGTCTTCAAAACAAAATCAAACAAAAATTGAAATTGACCAAACAGTTTTTGCACTACCAGAAAGCGAAGTGCGAACGATCGCCAAAGAAAATTTTGGCTACGAACTTACAGATGAGGAATTAAAAGCCATCCAGCCAGCTATGGATTGCTTTGAAATAGCTGCGTCTCCTCTGTATGATGCGATAATTGTCGCCCTACATTTTATAATTGACCCGGCAAGGTGTAACTGGAACCTAGTAAATCCAGAAGAACGCGAAGCGTCAATGGAATCATTGCAAGCAGGTAAAGAATATTTCTACGGCACAAGGTGCTGTGAACATCCCGTTCATTTAACCAGACTCGAAAATCCTGCCGAAAGACAAACACCGGAAAGGAAATAAAAAATGAACATTCAAGAAGTACAGATTGGGAAAATTAAACCCGATCCAAACCAGCCTCGTCGGAGCCATCCAAAGGCTGATGTCATCAAAGAAATGGCAGAGTCAATCAGTCGGGAAGGGTTAATCAACCCGATTGAAATTGATAAAAATGGCCTAATAGTAACCGGCAGTTTACGCTATGAAGCAGCCAAACTTGCTGGACTAGAAACTGTTCCGTGTAAAGTAGTAAATTTTAGCAATAACGATGCAAGATTTGTGCATCAGCTCACCGAAAACATCCACCAAAATTCAATGGACGACCTGGACATTTCGGAAGCTTTAAACAAGCTAATCTTACATATTCCCGATAAAATTAAAACCGGTAGTGGCGGCCATAATGACAAAGGAATAACCGTTCTTGCCAAAGCACTTGGAAAGTCTACGGCTTACATCAGTGAAAAGCTCGGACTTAAAGGACAGTCGGAAGAATTTAAGCAAGCCATTGCCGAAGGTAAAATCGCGTCCAGTTACGCGCGAGTTCTAAACAACACTCCTGAAAATTTTAAGGAAGACATGGAAGCAAAGTTGTTGTCAGGAGAGTTTAAAACAAGAGGCTGCGCGGAAATAGTGGCATCAGTCCTGCGTAATAGACCGGATCAAGGCGCTGAAGTTATGAATGCCGACTTTAATAATTTGGACATTCGCGGTGTCCATAAAACTATTAAAAAAATCATTCCGGACTATTCAGAAACGCCAGTCAGCGACCAAGTGGCCGCAAACCTGGACGTAGGAAGGCTTATTCCCGAAGCCGCGATAAAATTAACCGCTGAACTCAGAGCACATTCTGCGGAAGATCTTCCGCCTGTCAGTGTAAGCTCGGCAATTTTACAGCTTAGGGCAACGTTAAGAGCCATCTACACCTGGTTGGGGCAACCTGACCCGGAACTTCAAGTGGAAGACCGCCGGTTAATTGAATCTGAGGATGAACAGGAAGAGACCGAAGAAAAGGAGACCTATGAAGAATAGAGATTTAGCCGAACTCCACCAGGAGTTTGTGAACGAGCGCCGGTATTCAACCCGGCGCTCACCGGCCACAATTAGAGGATACGTGGCGACGTTTGAATTGTTCCAAAAGCTTATGCCTGGGGTAGATTTAAACACGCTAACTATCAAAACTCTAAACGAATTCTTCAAACGCCTGGAACAGCGCGACAGAGTCGTCGGAAAAGGGGAAATAAGGAATGGCGTCAGGATTAGCACCATTGGTACATACCGGTCAAAGTTAAACAGCTTCTTTGATTGGCTGGTACAAAATAAATACCTGGCTGATAATCCGTTTAAGCATATGCACTACCCTCGGATTATTTACAGCGACAGAAAATTCCTGAACAAGCAGCAACTGGAACGAATTTGGCTAGCCGTAAGTCTTAACATTGATTGGCATAGCCCATTCATACAAAAAAGGAGTATGGCTCTTATTGGCACCCTGCTTAACACCGGCGTTAGGAGAGGGGAATTAATACAACTTAAGGTGCTTGATTTGGATTTGGAAAAACGCGAACTCCATGTGCGGGGGGAAACTTCCAAGTCCAGGAGGGATCGCTTTATTCCCATAAATTCGGCCGCGTATAAATTATTAGTTGATTACCTGAAAGCCCGTAAAGAAAAAGACTATAAAAATCCGTACCTGTTTGTGTCCAACAGCCGGGACCAACGCCTAAGTTTTGACGGCTTCAAACATTTTGTAAACAAAGTGATTGAGGGTTCGGGCGTGAAATTTCATGTTCACCAATACCGGCATACATTCTCCGTAAACTTTTTGGCGAACGGAGGAAGTTTGGCCGCGCTTAAGCAGTTACTTGGGCATACGGATTTGCGCATGACGGAAGTCTATCTGCGCTGTCTGCCAACCCATACCTTGCGGCCCGACGTGGAGTCTTTGGCCAATATGGAAAATTTAATTTAGTGTGCTATGATTTAAATAGAACATTAAAAAAGCACTTAAATAAGTTTGTTGCAGTAGCTTTTATTCTTGGATTTCGTCCCTGAATTTTGTGCAGGGAGTTGCTCACTGTAACGGCATAACTTTTTAAATCTTTTTTCCAGTAATCCCTTACCATCTAGGGTAAAATCGGATATTATTTCCATCTTACCCTAATGGTAAGGAGCAGGTGATCGGTTCAAATCCGATAGTGGGCTCCACTTCTTCGCCAAGGCTACGAAGTGCAGGCATAAGCTTGCGCCGTACGTTGTCAAAGAAATGCCAATAAATCACATCGCGAAGAAGTACCCTACGTAGCTTTACGCGAAGTAGGGCTGGACATTATTTACCTCGGTTTAATCCCGCGGTTTTTTATTTTGTTAAAAAGTGATAAAATAAACCTATGCAAAAAATAACATCCTGGGGCAAGGTGGCCGGGTGGTATAACAGGCTTTTGGAAGAGGGCGATGATACCTACCAGGAAAAATTAATAAAGCCGAATTTAATTAGGATTCTGGCTCCGCGACCCGGCGAGGAAATTTTGGACGTGGGGTGCGGCCAGGGTTTTTTTGCGCGCGCGATTGCCGGAGCAGGCGCCAAAGTTGTTGGTATAGATGTTGCCGGCGAACTTATAAAATTGGCAAAAGGTCAATCGGACAAAAACCAAATTTTTTTGGTTTTATCCGCGGAAAAGATGACATCTCTCACGGCAAACCGGTTTGATGCCGCAATTTGCGTTTTGGCTTTGCAAAACATCAAAAACCTGCAGGCCGCGGTTTTAGAGATGGCGCGCGTGCTAAAACCCGGCGGCAGGTGTATAATAGTATTAAACCATCCGGCGTTCAGAATCCCGGGGGCGTCATCCTGGAGTTACGATGAAACAGCCAACACACAATATCGTAATATCAATAAATATCTTTCCGAAATAACCCAGCAGGTTGATATGACCCAGGGCGTAGTTGACCCAAAAAAGAAAAAGTTTACAATGTCGTTCCACCGTCCTCTTCAGGTCTATTTTAAAGCTTTTGCCAAAGCCGGCCTGTGCGTAACGCGCCTGGAAGAATGGGCTTCCCACAAAACATCCGATGCCGGTCCGCGCAAAGCCGCCGAAGACCTCGCCCGCAAGGAAATCCCGCTGTTTATGTGCTTGGAATTAAAAAAGATTAAATAAACGCATATGTCAGATATACCGACATCCCCCGAAGGTCCTTATTTTGATCCCGCTTTTAAATTATTGGCTGATGAGTTAGAAAGAAATCCCAACAGAAAATATTTGGAATCGCCGAACGAATCAACCCTTAAAGAAATAGCGTGGCAAGGTTTACCCGGTGACTATATTAATTGTTGGGCGGCGCTATCGGTTGAAAGGGCCGAAGATCTGGCGTATTTTACTCCAATTCCTACATTTGAAGTTTACGTTGATACTCACCCAAACTGGGATGACGATTTTAAAAACTCGGTAAAAACTCGTTGCGCCTCAAAAAAAACAAAAGCCCTTGATGATTTGGCCAAATATTATAACGAAAATTTTGACACAATAAAAAAAGATATTAAGGCAATACAAAAACTTCATAGAAAAGTTATGAAGATTTACGGCAAACCATTAGTTAATATAAAATGAATCAAAAAGTAATTATAAACATATATGCGTGACGAAAGCTCGGTTCGATTTTGGGAAGAATTTAGGGAAGGCAGGGATGATGCCGCCGGAATGGACGAGAAAAACAGAATCCCGGGGCAGGAAAGAGCGAAAAGTGCAAAATTTTATTTTATTCTTGAAAAGCCAGAGAAAGAATTTGAAGGAGGGCAAGTTCAAAAGGCGCTTAAAGTCATAGACGTGGCGCGTACTAATAGAGAACCGTTGTTTGATTATTTAATCAGCTACGGCGGCGATCAGCAAAATAATTCAGGAATCAATCTGCAATTCTCCAAAAATATTCCCGGTCAGAAAGAAAAAATCATGGGCTTTTTGATTAGCAAAGGCATAATGCCAAAGAGCGCCCATCCGGTAATTGACGGCCGTCCGGTAAGCGAAACAGAAACACCGCTGGCGGCATAATAAGATATTAAATGCTATTTAGAAAGTAAGAATATTAAAGTGATAAAATATGCCACGAAAAAATTATGGGGCATGGGCGCCGGAAAGAGGCAGATTCCCGGAACGAGACAAACTGGATGATTTGCTTGAACCGTTATTTTCTAAATACGGGAGAGAAGAGGTTTTAAAAAACATTGAAGTGAATACCGACGGCATTTCGCCAACAGTAATTAATAATTGGCTATTAGGAATGGCTGAGCCAAGCCGCGGTATTAAAACAGCTATTTTTAGTTATCTTGACGACTTTAAACCGGGCAGTCTGCGTGAAATCCCGCCTGTTATTCTAACAAAACGGCCTCCTGCAGAGCAAAAAAGCGGCCAGCCAGCCGACAGAAAAGGGCAAAAAAGAGGGATGTTGCCGGCAAGGCAAAAAAATATTAGACTTGTCCCTTAATAACATCTCTGGCATACTTAAGGTATGCTACAAAACAAAAAACAAATATTCTCGCAACCCCGCGTTACTATGGCAGTTTTAGGGGTTACTGCCGGTGAGATTGCC
>Ga0265316_10003904_pt1 | contig 14938 bp, 16 predicted proteins | sample 4522metaG_FD_202092 | JGI IMG/M metagenome (GOLD analysis project Ga0265316, IMG submission 202092) | Rhizosphere microbial communities from Carex aquatilis grown in University of Washington, Seatle, WA, United States - 4-5-22 metaG | ecosystem: Host-associated > Plants > Roots > Rhizosphere >...
TTTGGAAAAGCCGATCTCGTTTTGTCTAAAGTTCGTGAGCCCCTGCCAATCACGAAGTTCGCTAAGCGATCTCCCGAAGGGATCGCTTCGTGACCTTCGGGACTTGTAGAACGTTTTTTGCGATGATCCCGCGCTCTCCAGCGAGGGGCGGCTGGTTAGGGCGCACCTTTTTTGCTTGACTTATGGCCAAAGTCATTTTCATATCGAATTTGATGACCGAGCGAGTCCCATCCAACCGATCTTATCGTATCAGACCACGCGTACTTAAAGACTACTTCAGATTGTTTAATGCCGGAGTCGTACCAGTGCTCAACAACTCTGGCGGTATCGAAGTTATTTAGGCCATATCTCATTTCTGTTTTGCCATTGGGATAAAATTGTAAAACATAAACGGCATAATCGCGTAAGTATCTTACTGATCGCGTTACTTTGCCCTCAATGGAGGTATAGGAAAAGGTGTCGATCTTCGACTGCCAAAGACTCATAGATCGCAACGCGCCTGAAGGATAAAAGGTACGGGTCGTGATCATCATGAAGGTATCAACCGGCATATAATAAGTTTGGTATAAGATATTGCCGTTTTCATAAAAACCCAAGGCTTTGATTGGCAAGAGTTCTCTCCTGTATACTTCTTTTCTCACATTTGTAATTCCCTCGAAACTTTCGATGCTTACCTCGCGAGTTATGCCTTCACCGAGTTCATCATTTCGATTGCAGCCAATGCAGATCGAAACAACTACTGCAACAAATAAATACTTCATGCTGCCTCCATTGGTCTTGGGTGGTTGCTGTGCGCCTAACGGACCCGAGCTCCCGTTAATCACGAAGTTCGCGAATTGATCTCCCGAGGGGATTGCTTCGCGACCTTCTGGACTTATCGAGCGTTTATTACGAAGGCCCAGCGCATCTCCGCAGGAAGCGAGCGGTTAGGACAGAAACGGCAGAACGTGGCTAAACTATCTTGTTCGTTTCCAATGCACGATGCCCTAGGGCTGCCATAGTTCAATTTTGTTTCCCTCGATGTCCATGATATGGACAAATTTACCATAATCGTACGTCTCAATTGTGTCCAAAACCATGACACTATCTTTTTTTAGTTCCTCAACAAGTGATCCGAGGTTTTCTACTCGATAGTTGATCATAAAATCTTTTGTTGAAGGATTGAAATATTTTGTGGTTTGGGCAAAGGGACTCCACTGTGTAACACCCTTTTTTGTTGTATCGGGGACTTCTCGCCATTCAAACATTGTCCCGTATTGGTTGGTCTTGAAGCCTAAGTGCTTTTTGTACCACTCCTTCAGTCTCCCGGGATCATTGCACTTAAAGAAGATTCCACCAATGCCTGTCACTTTTGTCGATTGCAGCTGGCTGTCAAATTGACCTTTAATGATCGTATTGAACGCAAAGCCAAAAACGAACGATGTCGCGATGGCCAGGATCAAAAATGTTTTGCTATTCATTTTGTTTTAGGGTTAAGTTTGTTGTGTATTTTGTACGCCTATTGATAACCGGCGGGGTTATGAAATAATTCTTTCGTTTGTTCTATCGGACCGGAGCTCCCGCTCATCACGGAGTTCACGAAGCGATCTCACGAAGGGATCGCTTCGCGACCTTCGGGAGATGCATTTGGCAAAAGCAGCGGGACCAGTAAGCTGAGGCGCATTAATCCTGCTTTTTGGCTTGATTCCATTGCTCCATGATTTTCGCGGCGGCATCATCACTGATTTGCTTTGCGTTTCTCATACAATGCTGGATGAGTGATCGTTGAAACATCTGTTCTGATCGTTCCTTAGTATCCTTTTCAGCCGGATAACAGTTATCCCACTGACAAGTTTTGTCCCTTAACAATCGTTGTGTTTTGGGATCAATGGGGTTGAAGCGATATTCGATGTTTACAACTCCCGAGTAGCAATGTTGGACCAACTTGCCTCTTCTATACTCTGGGATATAGGAAATGTGATCAATACTGAAGAACGCTTCCAAATCAGAGTCATAATAGATGCTCATAGATGAACACTTCCGTCTTTGATAAGTCGCACGCCGCCTGCCGGACCGGAGCTAACCAGCGGCGACATCTAGCATTTTGTTTGTCGTTCATTGCGCGGACGTACCTGGTGATCACCTCATTCTCGGCGTAGTGCCGAGCGTCGAAATCTTCGACGGCTGGTTCCATCCCGTCCCGGCGTTTCACCGTCGGGATCAATCCCAAAGGCGTCCTCCGAAGGAGTCCTTCGGACCTTCGGGACTTGTCGAGCGTTATTTGCGAAGTCCTCGCGCTTCCTAGCGGAGAGGCGACTGGTTAGCCTGTAATCCATCATTCACGTTCAACCGCGGACTTAACATCGTTTAGGTCTTGCAGAAGGGCCTTCTTCACCATGCCCTTGAACAAGGGCATAGGGATCGATTTTAATGTTGCAACGATACCTTGAGGCTTGGAATCATGAGAACTAGTCAGCGTAACGCCGGCACTGCTCTCTGAGATGCTCATGGCGGACAAGAATACAAATCCATCACTTTCTGCTCTGGTTTTGTAGAACTCGTTTTCAGCAGCATCCGTGATCCGTTTTTCCACGGTAGCGGGTTTCCCGAAATACATTCTGGTCTCTCGCCACCTTAGTCCTACGAGCCCGTTTGCCGGTTTTTCGAGCACCTCAATGTTTTCTATTCCGCTGAAGGTTTCCGATGCGTTCTCGATGTTGGTGATTGCGGCCCAGATCGCCGCTTTGGATCCGTTGATAGTTACCTGCGCTTCAACGATCATGGTGTTCCTCCTAGAGTTTGAGTAATTGTCTGCAGCTCATGGCAACACGGGGCGTCGATATCGGCGGTGATGCGCGTCTGGAACCGGTTCTCCCGCTGATCACGAAGTTCGCGAAGCGATCCCTTCCGAAGATGCCTTTGGCAAAAGCAGCAACACAGGTAAGCTGCGTCGGCGAACAGCAAGAACCACGTAGTTCATTTCGCGGACGCATTTGCTTAATGCCTTTGCTTTGCTGCTTGCCGCGCGGCGAATTCGTCGACGTCTGCTTCCATCCTGTCTCGTCGTTTCACAGTCGGGCTTATCGTGTCGAACGTTTTTTGCGAGGGCCCAGCGCTTTCCAACGGGGAGCGAGGGATTAGGCAGTTGGCGCATTGGATAATAAATCCTGATTGCTTGTTTTGTCTGATGCCGGAAAGGCCAGCAAGACAATGATAACGCTAAGTATGATGCCAAAAATAACAGGAGTTTCCATTCCCATTCTCCATTCGTAAAAAAACCAGTTGGACGCTCCAACGAAACCCGTAAGCATAAAATAGAAGATACAAATTAAAGCCCATCTTTTTGGAAGAATCAAGACGAGCCAAAATATTCCGAAGAAATAGATCAAGTCCCGGAAAACAAATGCATACCAGCCTTGAGTTAAGAAATAGCGGGATACTTGATTAGCCTCGTGAACAGTTCCAGGATGAAGCCAGTAGCTCGCCGGCTGGCCAAGGAGCGTGTTGATCGTGTCGCAAGTCATCGCACCAACCATCACCCAAAAGAGCCGTTTAATGATTTTATCCGTACTTGAAGCGAGTGTTGGAAATGCAGAGAAAATAACAATCGGCACAAGTGCCAAGCCATAGATGGATGAAGCGATAATACCAAGATGCCACCGGGTCGCCAACCAATTGGCCGCTCCAAAAAAATGCCCGAATATACAAGAAAAAATTATGATCAAGGCGACCCTTTTTGGAAGAATAGATACAAACAAAAATGCGCCCGATAAATAAATCAGGCTTGTGATAAGGTATGCCGGCCAACCGTACCCTAAGTAAAAGTCAAACGTATGATTGGTTGCATTGTAAATCGACAATCCATCGCCCCGGATCGCTGTTTCAGGATGATGCCAATAGCTAACCGGTTGTCCCAAAAGCGTGTTGACCATGCTGAAAAGGATCGCACCGATCATTACCCAGCGAAGCCGTTTGACGATTTGATCGGTAGTGAATTTGAATAATGTCATATCGGTATTTGGTTTTGTCCAGCCCGTCCCGTCGTTTCGTATTCGGGATCAGATTGTCGAGCGTTTTTTGCGGGGACAACGCGCTTCCCAGCGGGGAGCGACTGATTAGCCGTCGCCTCATTGCTTGCAATTACAGGAATACAGAAAAACCGAATAGCAACGCGATATTACTATTAGTGACATCGGCTGTGTATGTGTTGGGGTAACCGTAAGGTGAAAAATAATAAAATATTGCTGGAAACGTTTCTTCACGAAAATTAGCTTCTATTTTTAGCGCCGCCGTATTTGAAATTAGGAATTTTAATCCTCCTCCAACATTCACAATCCTCACGTTCCAGCCGTCAACAACGCGCCGGGGGGCATCTCACTTGTCGTTGGATAAATAGCAGAATTGCCTCGGCCGTATCCAGCTCTCACAAAAAACGCAATATTAGAATTTGCAATCCGCTGTGATCCCGAGAGATTAGCAATTATTGATTCTGCCGGAGGACCTAACGGATTGAACAATACATCAACTTGTGGTTGGATGGAAATATACTCCGCAATAAAATAATCTATGCTGGTGGAGGCAAATGCATAGGATCTATATTCAGCCGTGCTTTTTTGGGCTCCAGCCGTTCCAACCAACGACAATTCAATTGATCCTTTTTCAAACTGAGCAAAACAGATGACAGTTGAAACTATTGTCAAAGTAAAAGTAGAAATGAATGCTCTCATTGAGTACCTATTCTATTTTGATGAACAATACTCTTAAGCAGGATAACGGACCCGAGCTAGCTTGCGGCGGAAATAGCGTCGGCACGGTTGCCCGTCCGCGCGTAGCATGTCCAGTCCGATTGCAGCTGTTTGTTTCGCGCGCGCAAACTCGTCAACGGCTGGTTCCACCCTGTGCCGAAGGGACCTCCCGAAGGTCGCGATGGGATCGCTTCGCGACCTTCGGGAGCTGAGCGAGTGGTCAGGCGGCAAATCCCTGGTCAGAGTTATTTCCACCATTGATCTACCGGGATGAAGCGCCCTGACGTGGAGTCGAATATCGACTCAGTATTATCGTCGTATGACTGCCAGCCATTGGCGCGGTATTTTGGATTAACATACATTTCGCCGTCTCCTTTGTCAAAATCAAAAGTATACGGCAGCCTATAGTCGCCCCAGATGCATTTTTTAACATCCCTCGTTGTGTATTGAGTCCAAACACCGACAAATGTATTGTTGGCATATCCGTCCGCATCAATGTACGTTGTGTCAAGGTAAGCAAGGTGTTTCGATGGTAACAAAACGAAATCCGACGATAGTATTCACCGAAATATTGCCGTGTAGCTAAGTGAAGAATCCTCTTTAAACAAATATTCGGCGATCAAGGTCCCGGAATTTGGCGGTACATCAAGAGTATCTTTCCACTCAAAGGCACGGAGCACTTGAATACGGCCAGAAAAATTACGGATAATCTTTCCGACTTTGGTCTTGCCGTGAATGATGTACTCGTCAAGATGCGCAACGTTGCGTTTTGCAGAAGATATATAGACTTGGATTCGTTTGTAAGTCGATCCCAGCACCCCATTGCGGCAGTATATGCCTGAAGGCCAAATAGGACTTAAATCATAAGCTTGGATATTCGGACTGATGTCTTTGTTACCCTTTGCAGCCGAGAGCAGGTATCGTTGAAATTCTTCACTGAAGCTGACCTTCTCGGGATCATAGTATTTCCCAAGCAGTCCGTTTATAAACGGATCGACTTGAGATAGGAGTTGAGAAGTCGAAAAGCAGATTAATAGTAGGATGATTTTCGACACGTCGTGCGAACACTTTGGCATGAGTTCCTCTTTGGACTTGCCGCTTAATGAAACCGTGCTAACCTGCGGCAACGTGCAGTATTTACATCGTTGCCCGGCGCGCGGAAGTTGACAGATGAACTCATTGAGTTGGCAGCTCCTCGCGCGTTAGATTCGCCGACGGCTGGCTCCAGCCGTTCCTGACGTTTCACGATCGGGATCAGCCACGAAGCGATCTCCCGAAGGTCAGGGCGCACACTTACAGTAAGAATTTTACGATATTAATGAATTGCGATGGAATTTCAATTTGTCGATCAAGATAGTACTTACGTAGTGCTATGTTTAGCCATTCTCTCGAAGTCTTGATAACCTGAAGTTGAATGAAATTATTATGTTCTGACTTGACAACTTTGTAATCCGTTATTTCGATTTGTATGCTCTCTTTTTCACCTTTTAGATTTACCGACAAGTAAATACTTTTCTTCTTTGAATCTACATTTAATTGATCAAGACTGCCGAACTCAGAAATATAACTATTTGCAAAGCTCTTCAGAAGAACCGCAGTTGCTTTGTCCTTAATTTCAGAAAAGAATCCCATAGTGGTTCCTCTTTACATAGTGCTGGAGACTAGTTGTGCGCCCTAACGGATCGGGGCTGAACTGCGTCAACGAACAGCCGGTTCCATGTAGTTCATTGTGCGGACGTCTCTGTTGATCATATCATTCTCAGCGGACTGCCGCGCGGCAAAATCGCCGGCGGCTGGTTCCAGCCTGTCCCGACGCTTCACAGTCGGGATCAGTCCCGAAGGGATCCCGCCGAAACTTATCGAACGCTTTTTGCGAAAACCCCGCACGTTCCCGCGGGAAGCTGGTGGTTAGGCTGCGCATGCACCTTTTCAGTCATCGCAGGCCATTATCGTGATAAACTTTTACTGAAGTGATACGATCTGCCACCACAACGAAAGGTCCATTCTGTCCCTGTGGTCTTACGGTATCCTTTACCAGAAGAAAATATGTACCTGGCCGTAAACCAATTTGAAATGCACCCAAGCTATCTGTCACAACTATTTGAGAATTAACTTCGCTGCTATCTGATACTATGATGGCCCTTACCCCCTTCAAAGGGGGAGGTGTCCAACCAGCAGGTCCAGCAGGACTGCCAACTTCAAATATTTGTCCAACTATTCCACTTTCACTCTTCGGCGAATTAGTTTGTTGGCAAGCAAGGAGAATCATAATGCAGAAACAAATGCCGAGCAGAAGCAAAATGTGTTTCATTGCAACAGTACCTTTTGAATGTTGTTTGATGCGCAACTTAACGGTCGCGAACTAACCTGCAGCAACGCGCAGCAGTTGCATCATAGTTCGGTGCGGAAGTTGATAGATAAAATCATTCAGTCGGTCGCTACTCGCGCGTTAGATTCGCCGACGGCTGGTTCCAGCCTGTCCCGACGCTTCATAGTCGGGATCAGTCCCGATGGGATCCCTTCGGGAGTTGAGCGACTGGTTTGGCGGCAAGGATCCACCGATCATCGTCTCATGAGATGTAGTTATTTTACAGTTAATTTTATCGGTGGATTTCCAAGTCCTTTGGTCTGCCATGTCTCTTCATAGACAGATTCATATATGATGTCCAGGGCAGCAATGTTCTCACCAAACACCTCTTTGAGCTTTTGCGCTGATTTGAGATCGTTCTCAATATTGAGCAGATGAATTTCTTGTCCCGCGGGGAGAACGCGCCCCGGATTGACTCGCGAAAAAGAGAAATGTTGAATAGTATCTCCTTCCGCATTGAGTACTTTTGATAGAAACTGTTCTGGGTCACCTTGAAAGATTGTCCCCTTATAGTGAATACTTACACTTTTAATGAACGCAGGGCCGACTCCATTGTTACCAACGACGAGTGTGAAGTTTTTTGAATTCGGATGGTTGTACCATATTTCCAAATACGGCAACACAGAGGCGTACTGTTGTTTTCGGGCCAACTGATTTTGCTCCTGCCACAATTGGGTTTGATAGATAAGAACAAAAAAAGTGGCCATACTGATCAAAAATGCAGAAACGCCGATGATGATGTCGGCCTTCCATGAAGATTTCATTTCAGCGTCGGCCATGCCTGATCCCTTTGTCGTCTTTCATTGTTAATGTCATCACGGGGAATGTACCTCTTTTTCTGTATGCGATCGAATCTTGCCGCCTTATGGACCCGAGCTAACCTGCTGCGACGTACGACATTTTGTTTGTAGTGCGTTGTACGGACGTATCCGCTGATTATTTCATTCTCGGCGAACCCTCGCGCGGCGAACTCGTCGACGGCTGGTCCCGTCAGCTTAAGCGACTTGTCAGGCCGGCAACGAAGATGAATCCCTCATTGTCGCAGACTGGATCATTCGTAATGACGATGTGAGGGCTGAATTCATTTCTTCAGTGTCGGCAATTTTCTTAAGCGATATTCGACGTTGGCCTTTCGGCGTTGTGATGTTCAAGACGTGATCTCGAATGTCCAGGTTTACGACCTCATCCCATGAAAAATGATACCATGAAAACGGACCGGTCTTGAGAGTAAATCCGATGTTCGATATTGTCAATCTACGGAAGAGGCTAATTGGCTCAATAATGGAAAGTGCTTTCAATATAATTATCACTGAAGCGGTAAAGTACAAGTGAGCCGGTTGGAATCCTCCCGGTTTATACATGGTTGCGGCGTTCAGCATTAGTACTATACCCGAAACGAGATCATACCATTCGATCTTTTGACGTTCGCGGCGTTTCAATGAATGCCATTCTCTCAGCCCGAAGATTACCACCAAACCTCCTGAGAGGAGGTTAATAAAAGTAAGCGAGTTAACAGTGCCAGCGGTTAAGGAGTTGACGCCTGTAATCAACAGAACCACTGCAGGAACAAGATCGTTGATAAGGAGAATTTTCTTTCTGTTAGCAGACAATTCCAATTTGATAACGCGACGCATAGATATCCTTATGAGTAAGAGCTGCTTGTGCGTTGCCGGCCTAAAGGAACCGAGCTCCCGCCAAAAGGCGGCGGGACAGGTAAGCCGCGCCGGCGAAAGTGATCCCTTCGGGACTTGAGCGAGGGGTTAGAACACACGCGAGATTCTTCTTGAAGATAAAAACACAACGTGAACAATGTTTATTTTAATGGATCTTTTCTGTTATAGACCTTTATTGCTACTATTACAAAAAGAATTGCTGTGACAATGTTTCCATAAAAAGGAAGAGGTCTGCCTCCATAATTCACTATGCCAACGAATAGAAAACAAGCCGCGGCTAGCAAAAACATCAATGCATTCCGGTTATTCTTTTTCATTGCAAGGCCCTTCCCTTGAAACAATAGCGTTATAAATATTCAATATTATAATAAACTATTTCGTGCATTCTAACGGACCGGAACCAACCTGCACCGGCGAACAGCCGCCATGTAGTTTGTTGCGCGGACGTTCCGATCACCGGTGCTAAGTCAATCCAACCCCGCTCGGCGAAATCGTCCGCGGCCGATTTACTCAGGTTGAGCGACTGGTTAGCCAGCATTCATTTTACAACTTGAAAAGCAAGTTCAAAATTAACTCTTACCTTTTTAACATTCTCGTAAATAGTTGTTTGGACTTTATAGATACCAATTGGATCGTTCTCTTCTAAGTGAATATCAATTGGTTGTTTTATCAAATGCATAATTGGTGCAGGAGCATCTTTCCAGACCTCTAATTGCTTAAACTCTCCGTAAATTGTTCCATCCGGTTTAACTATCTTTATGTCATAAGTCAGATTCGCATTGCCAACACTATCTTTGCCATCGGTGGAGAATATTATTATCGGAATCACATCTTCGCCACGCTTATATGTGTCAATTGGGCTAATTTTGGGTGTTTCGGGTTTTTCCCATTTGTCGATAAACTCTTTATCGTTTATTAAAACAAAATGAAGTTGGAGTCCGTTTTGATTAAAAGATTCAACCGCATTTAAAGAATCCTTCTCGAACGCGCTTGAATAACTGACGAATGTGAAGAGAAGTACGCTGAATATTAATTGTTTCATAGTAGAATATTCCTTTGTGCTGGCTAACTATGACTAGATTACATGCAACAGGTATATATTAATTATCGTTATGAATTGCTGCTCCCCGCAGGATGGTATATGTAGAGGGATTGTCCGGTGGGTTTTCGATCGCCCCCTCACGGCTGTCTCAGGTGCAAAACTACGGCTATTCAAAGATAAATGCAACTTTGAGCGCCATGACTACAGCGCGCGGCCGCCACATCAACAAATTCTGGAAATGAACCCTCAGACATGGAGTCCGTTTGAATGGTTGTCGACCGCCGCCGGCACGTACTCGGATTTTAATTGGTCCTCGTTCCAGAAATCGAACGGTATGGTAGGGTAATTGTCGAGCAGATAGTTTCTCATCGGGATCACGACCGAGCCGTAATGATCAGCCCCGTCCGAAAATGTATCAAAATAAATATAATCGAACCGGCCCAGGTCCTGTTCCCGGAGATATTTGTAGAAATCGTCTTCTACGATGTTCAGTTTTTTGTTCTGAAAGCTGCAGAGGCGGATGACATCGGGGCTGAATTCAACTACGGTGACACTCTTGACATTCTCTTTTTCACACAAAAGCTGAGCTAACGCTCCGACACCTAATCCGCCGATAAGCACGTTCCCCCGGGCGCGAACATACGGGACATAGAGCGGAAACATTTCGATCCCGACGCTCGACATGATACACTGGTTGTTCCGCAACAGGTCGTACTGCCGGTACTCTTTGTCCAGTATGATCGTGCGATAGGCATACCCCATCAGCTCCGCCTGGCGGCTGACGGGAATGATCGGCATCTCGCTTCCTTTTGGATAGAGAACGCGGTGCAGCGTATATTCGCCGGAAGATCCCGGCTGCAGGTTCAGGTCGAGATCAAGACAACAATTGAAGTACTCCTCTAATGTCATTCTCAAATAATACTATTTTACCAGGAGCATTTTCTTCATCTGCTGTTTCGCTTCGAACGACAACCGCGCGAAATAGATGCCGCTGGCAAGACCGCCCGCGTTGAACACTGCCTGATGATACTCCCCTGCTTTGGCAGCTCCGTTGAATACGGTCTGCACTTCCTGGCCAAGAACGTTATACACGGTAAGCGTTGCCCGCCCGTCGCTCGGCACGGTAAATTCAATTGTCGTCGCTGGATTGAACGGGTTCGGATAGTTCTGCGAAAGCTCGAACACTTTCGGCGCCGCACCGACTTCAACATCGACTCCCTGCGAGTACGAGAACTTCCCGTCGCGGTCAATTTGCCTCAACCTGTACGTAAATTTTCCTGCCACCGTCGTCTTATCGGTGAATGCATAGTCTTTGGGAGCGTTGGAGTTTCCGCTCCCCGGCACAAAACCGACCTTTGTATATGATCCAGACGCGTTGTTTCCCTGTGAACTGGAAGCGGCCTGCATCCGTTCAACGTCAAACCCGTACGTATTCACTTCCGTCTTCGTTTCCCATTTCAATTCGGCGTTCAATCGCTGCGATTCCACGGTGAAGGAGGATAGTTCTACGGGAAGCGGTACACTTCCGGAAAGCGGGGCATTATTGATGGAAGCGACGAGCGTCCCCTGCGAAAAAGCAAGGGCGGAATTATTTGCGAGCGAAACATTCAGGGCTCCGCTTGCAGTTCCGACATCGATCGTGACAAAATAATACGACCCGGCCGGAGCGACCGCGGAGCTGAGGCTGTTGAATGAGACCAGCGATCCGTATGAACCCGAACCCAGCTGAAGATCGCTCGCGCTGTCGAACGTCGCATCCGTTGAACTCCATAGTTTTACTCTCGTAATTCCCGATACCGCGCCGGAAAATGAAATACCGGCGGCCGAAAGCGAAGCGCCGGAGACGAGAGACGTTAACTTGAATTCCCCCACCGGATTGTTATTCGTATTTGGTGAAATGGGCGGAGGCGTATATCCCGATCCGTCGTTAAACGTAACGTCGTTCCGCAGCAATACCGGCACCGAAGAGAGCGAATCGTTCGATATGCTTGTTGTCAATGTTCCGGAAGAGATCGTTACAGCCGGGGCGTTCGCAATTGTTGCAAGCACTGAACCGCTCGATGAACCGAGGTTCAATGTGACAAAGTAATACGTTCCGCCTGTCGAAATGGATGACGATAAACTGTTGAATGTCGCCGTTGCACCGTACGGCTGGTCGGAACCGATCTGCACGTCGGAAAGGCTGTCGAACGAATTATCCGTTGAGCTCCAAAGCTTCACCCCCGCTGCCGATACGCCGGAGGCTGTTCCTGAAAGCGTAACTGTTATCGAAGAAAGCGACGCTCCTGAAACAAGCGATGTTAGTTTAAATCGTCCCACGGGATTGTTGGTCGTGCATGGATTTGCATACGGCGGGGCGAATGATTTCCCGTCGGTAAATGTGATGTCATTCCGAAGCAGCACCGCACCCGACGAAAGCGCTGCATTATTTATAGTTGTCGTCAATGTTCCGGATGTCAATGTAATTGCTGCGCCGCTGGCAATCGTCGCCGTGACTGATCCGCCGGACGAGCCCAGGTCGAAGGTGACGAAGTAATACGTCCCGCTCGCTGAAATCGTGGAGGACAATCCACTGAACGTCGTTGTTGCGCCATACGATTGCGTCGTTCCGACCTGCGAATCGCTTGTGCTGTCGAACGTGTTGTCCGATGAACTCCACAGTTTCACCCCCGAAACACCTGAGGGCGAACCGGTGAACGTTACGGTCACACTTGAAAGGGTCGCTCCGGATCCGTTTGGTGCCAACAAGAACCTTCCGACAGGATTATTGGTGCTGTTGGGATTCGCGAACGGCGGAGTAAACGAAGAGCCGTCCGTAAACGCAAGTCCGTTCGATGTGGCAAACGTTTGATCCAAACCGTCGGTCGTCCCGGTTGTATTCACACCTACAACTCGATAGTGATACGTTGTATTCGGTGTTAGTCCTGTCAAGCCCTTGCTGACGGAGGTATTGGAAGTTCCCGTGACAGGGCTTTCCACTGCAGTAACCGACGTGCCGTACGATGCGGTCAATCCATAATCAAATGTCACCGTTGTCGACTGGCTATTTGCATTCACCGTACCGTTGAGCGTCGCAGCGGTTGTGGTAATACCCGAGGCAGCAATGGTCGTTACTGTGGGCGCAGCGGCCGATGTTGTGAACGTTTGGTCCGATCCGTTCGTTGTCCCCGTCGTGTTGACTCCCGTCACGCGATAGTGATACGACGTATTCGGAAGCAAACCCGTTTCCGCCTTGCTGACCGGTGTGTTCCCTGAACCGGTTACCGGACTCTGAGTTGCAGTGTCCGTAGAACCGTACGACGTTGTCAACCCATAGTTAAAGGTTACCGTTGTCGATTGGTTGTTCGCATTTACTGTCCCGTTGAACGTTGCGCCGGTTGTTGTGATGCTCGAAGCGGCATTGGTTGCTACTGCCGGCGCAGCAGACGATGTTGTGAACGTTTGATCGGATCCGTTCGTTGTCCCGGTTGTATTGACTCCGACCACGCGATAGTGATACGTCGTATTTGGAAGTAAGCCTGTTTCTGCTTTGCTGACCGATGTATTGTTGAAGCCCGTAACCGGGCTCTGCGTTGCAGTATCCGTGGAACCGTACGAGGCCGTCACCCCGTAGTTGAAGGTTACCTTTGTCGATTGGTTGTTCGCGTTCACTGTTCCGTTCAGTGTTGCACCGGTTGTTGTAATGCTCGATGCGGCGTTCGTTGTTGCAGACGGAGCGCTTGCCGTCGTCGCAAATGACAGTTCCGATCCGCGGATATATCCGCCGCTGTTGGTTCCGACCGCACGGAAGTAATATGTCTTATTCGGCACCAGGCTCGAAATTGTCGCAGAGATACCTGTATTCGAGGTCCCTGTTGCGCTGGAGGGAGTTGCAGAAATACTGTCGGTATATGAACCCGAGACCGTGTCATACACAAATCGTGTCGTTGTTGCCGAATTATTTGCGTTGACCGTTCCGTTCAAGGTCGCAGAAGAACTTCCAATGCTTGTGGCCGCACTTGTTGTTACCGTCGGCGCTGCGGCAGATGTCGTGAGAGATTGATCCAGGCCGTTCACTGATCCGGCAGAACTGGCCGCATCCACTCGGAAATGGTATGCTGTATTAGGAGTGAGGCCGGACAAAGCATAGCTGACGGAAGTGTTGCTGGTGCCTGTTACAGGACTTTGTGCAGCGGTGACGGTAGAACCGTACGAAGTTGTCAGTCCATATTCGAATGTGACCGTTGTCGAGGCGTTGTTTGCATTCACCGTTCCATTCAATGTTGCAGTCGTCGTCGTGATGCTCGTTGCGGCGTTCGTCGTCGGCACTGGCGCGGCAACGATCGCTATTGTGGGACTGACTGTCGTCGTCTGGTTGTCTGCTGTTACTTGTGCGCTTCCCGTTCCGGCCGTTCCACTGCTTGTGTACTTCGCCGTCGCTATACCGTTGACAAAATTTGATGTGGACGAGAGTGATCCCAGCACCGCGCTTCCAAACGAAGACGTGAATGTCGGCAGCCCGGAAAGATTGCTGGATGCAGTTGTTCCGCCGGAACTCAACAAGAGAATGTCCGCTGTTAACAGGGTCGTATCGCCGGCTGAAATCGTGCTTCGCGCAGGAACAAGCCTGAGCTTGAGATACGTCGACGCAGTTACCGTGGCGCCGCTGCCGCTGCTGAGATCTGAACCGCCGGGACCGCTGTTAATACCCCACCAGTTGTTGTTGGCTGTAAAACTGCCCCCAAGAACGTGAGCAACATTCCCGCTTGTTTTTGCGGTGTTTCCGCTAAATCGCGAATAACTGACAGTTGCAGTCGAGGATCCAGCACTGTAGATCGCGCCGCCATATCCGCTCCCCGTACTCGTGTTCGTTACACTATTGTTCAAAAATGAACATCTCGTAATAGTCGCGGTTGTCGGAACACAGGCGTAGGCGCCTCCATTTGCATCTTGACTTCCTGTTGAAGTTGCCGAATTGCTTGAGAAAGCGGTATTTGTAATTGAACATGTTGTGGAGGAGATGTAAAGGGCGCCTCCATTTGTGCTCGTGGAAGATGAGGCGCTGTTGCTCGAAAATGTGCAGCCGGTTATTGATACTGCTCCGACTCCTTCGAAGAACACTGCGCCGCCGTCAGCACCGTTGCCGGAGATG
>Ga0265316_10003905_pt1 | contig 14935 bp, 11 predicted proteins | sample 4522metaG_FD_202092 | JGI IMG/M metagenome (GOLD analysis project Ga0265316, IMG submission 202092) | Rhizosphere microbial communities from Carex aquatilis grown in University of Washington, Seatle, WA, United States - 4-5-22 metaG | ecosystem: Host-associated > Plants > Roots > Rhizosphere >...
GAGAAGCGGGGAAGACGCCCGGCGGTTCTCGTCTGCCTCCCCGGGGATTCGGGGCGAGCGGCGCGCCCTCGTCTGCCGAGCGTGCCAGAGAAGCGGGGAAGACGCCCGGCGGTCCTCGTCTGCCGCCCCGGGGATTCGGGGCGGGCGGCGCGCCCTCGTCTGCCGAGCGTGCCAGAGAAGCGGGGAAGACGCCCGGCGGTTCTCGTCTGCCGCCCCGGGGAACGAGGCGAGCAGCGGGCGCACCTTTGCCTGACGCGACTGAGGAACGGGGAAGGCGCCGACCGGCCCTTGCCTGCCGCGCGGTGGAGAGCGCGGCCCTCCCGCTGGGGCGGATCAGCTCTGCGGCCCAAGCCACAGCCGGTCTGCGTTCCATACCGCCTGGGGCCGCAGAGTCGACGGGGAGAGGTTGTGGAGACGGTGCGAGACGGCCATCAGCGCGTTCTTGGTCACCAGGTACAGCAACGGGTCTTCGTCCGTGACGATCTGCTGTACGCGGTCGAAAAGGGCCTTGCGGCGATTGGCGTTGAGGGTGGTGGCCTGCTGCCGCATGAGACGGTCGATCTCCGCTTCCCAGGCTGTTTCCGGGGCCTTCTGATTGGGGTTCCACTGGTGTTCGGACGCTGAGCTCAGCCATAAGGGCATCTGCGCGTCGGGGTCCAGGTCTTCATTGATCAACCCGAGGAGACAGGACTCGTATTGGAAGGACTTGCCGATCCGTTCGATTAGCGACGGAAAATCCAGAGTCACGATATTGAGGCGGATTCCCAAAGCGGCCAGGTCCTCCTGAATCATGGCGGCGATCCGTTCGCGGGAACGATTGCCGGAATTGGTGATCACGGAGAACTCCACGGGGTGGCCTTCCCTGTCGACCAGCGAGTGGCCGGCTGTGTGAAAGCCGTCGGCCGCCAGCAGACGGCGCGCCTGCGCCAGGTCGAACGCCTGCGGCTGCAAGCTCTTGTTGAACCAGAAGAGATTGGCGGGCGAGAATGGGCCGACACCGGGTTGGGCGTGGCCGTGATACACCACGCGGCTGAGATCGTCCCGGTGGATGGCGTGCGAAATGGCCAGCCGGAAATTACGCGACCGGAACCAGGCTTTGCGGAAGGCCGGGATGGGAGCGGCGTCTTTCATGTTGAACCACATCATCTCGCCTTCCAGGCTCGGGCCGGCGTCTACCACGCTGGCGCGGTCTTCGGCGGCAAGCTGTTCGAACTGATCGGGGTCTACGGACGAGATGAGGTCGAGCTGGCCGCGCCGGAAACGGAGCAATTCGGCTTCGCGATTCTGCTGAATCTCCAGGCGAACGGCGTCCAGATAGGGCAGCCGGCGGCCGCCATCGGTTTTCCAGTAGTTCGGATTGCGCGAAAGCAGGATGTAAGAGCCGGCCTTGTGCTCGGCGATGTGAAACGGCCCCAGGACGGCGCGTTCGTGCAACGGGGAAGACTGCGACATGACGGCAACCTGATCGAAGAGCCGGGCGACGCCGGCGATGGGCTCGGGAAATGTTACCGAGATTTCAAATTTGCCGCGCTCAGTGGTTTCGACGGCGCCGCTGCCGGCGCGGAAGGCATCGCCCGTAGGGGAATGCAGGGCGGGATCCATGAGCACCTGCATGGTATAGGCTACGTCCCTGGCGGTGAAGGGCGTGCCGTCGGAAAAAGAAACGCCCTCGCGCAGCTTGAAGACGATGCTCCGGCCGGCGTTCTCGATCTTCCAGGAAGTGGCCAGCTCCGGTTCCAATTGCTGGTTGACGCGATTCACGCGCAGCAGGACTCCGCCGGTCAGGTAGCGAACGGTTTCCGCGGCATCGTCGTCCACCAGGGCCGGGTTGAGGGTGCGTGGTTCGCTGTGCAGGCAGAATCGGAGCTCGCCGCCCCATTGAGCCTGGAGATTGGCGGAAGCGAGAGCGGAGAGAATCAGGATGCTGAGCGTTCTCATGGGAAGTTGACCTCGCAGCCGTATTATGCAGGTTCGGGACCAGCAATAAGTGGTTTGTTTCGAGCAGGAGGATGGGACAGGGCAGAGACAGTTTGGCGCCGGAGGACAGAATGTCTCCGGCGCCGGGTATCGAATAAAGGAAAGGTATGAAAGCTAACTGGCCAATTAAGATCTAATTCAGATATGGAGTCAATGGAGCGGCAACTTTGTTGTTCCCAATCGTTCGTAGAGCTGCCCCAGCCGGCGCCGTCTCCCCAAGCCGCCCCGGGCCTCGGGCGCCGCTGGTGCCCCACGCCACGGAGCAATCCCAAGCCGCCGTACTGCCGGTGCGGAACACGGCGGATCCGCGGGCTATCGACGATCCCCGGGAGATCGAGAATCCCCGGACGGCTGGCGAAGTGAACACCAGGTACGTATTGTAATTCGTAGCGTTGTAAGCGGCAGCCGGCCGGTTGGTGTAGGCCGGAAACGTCTCGCTGCCGTCATTTAGTAGCATCGGAGTCACGGCGCCGCTCGCCTTCGGAGCAGTCACGCTGGCACCGCTGAGTATCATACAACCTCCTGTGGAATTGTCTGAAATCGGGTTTCCCATTGCATTTACCTCAACTCATGAGCCCGCACTTATGGCCGGTCTACTTCTCCCCTTTCCCCGCGATGCTGGCTGCGCCGGGCGTCTCGGTTGCCCACGCCGATGTAGAGCCCCAAAGAGTGTGGAAGCCCTGAGTGGTGCTCTCGGTCAAGGGCGTGGCGTACGCAAAGCTCACGCTGGACCCCCAGGCGATCTGCGATCCCCAGGCGATCTGCGTTGCCGAAGAGAGGGAAGATCCCCAGGCGATCTGCGATCCCCACGCAATCTGCGATCCCCAGGCGATTTGCGACCCCCAGGCGATCTGCGATCCCCACGCGATCTGGTTATCGTTCACGATGGCAACTGCGCCGGTGGAGTCGAACACGGCGACCGGTGAAGGACAGGTGCCGGGAGCCATGGCGCTGCTGTTGAGGGCCGCCGTGACATTGAGGTACCCGGCGCCTACGGTGAAGATGTCGTAGTAGGAAGTGTACTGGATTCCGGTGGTAGGATCTGTAGCTGCGCTGGAGGTCGGAAACGACTTGTTGGCAGTCAGCATCAGCCGTCCCTTCACCTGGTCCGGTGTGATGGCGGGATTCTGCTGGATGAGAAGCGCGGCGGCGCCGGAGACCACGGGAGTCGCCATGCTGGTGCCATTCAAGATGAAGTAAACCGAGCTGCCGGAGCCGCCGTAGGTGGTGGGACTAACTTGGTTAGCAGCCCCATACTCCACGTCGAGCGTGCTGCCGGCCACGCGCAGAGAGGAGACCAGGTTGCCGGGAGCCACCAGGTCGGGTTTCACGAAATTGTCCACCAGCGTGGGACCCTTCGAGCTGTAGCTGGCGATCGTGTCATCGGCCGGGTTGGTGGTGCCGTTGGTTTTCATGGCGCCGACGGTAATGACCCAGGGGTCGTTGCCGGGAGCGGTGATGGTGCCATAGCCATTGGTGCCGGCGCCGTTGTCGCGGCCGTCATTTCCGGCGGCCACTACCACCACGATGCCGGCCTGGTAGGCGGCTTCCACGGCTTGGCACAGGGGATCCAGTTGCCACGTTTCGTAAACATCGCGGCCCAACGACAGGTTGATGACGCGAATGTTGTAGGTCTGCTGCAACGAGATAGCGGTGTCGATTGCCTCGATCACCTGGGCATCGGTTCCCGCGCCGTTTTGGTCCAGGACCCGCAGGTTGATCAGATTCACCTTGGGAGCGATGCCGGCGTAAAAACCGCCGGAATTGGCGCCGTTGCCGCCGATGATGCCGGCGACATGCGTGCCGTGACCGTAAAAGTCCTGCGTGCCGGTGCCCACAAAATCCTGGCTATAGACCACGCGGCTGGTGGACGAATGGGCGACCTTCAAGTCGTTATTCGTTACGTCGACGCCGCTGTCGATCACGGCCACGCCAACGCCGGCGCCTGTCCAGCCCGACTGGTTGGCAATGTTGGAGCCTACGGTAGACGTGGTGAGATCCAGATGGCGCACCACCGGCCGGTTGGGCGAGACGTACTTCACGCCGGGCAGCTTGGCGATGAGGGGCACCATCGCGACGGGCACGTTCAGCACCTGGACCTTGGGAAAGTGTTTGAACTGGCTCTGTGCGACCGCGCCATAGCTTGTCAGTGAGTTAGCCGTGGCGGCTGTAGGAGCGCTGGAGAACTGCACCAGGACCGTGATGTTGGACGAAGAGCTGGTGGCCTGCAAACCGGCCGAAACGGAGGCGGAATTCGCACCCGAGCCGCCGGAAGTGGACGCGGACCCAGTCATGGCGGCCAAATCGGGAGAAACGGTTCCCTGCGCAAATGCGGAACCGGCCAATGAGAGCGAGCAGATTAGGATGAGAGAGCGTTTCATAGTTTCCTCGGGCACTCTAAAAGCAGGTGGCTGGCCACAAGCTAAGTGGTTTGTTTTCAGTTCAGTATGGAGTTGACGCCGGAGACAGTTTGTCCGCCGGGGACAAGATGTCCCGCCGAAGCGCTTATTCCGAGGTGGAGACAGGAGAAACGCCCGGCTGGGAGCTGCGCAACACGGAGGAGGAGAGGGCCGCCAGGTCTCCGGCGGCGGATTCGGCGAGTTCTTTATGGGCCCGCTTGGTGAGATACATGCGGCGGTCCGCGCCCGCCAGGAGGCCCTCGGCATCGGTGCCGTTTTCGGGACAGAAGGCCGCGCCAACGCTGATGTTGAGCAGGCGTTCGCCGCATAGCTCCACGCCGGCGCCGACAACAAGCTCCTCGATCGCCTTGAGCTTTTCGGCAAGATCCGCCGGCGTGAGGCCGGGGAGGACCAGGACGAATTCGTCGCCGCCCATGCGGGCGACATAGTCGTATTGCCGGCAGCATTTCTGCAAACCGGCCGCCACCGATTGCAGCACCCGGTTTCCGATCAGATGGCCAAAGCGGTCATTGACTTGCTTAAATCCGTCCAGGTCGCAAACCAGGACGGCCAGGCACTCGCCGCTTCGCTGGCAGCGGGCCAACTCGGCGTCCAGGTGCAGAAACAGGGAGCGGGCGTTGGGAAGCCCGGTCAACCCGTCGGTGGTCGCGGAGATGGCCACCTGCTGGTATTGCAGTGCGTTTTCGATGGTCAGCGAGAGTTTCGGTTTGAGCGCCAGCAAAACGCGCAAGTGATCTTTGGTGAAGGCGTCCCTGTTGAGGTGGTAGAGGGTCAGCACTCCGGTTATCCCGACGGCGTTTTCGAGCGGGATGGCCAAAGCCGAGCGCAGAATGCTGAACCTGGTGGAATCGTTGAGATAGCCAAACTCGACCGAGGGGTTGCCGTTGACGATTGGCTGGGAGGTTTCCGCTACCCAACCGGACAAACCTTGTCCGAGCGGGATTCGGAGGGCGGCGAAGAGCCTGGCGTTCTCGCCGCTGACGTACTGGGGGATCAGCCGGCCGTCCTTGCTGGCATAAACCGCCATGGCGTCGTAGGGGACCAGACGGTGCAGACGGTTGTCCAGGACCGATAGCGTTTCATGCAGGTTGAGCGAGTTGCCCAAATCCTGGGTCAGCTCGTAGAACGTCTGGGCTTCCTGGCGGGCAGCGGCGATGGATGCCAGAAACTCCGGCTGATGCGGCTCGCTCATGCCGGCCTGCAGCCCGGCGTCGGGGGCGTTTCCCTTCGAAACCGCCGCGCCCTTTGACAGACGGCAGGTTTGCGTGCCCTGGGCGCGGGCCAGCTCTTCCCACTCCAGGTAGTGCTCCCCGAGAATCCTGACGATGGCCGGATCGTAACTGATGCCGGCTTCTTTGACGATGACTGCCATCGCGTCCTCGAGCGGCAGGGCGCGACGGTACTGGCGGTCGGACGCCAGCGCATCCAGGCAGTCCACCGTAGCCAGGATGCGGGCGCCCAGAGGTATCTCCTCGCCCTTCAGCCCGTCCGGATACCCGCTGCCGTTCCACTTCTCGTGATGCGCGCGCACTACCGGAACCACGTCATAGGGGAACTTCACACGATCCAGAATCTCCGCCCCCACGATGGGGTGGATCTTCATCTTCTCGAATTCTTCGTAGGTCAGCTTTCCGGGCTTGGAAATGATGTGCTCCGGGACAGCCAGCTTTCCGATATCGTGCAGAATGGAGCCGGCCCGCAAGGCTTGCATCTGGGCTTCGTTCAACCCCAATTTCTTGCCGAGCTCCAACGCATAGACCTGCACCCGCCGAAGGTGATCGTGGGTGGAATCGTCCTTGGCCTCGATCGCCAGCGCCAGCGCTTCGATGGTCCGCAGGTGCAGGCCGGCCATCTGCTCGGCGTGCAGCTTTTCCGACTCCAGCCTGCCCAGATACAGCCGGTAGGACCGGAAAATGACGTAGACGACCGGCAGCCCGAGAACCGTGATTTGCCATCCCAGGCGGTGATTGCACACGCTGATCAGGGCCGCGATGCCCCCGCCCACCAGGTAGTAGGGGAAGGTCCACATGTAGCATTCCTGCCAGACCTTCCGCATGTTCTTGGACTCGGTCAGGGTAACTACCGCGGCGATGGACATTGTGCTGCAGAGAAAATAGACCGCGGCTGCCGCGGCGACGCTGAGCACAACCTGTCCCCGCTCGGCGGCGATGTGGTAGACAGCGTAGCCGGCGGTTACCGCAATCGCCGCGCTTCCCACGCTGAATAGCAAGTGGATCGGTTTGAAGCGCAGCCGCGTATGCCACACAGACTGCAACACCATCGACAGGCAGGCTACCACTACCGCTTCCGGATAGCCGAAGTCCATCATGCTCAACAGCACGAAGACATAGCTGACCGACATGGTGCCGGCGATGCCCGGGAGGCTGACCTTGAGACCCGCTGCAACGAGCGCCAGGGCCAGGTGAAAGATGTAATGGTAAGGCTCTCGGCAGCTCCAATGGGCCATGGCGTAGGCGATACAGGAGCAGCCTGCCGCCACCACGAAGCCGATATAGAGTCTGGCGCTGAACTTCATGTCGGTGTCCGGTACGCATCGTTACGATGCGTCCTCCGCCAGGATGAGGAAGCCGCTTTCGACCTGTTCGCCCATAATCCGCGTCCACACCACCCGGGCGAGGCCCTTCGCCCCCGCCCGCTCGAACTCGACGATGTCGCCGGAACGCAGCGTCGGCGAGCGGTGCTGGACGCGGAAACCCGACTCCGCGATGTCCATCAGTTGACCCGAAACGGCCATGACGACGGAGCCGTTCCGCCGGAGGGTCATGCTCACGGGCCCGTCCGCCGGGCGGCGCGGTTCGGTGCGGCGCTCGGCGCCCTTGGGATTCTTAATACTCATCGGAACCCTCCTCATCCGCGCGGTACAGCTTCAATTTGCGAGTCAGGGTGCGCCGCGAAATACCCAGCAGATCCGCGGCTTTCTGGTGATGGCCCGAGGTCCGGTGCAGGGCCGCAAAAATGGCCTCCCGCTCCACCCCGTCGAGGTTCGATTCGGCCGCACCGCGCACCGCCGGCGCCGGCGCCGGCTCCAGCGGAGGCAGGTCCGCCAGAGTGATTTCGTAGTGGCGGGCGTCCACCGCGGCACGGGTCACCACGTTGCGCAGTTCCCGCACGTTGCCCGGCCAGGGGTAGCGTTCGAGAGCCCTCTTGGCTTCGCTCGAAAACGTGGCCTCGGCGGCGTGCTGGCGCAGAAAATACTCGGCGATGGGGACAATGTCGTCGCGCCGCTCGCGCAGGGGTGGCACGCGGATCTGGCACTGGCTGAGGCGGTAGAACAGATCGCTGCGGAACTGCCTGCGCTTGACGGCCTCTTCCAGATTCTGGTTGGTGGCGGCCACAATGCGGGCGTCCACCGGCACTTTCTTCTGGCCGCCCACCCGGTAGTACGGCACGCCGTCCAGCACGCGGAGCAGTTTGACTTGCATCCGCAGGTCCAACTCGCCGATTTCGTCCAGGAACAAGGTGCCGGAGTGGGCCAGCTCGAAAAGCCCGGCTTTGGCCGTATCGGCTCCGCTGAAGGCGCCTTTCTCGTGTCCGAAGAGCTCGCTTTCCACCAGGTGCTCCGGCAGCGCGGCGCAACTGAAATCGACCCACGGACGGTTGGTCCGCAACGAATAGTGATGAACCGCGCGCGCCACGATTTCCTTGCCGCTGCCGGTTTCGCCGGTAATCAGTACGCTGGCCGATGTGCGCGCTACGCGTTCGATCGATTCCAGCACCGATAGCATTGTGCGGCTGGCAACGATCGCCGTGACACCGAGATAAGAATGCGCGTCGGACATCGCTCCTGAATACATATCGGATCGAGCGGCCGGAAACTGCATGATCCGGCACACTAATGTTTTTTCCGAATCCTCCGATAGGTGTGATATGCAGGGCGATCCGTGCGTCAAGACGCTTCCGTGGCGAATGGTCCAGGCGCTGGCGCAAGCCATGGCGGCCCGGGTTGGGCGCCTGCCCGGACGGCTGCCGAGGCTCGCGCACTACGCCAACGAGATCGGGCAGCGCCTGGGCTGGGAGGAAACCCGCCTGCGAGCTTTGCGGGTGGCTGCTCTTCTGCACGATGCCGGGGAACTGGCGGCACCGGCGTGGACGGTGGCTCCGCCGGACGCGCGGCCCGTTCCATGGAAGGCACATGTCCTGGCTGGCGCGGCAATGCTGCAGAGCATGGGTTGCGATGGGGAAGCCGTAGCCATGGTGCGGTCGCACCACGAATACTGGGACGGCACCGGATACCCGGACGGGCTGCGCGGAGAGTCAATCCCGGCCGGTGCGCGGGTTCTGGGGGTGGCGCACTGTCTGGCGGTGTTGCCTTTGCCGGAGGCGCTCGCGGCGTTGGAGCGCGGCTCGGGCGCTCAGTTCGATCCGGAAATCGTGGCGACGGTACTTGCCAAACACGGCGAGATCGAGCCGTCTGCCCCGCCAACCGGCGGCGAACCGGGGGCCCCGGCGTCCGAAGCCTGGCTGGAGCTGGTCGCGTCGGCTGCGCGGAGGGATCGTCTGCTGCAGGGCTTGCTGGGCGAATTGGGCCAGTCTCTCGTCCTGGCGGAGACCCTCGGCGAGTTCGACGGCCGCCTGCGCAAGCTGATCGGCTACCGTTCGATGGCTGTCTGGACGCCGCGCGAGAACCGCCTGGTGGCGGCTTACGTCAGCGGGGCGGACGCGCGTTGGCTGTGCTCGCTCGAAATCCAGTTCGGCCACGGAGTCTCGGGGCGCGTTGCCGAGACCGGCCAGGCGGTCGCGAACGGCAATCCCGCGGAAGAAGGCGAATATACGGGCCCGGGGAGTGGTCCGCCGCGGTCCGTCGCTTCCGTGCCGCTGGAGCACGGGGGGGAGCTTGCCGCGGTCCTGGCGCTCTACCACGGCCAAGCTGGGGCCTTCCACGAGGATGACCTGGAAATCCTGCTGCACATCCGCCCAAAACTGGCTGCCGCGGTGGCCCACGCGCTGCGGTGCGAATCCCTGGAGAAGCTCGCCACCGAAGACGCGGCCACTCGCCTGCCCAACGAGCGCGCGCTCTTTCTGCGGCTGGACGCCGAGTTGGCGCGTTGCCGGCGCACTCGCGGCCGGCTGGCGGTTCTGGTGTGCGATGTGGAGGCGCACCGGCTGCGCCGCCGGCCCGGCGTTCTGCAAGCCGTGGCCACGGGGCTGCGCCGCCTCTGCCGCGAAGAGGATTGCGTGGCGCGCATGGGAGACCGGTTTGTGCTGGTGCTGAGCAGCTTTGCGGAGCACCACCTGGCCGAAAAACGCAGGCGGATGGAAGCGATGATGGCGGAGATCGGCCCGGCCATGGATGGCGAACGGCCCGTGGTGCAGGTGGCCGCCGCCTTTTTCCCGGACGACGGAGCCTACGCCGAAGATTTGCTGGCCGTGGCGGAGGTGCGCATGACCGCCGCGGCGCCGGCCGGCGCGGGGGAAGCGAATCCCACATGACAAACCATGGCGAATCGGGCGGCTTCCGGCGGCCGTTTTGGCGCGTAGCGCTCCGCCGGCTGCTGTCGCTGGCGCTGACCATCCTGCTGGCGGCATTTCTCGCCGCGGCGCTGGTCCGCGTGGCGCCGGGGTTCGGCATGGACGAGAGGCAGCTTGACCCCCGGCTGAGCGACAGCAGCATCCGCGCGATCGAGGCGGAAAACGCCCAAAATGCCAACCTGGTTCGGTACTTCGGGCGGTATTTTTCCGGCCTGTTGCGGGGCGAGTTGGGCCAATCCGTGTCCTTCGGCGAGCCGGTGCGGGATTTGATCGCGGAACGCCTCGGTCTTACCTTACGGTCGGTTGCGGCCGGGGTGGGGTGGGCATGGCTCAACGCGGCCCTCGTGGCGTTGGCCCTGGGCCTCGGCAAGCGGCGGGGGTGGGACATGGCCGCCACGGCTCTGAGCGGCGGTCTGTTATGCCTGCCGGCAGCGGTGATCGCGCTGCTGGCGCTCTACCTCGGGGTGGGGCCCGGAGCGGCCATTGGGGCGATTCTGCTGCCTCGCATTCTGCGTTACATCCACAACATTACCGGCGCGGCGGCCGGGCGGCCGCATGTGCTGGCTGCGCGGGCCCGCGGAATCGCAGGACCCGCCCTCCTGTTACGCCACGTGTGGCTGCCCGCGTCCGCGGAGCTGCTGGCGCTGGCGGGAGTCTCCGTGAACATGGCGCTGGGAGCGGCGGTTCCCGTGGAGGCGCTGTGCGATTCGCCTGGGGTGGGCCAGTTGGTCTGGAAGGCGGCGCTGGCGCGCGATCTGCCGGTGGTTGTCAACGTCACCATCCTGATCGCCGCCATCACGGCCTCCGCCAACCTGGCATCGGACGCTCTCTGCTGTTCGTTCGGAAGGGAGGCATAGATGCGGCGCGCCGCCATCGGGGTGCTGGGCGCGATTCTGATCGTCCTGTTGTGCGCCGGCTGGATTGCGCCCTTCGGCTACCAGCAGCAGTTTCGCGAGGAGGTGGGCGCCGCGCCTTGCCGCCAACATCGCCTGGGGACGGACGCGCTGGGGCGGGACCGGCTGTCGCGCCTGATCTATGGAGGCCGTATCTCGATGGTGCTGGCGCCGCTGGCTGCGCTCGTCGCGGTGACGCTGGCGCTCGCCGCCGGGCTGACCGCCGGGTATCTGGGCGGCTGGTGGGAGCGGATTGTGACTACCGCTATGGATTTGTGCCTCTCGCTTCCGTGGCTGTTTCTGCTGCTGGTGGTGAGGGCCATGCTCCCCCTCAATGTGGATCCGACGGCTTCCATCGTGGTCACGTTCGCCTTGCTGGGCCTATTGGGCTGGGCCGGCCCTTCCCGCGTCATCCTGGCCGCGGTGAAGCGGCATCTGGCGTCGGACTTTGTCCTGGCGGCGCGCAGCGCCGGTTGCCCGCCATGGCGCATCGCGCTGGTCCAGGTCCTGCCCAATCTGAAGCCCGTGGCGGCGGCGCAGTTTTGGGTGACCGCGCCGGCCTTCCTGCTCAGCGAAGCGAACCTGGGGCTGCTCGGCCTGGGTGTGGCCGAACCGGCGCCTTCCTGGGGCAACCTGTTGCGGGAGATGGAGAATCTCTCGCAAGTCCCGAGCCATCCCTGGGTGGTGGCCCCTCTGGCAGCCCTGGTCATGGTGGTGAGTTGCTTTCAACTGGCGATTTCGACGGGGGAAATTGAGGCATGAGTTTCTTCGCGGAAGCCCTTACTTCACGCCAGGAAGCGGCAGTCGCGCGCCGCGAAGGGGTGGGCGCGCCGGGCGAAGCGGTAGCTGCACCGCGGGAACCGGGACCTGTGGGCCAGGAAGCGGCAGTCGCGCGCCGCGAAGGGGTGGGCGCGCCGGGCGAAGCGGTAGCCGTACAGCACGAAGCGGGAGCTTCGCCGAAGGAATCGGCAGGCACGCTGCGGGATCCGGCAGCTTCGCGGCAGGAAGCGATTGTCTCTCCCAGCGGCGGAGCGGTGCTGTCCGTCCACCTCTCGGTGGATTACCGGAACAAGCCGGGGGTATTGCGGGACGTCGAGTTTGACATTCGCCCGGGTGAGGCTTTTGGACTGGTGGGGGCCAGCGGGTCGGGCAAGAGCACCATCGCGCTGGCCATCCTGCGGCTGCTCGAGATGCGCGGGGGCGCGGCGCACGGATCGATTCTCTTCGAAGGGCGTGAGCTGCTGGCTTGCCGGGAAAAGGAGATGCGCCAGTTGCGCGGGCGAAAGATCGCGCTGGTGCCGCAGAGTCCGGCCTCCGCGCTGAACCCGGCGCTGCGCCTGGAGACGCATTTGCGGGAAGCCTGGCTGGCACACTCCCCCCGGCCCTGGAAAGAGGCGCGGTCCCCGGTGCGGGACCTGCTGATCCGCCTGGAGTTGCCCGCCGACGAGGGGTTTTTCCGGCGCTATCCCCACCAGATCAGCGTAGGGCAGGCACAGCGGGTGCTCATCGCCATGGCGGTTCTTCACCGGCCCGCGCTGTTGATTGCCGATGAGCCGACCAGCGCTTTGGACACGGTGGCGCAACGCGAGATCCTGGGGCTCCTGCGCGGCCTCAACCGCGAGTTTGCCATGGCGGCTTTGTACATCTCGCACGACCTGGCTTCGGTGGCGGCGCTCTGCCAGCGTGTGGGCGTGTTGCGGGGAGGGCGGCTGGCGGAGTGCGGGCCGGTGGAAACGGTGATGGGCGCCGATCTCTCCGTTGGCCTCATTTCCCCCGGTCTAAGCGGGCTCATTCATGCTACAGAGGCTCGGTAAAACGGCGCGCCTGCTGCCGGGGACCGCATCGCCGCTCCCGTGGACGCCAGCCGGACTGTGGCCTTGCGGGGCGGCATTCATCCCATGGCGCAGGCGCCCATGCCGATTTCGTATGCCACGCTGCACCTGAAGCCAGCCGCGGGGCTGGGAGAGTCTGGCCGGAGCAGTTCGGGCAGCGGGCGTCTTCACCTGGGACGCGCGCAACCGTTTGCAGATCCCGGCGCCGCTCCTGCCGGGCAGGCGCAGGTCCACCAGCACCATGCCGGGCTTCATGGTGATGGCCCTGTAGAATCCGCTCGGGCCATCGCCGGCCGGCACCGCGCGAAAGCCATCCTGCTCCAGCATCACGCCGATGGTGTCCTGCGGGCTTTCGTCGCCGTCAATCGCGAGAATTCGTCTGCATCGTTGTTTTCTGCTTGTGTCCGAATCCGGCCGGCGCCCTCTCGCGGCTTGGTATACTCAACGGCTTGGGAGCAAGCGGATTGTATCCATGCGAGTGACGGTAATCGGAACAGGATATGTCGGCGTTGTCACGGGGGCCTGCCTGGCCTACCTGGGGCACCGAGTGACGTGCGTTGACACCGACGAAGGCAAGATCGCGCGGCTGCGGCGCGGCGAATCCACCATCTACGAACCCTTTCTGCCGGAGCTGCTGGTAGCCGCGGCAGCCAGCGGCGGCATCGATTTCGACACCGAACTGGACGCGGCCGCGGCAGCGAGCGAGGTGATTTTCATCGCGGTGGGCACGCCGCCCCTCGCGACCGGCGAGGCCAACCTGTCGTACCTGGAGGCGGCCGCGCGCTCCACCGGAGCCGCCATGGATGCTGCGCGGTTCCGCGTGGTGGTGAACAAATCCACAGTTCCGGTGGGCAGCGGCAACCTGGTGGAAGCTTTGGTCCGCGAAGGCATCGACGAGGTGCGGCCCGCCGAGCGGCGGCGCATTCGCTTCGGCGTGGCCAGCAACCCCGAATTCCTGCGCGAGGGTTCGGCCATTTCCGACTCGCTCTATCCGGACCGCATCGTCACCGGCGCCTCCGACCGGGAAACCCTGGCCACCATGCAGGAACTCTACCGGCCGCTGGTGGAACAGAACTTCGACCCGCCGCCGGGAGTGCCCCGCCCCGCTGGGATGAAGCGCGTACCCATGGTGACCACCACGCTCACCAGCGCGGAAATGATCAAGTACGCCGCCAACGCTTTCCTGGCCATGAAGATCGGCTTCGCCAACGAGATCGCCAACATCTGCGAGCACGTCGGCGCCGAGGCCCCGGAGGTGATGACCGGAATCGGCCTGGATTCCCGCATCGGAGCGAAATTTCTGGCGCCGGGCATCGGCTGGGGCGGCAGTTGTTTCGGCAAAGACGTGAGCGCGCTGTTGCACACGGCGCAGGAATACAACTACGACAGCCGCCTGCTGCGGGCTTCGCTCGAGGTCAACACGGCGCAGCGCCAGATGGTGATCCAGAAGCTGCAGGAGAAGCTTTTCATCCTCAAGGGACGCACCATCGGGCTGCTGGGCCTGGCCTTCAAGCCGGATACCGACGATCTGCGCGACGCTCCCAGCCTGCACATCGCCGAGCGACTGCTGCAGATGGGCGCGCGCGTGAAAGCCTACGACCCGGTGGCCATGGGCGCCTGCCGCGAGCAGCGGCCCGACCTGAAGATTCGCTTTTGCGAATCGGCGCGCGACCTGGCGGCGGAAGCCGACGCCCTGGTGCTGGTGACGGAATGGCGGGAGTTCCGCGACCTGGACCTGGCCGAGTTGGCGCGGGTCATGACGCGGCCCGTTCTGGTAGATGGCCGCAACTTGTTCTCCCCGGCAGCGGCGGCTGCCGCGGGTTTCGACTATACCGGGATCGGGCGTCCGGGCCCGCGCACCGCGGGACAGGCTGCCGAGGCGTCGCCGGCCGGCCCGTCCGAGTAAGATGCCGGAGTTGCCGGAGGTTGAAACCGTCACCCGCTCGCTCGCGGCGCTGGTGGGGCGGCGCATTGTGTCCGCCGAATTCCGCTGCCTGCGGATCCTGCGCGGCGGCGATCCGGATCGCATGGCCGCGCGTCTTGCGGGGAGGCGGATCGAGGGCGTCAAGCGCTACGGCAAGTTCATCCTGGCGTCGCTGGTGGGCGGGCAGAAAGGCGGGCCGGGGGACTTCGGCTACCTGCTGATGCACCTCGGCATGACCGGCAAGCTGCTGCTGGGCGGTGACACCGGCAAGCATACGCACGCCATTTTGACGCTCGACCGCGGGGTCCTGCTGTTCGACGACCCCCGGCAGTTCGGCAGCATCGAGTTCAGCGAGGAGTTCCCGGCGCGCGTCGCCCGGCTGGGGCCGGAGCCGCTCGA
>Ga0265316_10003907_pt1 | contig 14933 bp, 11 predicted proteins | sample 4522metaG_FD_202092 | JGI IMG/M metagenome (GOLD analysis project Ga0265316, IMG submission 202092) | Rhizosphere microbial communities from Carex aquatilis grown in University of Washington, Seatle, WA, United States - 4-5-22 metaG | ecosystem: Host-associated > Plants > Roots > Rhizosphere >...
TTCAAACGCCTCGACGTGACGGGCGACCAACCGATGACCGAGTTCGTCACGCGCGCGGCGAAGTGCGAGCGAGACGACCTGCCGGTCGTGTTCGTCGCGGACCGGGCGATTGGATCCTATCCGGCGCTCGTAGAAGTCGACGTGTCCGGCGAATTGGCGCGGCTCGTGCGCGGGGAGTGACGGCCGGGCCAGGGGGCAGTGCATCGCGGCCGGTCCACAAGCGAGGACTCATGAGCAAAGGCCCTCCCGTCTGCCCCCGCCGCTAGCTCGCCCACAGCCACACGAGCTCGAGCTCGATGTCTCCGAACGGCTCGATACGCGCCTTGGCGTCATTGCGCCATGTTCCGAGGACCACCCATCGGGCATCATCGAGTAGGAACGCCTCCAACGTCTTCGCAATGGGATCGACGAGCCACGCGTGCGCGACGCGTTCGCGGGCGTAGATCGGCATCTTCTGGGCTCGGTCGACCCCCGCGGTCGACGGCGACAACACTTCGCACACCCAATCGGGCGCGAGCTCGAAGGCGGGGGCGTCCGGAAGCTCGGGCATGCGCGAGCGCCGCCAGCCCGCCAAGTCTGGAACGAAGACGTCTCCGTGCAGGTGCAGCTCCGGCTCGTCGAGGATGATCCAGCCTCCCGGACCACCCCTCCCGCGGTCGAATGGACCATAGAGCTCGCCCCCGAGCGAAGACGCGGCGCGCGCCTGGCGCGACGCGGGCCGCGGCTGCGTCACGAGTTCGCCGTCGAGTATCTCGGCGATGCGGTTCTCGGGGACGGAAAGAAGATCCTCGTACGTCGCGCGCCGCTTCGCCGGTTCGCCCATGCCAGAGCGTAGCTTACCCGTCGGCACCGGAGTGAACCACGCTTCTGAACTGCTCGATTCAGCGCGAAACCCGTCTGAAGGCGGAGTCATTGACCGGAGCGCTCACACGAGCCATTCTCATGGCCATGACGTCCGGTCGCTGGTGGCGCTGCCCCTCCTGAGTCGGACGCCTTTTCCATTCCACCCTAGAAGGAGAGAGCGCCCGATCGCCGGCGCGCTGCTTCTCGGTGTTTCCGTGACGTGAGCCCGCCGGCCGAGGCGCCGAAGCCATGGCTCAGCACTACACGTTCGGAGACAACGATCGCGCGGCACGACGGTTGCGAAGCCTCGCCGCCGTCTATGAGCCCACTTCCGCCGCGCTCTTGCGGCGATTTGCCGGCGCGCGCCCGCGCCTCGCCGCCGATCTCGGCGCTGGGCTCGGGCTGACGACGCGCCTCGTGCACGCGGCGACGGGCGCGAAGGAGACCGTCGGGCTCGACTCTTCGGCGCGCTTTCTCGAGTCCGCCGCGGAGGAGGCACCGGCGGGGGTCACCTACCGGGTCCACGACGTCACGCGCGCGCCGTTTCCGTGCGGTGCACCCGACTTCATCTATGCACGGTTTCTGCTGACGCATTTGGCCAACCCCGAACTCGTCCTCGGCACCTGGCGAGAGGCGAGCGCGCCCGGCGCAACGCTCGTGCTCGAAGAGACGGCGGAGCTCGCGAGCGAGCATCCCGTGCTCGGCCGCTATTACGCGCTCGTGGAGGCAATGCAGCGGCACTACGGTCAGTCGCTGCGGATCGGGCGAGCGCTCGCGGATCTGGGCACCCGCGCCGGCTGGCGCGTCGCGGATGCGCGCATCACGCCTGTACCGGTCGCGGCGCGAGAGATGGCACGTCTGCACGTCGAGAATATCCGGACGTGGAAAGACGACCCCTTCGCCGTCGGCCATCTCGACCCGGGCGAGCTCCGAGCCGTCGAACAAGGCCTCGAGGCAATCGCCGAGGGTCGGCAAGAGGCGTCCGTCGTCGCGGCCATGGGGCAAGTGGTCGCTTTGTCTTGAACCGTGGTGGCGCTTCCCGAAAGCCGGGTTCGGCCGACCGCCGTCGAAAAATTCGTCGTTCCCTCGCGCGATCGAATCGCGCCCTCTCCGATTAAGGTGGAGGAGGGCCTGAATTGCTTCAGATTTCACCGTTCGAGACGTTTCACCCGAGCCTTCGAACCGTCCGCTGGAGGGCGTCAGTACAAAGCCACCTGCTCGATTGGAAACGACGCTCGAACCATAGGAAGAGAGGCTTGTTCAACGAGAAACGTCACGAAACCAATTGATCGGGACGCTTTTCCAATGAGAAAAGACGCGCGGACAATTGAACGTGACGCTCTTCCAACGAGAAAAGTCGCTCGGACAATGGAACATGACACCTCTTCAATTGAAGCGGAATCCCCACCGTTTGGACTCGACGCTTTTCCAACGAGAAAGGACGCGCGGACAATCGAACGTGACACTCTTCCAACGAGAAAGGACGCGCGGACAATCGAACGTGACACTCTTCCAACGAGAAAGGACGCGGGGACCATTGAACGCGACGCTTTGCCAAGAGGAAAAGGCGCGCGGACATCGAACGTGACGCTTTGCAAAGAAGAAAAGACGCAACCTGACGTGGCGTACGACATCGTTCAACAAAAACGACGAGTTGAACGGACCCGCGGGCGCCGCGCTCAAAGCCGAGCGTGCCGAAGCCGAAGCGCGTTCGTGACGACCGATACCGAGCTGACGCTCATCGCGGCCGCGGCGATCATCGGGCTCAGGAGAAGACCGAAGGCCGGGTAGAGCACGCCCGCCGCGATCGGCACTCCCACGCTGTTGTAGACGAATGCGAAAAAGAGATTCTGCTTGATGTTCGCCATCGTCGCGCGCGAGAGCCGCCGAGCCCGCACGATCGCCCGAAGGTCGCCCTTGACGAGCGTCACCCCCGCGCTCTCCATCGCGACGTCGGTTCCCGTGCCCATCGCGATCCCGACCTGGGCTCGGGCAAGCGCAGGCGCGTCGTTGATCCCGTCCCCCGCCATGGCGACGGTTCGACCCTCGGACTGAAGACGCTTCACGACGTCGGCCTTCTGGTCCGGCAAGACATCCGCGATAATTTCGTCGATGCGGAGCGTACGGGCGACGGCGCGGGCCGTGGTCTCTCCGTCGCCCGTGAGCATCACGACGCGTACGCCTTCGGCGTGGAGAGCCGCGATCGCCTCCGCGGTGCCTTCCTTGACGGGATCCGCGACGCCGACCAGCCCCGCCAGGCGCCCGTCGATCGCCAAGAAGACAACCGTCTGTCCGGCCGCTCGCAGCGTTTCCCCCCTTTGCGCGAGCTCGGACACGTGGATGCCCATGGCGTCCATGAGCGCGCGGTTGCCGAGCGCCACGTGGCGTCCCCCGACGACACCCCGTACGCCTTTGCCCGTGATCGATTCGAACCCGACCGCGGTGTCGAGCGACAGCCTTCGCTCTTCGGCGCCTTTCACGATGGCCGACGCCAGGGGATGCTCACTGCCTCGTTCGAGGCTCGCCGCGAGCCTCACGACCTCGTCGGCGCCGCCTCCCTGGGCGGGCACGACGGTCGTCAGCCGGGGCCTTCCCTCCGTGAGTGTTCCCGTTTTGTCGACGACCAAAGTGTCGACTTTGCGCAGCGTCTCGATGGCCTCGGCGTTCTTGAAAAGCACCCCGATGGTCGCCCCCTTGCCCATCGCGACCATGATCGACATCGGCGTCGCAAGGCCGAGCGCGCACGGGCAAGCGATGATGAGCACGGCCACGGCGTTCACGAGCGCGTGGGCCATCCGCGGATCGGGCCCCGCGATCGCCCACACCACGAACGTCAGGAGCGCGGCTCCGATGACCGCGGGCACGAAGTAGCCCGCGACGGCGTCCGCGAGATTCTGGATGGGGGCTCGACTTCGCTGGGCTTCCGAGACCATCGCGACGATGCGCGACAAGAGCGTGTCGGCGCCGACCTTCTCGGCTCGCATGACGAGCGTGCCCGTACCGTTGAGGGTCGCCCCGACCACTTTGTCTCCCGGCCCCTTCTCTACGGGGATGGGCTCTCCCGAGACCATCGACTCGTCGATGCTGCTCCCGCCCTCGAGCACGACTCCGTCGACCGGTACTTTCTCGCCCGGACGCACCCGGAGCCGATCGCCGACGCCCACGGCTTCGAGCGCGACGTCCTCTTCCTTGCCGTCGCCGCTCAGCCGCCGCGCCGATTGGGGAGCCATCCCCAAGAGCGATTGGATCGCGGCCCCCGTCTTGCTGCGAGCGCGTAGCTCCAGCACCTGCCCGAGCAGCACCAGCGTCACGATGACCGAAGCGGCCTCGAAGTAGACAGCCACTTCCCCCGACGGACCGACGAACGCGGGCGGGAAGAGCCCGGGGAAGAGCGCGGCGACCGCGCTGTACACGTAGGCCACGCCCACGCCGAGACCGATGAGCGTGAACATGTTCAAGCTCCGGTTGCGAACCGACGCCGCCGCGCGCACGAAGAACGGCCACGCCGCCCAAACGCAGACAGGCGTCGCCAGGCCGAGCTCGACGAACTCGCGTGCGCGCATCGACATCCACCGCGCGACGGGGTCCCCCGGTGCGAGGTCGCTCATGGCGAGACCGAAGAGCGGGACCGACAGCGCCAACGCGAACCAGAAGCGCCGGCTCATGTCGCGAAGCTCGGGGTTCTCCGTTCCCGCGGCCGCCGCGCCGCGCGGTTCGAGCGCCATTCCGCAGGTGGGGCAGGCGCCGGCCCGGTCGCGTACGACCTCCGGGTGCATTGGGCACGTCCACCCGGTGGCAGCCGCTTTTCGCGAGGACTTGGGCGGGGGACGCACGAGCGGCGCGGCGACGTGCGCGGCGTGTACGACGTCGCCCGGACCCGCGCAGCACGAGTGTTCTGGCGACTTCGGGAGGTGGACGGTCATGACGGGCGATCCTCGATTGCCGGTGGTGACGCCGTGTGCGCGGCGTGAAAACCCCGGGCCGGCCGAGGGCGGTTCTCGCAGGGAGCATAGTTGCGGGGCAGGCTTGCGTCAGGTTGGGCCTGCGATGGCCCTCGCGTGGGCGCGGCCGCGTTGTGAGAGCCCCGCTCAGGTCCGCCCGCGGGGCGCTGCGCACCGGTCCCTTCTCTCGCAGGGTGTGGCGCGACCCACCTCAGGGCCCTTCGCCCGTTCATGGTCAAGAGCGCCTCTTGAAGCCAGCCGCGACGGCTACGAGCGAGTGCTACACGCTCAGCATGAACGCGAAGAAATCGAGGCGTGCCGGCTCGACCGAGACGTTCTCCGTTTCAGTCGATGCGGAGACGAAGCGCGCGCTTCGCGCGCTTGCGGACAAGGACTTTGGAGGAAACATTTCCGCGCTCGTGACCGACTTCGCCGAAGAGGCTCGGCGCCGATTGGCCGCTGGCGAGTACCTCCGTAGGCACCGAATCCCGAAGCTCGCGGTCGGCGAGGCGGTTCGGATCCAGGCCGAGATCGATCGAGAAGTCGCGAGCGCGCGGAAGCCTCGCAAGCGACGCGCTGCCGCGTGATCCCAACCTACGTCCTCGACATCCGCGGAACGCAAGCCCCCATCCCCGGCCCTCCCCCGCGAGGCGCTCATCATTCGTCACATCGTGCTCGGCCTTCGAGAAAAGGGCCACGCCAGGGCGCCCCCTCCTTCCCCAGAGAACCTCACCCCCGGCCCCTCTCCGCAAGCGGAGAGGGGTGTCTTCGGGTCTCGCGATAACGGAGCTGCTCCCCCTCCGCAAGCGGACCGCAAGCGGAGAGGGGGCCGGGGGGTGAGGTCTAATAGCTGGACCAGCCGGCTCACAACACGATGTGACGAATGCTTAGCGCGAGGCGGGGGAAGGGAGTCCTGAGCATCACTGGGACGATGGTATCGATGGCGATTGAGTTCGCGCGATAACTCCTGCCGCCGTCGGCCTGCGGCGAACCGATATCGTCGTCTTCGGCCGCGCGTGAGCGGGGACCTGCGCAACGCTCTCGCCGTGGTCCAACCACGCTTGCCGCTCAGGGTCTAGCGCCGGTCGGTAGAGTGATTTCGCTGCGACAGCGCCTTGGTCCGCGATCGACGCCACGAGCGGATGGTGACCATGCTCCCTTCCCCCGCCCCGCCTCATCAGGGCGCCCCCTCCTTCCCCAGAGAACCTCACCCCCGGCCCCTCTCCGCAAGCGGAGAGGGGTGTCTTCGAGTCTCGCGATAACGGAGCTGCTCCCCCTCCGCAAGCGGACCGCAAGCGGAGAGGGGGCCGGGGGGTGAGGTCTAATAGCTGGACCAGCCGGTTCACAACACGATGTGACGAATGCTTAGCGCCCCGCGGGGGAAGGGCCGGCGACGGGGGCCCCCACCCCTACTGCGCGCTAGGAGCCTTCGGCGATTGGTTTACGGGCGTGAGGCACGCCGACAAGTCGAACAACATGAACTCGAGGGCCTTTTCCTGCGGCGAAAGCGGATTGTCCGCACAGCCACTCGGCGTGATGGCACCCGCGCCGAACCCGCCGCCCATGCCAGCGCCCGCCTGCTGACCGTAATCGCCGGAGCCCGCCCCTACGTGCAGATCGCTGAACACGACGCGGCCGCACGGCACGGCACCGGGATTGACGACGGGCATGTCCCAGGAGAAATACTGCGTCGCGCCCGGCGGCGTCGCGGCCGTGTCGGCGACGATCCACGGCGTCGACGGTGTGTTGGCCACCGCGACGTCCGCGTTGTGCTTTGCCGCCTGGATGGGTAGCTCAGGCGGTGTCGTGTTCGACAACGCGCCGACATTGCCGAGCCACTGCTGCATCGCGACGCCCTTCGGGAAGGGCATTCCGTTGGGTAGCGTCGTTTGGACAAGCCCGTTGATGTTGCCCATGTCGTTGCCGCCCGCCGTCCACGTCGCCAGGTTGTAGGCGAGAAAGGGGGCTTGATTGAACCAGGAGTAGTGAAAGTGGGAACCGAACACGCGGCCGCCCAAAGTCGCATAGTCGTTCAGCGCCTGGGGATTCGCGTTCGGGTCTTCTGCGCCTTCGCAGGAAAGAATGACGATGTCGTACGGCTGCATCGCCGTACCCGACGTCCAGAGCGCGGTCTGCGATGCGGGCGAGCCGCCTGCCATCGCCGGCCCCGCATTGCCGCCGCCGCCGCCTCGACCCCGGCCTCCTCCCGTCCCTCCCTGGAAGATGTGCACGTGGCCCATTCCGCCCGCCCCGCTCACCCATTCCCCTGTTCCCCCGGCATCGGTGCCCGAGTCGATGCCGATGCGCTTGAGCAGGCATTCCATCGAGTCGGCGCCGCCGGTCGAAACGGCGATGTTCGGCAGGTCACCCTCGGCCGCGTTCGCGGGGAGGCGCAACATGGGCTCCTGCGTGTCGGCGCAGTCGGTCGTGTCGACCGTATACTGCCGCCTCCACTTGCCGATTTGAACGACCAGCGGAACGCCCTTGCCAGTGGGGACGTCAGCGAGTGTAAAATTTCCGGCCGGGTCGGTCAGCGTGCCCGCGACGACGCCGCCCGTATAAAGGCTCTCACACGTGTAACACGACGCTCCCTGGGGCAGAGCAGACGGCGGATTCTGCGGAACGTAGACTGCGACGTCGTAAAGCGGGTTTTGCCCCGCAGGATCGAAGACCGTGCCGCTGATGGTCGTGTGCCCGGCGTTCGGGCAGCTGTAATTGGCGCATAAGCCCGTCGACGTGCAGCGGATTGGCTTGGGACCACCGTCCCCGGCACCCGTGCCGCTCCCGATGACCAGGCCGCCGGTGCTCCCGCTGCCTTTCGGCACGGGGGCATTCGCTCCGCCGGCGGGCGACCCGGTCGCGCCGCTCGACCCCTGACCCGTACTTGCCCCGCCCGCCGCCGGAGCGCCAGCGTTGAAAAAGGAGGAGTCACGGCTCGAGCTGCACCCGAAGGCCCACGCGGCCGAAGCAATTCCGGAAAGGATCGCAACCAACGCCAAGTGGCGGTTCGCTCGCATCGGGGAACTCCTTCGCAGCCGCGATTCTCACGCCTTGCCCAGCGCGCAAATGTCCACGCTTGCGTCGGTCTGGTAGCTGAGACGGGTAAAAGACGATCGCCTGGCGCGTCACGCTTCGAGAACACGAAGCTCCTTACCTGAGGAAGCGAGTTTGAGAATCGCCGCGTCGCGCGTCACGAGAACCGCGTCACTGGCGAGCGCGGTAGCGATGATCAAGCGATCGGCCGGATCGCCATGGCAGCTGAGGCCCGCGGCAAGGATGGCGATTTCAGGGCTGATCGGCACGACATTCCCCGAGACCGTCGCGAGCGCGGCGTCGAACCAGCGCTCTGCGCGCTCGCCTAACTTCAAACGCCCGTCTTGAGCCAAGCGGGCGATCTCCCAGAGCGAGATCGCTGGGATAAGGACGCCGCGCCCTGCCCCGGCCGCGCGTTCGACGATCCCGCGCGCTCTCTTGGAGAGCGAAGCACCTGCCACGAATTTTATCCACACGTGCGTATCGAGCACGAGCGCGCTACTCAACGGACCAGCCATCCCCGACCGACAGAAGGTCGTCCGCCGCGTCGACGATCGCTGTAACACGCCGAAGCGCCCCGAAGCGGGAGACCGGCGGCTCTCCGACAGGCACGATGCGTGCTACGGGTTTGCCGCGCTTGGTGACGAGAACCTCCGTCCGGGCTGACGCGACGGTATCGAGCACTTGAAGGCATTCCGCCCGGAATTTCGCGGCAGTCATGGTCCGCTTCGTCATGTGTACACATTATCATGCCTACGGCGAACACGCTGGTCCGTGGCGATGCGTCTGCCTGCGGTTGGCATGAGCCTTCGGATCATTGGTGGGCGTTCCTTTCAGGCGACGGCGCGGGTGCCGCGACCCGAAGGGTGACCCAGAGCGGTGACAGACTCCTGTCAGTATTTAAGGGTGCGCTCGCGCGCTTCGCGTTGCGGGTGCGCTCTTTGCGACTCGGAAGTGCCGACAGCTTTCCAGAAACGCGGCGGTCGTCTTCGGCATGGGGACCCGCGCCCGGGTGATGTGGGTGACGATGTCCATTCCCTCGCGGAGGAGGTGCAGCCCTTTGGCGGCTTCTTCGCGCGGGCGGGGGAACGCGGCATCGCCCAGCTCTGGGCCGAATCGCCCGAGCTTCTCGGCGGATACGACGAAGGACGTCCATATCTCGAAAATGTCGTCGTCCGTATGCAAGGTCTCGCACCGGACCTTGGCGTCGCGCGAGAAGTCGCGCAAAAGCGGTTCGATTCCCGCGAAGGCGGGCCGCGGCCCCAGCATGGCGGAGAGGGTGCCGCAGATTTCGTCGATGGCTCGCATCGCCTGCGCGATCTTGATGTAGCGACCGCGGTAGAACTCCTCGATGGGAAACGAAAAGGCGCGAAACGGCTCGCCCCAGAGCTCGTCGAGCCCCTCCTCGCCGCTCCGGTGAAGAACGAGTTTGCCGAGCGTGAGCGCCTCCATGAGGTGGTCGCCGCACTCGCGCATGAGGGCGTTCTCGGGCCCGATGTGCACGCCGAGCGACTGGATCTCGACGACCTTGGTGAAGATATCCGCCGCTCGATTGAAGAGCGCGCCCGCCAGCATGGCCCCTTTGACCCGTCTGCGGGCTGGGTCGAGCTCCGCGTCGTAGGCGCGCCGAGCCTCGTCGAGGCGGCGGCCAGGGATGTTGATGCCGTGCTCGACGTGGTTGAAGAGGCGACGCGTCAGCGCCTCGATGAGTCGCTTCTTCGCTTGCAGCGTGTCGGCGGGCGCCTCGTACGCGCGCACCCAATACCCCAGATACCAAACGCGCCTCCGGCCATCGATGACCCGCGTCGTACCATCCGCGGTGGCGTCCTCCATGATTCACCTCCGGTGCGGGAGCGAGGATACCCCGAGTAGAGCTCGAAGGAACGCGAGGAACCGCGTGCTTGCTGCGGAAACGTATAGGAAACTCCGGAGTGCCGGCTGCGAGAATCCGCGGTTAATCGGTCCTCGCGGCGCGTCGCCAAAGTGAGGACGTCTCGGGCCAGCCGTTTCCACGGGCCGGGCACCCCGAGTCCGCCGTATCTCACTGAAATCCTTCGCTCGAGCCGCTGGCCTGGTCGTTGCTGTCCTTCACGTCATACTGAGGAGGAGCTTCCGCGATGCAGCCGACCGACCTGACCATCGAGATTCTCAAAGGCATCCGCGACGAGGTTCGCACGACGAATACGAACCTTGAGGCGCTCCGCGCCGATACCGGTGCACGCATCGAGGCGCTCCGCGCGGATACCAACGCGCGCTTCGACCAGCTCGAGCGCCGTCAGGTCGAGACCGAAGTGCGCCTTTCGACCGAGCTCGTCGCGGTCGTCGGCGCCGTACGGGAAGTCCGCGACCTCTTGCGTGAGGATCGCGTTCTGTAAGGCCGTGTCGATGACCACGAGCGCCGCATCGCCGCCATCGAGACACGGGTCGGCTAAACGCCAATATCGCGTCGCCGTAAACCCTCCGGCGAGCGTCCCTCTTCAAATCTGACGTCGCGGCGGTCTATCGTACGGGCAGAAGGAGCACCGATCGGCCCGGCACCGACCGCCGGTTCCGAGTCGCCTGACTTCAACCCCGTGAAGACAACGACGAGATCCCTCATTGACGCCTCGGGCTTCGCTCTTGCCCTCGCGCTCTCGAGCTGCCACCGCTCGGAGCCGTCGCCGGGAGACCTCGCGACGACTTCTCGCGAAGCCGGCTCCGCTCACGGGGCCTCCGACGCCGGGGCTCCAAGCGCCGGCCCTTGCTTGGCGCCGGCCGTCGTAGCGCCTTTCGCGCATTACAGCGACGACATGATTCGAGGCCTCGCGACGGACGGCGACAATGTTTACTTTCGTACGCTTCGAGAGACGTTCCGAGTGCCGCTGGCAGGGGGAACCCCGGGCGTCATCGGAAAGAGCCCCCCTGGAGGGGATGGCCCGATGTGGGTCATCGGGGAGAATCTCGTCGCCCAACCGACCGGCGCGCCCGCCTTCGTCGCGATGCCCAAGAGCGGCGGCGCGTGGAAGACGTTCGCCGACGCAACCTCCGACAAGTCCGGTGGCGGCGGGACCCTTCCTACGATCTTCAACAACGTCCACCGCGGTCGCATCGAGGCCGCTCAGCAAGCGACCTTCGACGGCAAGAGCTTCTATTTCGTCGAAAAGGACATCGCGGGCGCGACCATCAGCGGAGGAGGCAAGACCACGTGGTCCGTACGTCGCTTGGGCCCCTCCGATGCAAAGGCAGACACTCTCTACACGTCCGAGCAAGAGCTCCAACACCTGGTGAAAGCGGGAGAAACCCTCTTCTTTCAGCGAAACGAGACTCCCCAAAAGCCGCTCGCTGCCGGGGCCAAAAGGCCGCCCTTCGAAGAAGCGACCTGGTCGCTCTACTCGCTTTCAGCCGGCGGTGGAACCCCCTCGCTCCGGGCCGCGTCCGTCGACAAGGTCGCCCTCGCGACCGACGGAGTCACGGTCTATTACGCGGCGCATCCGGTCGGTGACGCCCCGGGCCATCTCCAAAAGACGTCCCTTTACGGTCTGCCGGGCGCCCCCACAGGGTCCGCACAGATCGTCGACGATTGGACCTTCGAGCCGGAGTTCGGCGCTCCCTACGGAGACGACGGCTTCGTCCTTCTCGTTTACGCGTTCAAAGACGTATCTCCCACGGGCATCCCGAGCAACCTGACCAGTCTTCTCTACTTGGGAAAGCGCAGCGCGCACGGCCAAGGGCGGAGGGTATGCGTCGCCCAGGGCTCGAACGCGCATGCATTTGCCGTCTCCGGGAGCGCTCTTCTCTTCGCGTCGCAATTGGACGACGGAAGCGGGGCTCAAGGGATCATCAAGTACGCTCTTCCCTGAAGCTCGAGGCGCAGGGCCGATCCGTGGTACGTTGGGCTTCGTGGGCGGGAGCGCCGGTGTGGGCCAAGACGACCGGGTCACGCGCATCGAGCGTCAGCTGTCCGCGGCGCAGCAAATCGCGCATATCGGAAGCTGGGAGTGGGACGTCGCGACCAACACGGTCAGCTGGTCCGACGAGCTCTATCGGATCTACGGCCTCGAGCCCCAGTCGTGTGGGATCACGTTCGAGTCGTTCCTGGGTCGGGTCCATCCCGACGATCGCGACCGAGTCCGGCGAGAAGTCACGGCGGCGCTGGAGAGAGGCGGACGCTTCGCGTACCCCGAGCGGATCATCCGTCCCGACGGGACGATCTGCACGCTCGAAAGCGTCGGCGAAGTCGCGCGCGACGGCCGCGGAGCCGTGCTCGGCTCATCGGCACGTGCCGCGACGTGACCGAGGAGCGGCGGCGCGACGAGGCCATCCGCTTGTACGCAGACCTCGTTCGCAACGTGCCGATTGGGCTGAGCGTCTGGGCCGCGGGGGATCGTGAAGGAGAGTCGCCCCTGCGACTGGCGGCCTTCAATTCGGCGGCCGAAGCTCGCGGAATCCAGCAAGCCGAACATCGGGCGCTCGAAATGATCGCGTCGGGCGAAGCGCTGGCCGCGCCCCTGTCTCAGCTCGTCCTCGCGGTCGAAGTCCTGACCCCGCCGGCGATCGGCTCGATTCTGCTCCTCGACGAAGACCAAACGCGCGTCCGCCACGGGGCCGCCCCGCACCTGCCGGACGCGTTCAACCGCGCCATCGACGGCGCCCCGATCGGCCCGAGCGCGGGCTCGTGCGGGACGGCGGCGTTTCGGCGCGCGCCAGTATTCGTGGCCGACATCCAGACCGATCCGCTGTGGGATTCGTACCGCGATCTCGCGCGCGACCATTCGCTGCGCGCGTGCTGGTCGACGCCCATCCTCGCGACGGACGGGCGGGTGCTCGGCACGTTCGCGCTCTACTACCGCGAGCCCCGGTCACCGACCGAGGCCGAGGTTGCGCTCATCGCCCGAATCACGCACGTCGCGCGCATCGCAATCGAGCGCCGTCAGCTCGAAGATCAGCTGCGCGCCCTGTCGGCGCACGTCGAGTCGGTGCGCGAGGACGAGCGCACGGGGATCGCGCGCGAAATCCACGACGAACTCGGCCAGGCGCTCACCGCCCTCCGAATGGACTTGTCCTGGATCGCGCGCCGGGTCTCGGGGCCGGGTGAAGGGCTTCCTCCCCATGTTCTTCTGGACAAGATCAAGGTGATGACCCAAATGACCGACGACCTGGTCAATCAGGTGCGGCGGATTTCTGCCGAGCTTCGCCCGGGCGTCCTCGACGATCTCGGGTTGGTCGCGGGGCTGGAGTGGCAGGCGCAGGAGTTCGAGCGCCGAAGCAACGTCGCGTGCAGCGTACGCTCCGACCTCGGCGAATTGAGCCTCGACCGGAGCGTCTCGACCGCGATATTCCGGATTTTCCAGGAGGCGCTCACCAATGTGGCGCGTCACGCTTCGGCCAGGCGCGTCGAAGCGACGCTCGAGCACGTCGCCGGGGAAGTCGTCCTTCGGGTACGCGACGACGGCAAGGGAATCGCCTCCGGGAGGACGGTTTCTCAGATCGCCGCGGACCTGTCGCTCAGCGTGAAGACCGTCAGCACCCACAGGACGCGGATCCTCAAGAAAATGAACATGCACACGAACGCGGAGCTCATGCAGGACGCAATGCGAGCCCGACTCGTCCAGTAGCGGGGCCTCGGAGAAAGCGCGTGCTTCGTCGACACCGTAGTTTAAGCATTCGTCCCATGGTGTTGTGAACCGGCTGGTCCAGCTATTGAACCTCAACCCCGGCCCGGCCCCCTCTCCGCTTGCGGCCGCTTGCGGAGAGGGGGAGCAGCTCCGTTATCGCGAGCCCGCAGACACCCCTCTCCGCTTGCGGAGAGGGGCTGGGGGTGAGGTTCTCTAGGCGGCATGGGGGCGGCAGCAATCGGGCCGTACGCTTCTCTCATGCCCCGCCCAATCCCGGTTCCTTGGAACGAGCCGCTGTTCCAGTCGATCTTCGCGTATTCCGCCGAGCTCGCCGCGTTCCGCGCCGACTTGCGGTCCTGGGGTACGGCGCGAGCCGATCTGCGTATCGTCGCGAGCGGCGGACCCGCGCGCCAGATCGTGGTCGAAGGTCGAGCGTCCCATCGGTGCGACATCGTGACGGTGCGCGACGCCACCGAGCCGAGGTTGCACGAAGAAGAGCTCCGCGAGATGGCCGGTCTCTTGCGCCGGGTGGTCGGCCGAAAGGTCGAGGTCGAGCTCGAGCTCGGCGAAGGGATGGGCCCAGTGGTCGTCGACCGCGAGCGGCTCCAGCAGGCGTTGCTCAACGTCGCGGCCAACGCGCGAGACGCGATGCCGGCGGGCGGCGGGAATCGAGCGGGCACGTAACGGGCACGTTTACCGGCAGGAAGACAGCCCGTAAAACGGAGCTCGATGCCCGACGTACGCCGACCCCCCGCCGCGGAGATCAAAGTCGTGGGCGCGTCCCGGACGACGCTCCGCGACGTTTACTTTCTCTTCTTGCGCGCTCGTTGGACGGTCGCGCTGATCGCCATCGTCGTCCTCTATCTCGCGCTCAACGCCGTCTTCGCGGTCGCCTTCTGCCTGACAGGCGGAATCGCCAATGCGCGCTCGAACTCGTTCTTCGACGCGTTCTGCTTCAGCGTGCAGACGATGGGCACGGTGGGATACGGGTCGATGTATCCCGCGAGCGCGGCAGCCAATGCCGTCGTGATCGCCGAATCGGTCACGGGCCTCATCGTGACGGCCGTCGCTACCGGGCTCGTGTTCGCGAAATTCTCTCGGTCCACCGGGCGCATCGCGTTCTCGCGACACGCGGTCGTAGGCCCTATGGACGGCGTACCGACGCTCATGCTCCGCGTCGGCAACGAGCGCGGAAACCTCATCCTCGAGGCGACCATTCGCGTCTCGCTCGTGCGCACCGAGAAGACGCACGAGGGCGTGACTTTCTATCGGATGTACGACTTGGCGCTGGCACGCGAGCGGTCACCCGCGATGACTCGTTCATGGACGATCCTCCACCCGATCGGCAAGGGCAGCCCCTTGTTCGGGGCAACCCCTGCGTCGGTCGCCCGAGACGAGATCGAGCTGATGGTCACGGTCGTGGGAGTCGACGATACGTCGCTCCAGCCCGTTCATGCCCGCCACCGCTACGAACATCAAGAGATCGTATGGGGCGCGCGTCACGCCGATATTCTGAGCGAAG
>Ga0265316_10003908_pt1 | contig 14933 bp, 9 predicted proteins | sample 4522metaG_FD_202092 | JGI IMG/M metagenome (GOLD analysis project Ga0265316, IMG submission 202092) | Rhizosphere microbial communities from Carex aquatilis grown in University of Washington, Seatle, WA, United States - 4-5-22 metaG | ecosystem: Host-associated > Plants > Roots > Rhizosphere >...
GACAGAATAAAGCAATATTCATAATTAATTCCCATAAATATCTTATTTGTTTTATTGAATATTGGTAATTCATAACCCAAACCTAAAAATACTCCAATAGAACTAGTTGAAGGGTTTCTATTAATAATAAAAATTGAGTTGGATGTTTCTTCTAAAACTATTTGTGATTTAGCAGATGCAATTAAAAATGCTAAACCACCCTCAATATAAGGGCTACTAAGTTTCGTGGAGAAGTTATATATAGCTTTAAATTTTAAATCAATATTATCACTTGAACATGTCATAGAAGTTACTTTTGAACCAGACATAAATTCACTAAAATCACCTCTGTAAGAAGACGTGTAATTATTTTTCCAATAATCAATTCCGATCTTAAATGAAAATTTTTCTACAGTTGAAAACATATTCCTAAAATGCAGACTTCCACCGAAATATATAAAGAAATTATCTTTAAACCCAAATTGTTCTAAAGCAGTAATTTCACTTAGCGGCTTTGGATCTGCGATTTCAGTATATTGCAAATTCATTCCAGAAAATCCTGTCCCAATATTTACACAAAACTTAATCTTATGTGGTTTAACTTCTTGCTCATAAGTAACACAGTTATAACTTTTACACATATTATTATGATAGTCTCTCCCAAGTTTTATTAAATCATCATAGTAAATACTGGAATTTAATATTTCATTTTTCATCGCTGGGCAATCTTGCATTAGATATAAAATATTGCGTTTGCTCCTTTTATCATTTACTTCTTCACTACTATAACCACCTTCGCTAATAACAGTTTTTTCAGGTGTTATATCAATAAGCGAATCTTTTTCAATAAAATAATGATCTTCGCCCTTTTTGTCTTTTAGATAATATATTTTAATTATTCCGTTTAGAAGGTATTGCATAAAAACATTATCAACTCTCGCACCAGTATCTGAAATCCCTAAATCATTATAGTACTGTTTTTTTTTAGAAATTTCAGTTTCGGACATGTTTTTAGAATTGTCAAAACTATTTACTAAATTAATTTTTTTAGAAATAAAGTATTTACCATTTAAAAAGCGATATCCTTTGATTTCATATGGTTCAAAAGTTTTTATATCACTATTATTTCCGAATTTGAATTTACATTTATAAAAGTTATCAGAGTTTTGATCAATGAAACCCTTTATCGTGTCTGATTTATTGTTTATTATATATCCCGCATTAAAATCTTCTTGAGAAGTTGCAAAAAAAGAGATTGAAATTAGTATTAAATTAATACTTAAAAATTTTGACTTAATGGAATATTTTTTTTTCATATAATATTTTAATAATTCAGTGAAATTTTTGAACTTAAACATTAAGCCAGAATACTAACACTCCGCACTCCGCACTAACTATTAAATCCCCTTAGCTTAATTTGTGTCAATACTTTTTTGGTATATAATGGGAAGTCGCCGTTCATCATCCATGAATAGTAGCTTGGATCTTTTTTAAGCACATCTTCAACTAAAACTCCTTTATATTTTCCAAAATTAAATACTTCCTGTCCCTTGTCATTAAATACAATTCTACCTACAAAGTCTGCATTCAATGTGTGAGAAGAAAATTTTGACAGGTAATCAATATCATTTTCTATTGGTTCGGAGGCTGCTCCCGCGGGATCTATAAATCTTCTACCGATGTATTTATCAAGCTGTGCCTGTAGAACCTCATAAGTTGCTATTGTATCGGCATTAGAGGAATGCGCGTCTTCCAAATCTTTACTACAATAAAGTTTGTAAGCAGCACCAAGCGTCCGTTGTTCCATTTTATGAAATATTACCTGGACATCCACAAATTTTCTCTTCTTTAAGTCAATATCCACATCTGACCTGAGAAATTCTTCAGCAAGCATAGGGAAATCAAATTTATTGGAATTGAAACCGGCAAAATCACAACCTTCCAGATCATTCGCCAGGGTCTGTGCAATTTCATTAAAAGTTGGGCAATCTTTTACTTCATCATCAGTGATACCATGAATGGCTATTGCTTTTGGATCAATTTTAATGGTAGGATTTACACGGTAAGTTTTTATTTCCTCTTTCCCGTTTGGAAATACTTTAAGCATTGTAATTTCGATTATACGGTCTGTTGCGATATTTATTCCTGTTGTTTCAAGATCAAGAAAGATAATCGGGTTTTTAAGATTAAGTTTCATTAGTTTTTAGTTAAAAAACCTGGCATTTTTTTAGAGTCTGCCAGGTTAATAGATTTTGCAGCATTATTTAATGTTAAGAAAAAAAAGTTCTATAATTAAATTCAATTTTATTTTATTCTGTAATAAGAAACCCTTCGACTAGCTCAGGGTGACTATGCTATTGGGTCATACCAAGACTTCGGAGTGAACTTAGTCGAACGCTTGTCGAAGCATGACCAATAATAAATACTAATTAAAATTAACCGAAATTGAATTTAAGATTAAATTTTAAACTAAAAAAAACAAATTATGCGTTAACCATCATTGGCATCAATAGCATTAATACGTCTTCAGCGTCTGTGTCTTTATCCACTGGGACAATAATGCCTGCCCTTGATGGATCTGACATTTCAAGCGCTATATCGGTGGAAGTCAGATTTGCCAAAATCTCAATTAAAAATGATGACTTGAATCCAATTTCCATGTCATCGCCATCATATTGGCAGTTCAGTCTTTCATACGCTGAAATCGAGAAATCAATATCCTGTGCCGAAATAATTATCTGGTTGCCGGTAAGTTGCAGTTTCACCAGGTTACTGGCCTGATTAGCAAATACAGAAACCCTTTTCAGTGTATTATACAATTCTGATCTTCCAATAATAAGCTTGTTTGGATTTTTAGTAGGTATTACTGAATTGTAATTAGGATAAGCACCTTCCACCAGGCGGCAAATCATGCGATAATTGGTAAGCTGGAAATAAGCATTTTTTTCATCAAATTCTATAAGAACCTTATTTTCTTCCTTTTGCATGATGGTTTTTAGTAATGAGGCTGGTTTCTTTGGTAATATAAAAGATCCATCTACATTACTTTTAATATCAAATCGTTTGTAACGAACCAGTTTATGTGCATCAGAAGCAACAAAAATAATTTCTTTATGAGATATTTCGAAAAAGATACCATTCATGACTGGTCTTAATTCATCATCTGCTGCAGCAAAAAGGGTTTTATTAATACCATTATTAAGTATTGATGCAGAAAGCTCTATTGAATTTTTCTTATCGTTTTTAATTGAAGGGATTTGAGGGAAATCATCACCATTCTGACCCATAATGGTGAACTTACCATTCTGCGAATTGATAACTATGGAATTTGTATCCTGATTTACTTCAAAAGTAAGAGGTTGTTCAGGGAATTCTTTTAATGTGTCGAGAATTAATTTTGCAGGTATTGCAATTGTTCCTTCTTCTGATACATTTTCCAATGCCATCATTGTAACTAAAGTCGATTCTAAATCGGATGCTGTTATAGTCAATTTACCATCTTCCAAATTGAAAAGGAAATTATCCAGAATTGGGAGTGTATTTTTAGAACTTATGACCCTGCTGATAGCCTGTAAATGGCTTAACAATTCGGTACTTGATGTTACAAATTTCATTATCTGTTTTTTTAAATTGGTTATTAATCAAAAAGCCTATCAAAAATATAAAAATCATTCATTAAAATAAACGCTTTGACAGATATTATATTTTATTATTTAAATATTAGATAATCAAATTGTTATTGTCTTGATTTTGCTGGTTTACAAAATTCAACTTTGTGTTAATTGGAATAAATATTTTTTCAAGGCAATTTTTTTTTATATTGTAATAATGCTGATTGGGGACAATTATGAAATAATGCCACAATTCTTGATTTATCTATGCCGTTCCTATGGGACTTAAAATAGGAGTTTGTTTATTTTTCTACCAATATTTTGTCCCTCTGGGACTTAATTTTTAAATCCAGTTAGAGATTAAATATTGGTAGCCAATCTATTACAATTAGAAATAAAATCCCACAGGGATGGCATATAATTAACCTTGCTTTTCTAAGAGCAAAAATGATTTTTTCTTATTTCATATTATTATGCAAAACATCTCAGATTTTATTGCAAAAAGAATTTCAAATCCCGTGTTATCGGATCCGTTTCGATATATTTTGCGACTGCCAGTTCTTTTTCATTGATTAATACATAGCAAAAGTTGACATCCGAATTGCTCTCTGATCGTTTTGAAGAGCTTGTTTCTGATTCTTTTGGAAAAATTTCCAGAGAAATATTATTGCCTTCATGATCCATAACCGACACTTTGAATAGTGGCAAAGTTCGTTTTAGTTTCTTAATAGTTTCATCGCTTTTTTCAATGTAATTTTCAGCTTTGATGTTTCTAAAGCAAAATAAATAGGCTTCAACTGCTTCTGTTTTAAATGTATGTGCCTTTCCAAATTTTAGATCTGTCAGAATAGTTTTACCCCGGGAAGAGATATCAAGCTTGAATGACTGATTTTCGTTTCCAGTTTGTTCAACTTTGACAGTAGCTATTTGGGCAGGGGTATAATGGAGAATAGTCAGGTCTCTCCAAAATTTTGGATCATTTCTGAACAAAGCTGCAAAATTACCCTGAAATGAAGGTAATGTAACAATGAAAGGTACTTCCTTGTCCACCATCATCATGTAAATATTCTGATGTTGTGTATCGGCCCAAATAAAATAATGTTTTAAGATTTTATTTTCTTTCAGGAGGCTTATCTCTGTGCCATATTTTGCTATCTTTTCAACAATCATGGGCGAAGCTTTTTTTGATACAGCAGATTTTATTTCTACCTGTGAAAAAATTCTATAGCATAATGACATTAATGAGGGCTTAACAATATACTTTGAATTGAAGTACCAATTGTTGTTTTTTCTGTTGAGCACGAAAACAGAATTGCCATTTTTTATGCTGATGTCAGTTACCTCAGATAAATCGCTGCATGCAAAAGATGCTTCCTTTTCAGAAAGTGTCCCATTATGATTTGAGAAAAAATATAAAGCAGATATTAATATTAAAGCCAGAAATATTATTATCGGGATAAGGTTTTTTTTAAGCATTTTGAAAAGTGAAATTTTAAATTTTTATAGCCAAATAAATTTATTTAATTCTTATAGATTATTTTATTGCGCTCTCCATTTCATTCTCCCAGAATGACAAAAAGAATAAGTATCATTAACCAGTAAAACAGAAATATTTATCAATGTTGTTGGCTTGTGCAATATTCACACTTCGACAAGCTCAGTGTGACATAGAAGCGAGGTCATACTGAGTCCGCCGCGGCGGAGTCGAAGTATGATCTTTGGAAAAATAGTTCTTAAGTCAACAATATTAAATTTTATATTATTCAATTGATCTATTTTCAAGTCAAACTGAATAAATTCTTTTTCTCCAGAAATTAAATCCAATACCTGCCAAAATAATTATAATTACAGGAAGAAGTACATTTATCAATTGCCATTTTAATTTATCGTCCCTGATCAATTCTTTATCCAGCAGGCGCAATGTAATTTGTCTTGAGCGAAGTTTCATGATACCGATTTCATCTGTCATATAATTTACGGCATTCAGCACAAAATCTTTATTTCCAAAGGTCTGTGAAGTATATCGGTCTAATCCCAAAGGGGTTATTAAGATTCCCTGCTGTGAATTACGTACTTCATTCCTTATTATATTGCCATCAGCAACTACAAGCATTTTAGTTGGCACACTTAAATCGACATATTTATATGAACCGTTAATATGTAGTCCGGAAAGCATCCTGTTTTTAAATACCGAAGGAAATTTTCCTTCAACCAGGACCGCTACCGGAAGAAAAGACTTGTCGAATTCTGAACGTTGGTGCTGAATTTTAATTTCAGATAATGAAATAAATGACGGAACCTGTTGAACACGGCTGAATTTTGAACTATTTAATATAATTGTTTTCTCAAGCATTCCGTTTGAAACCAGAGTGTCTATGAAACTGCAGTAATCAGCTTTTACAAGGTTCAGGTTTCTGGATATAGGGTTCAATATCGAGCCAGAAAGCAATGGAATATAAAGCCAGGGTACCGGTGAAAATTTTGGTTGTGTTCCTGACATGGAAGTATTAATAGGAATTAATGCACACTGAATATCCTGGATCAGGGAGGGATTTATTCGAATACCGTATTTGAAAAGTTGGTCGTCAATATTTAATTGTTTAATGTAAGCCAGTGCATGTCCTTGCGCAATGCTATCTGCATCGACTGTTACCGGGTTTACAAACCATAATAATTTTCCTCCTTTCATAAGGTATTGATCAATCACGAATTTATCTTCTTCGCTAAAAGATTTTTCAGGATCAGCAATGATAATACATTGGTAAGCGTCAAGTGCATGAATGTTGTTTAATATTTCCCCGGTGTCGACCTGGTAATAATTGGCTAGTTCCCTCGTAATATCTGCCGTTGAATATTGATCAAGTTCACCATGTCCTTTCAGAAAAGCAATTTTTCCAGCTTTTGTATTGCTTATATTGTGAATGGTATTTATGAGCGTGTATTCTAAATTTTCTATTGAATTGTTCAAATTCTCTTCACCTGGTAATCCGGCATTGTTGCTAAGCAGGTTTAAAGGCAATTCAATTCCATTGAAAGAAACCAGGGCACCAGGAACAATCAATTTCTCGGAATATCCGCCTTTGGAATCTTTTAATTTGATATTTGTGGGTTGTATTCCTTTATTGTACAGGTCTCGCACCAGGTTATTAACAACTTTTGGTTCAGGGTTTTCATAGGGATCAATAAACTGGAATTGAATGTTTTTGCCTGCATAAATGCGAAATTCATCAAGCATTTCCCTGGTAGCTTTATTTAATCGTTTAAATCCAATGGGTAAATCTCCTTCAAGATATACCTTAATTAATACCTGGTCAGGGAGTGATTTTAATATCTGTTTGCTTACGTCTGAAAGGGTATAGCGTTTTTCCTGAGTAAGGTCAATTCGAAAAAAGAAAATTGAAGAAATATAGCATATTATGAGTACGTTGGCAACAACTATAAAAAGTTGAAAAAGGTTTTGTTTTTTAAGATCTTTGCGGGTCACTTTTATAATTATTAACTTTTTTTTTATTTATTTTTTATGCGATTTCTAAATTGTTTTGAAATTTGATATTCAATGTCATTCCGGTGTCTAGAGTTACTTTAGCAATAATCTAAAATCTTATCTTTGCATGCCTTTCAGACCGCTCATCATTTGACCCAGGTTCTTTCCACCGCCATACATTTTCATCATTTTTCGTGTATCGTCAAATTGTTTGATAAGTTTATTTACTTCCTGGATATTTGTTCCGCTGCCAAGAGCAATTCGCTTTCTCCGGTTCCCATTTAAAATATCCGGATTCACGCGTTCTTCTGGTGTCATGGCATAAATTATAGCTTCAATTCCTTTAAAAGCATTTTCATCAATGTCAAGATCCTTTATCGTTTTCCCTATTCCGGGAATCATACCCGCGAGATCTTTTATATTGCCCATTTTTTTGATTTGCTGTAGTTGAGCAATAAAATCATTAAAATCGAACTGATTCTTTGCAATCTTCTTATGAAGTTTTCGGGCTTCCTCTACATTAAATTGTTCCTGGGCTTTTTCAACAAGAGTTACAATATCTCCCATACCCAGGATACGATCAGCCATACGTTCCGGATAAAAGACATCAATGGCTTCCATTTTTTCACCTGAGCTGACAAACTTAATTGGTTTGTTTACTTCACTTTTAATTGATAATGCTGCACCACCGCGAGTATCACCATCGAGTTTGGTAAGCACTACTCCGTCAAAATTAAGGCGATCATTAAATGCTTTTGCCGTATTTACAGCATCCTGACCGGTCATGGCATCAACCACAAATAATATTTCCTGTGGATCAACAGCTTGTTTGATGGCAGCTATTTCATCCATCATCTCCTGATCAATCGCCAGACGGCCCGCTGTATCTATGATTACAACATTGTAACCATTTTGTTTGGCATGTTTTATAGCTTCTTTGGCAATTTTAACCGGTTCTTTATTCCCCTCTTCAGAATAAACAGGCACATTGATTTGGCTTCCAAGAATTTTCAGCTGTTCAATTGCGGCAGGACGATAAACATCGCAAGCAACCAGGAGCGGACTTCTTCCTTTTTTGCTTTTTAAATAATTGGCCAGTTTGCCTGAAAAAGTTGTTTTTCCTGAACCCTGGAGTCCGGAAATTAAAATTATTGAAGGGGTTTGATTGATTTTGATGTCCTGGGATTGTCCACCCATCAATTCAGCAAGTTCATCATGGACAAGCTTAATTAACATTTGCCCGGGTTTAATCGAGGTAAGCACATCCTGTCCAAGTGCTTTTTGCTTTACGTTATCGGTAAAACTTTTCGCTATCTTATAATTGACATCAGCATCAAGCAATGCCCGGCGCACATCCTTAAGGGTCTCAGCTATATTGAGTTCTGTAATACGGCCCTCGCCTTTTACCGACTTGAATGCACGTTCTAACCTTTCCGATAAATTTTCAAACATATTCCAAATAATTAAATACTCTAGTTTTCAATCAACATTACACTACTCCTTTGTCCAACTAAGGACGTCTCTAAAGTCAACAATAGCCTATTAAACTGTCATTCCCGTGTAAACGGGAATCTGTTAATCAGAAAGTTAAAGATTCCCACTTCCGTGGGAATGACAAATAAAAAGACTTTTGAGACACTCACCTGGGGTGAGGGCCTACATTCTTTCTGGCATTTCTATTCCCAACAATTCCATACCTGTTTTAAGTATATATGCAATTTTTTGTGAAAGTTGCAATCGCAAATTACGGGTTTCCTCGTTTTCTTCTTTCAAAATTTGATGATCATGGTAAAACTGGTTATACTCTTTTGCCAATTCATATAAATAATTAGCGACAATTGCCGGACTCAAAGAATCCGCAGCTTCACTTACCAATCCCGGAAAATCGTATACAAATTTAATAAGTTCTTTTTCTTTTTGCGTTATATTAATTTCAGATAACAGCTTACCTGCTTTAATGTCTTTTTCGTCTCCTTTTCTTATAACAGAACGGATACGGGCATAAGTATATTGGATAAAAGGACCGGTATTTCCATTAAAATCTATTGACTCTTTTGGATCAAAAACCATATTTTTTTTCGGGTCAACTTTCAAAATAAAATATTTTAATGCGCCCATTCCTATGATTCGTATGATTTTTTCTTTTTCATCGTTGCCTAAGCCGTCGAGCTTTCCAAGCTCACCTGCCATTTGTCTGGCAGTATCAATCATTTCATCAATAAGATCATCCGCATCAACAACTGTTCCTTCACGCGATTTCATTTTACCTTCAGGAAGTTCAACCATACCATAGGATAGATGTTCGATTTTATCGTACCAGTCAAACCCAAGTTTTTTTAAAACAATTTTTAAAGCCTGAAAGTGGTAGTTTTGTTCGTTTCCTACAACATATATTAACTTTTCCAGAGGATATTCTGTAAATCTTTGGTGAGCTGTACCTACATCCTGGGTCATGTACACTGATGTGCTGTCGGAGCGGAGAAGCACTTTGTGATCTAAACCATCACCTGTAAGATCGGCCCAAACTGAACCATCATCTTTTTGATAAAGTGATTGATTCTTCAGCCCATCCATTATAAGTGATTTTCCAAGAAGATAGGTTTTTGATTCATAGTAGATGCGATCAAAATTAACTCCCATTTTTTTATAGGTTTCGTCAAAACCATTATAAACCCAACCATTCATCATTTCCCAAAGTTCAACTACCTTTTTATCTCCGGCTTCCCAATTGCGAAGCATCTCCTGAGCTTCCATTATTATTGGAGCGTTCTTTAAAGCATCTTCTTCATTCGACCCTTTTTTTATAAGTTCAGCAACCTGTTTTTTATATTCCTTGTCAAATTTTACATAATATTCTCCGACCAGATGATCTCCTTTATCTCCAGATTTCTCCGGTGTTATGCCTTCACCCCATTTTTCCCATGCCAGCATACTTTTGCAAATATGGATACCACGGTCGTTTACAAGGTTTGCTTTAATTACTTTGTTGCCATTGGCTTTTAAGAGATTTGCCACAGAAAAACCAAGCAGATTATTTCGTATGTGTCCTAAATGAAGTGGTTTATTTGTGTTTGGGGACGAATACTCAACCATTATAGATTTTTCTGATGAACTTTGAGTTTTCCTGCCAAAATTTTTGTTTTCAAGCGAACTTTTTAAAAATTCAATCCAGAATTTATTGCTGATGTCGAGATTTAAGAAGCCTTTTACAACTTCGAAATCTGTTATAATTGCTGAATTGTCTTTTAAGTATTGTCCAATTTCTTTGCCTGTTTGTTCGGGAGACTTACGGGATAGCTTTAACAACGGAAATACAACAATCGTTATATCACCTTTAAAATCTTTACGCGTTTTTTGAAGTTGAATTAATTCATCGGCAATTTCCTGACCATATAATAATTTTATGCCCTCTTTTATATCTGATTGCAAAACCTGTTCTATTGTATTCATTGTTAATTCAATATAAGTCTTTAATTTTATTTTTAAAGACCAGCAAAGATAATATAATTGGTGCAAGTAGCAATGGGAATGAGAAGAGAGTAGATGTGAATTGTGAATTGTGAAGATGTGAAGATTTCAAATTCAAAATTCAAAGTTCAAAGTGCAAAACCTCCTGGCGGTTATGATGTTCTATTAGCTTTATTTTATAACCGCTAGGAGGTTCTCCTACTCAGTCAGCGTCCAGTATTTAGTATCAGTGATATTTACCATTTAAATCCAACTACCAACAAACCAGAAGCTAATTGTTAATAGCCAATAGCTTCTTATAATTCGCAAATAATCTTTATTTTTGAGAAAAGCATGCAAAATGAAGTTGTTGACTTTATTAATTTCAGTCTTCCTGGTTTTTGGCAAAATAATTGGACAACCTGATTTTCCACCTTGTGCAGCTTATAACTCCGCGGGCAAGGATACCATTTGTGTTCTGAATTCTTATAGTAATACTTTATATGTCGGAATTGACAATGAGATCAAAATAAACAGGGTAAATGTTCCATTTAAAAATCTTATCGTTGAATGTACCATGGGGCTGGTTATTGAAGACGATTCAAATTATTTAGTTATTCCTGCAAAACCTGGAACTACAACTATAAATATTTATCAATATGATAGCTGTGACACATCACTTTATTTCACAAAATCTATACGCGTAAAACGTTTGCCTTCTCCTTATATTACGCTGGACAGAGTGAAACTATCAGATTACAAATGGTTATCCAGGAACCTGCTAAAAACAATAAAGTGTTTTGAAGTGCATTTGTCTGATGATTTTGTTGAAGATAGTGAATGGTTTAAAGTAAAAAGTTTTGTGTTTGGTTATCCTGTTGGTCAATTATACGCGTCCAGATCATGTGAAGGCGCCACAATTACTGAAGAGATATTGCAAACAATTAAAAAATTGCCATCCGGAACCGAAGCCTCTTTTATTTTTACTATTGAAGGTTCGGGTGAAGTGTACGAAAGGTTACCGCCAGTAAAAATCAAAATTGAATAATAACTATTCAGATGATTAGGCTGTAGACTATTAGGATGTAAATAAAAATTTATACGAGTTCATGCCAAAATTGGTAAATTTGAACATAACGTTACTAAGGCTGTTTTGATTTTATCATTATTCTGTTATGCAAAAATTAAATATTCATTGTTTACAGCATGCTCCGCATGAAGGAGCTGGTTATATAAGTAATTATGCTCAAGAGTATGGACATTCTTTAAGCTTTACGAAATTTTATAAAAATGAAAAGCCTCCGGAACTAAATTCTTTTGACGTACTTTTAATAATGGGCGGATCGATGGGTGTCAATGACGAGAATAAATTTCCGTGGTTAAAGAATGAGAAAAAATTTATAGGTGAAGCAATAAAAAATAAAAAGAAAATTTTGGGCATATGTCTTGGCAGCCAAATGCTGGCAGCCGTTTTAGGCGCAAGGGTTTTCCAGAATAGTGAACCGGAAATTGGCTTTTTCCCGGTATTCAAAAAATCTGCAAACGTGCTATTCAAAAATTTTCCTGATACATCAGTTGTTTTTCAATGGCACGGTGATACTTTTGATTTACCTCAAGGTGCCGAATTATTGGCATCCTCTGAAGCCTGCGTAAACCAGGCATTTATGGTAGGCAGCAACATTCTTGCCCTTCAGTTTCATCTTGAAATAACGGAAGAACTTCTTAAGGGTTTTCTTAAATCCGGTAAAGATGAATTGTTGCCGAAACGCTATATTCAAACTGAGGAATCTATAATAAATGGGTTTAAATTTATACCAACATGTAATTTATTGCTTGAAGAATTATTGAAAAAGTTTTTGAATGATTCATAACCTGAGTTAAATTTAGCACAGAATTAAATTTAACTTCGACAGATTAGATTTTTCTGAGATTTTTCAGTTTTTTTACCCCAGACCCTAAAGGGAGAAAGCTGAAAAATCAACCAGTTCCCGTTTGGGATTAAGGGTAAAAACTGGTTGATTTTGAAATCTGTCAAAGAGAATTAAATTTAACATATACTTTAATTCACAGTTAATCCGGAATGAAAAAAATTGCCATATTTATCTGCTTAGTTACATTCGTTTTCGTGGGAGTGTCATGCTCAAAAGTAAATACAGTTGACGTTGAAATAAGTAAGTTGGCAAATGTGAACTGGCATCTGATAAAAATGGAACTGGTGGTAAACAATCCGGTTTCACCCGCCTATAATGCTGATACAACAATGTATCCTTTGGATTGTGACAGCGATAATTATACTAAGTTCTTACCAGACAGTTCGTTTATTCAATATAATGGCATTATAAAGTGCATATCAGGCGAACCGGATTCTATGGTTGGGAAATGGTCCTACAATAAAACAAATTCATCACTTTTATTAGATAGTGGTTTGCAAAATGAGCAATTATATAAAATAGCTGAACTTGATTTTCTAAATATGGTGCTTGTTCAGGATTATTCTATTGAAAAACATATAGAAAATTCAGTTGTTACTATTCGAACCAGAAAAACATATTACTACCAAAACGAGTAAGATTAATTTTTAAAACTTAAAGTGTTTCTTTAGTTTTAAAAATTATTTTAGCGAAACAGCTAAGTCAACTTATGAAGCAATTTAAAATAGTATCTGATTTTAAACCAACGGGGGATCAACCTGAGGCTATAAAACAACTGGCTGAAGGTATTTGGCGTGGCGATAAATACCAGGTTTTGCTTGGTGTTACCGGTTCGGGAAAGACTTTCACTATTGCCAATCTGGTTGAAAAAATTCAGAAACCAATGTTGGTTTTAAGTCATAACAAGACTTTGGCGGCCCAGCTTTATGGAGAATTCAAGCAATTCTTTCCGGAAAATCTTGTCGAATATTTTGTTTCTTATTATGATTATTACCAGCCTGAAGCTTATCTGCCGGTTACTGATACTTATATAGAGAAAGATCTTTCTATTAATGAAGAAATAGAAAAACTAAGGTTAAGCGCAACCTCAGCTCTTCTTTCAGGAAGGAAAGATGTTATTGTTGTTGCATCTGTTTCATGTATTTATGGTATAGGCAACCCCGAAGATTTTCATAACAATATTGTTACCGTGGACAAAGGTCAGAAAATTGGAAGAAACCAGTTTTTGAGAAAATTAGTTGACAGTCTTTATTCACGAAATGAAATTGATTTTAAGAGAGGCACTTTCCGGGTAAGGGGAGACACAGTTGATATCTGTTTGCCTTATAATGATTTTGCATACCGTATTTCTTTTTTAGGTGATGAAATTGAAGAAATTGAATCGTTCGAACCAATAAACGGACATAATATTGAATATTTAGAACAAGCGCTGATTTACCCTGCCAACATTTTTGTTACTACCAGGGACAGAATGCAAAAAGCACTTCAGCAAATTCAGGATGATATGGTAGTGCAGGTGGAGTTTTTCAAAAGTATAGGAAAAATTCTGGAAGCAAAGCGTTTGCATGATCGGGTTACCTATGATCTTGAAATGATAAAAGAGATAGGTTATTGTTCAGGGATTGAAAATTATTCACGTTACTTTGATGGACGTCCGGAAGGAAGCAGACCATTTTGCCTGATTGATTATTTCCCGAAAGATTTTTTAATGGTAATTGATGAAAGTCATGTTTCGGTATCTCAGATAAGGGCCATGTATGGAGGCGATCATTCACGAAAACAAACTTTGGTAGAATTCGGTTTTCGCTTACCTGCAGCCATTGATAACAGGCCTCTTAAATTTGAAGAGTTTGAGCAGCTTGTAAACCAGACGGTTTTTGTAAGTGCTACGCCATCGGATTATGAATTGGAAAAAACGCAGGGTGTTATCGTAGAACAACTGGTAAGGCCAACTGGATTAATTGATCCTGCCATTGAAGTAAGACCGAGTCTTAATCAAATAGACAATCTCATTGGTGAAATAAACCAGCGGGCCAGTAATCACGAACGCGTTCTGGTTACTACATTAACAAAACGTATGGCCGAAGAACTTACTGCTTATCTGGCACGCATGGATATTCGTTGCCAATACATTCACTCGGATGTTGATACCCTGGATCGTGTTAAAATCCTGGATGATCTGCGTAACAATGTATTCGATGTTTTAATTGGTGTTAACCTACTTAGGGAAGGACTGGATTTGCCCGAAGTATCGCTGGTTGCCATAATTGACGCTGACAAAGAAGGCTTTTTGCGTTCTGCGCGTTCTTTAACGCAAACTGCCGGTCGTGCTGCACGCAATATTAATGGCAAAGTAATTATGTATGCCGATAAGATTACAGACAGCATGCGCAAAACAATAGATGAAACCAATCGCAGGCGCGAGAAACAGTTAAAGTACAATGAAATTAATAATATTACACCTCGGCAAATTGTTAAAGC
>Ga0265316_10003910_pt1 | contig 14931 bp, 9 predicted proteins | sample 4522metaG_FD_202092 | JGI IMG/M metagenome (GOLD analysis project Ga0265316, IMG submission 202092) | Rhizosphere microbial communities from Carex aquatilis grown in University of Washington, Seatle, WA, United States - 4-5-22 metaG | ecosystem: Host-associated > Plants > Roots > Rhizosphere >...
TTGCCTGGTCCAGCCGTTGTTTCACATCCTGGATGACCTGGTGAGCATTCGCGCCGTAGCGCACGACAACGACGCCGCCGACGGTTTCGCCGTCGCCATTCAGATCGGCGATGCCACGGCGCATGTCGGGGCCGAACTGGATGTTCGCCACGTCACGCAACAAAATGGGCACGCCGTTTTCACCGACGCCCACGGCAACTTTTTTCAAATCGTCGAGGTTTTCAATGTAGCCCTTGACACGCAGGATGAATTCGCGCTCGGAAAGCTCGAGCGAACGTCCGCCGACCTCGCCGTTGCTCCGTTCGATGGCGCGGCTGACGTCGCTCAGCGAAAGGTTGTAGGCGCGCAATTTCGTCGGGTCCACCGTCACCTGATATTGCTTCACGAAACCGCCAATGGATGCGACCTCCGACACGCCTGGCACGGCGGTGAGTTGATATTTCAAATACCAGTCCTGGATCGAGCGCAGGTCAGCGAGGCTGCGGTTCGTGGAATTGATGGAATACATGAACGCCCAGCCGACGCCGGTGGCGTCCGGACCGAGCGACGGCGTGACGCCCTTCGGGAATTGCCCGCTGATGCTGCTCAAGTATTCCAGGACACGACTGCGCGCCCAGTAAGGATCGGTGCCGTCGTCGAAAATGACATAGACAAACGAGTAGCCGTAGAACGAGTAGCCGCGCACCACTTTGGCGCGCGGCACGGAAAGCATCTTGGTCGTGATGGGGTAGGTGACCTGATCCTCGATGATGTTCGGCGCCTGGCCTTCCCAGGGCGTGTAAATGATGACCTGCGTGTCGGAAAGGTCGGGAATGGCGTCGAGCGGGATGTTGCGCAATGCGTAAACGCCGCCGAGCACCAGCGCCACCGTCGCCAGCACGACGAGAAACCTGTTCTTGAGCGAAAAATCGATGATGCGTTGGAGCATATTATATTGGCAGGGACGCGCTGCCGCGCGTCCAAATGTTCGGCGGCGCAGCAGCGCCGCCCTGCCGGATTCACGGTTGTCTGTTCGTAATATTCGTTTCAGTCGCCGCCGTCACCGGTACCAGCGTCATTCCGCACTTCGGGCACTGGCCGGGTTTGTCGGAGATCACGTCGGGATGCATTGGACAGGTGTAAAGCTGCCTGGCCGCCGGTTTCGCATTGGACGAATCCGCGGCATTCGGTGGTGCTGAATTTGTGACGGCGTCGGGCGCGGCCATGACGGGAATCAACGTCATGCCGCAGATCGGACATTTGCCCGGTTTGTCCGAGTGCACGCTGCTGTGCTCCGGCATCGGGCAGGTGTAGTACAGCACCTTGCCGCCGGGTTGAAGCTGCTTTAGTTCGCCCGGCGTCACCGGCACCAATGCCATGCCGCAGATGGGGCATTTGCCCGGATGATCGTAGGTGATGGAAACGTGTTCCGGCATCGGGCAGACATAAACCACTGCCGCTGCTTCCGGGTTGGTGGCTGAAGCCTGCTCCGTTTCATTCGTGCCGGCGGTGGACGGCGATTCCGTCGCGGCGATTGCTGGCCCGCGCATTTTTTCAATCGCCTCGCGCAACTGGCTCTCCGAATCGAGCATGAACTGCCCCGACGTGACCACGCGTTCGCCTTCCTGCAAACCGCTGATGATTTCATACATGTTGTGTTCAGCCTCCGGGCCAAGCACGACCCGGCGCGGGTCGAACCTGCCGCCGGGCAGCGCAACGAACACCGTGGTTTTCTCGCCGCTGCGCAATACCGCCGAATCCGGCACCAGCAATGCCGATGGTTTCAATTCAGAGGTGATTTGCGCCGACACAAACATGCCGGGCTTCAGGAAATAGCCGGGATTTTCAAACTCCAGCCGCACCTTCGCCGTACGCGTTTTTTCGTCCACGTTCGGATAAACGTAGGTGACGCGCCCGCGAAATTCGCGGTCGGGCAGCGAGGAAAGTTTGACTGTTGCCTCCTGGCCAAGCTGGACGTAGGGCAAATCCTGCTCGTAAATCTGCGCAAAAACCCAGACAACGCCAAGATCGGCCAACCGGTAAAGTTTGATGCCCGCGTCCACCATCTGGCCTTGCACGATGTTTTTTTCGAGGACGAAACCATCCATCGGCGCGAGAATCTGCAATGTCTTGCGCGGCTCGCGGGTTTTATCCAGCCCGGCAATCTGCGTGTCCGAGATGTCGAAGAATTTTAATTTTCCCAATGCCGCCTCGCGCAGCGCCGTCGCACCGGAATCCCGGTTTGTCCCCAAAACCGCCAGGTATTCGGCCTCGGCGCTGTAAAGTTCAGGCGAATAGATTTCAAACAGCGGCTCGCCGCGATGCACCAGTTCGCCCGTGGTATCCACGTCCAGTTTTTCGATCCAGCCCTTGAACTTGGTCGTCACGTCCGTCAGCGCCGTTTCGTTGTAATCAATCGTGCCGACCGTGCGGATGGTCCGGCGCAGCGGGCCGCGCGTGATTTCCGTTGTCTGGAGGTTCATCATCTGGATCGTCGCCGGGTCAATGGCGATGGCGGATGAAGTTGCGGATGGCGCAGCGGCGTTTGCCGTTTTGTGGACCGGTTCGAGTTTCATGCCGCAAATCGGGCAGTTGCCCGGATGATCCTGGATGATCCACGGGTGCATCCCACAGGTGTAGAGTGTTTTTTTCGACGAAGCCGCCGTGGCGCCGGACGTTTCCGGCTGGCGCGAGCAACCGGCGATGAACGCGCCCGAGCCGATCGCTGCGACCAGCAGAATCCCGGTCAAAATCAGTTTCAATTTCGTTTTCATAAAAATTTCAAGGGTGAGAGGCGTTCGACAAGAGTGGCGCCTTCACCGGCGGCAAACCGGCAACCATGATGGACAGTTCCGCGAGCGCAATCTCATGGTCCGTCCGGGCTTCGGCGGCGGCCAGATTCAGGTCCAATAACGTCCGTTCTGCGTCGGTCAGACTGGAAAAATCCATCGTGCCCGTGCGATAACCGGCGCGGACGATTTCCAGTGATTGACGCGCCTTGGGAACCAGTTCGTCCTCAATCAGCACGAGGTTGCGGCTGGTTTCGCGGTAGGCAAACGATTTTTCGGCGAAATTCACGGCGAGGTCAATTTGCGCCGTCTTCAGCTTCGATTTTGCCACCAGTCCATTTGCCCTGGCCTGCGCGACTTCCGCCGCGAGCTTGTCGCGCCAGATGGGCAGCGTCATGCCGGCTTGCGGCCAGTAGAACGGCGGGGCGTAAACGTCGGCGGACAGGCCCGCGTTGAAATCCGGCACCCGCTCCTTGTAGGCCACCGCGATTCCGGCTTCGGCGGCGCGCACGTCGGCTTCCATCGCCTTGAGTTGCGGGTTGCGCTCGAAGGCCACGCGGAGCAGTTCGTCGGCATCAGGATTTTCGCCGGCGGTTTCAAAATGCGTGGGTGTGGGTGGACCGGGCTGTTGCGGCGGCAAACCCAGCGCGGCCTTGAAATTTTCCAGCAGCGAACGGCGCGAATCCTCCAAATTGGCAAGATCGGTGCGGATCCGGTCGCGCTCGCTTTGGACACGCAGCAAGTCCGGCAACGTCGCCGTCCCCGACTCGTTTTGCGCGCGAATGACGCGTTCCTGATTTTCCAGCAACGAAAGTGTCTCGCGTTTGATACGAAGTTGTTCATCCAACAGGCCAAGTTGGTAATAAGCGCGCTTCAGATTGAACGCGGCTTGCAGCACGGCGCTTTCAAACGCGAAGTATTTGCCCTGGCTGTCGGCGGTGGCGACCCGGGCGCGCGCCTTGAGCTTGCCGGGGCCGGGAATGCCTTGGAAAAGCCCCGGCATGAACGACGTGAGGGTGTCCTGGATGTAAGCCTGGAAGGTCAACTGCGGATCCGGCAACGAGCGCGTCACTGTGATGTTTTCGACGGACGCCGACCAGTCATAAAACGCCGCTTCGACTGCCGGCGAGTTCAGGAGCGCGAACGCGAGGAAATTGCTGAGGCTCGAATCCGGTGTCAGCTCGGGCAGCGCCGGCCGGCTGTTTCCCGGCCGATATTGGCCGGCAATCGTGCTCAAATCGCGGCGTGCCTGCTTTTCGCCCGATGATGGAATGCCGCGGCAACCGGCCAGAGTCAGCACGCCAACGGCGGCCAGCACAACCGGCAGGATTGCAATCGGTTTCATAAATTCGGTTACGGCTTCAAACACATTTTACGGACACAAAAATTCAAGGCACAAGAGACGAACAGGGACACAGTGCATCAGCGACAAGCACACCACGGGCTTGTGGCGGAATGAGTCAGAGAAGTCGAGCGCAATTCCGCGCGAACAGCGGCGCGGCATTTACCGTCAACAGCGAAGAAACGGAAGTGGAAAACTCAGACACCGGTGCGTCTGGCAAAATCCAGGCCAGTACGGCGGGCGCGAGGGTCAAAAGCTGATTTTGAGGCGAGGCAGAAACCGGAGCCGCAGGGACAGGCTGCGACTCCGGGGAAGCCGGCGCGGTGCAGCATGCCTTGCTGCAATGACAGGAGGTGTGTCCGACGCGCCCGACACCGGCCGCCGGTGCTTGAGCCAGGACGGGCGTCCAGGCCAGCAACAGGCTGCAAACAATGGCCAGCGTCGTTTTCACGTTTTAAGTATCATCCAGTTGGCCGAAAGCAGCTCAACAGCCTTTGGCTCTTCTTGTCAGTTTAAGTCGAACGTCCCTGCGGACGCCACTTGCTGATTATACACCGCCATCCGCAAAATCCCTCAAAATTTTACAGCCGTTTTCGCACCGCCGCAAAACGCGACCGGTTCACATTCCGCCTGATTTAATTTTGGATTTCCCCGCACCCCGACATGGCGGGGCCAAAGTAGGGATTGTTCACATGCTTGTCTGCCTGCAGCCAGCTCGCGCGTGCCATCGGGCAATAAACTTTGACATAGGCGCCTTTGGCTTTGTTATCGGCCAGATATTTGATGAGCGCGTCACTCAGCGACTTGAACGCGTCGCGCGCCGTACTCAAGTCTTTGGCTTTGGCCAGTGCCTTCGCTTGTGTGCCGACTTCCGCCGGCAGGATTTTTGCGTCACCTTGAACGGCCCCCACAATGGCATTGGCATTTTCGGCCACGCCGGTCAGCGAGTCGTTCGCCAGATCTGCCTGAATTTTCAGATAATGGCCATAGACGGATTTCACCGGCGCCGTCAAAGCGGGATTGTCCGCCGCACGCACGCCGACGCCTGCCAAAAGTCCAACGGCGGCGGCGAACAAAATGGTTTTCATCATTTTCATAAGTGTTTTTCTGCTTTAACTACTTTCGATGTTATCGGTTTAAGTTGAGCGCCCAACGCGGGCGTTGTTCCTTGATTTTACACCATTGCCGGAAAAATCCCGCAAAATTTCCGCCGGAATTATAAATGAATGCTTTTGACCGAACCGCGCAAAAGACATCACTAAAAACGAGAGCGGGGATTGAAAACAGCTCAAATCCGAGGAAAGCAGGTGGAGAATCGGGCTTGGCATGTCAGTTGCATCCGCTTCTTCCATGCGGTTTTTTCTGTGCGCATTTTGGTTTTGCTTCGTGATAATCGGCGAAGCGCAGGCGGCTTCAACCTCTCCGGCAAACGCCATCCCTTTTGAATACTGCGAAGGTTTGTTATGGGTGCAAGTGCAGGTTCCCCAATCCACCCGGCCATTGAATTTCATTCTCGACACGGGCGCGGACGTCAGCGTCATCAACGCCGGCACGGTGAAGGCGCTGCGGCTTAAGACCGGCCGCTGCATCAGCGTGCAGGGTGTCCACGCGACCATGGTCGGTCATTGGCCCGTCCGGTTGACGGCAAAGGCGGGGGGATTGGTCCTCCCCTCGGAGTATTTGGCGCTGGACCTGGGCAAGCTGGCGCATTCATGCGGGCGACCACTCGACGGATTGCTGGGAGCCGACTTCGTTCGTGGCCGCGTGGTGCAGATTGATTTCGCTTCGCGGCAAATACGGTTTCCCGACGAGGTTTCACCGGTAAAATCGGACACAGTGGTTCCCTTGGAATTGCGCTGTAACAGTATTTGCGTTTCCATCGGCGTCAATGACGCGAAAAATCAATGGGTGAGATTGGACACCGGTTGTGCCACGGCATTACAATGGGTGACCGCCGACGAAAAAATGTCCGCCAAATCGGAAAAAACCGCCATTGGGCTTGCTGAATTGAACATTCCACAAACCGCAACAACAGTTTCCCTTGGCGGCCAGCGTATTGATCAAGTGCCGACTGGCATTCATCACAATTCGATCTTCCCCGGCGAAGCTGGCTTGCTCGGCAACGACTTGCTCAGCCGGTTCAAGACCGTGACGATTGACACAAAATCAGCACGCCTCGTCTTGGGACCAATTTAGTCTCCCACCCACCTCCTCACGGCTTCATTTTTTCCAGCTCCAGCCGGCGGAACAACCTGCCCGGCTGAGGCTGGTTGATTTTTGAGGGGTTTCCAGCTGCATCGGTGTAAGACAGATACACTAATCACCGGCGCAATGAAGCACCGGCCAAAAATGAAAAGAAAATCAATATGAATACACGAATCCTTCTCACGACCCTCGGCGTGGCTGCCCTAACCGCGATAACTTTCAATGTCAGTGCTGGCGATGCCCTGCTTTCGCCCCGCGCCGCTGGCAACCAGATCAATGCTGCCCCGGCCGCAGCCGCTGACCTCAATCTCGTGACTGATAACCAGAGCACGGCTGTTTCACCCCGTACCTTGGGCAATCAGACTACAACAGTTGCCAGCGTGGCAAATGACGTGAATCCCGCCATTGCCTGCCGTGGCATGGCTGGAAGCCCGAAGGCGGTTCAAGCCTGTGCCGAGCATCCGGCAACCATGCCCGGATGCAAAGCTGTCACGGTCGCGCCACTGAAGTAGCCGCCGGCGCGTCAACCATCAGCCGGGTTGTCCTGGCACAACAAACCGAATACACTACGGGCGGCGGACGGAAATTTCGCCGCCCATTAAACTTATGAACAACGAAAACATCCATTCCGCCGACGCAAAACTTGGCATGTTGCTGCGTGCATCGCGCGTCTCGCCGGTCTTGCCGCCGCGCTTCCGGGAGAATGTGTGGCGTCGTATCGAGGACGCTGAGGCGCCGGCCCCATCCGCGCCCGGTTTGTCCTGGCTGGATGCCCTGGCCGGGCTGGTGCTGCGTCCGCGATTTGCCCTGGCGACGGTTACCATGTTGATCGTCGCGGGGGCGTTGCTCGGCGTGCGTGACGGCGGCCAAATCGCGCGGCACGACGCCCAGGCGCGTTATCTCGCGGTGGTTGCCCCTGACTCGCTGCGCTAGACGTCATGAACCGGTCGCTCGTCATTTTGCTGGGCATGCTGGCCCTGGCCCTGGTGGTATTTGGCGGTTCCTATACTGTGAGCCGGCATGTGGGCGAGCGTTGCCTGACGCAGCCGGGAAATGATCTCGCCTGGTTGCGGCAGGAATTTCACCTCAGCGACGCCGAAATGGCGCGTGTTCAAAAACTTCACGAAGGTTATCTGCCGCAATGTGCCGCAATGTGCCAAAAAATCGCCGCCAAGAAGATGGAAGTTGAGGTGGCATTGAATGGCACGACCAGCGTCAATCCGGTTGCCAGACAAAAACTGGCCGAACTCGCCGCGCTCCGCGCTCAATGCCAGGCGCAAATGCTCCAGCACTTCATCGAAGTCAGCCAGACCATGCCGCCGGAACAGGGCCGGCGTTACCTGGCTGAAATGCAACGCCTCACCCTTGGTCTGCACGAACAAACAGAACAATCCATGTCCGGGTCCATGGGCCATGAGCATCACCAACCCTGACGCCCAGCCTTCGCCGGAGGCTTCCGCCTTCGATTCACTCCAGCGCGAGGAGTCGGCGCGGCAAGCGGACGCCTACGACCGGGCCGACATGGAGCGGTTGGCGGCCGGCCATGACATGGCGCTCAATGATTTGATGGAGCGGCACGCGACGCCGTTGTTCCGTTTTCTCTGCCGGATGCTGGGCAACGAAGAGGACGCGAATGATCTGGCGCAGGAAACCTTCGTTCGGGTTTTTCGCGCCAGCGCCAGTTTCCGGACCAGCGAAAAGTTTTCCACCTGGCTCTACACCATCGCTGCGAATCTGGCACGGAATCATTTCCGCTGGCGCTCGCGGCATCCGAACGTCTCGCTCGAAGCTGAAACCGGAGAATCAGAGCAAACCCTCGGCGGCACTTTGCCGGCAAAGGGCCCGGCGCCGGACGAACAGGCGCAGGCCGCCGAACGCGCCGCCACCGTGCGTGCCGCCGTGGGCAAACTGCCCGAAGATTTGCGCGCAGCGATTGTGCTATGTGAATGGGAGGAACGCAGTGTGGCCGAAGCAGCGGCGATTCTCGAGGCAACGCCCAAGGCTGTGGAATCGCGGCTCTATCGCGCCCGGCAGATTTTGCGCGAACGGCTGAAATCGTGGTTGTAAATATTTCCACGTACAGCGCGTCTTCACCCGGCCAGCGGAAGCACAGGTTTCGCGCATAGCTTGAAACCAGCGCGACGGCAACCAGGACCCAGCATCCGCCCGCCGTCACACGGGGGAATCATTGGTGACGGAAAGACTCCCCATCGCGGTTGCCCGGGCGATTGTCCACCATGGAAATCTGCCAGTAAAAACAAGTTGGCGGCGCAAATTTAAACTTTTAAAAACTTACTGGACGCGGATGCGGTAGAACATCTGCGCATTGGTCGGCGACACGGTGTAGGGCGAGGTGGCGAAGTTGGTCGTCCAAGGACCGGACACATTGGACGATTCCAGCAGCGTGCCTTGTGGCCAGGTCAATTGCAGATTCGAGCCGCTCATTTGCAGGCTTATGGAAACCGCTGGCAAATTGATGGTATAGCTCGCACCCGCCACTGCGCTGTTCAGATACCCGGCCTGGAAGGCGATGGCTTGGAGCAAGGTGTTCGTGCCTATGATCGCCGGGCCGGCGTAAAGCGTGCCCGTGCTCGGAGTCGGTGTTGACCCGTCGGTGGTGTAACGGATGGTCGAACCCGCCGTGGTGGTGGAGATCGTCACGGACTGGCTGCCGGCATAGGTGCCGGCCGGTGGATTAAACGTCGGTGCCGCCACTGGAAACGTCACGGTGCCGGCCACGGCCACGTCCGGGTTGTTGCCGGCAACTTGGCCAAGGCCCTTGTCCTCGTAAGGTCCGAAACCATAGCCCCAAATCCGAAACGTAACCATGTTGGTGATGTTTTGCAGGACGCTGATGCCGGAAAGCGACACGATATTGGTCGCGCCATTCCAGTCGTAGCTGATCGGGTTGTTCGTGGCCACGGCAACGCCGGCGGTGGCAAAGCCGTTGATGCTATATTCCAAAACCACCGTGGCGGCGGCGTGCGAGTTCTGCTGATACGTGACGAAGGCGATTGATGACAGTGAAAACTGGTTGCCACTGAAGGGAGCCACTGCGAATTGGAAATAACTGCCGGCGGTTTTGGCGGCGGAGAGGGTTGTGGCAGTCCAACTCGTTGACGAATTCATGTTCATCGCTCCCCGACCTTGAGCGGTTTGCAGAGCGGCCGCCGGCGAACCGGTGCCCCGGATAATGGTGCCGGGCTGAATGCCATAGGCCGTGGTGGTGGAACCGACCGAGGCCGCGTTGCCATCGGTCGCGGCGTTGCCGCCGGCGGCAGTGAAATCCCAGACGAGCAGATTCCGGAGCTGGCCCGGTGCCACGGGAGTTGCGTTGCGCTCGTTGGAGGGCAGGCTGTAACCCGTGCCGTTGGTGGCCACGACGGTGAAATACGCCGCCTCGCCATTGGTGAGACCCGTCACCGTCCAATTTGTCGCCGTGCCGGCGGAAATTTGTGCGGTATAATTGCCGGAGGCCGGACCATAATCAACCAGGTAACCTTGCGCGGCGGGACCGCCGGCGGCGGGCGACCACGACAAGGACACTGAGCTGTCGCCCTCGATGGCGGATTGCAGCACGGGCGCATTCGGCGCACCGATTTGCGTGACCGTGACGTTGGTCACGGTAAACGAGCCGCTGGCGGAGCGCACCTTGATGGCGTGCAGTCCCTTGGTCAGGAAGTTCGTCCGGGTGGCGGTGCCCGTGAATGTGGCGCCTTGTACCGAGCCATCCACTTCCAACACGGCGCTGGCACCAGTCTGGTTCGTGGCGCTGATCACAAAGTTCCCGCTCACTGGCGCCAGCACGTTCCAGTAGAACCAGCCGCCCGTGCCGCTGATGGTGCTGGAGCTGGCGTTGGCGTTGAACAGCCATTCGTTGTTCGGTGGGGTCAGCACGTTGGGCACGACGATCCCATTGACGGGGTCCAGCGGCAACGCCGCGTTGTGGACATCCACCGCCTGCGTCAACGGGTAATTGCCGGCGTTGATGGTGTCGTAATCGGGCCAGGTTTCATAAGTGCCGAACACATAGTAGCGGCTGCCGCTCCGGGCAAAAGTGTTGATGGAACTTAATTGGGCGGATTCCGCCCGGGGATCATAATACTTGCACCAGTTCTGGAAGGCGGTCGCGCCGAAGTCTCCGCCAAGCGACCAGCCACCCTCGTAGGCGACCACCTGCAAGCCGTAGGCCTGGGCGTAACGCGCCTGCGAAAAAAGCTGCGCGCTATAGTTGTCAGATGCCACCTGGCCATTGGCTTCGCCCGCGCCGGGAATGCCGCCCGCGAAGAGCGCATCGGCGCTGATGACTTCCAGCTCGTCGAAATAAATGAGGAGATTGGTGTTTGGCGGGTTGTTGACCGGATCATATTGGCCGACCCCCAAGCCTTGAATGGTGAGCGTATGCGGTCCCGTGTTCGTCACCTGAAACACGAAGGTCGAGTAATTGTCAAACGTCCGGGAGTCGTGTGCCCAACCCTGGCCCGGATACCACTGGTTCGTGATCGCACCGTTGGCGAGGCTGCCGTTGGGCGTGATGAAGGTGTTGTCATAGTAGAAGCGGACGGTGTTCATGTCATTCTCTTTGGCCGCACACTGCATCCGGAGGGCGAAAGTGCCCGGATTCGTGAAGGTCACGATCTGGCTGATCGTCCCAGCGCCTTGAATGAAGGCCGCCTGGGAACCTTCCGGTGGATTGGGCGGATAACCAATCGCTCCCACCGGGGCGGCGGCGTAGCGCATATTCACCGGGCCGAAGGTCACAGCACCGCTTTGGAGATTGGTGTAAATCCATTGGGTCGTGTCCCAACCGGAACTGCTGGTGTTCACGCTGACGGAACTGTTGACGTTGAGGAGGCCCGCGACCGGCGTGACCGCCGTGTTGGTGTAGAACGTGTCGCCGCCGCTGTTCTCGGTGCTGATGAGGTAGTAGGTCGTGTTGGCCGACAGCATCACCGGAAAAGGCAGGTGGCCATAAACATATTGTCCCGACGCCGCGCCGGAGGTGTTGACTTCCACGCTGGCGACATTGTTTTTATTGGTGTCAACGAGATAGACCGTGTGCGTCTGGCTGTTGCCGGCGGCCACCCAGCGGCCGAGCTCATAGACCGCGACGGCGGATGCTCCGACGGTGAAGCGGCAGCCATAAGCCTGCGAAGCCGGCGCACTGGAATTGCCGAGGGCGCCGTTGTTCCAAACATTTGTCACCACTGCGGCGCTGTAAATGCCGGCGTTGCCGGTAAAGGTCCACAAGGAGCCGGGTGGATTGGTCTGCGCCTGGCCCGCAGCCAGGGCGGGACTCTCAAATCCGCTGTTGGCAAAAACGAGGTTGGTCTGCGTGCCGTCGGAATTGCCGCTGCCATAGTAAACCGCGCCGCCGCCGCCCCAGAAATAGTAATTCACCGGATGCGGGGTGGCCACATGGGCGGTGCCGTCAGCGTTGTTGAAGTAATTGTCAATGAACGGCAGTGCGCCCGAGGCCGTGCCTTGGGCGTCGTCGTATTGGTATTCGTAAATCATCCGCACCCGCGTGCCCATGGCGGCGTCGCCGAAGACCGACCGGAAGATTTCAGAGGCGCGCACACCGCGCAGGATGTGCCAGCGCAGCCACGCGCCCGAAGGATTGCCGGTGTAAACGCCGTCGTAGTTGACCACATTCCAGTCGGGCGTGTTGTTGGTATAGGCGACCAGCAAGTCGGTGATATTGTTCCCTGCGTTTGCGAAGGCCCAGTTCCATACTTCATTCTCATGCTCCAGGATGACGCGGAGATTGGGGTTGAGCGGCGGATACACCGGGTTGGCCTGGGGCGAGGTGTAGGGATTTACACCGTCCGAGCCGTAGTAAATGAGATTGGCGACATTGGTCAGGTAATTGTTCGACGCCCGCACCGGCAGGCACACGTAGAGGTCCTTGCCGCACTCATTGGCGAGCATCACCATCTGCTCCCAGTAGCGTTGGCCGCCCGTATTATTATGGGTGGAATAGGCGGGCAACTCGGTGGGACGATTGGTCCATTCGATATCCGTGTCGAAGTTCGCAATCCAGCGCAGGATCGTGTAACGCTGAACGGCATTCTCAAAGGGGGTGTAGAAATAAGTTCCCGGCGCGTAGTAGGTAGAACTGCCCGGGCTGACGGGCCGCATGAGCTTCACCTGACTCACGCCGGTCGGCGTGCTGTCGCCGGGATTGCGACGTGTGTTTTGGAAGCCAAGATACAGGATGCCGGCGTTATTGGAAATCGTGAGAGTGGCGGTGGTGAGATTGCTCGTTGCGTTGTAACCGGCCCCGAACGGCAGTGCGCCGCCGTAGTTCGTGCCGTTGGCTACGAACGTGACCGTGCCGAAAACATTGGCGCTGACCAAGGCCCGGCCTTGGAACTGAAGCAGGTACGTGCCGGCCACGCCAGCACCGTTATTCACGCCGGCACCCTCGAACACAATGTTGGTGGCGTCTGTGGTGGGCCAGCCATTGGTGTCGCGTGACACAAGGGAATAGGTTGAACCGTCATAGTCGCTCCATTCATCGCGCGCGCCGTCCATGCCATTGGCCCACAATTGGCTTGGATACGATTCTGCATAGGTATCCACGTTCAACCCCGCCAGCGTCGCGGTGTCCAGTACCTCCTCCGGCGTGCTGGCGCCGGACCACAGCAGCCGGCAGACCGGTGTGCCTGTCGTCTCGTGATACTCCAGCTTGAAATCGTAGGTTTGGCCCGCCGCCAGGCTGGTGGACACGACATTGGTTCCCGCCGAACTCCAGGCATCCAGCAGCGTCGTCCAGGTGACCGAATTGGTCGGCTTGAAATACAGCCGTGCTCCGGCATCACAAATCACCTTGAACGTGTAGCTCTCGCTGAAACGCGGCATGATCTGTCCCGTCCAGCGGACAGAAAAATTCTGATTGCCCACATCGGCATAGCCCGGCGAACGCGATCCGCCGGGTTTCCCCAGCGTGCCCCAGGTGAAATCCACGCGCACATCGCGCCGGGTGAAGGATGGCGGCTCGGTGAGGGTGGCGTTGTTGTAGTATTGTCCCCAAGCACCGCCTTGCAGCCAGCCGCCGCCAACCGCATCGCCGGCCAATGCCGCAACAACAGACTGGCCAAGCAGGATGACCATCCCGAGGAGAACTGATGTCCACGGAAAAGCAGCCTTTTTGTTCCAACCGTTACGATGAAATGAATTCACTTTTTTCGTAACTTGTTTTATCCCAATCTTCCAATTTTAAGCCGGTTAGTATCCCTCTGGCCACTGGTTTATTTTCATCAGTAACACCGTCAGTTTCGTTATGCCATAACCCTGTTGCAAGATACCACACGTCTGGTTGCAGTGTAAACCGACGCTGATTCCAACTTGATAGAATGGGTATTAAACCGTGCTGTGATTTTTCGATTTGATTTTCCAACGGTTCCTTCGCAGGTTTTTTCTCCGCTCAACTAAGAGAAAGCCCAGCATGGCACTTTTGGTGAAGTCTTGAAACTCATAAAACCATTGATTTCATTATTACAATTTGAAATTGGAGCGTGTGAAAGGAATCGAACCGTGGGGTCAATTCCCGTTGGCAAAGGCCCTTTTGACCGCGCGAACCAGCGCGGTGGCGTCATAGGGTTTGAACAAACAATTATCGCCTTCGACCAGATTGATGCCCGAATTTGACAAGTCCACGCTATAACCGGTGGAATAGATGACTCGCAGGCGGGGTTCTTCGCTCAGGAGTCGGTCCGCCAGTTCGCGACCGGTCATCCCACCGGGCATCACCATGTCCGTAAACAGCAGGTCAATCTTCCCGCGGTATTGAGGCCAGAGACGCAACGCTTCCGGCCCATTCCCGGCGACCACCACTTGATGCCCCAGTCGTTTCAAAATGGTTGACGCCACTTCACACAACTGAGCTTCATCCTCGACGATAAAAATGGTCCGCGGCTGAACGTCGGCCGCCCGAATCAGATCGGTTCCGGATTCGGACGTTTTGTGCGCCTCCTGGTCCGCCACGGGCAGAAAGACCTTGAACACCGAGCCGGCGCCCGGTTGCGATTCAACTTCAATCCAGCCCTGATGCTGCTTGACGATGCCATAAACCGTGGCCAGGCCCATGCCGGTTCCCTTGCCCACCTCCTTGGTGGTAAAAAACGGCTCAAAAATCTTGCTGCGCACGGTCTCGTTCATCCCGCTCCCTTCATCGGCGACGCTCACCCGCACGAACGTACCGATCTTGGCGTCCGGCTCCCGCTCCTTGTGTTTCGCGTCGATCTCCGCCAGCCCGGCGGTGATGGTGAGCGGACCGCCTTGCGGCATGGCGTCACGTGCGTTCACCGCCAGATTGATGATAATCTGCTCGAAATTGACCGCGTCGGCGAATACGGGCGGAAGATTTTCCGCGCATTGAATCCGTAAATGAATGTGTTCACCGATGATGCGTTGCAGCATTTTGCCAAGATTATCCAACGCCTCCCGCAAATCCAGCGGGCGGCGCTGCAACATCTGTTTGCGGCTGAAGGCCAGCAACTTGTGGGTGAGGGATGCTGCCCGCGTGGCGGCGTGGGAAATTTGATGCAGGGATTCCGCGAGCGATTTATCCAAGTTTTTCCCATTCATTTGCAACTCCGCGTGGCCCAGAAT
>Ga0265316_10003911_pt1 | contig 14931 bp, 7 predicted proteins | sample 4522metaG_FD_202092 | JGI IMG/M metagenome (GOLD analysis project Ga0265316, IMG submission 202092) | Rhizosphere microbial communities from Carex aquatilis grown in University of Washington, Seatle, WA, United States - 4-5-22 metaG | ecosystem: Host-associated > Plants > Roots > Rhizosphere >...
TTGACGATTTATTTATATGATGAGGCTTCAGAAACATGGAGCATAAGGCAGGAGTGAGAGACAATGCAATAAATGCCGAGATGAGGACTGAAATGGCTATTGTAATAGCAAATTGCTGATACAATCTGCCGATAATACCTGGCAAAAAACCGGCCGGGACAAATACGGCAGCGAGTACAAGGGCAATGGCAACAACAGGTCCTGAGATATCTGCCATAGCTTTATGAGCAGCTTCTTTTGGAGAAAGGTGCTGTTCTTCCATATAACGCTGTACAGCTTCAACTACTATTATGGCGTCATCAACGACTATACCGATTGCAAGTACAAAACCGAAGAGTGTAAGCTTATTAATAGTAAAACCAAGAGGAATGAAGAAAATAAATGTGCCTATTATTGACACTGGTATGGCAAGAACAGGAATAATTGTAGAACGCCAGTCCTGAAGGAAAATAAATACCACCAGTACTACCAGGGCTAATGCTTCAAGCAGAGTTTTGACAACTTCACTAATTGATTCCTTTACGACAGTAACAGATTCAAATGGGACCTTATAGGCAACATCATTTGGAAAAGATTTACTGAGCTGATCCAATGCCTTGTATATACCATCGGCAACATCAAGAGCATTGCTACCCGGAGTCTGGTAGATCAACATGTATGAAGCACGTTGTTTGTCAACATAGGCAACACCTGAATAGTTAAATTTACCTAATTCAACACGAGCAATATCCTTTAGATAAACAATAGAACCGGCAAGTGGATTAAACCTGACGACAATATTCTTGAAATCTTCCACACTGCTGAGTCTTCCATTAACCCTTGCCGAGTATTCAAATGGTTGACCGGAAGGCTGAGGGGGCGTACCAATTGAGCCGGCAGCCACCTGCACATTCTGTTCCTGAACGGCATTAAGAACGTCACTGGCTGTCAATCCCAGGCTTGCCATTTTATCAGGATTGAGCCAGATACGCATACTGAAATCATCCGTTCTTGCGAAAATATCACCGACGCCCTTAACCCTTAACAGAGCATCCCTTACAAATATGTTAGTGTAATTATCGAGAAACTGAATGCTATGGGTCCCTTTTGGAGAATAGATAGCTACATTTAAAAGTCCGCTTGGATTACGCCTGCGAACCGTTATCCCCAGTCTTTTCACTTCCTCAGGAAGAACGGGGGTTGCAATATTCACCCTGTTCTGAACTTCAGTAGTAGCGATATCAACGTTAGTGCCTATATCAAAATAAACATTCAGAGTCGAACGACCATCGTTAGTGCTGTTACTCTGGAGAAAGTTCATGCCGGGAACTCCATTAACCTGTATTTCTATCGGTATAGTTACGGTTTGTTCCACAGTTGTAGCGTCAGCCCCTGTATACTGGCTTGATATCTGGACCACTGGCGGAGTAATATCGGGATACTGACTGACTGGCAGGTTAAGTATGGCCAATGTTCCTACAATCACCAGGACTAATGAAATCACTATAGCTGTGATCGGACGTTTTATAAAGGTATCGGCTATCATGAAATAAGATTCAGACTTTAAGTGGTTTACTTTCCTTAATTGTGCTGTTGTTGTTTTTGGGGCTGGGCGATTGCGATCTCTGATCCGTCGTGCAACTTCTGTATTCCATCAATAACAATTGTTTCATCACCTTTGAGCCCTTTCAGTACAATAACGTTGGCATTAACCCTTGGGCCAAGAGAGACCTTTACCTGTTGAGCCTTATTATCTTTTATAATGTAGACAAAATATTCGCTCAGTTGCTCAAGCACTGACTCAAAGGGAATTATTATCTGCTCACCTGCATAGGCATTCAACACAAGAACCTTGCAGCTCATTCCAGGTTTAAGTATCTTTTCATGGTTAGGCACAGTTATCCTGATCCTGATTGTACCTGTCAGCGGGTCAACTGCTCTGTCGATGACACTTATCTTTCCGAAAAAGGGATATATTGAATTATCGGGAAGCGAGATCTTAAATGTTGTATCATTAGTTGAAATTCCTGCATTTTCAAGCTGCCGGAAACGACTAAGCTCGGTTTCGCTGATTTCAAAATCAACACCCATCGGATCATCTGAAGATACCATATTAAGAAGAGTCTGACCCGGGGTAATAAGAGTTCCCATTTTAACACCTGAAAAACCTATTGTACCATCAAAAGGGGCATTGATTAATGAGTAGTCAAAATCGGTTTTAGCTTTAACAAGTTCTGAATTAGCAGCATCTACCTGCTGTCTGGTATTATTAAGGTCTGTCATTGAATTATCGAGCAGCTGTTTTGCAACGGCATCCTGTTTTGCCAGATCGGTGTAACGGTCGGCATCACGCTGAACTTTCTCAAGATTGGCTTCTGCAATCTTGACATTTGACTGGGCTTCCTTATAAGTTGCTTCATACTTCCGACGGTCAATTTCATAAAGCTTCTCTCCTGAATGAACCTCTTTACCCTCAGTAAAATAAATTCCTGTTATATATCCGCTCACCTGTCCGCGAAGCTCTACCTCTTTTAATGCGGTTATATTTCCAGGATATGAATTGTAGAATATAGCTTTTGTCAGGCTTACTTTCGTAACTGTCACTGGAACAGCAGGCACTTCTGTTTTTTTATTTGCCGAATTTCCACTGCAAGACAGCAATCCTGCAATCAGTGCAAAATATATTATTATGTTAAATATTCTGTGCATGGCGTTACAAATTTTAAATTGGCTATATGCTAACAGCAACGAATTATTCGTAGTTCATTGTCAGTTGAATTTTATATCCCCTGAAGCTTTTTCCAAATCCATCTTGCTCGTAAGAACCTGGAAAAGTATATCCAAATAGTTAAGTTCTGCTGTCCGTAAATCTGTTTCAGACACTATGACTTCCAGATATGCCTTTATTCCTTTATCGTACTGAAGCTTCACAGTGTTAAATATATCCCTGGCAACAGCGATATTGTTTATTGCGACTTTTAATTCATTGAGATTGCTTTTATACCCTGCAAGAGCCTGGGTGTATTCACTGCTTATCGCGCTTTTCAGATAGTCCATTCCAAGTTCGAGCCTCTGGTACTGAAGCTTTGCCTTGTCAAAATTTTCATGCCTGCTCATTCCCTGAAACAATGGCAGCGTTAATTTCAATCCAAGGAGGGAAGTCGGATTATTGTAATTATATAAATCAGAAATCTGGCTACTTGAGAATGCCGGATCATAATTATAAAAAGCAGACAAAGTCGGAAGAAACGACCACCTGTAAAAGTTTATTCCAAAATTCTGCAGTTTCATTGAAGTCTGTAAAAGCTGATATTCAATGCGATTACTGTAATCCAGAACCTTTGTTGTATCAATTAATATTTCATTTTCAAATTTGGAAGAATCGTATGAAACAGTTAATTGCTTTTCAGGAGCCACCCCCATCAGATGTTTCAGTACGGAATATTTAGCTTTTAGTGCTTCTTCGGCTGACTTCCTTTGCGCCTGGGTATTGCTTAGTGATATTTCGGTACGCTGGTAGTCTATCTTATCTGTGATACCATTCTTATAATAACTGTAAGCATCATTATAATTCTTCTGAAGTCGCAGTATATCTTCTTTCAGAACATTAAGCTGCTCCTTTGTCAATAACACATCAAAAAAAGCTTTTGTTACATCAACATATGTATTAATCTTCGAATTCTCTGTGTTTTCCGAAGCCTGATTGCGAAGTTCCCTGGAAGTTCTGGCTGCAAAAAGTAATGTGGTGTTGTATAAAGTCTGGTTCGCGGAAAATATGCCAGACGATACATAAGAAGGTGTCGAACGCAAAGAGATTAAAGGAGTATAAGAAGGAGGATTGTTCAGGTTAGGATAGTAAGTTACCGGAACCTGAAGGAAACGTTGAACATTTGCATCAACTTCAAGTTGCGGATACCAGCCTGACAAAGCAATTCTTATATTTCTTCTGTTAATGTCCTCATCAAGCAATGACTGTTTAATCAACGATTGGTTAGCAAGAGCATAGCCAATGCATTGTGATAATGTAACATTTGAAGGAAGCGTATCATGTACCGTCTGACCGGTTATAAAATTGGGAATAACAAGAAACAGCAAGCTTATAAGGCCATAAGAGAATTTCTTAAAGCCGGGGACTTTCCCAGTCATATTTTGAAAGAAATATTTCATTCCTGAAAATTTTCTGCTTTAAACTTAAGATAAGTTATTAAAATCGAATTGCAAATATAAATGATTTACTATGACATTTTATTAAATTATTTTGAAGAATAATTGAATAGAAAGACTATTATGTTGGTGCCTGAATTTCTGATAGAGTTTCAGAGACAGATAATCTTTGTTTCAAGTATATTGAATTTATTATCTTAGATAGTCCGGGAAGTTTATATGCAAATACAACAGCACCCAGAATACAAAATATTCCACCAGTGAATATAGTGACTGATACGCCTGTGATTTTTGCCAGACTCCCTGCCAGCAAACTCCCAAAGGGCGCTGTACCCATAAATGCCATTGTGTAAAAACTCATGACACGACCGCGTTTATCATCATCAACAATGGTCTGTAAAATAGTGTTGCTTGATGCCATCTGCAGCATCATTCCAAGTCCAATTATTATCATAAGAACAAATGAAAGCAAAAAGACCCTCGAAAAAGAAAATGCAATTAGCCCTAAACCAAACAGGCCGGTAGCCAAAGGAATAATCTTTATAAGTCCCAGAGCACTTTTTCTGGAAGCAAGATAGAGAGCTCCCGACAGGGCACCCAGACCTGAAGCTCCCATAAGAAATCCGAAAGTATGCGAACCTCCATGAAGTATTTCTTTTGCAAAAACCGGCATGAGGACTGTATATTGCATTCCCATAAGACTTACCACGCTTAATAAAAATATTATATGCTTTATCGGTGGAAAACTGAATGCATATGAAAATCCTTCCTTAAGTTCTTTTAAAACATTCGTATCTCTGACTTGAATTTTTCTTGGTTTAACTTTCATTAAGAGAAGGGAGGCTATTACAAATATATAGCTTATGCCATTAAGCAAAAAACAAATTCCTTCACCTGTCAAAGCAATTAATACACCGGCAATTGACGGACCAAGTAATCTGGCACCATTAACCATTGAAGAGTTCAATGCAATAGCATTTCCCAGATCTTCTTTCTTTTCTACCATTTCAATTACAAATGACTGCCGTGCCGGAACATCAAAGGCGTTGACGCAGCCAAGGATAATGTTCAGAACAACAATGTGCCATATCGCAATTGTTCCTGAGAAATAGAGAATAGTAAGGATAAAAGCCTGTATCATTGCCGCAATCTGAGTGGCTATAAGAAGGTGATACCGGTTCCAGCGATCAGTCATAACACCGGCAAATGGCGCTATAATAAAAGTAGGTATCTGACCGGCAAAACCAATAACACCAAGTAATAATGCAGAACCGGTAAGGTGATAAACCAGCCAGGGAGTCGCGATTCGCTGAATCCAGGTTCCGATCAGCGAAATGCTTTGTCCGCCGAAAAAAAGACGATAATTTCTGTATTGAAAGGAACGAAAAGTTATACCGAGACCTGAATATCTCTTTTTATCAGATTTAATGGCTGTCATTTATAAGTGGAATGTGAATTACAATTTCCGGGCTATCTGTTCCATTTTAAAAGGTCTGCCATGTCCGGGATAAATCATCCTGATATTCATCTTTTTCAACCAGGTTATGCTGTTTTCCAGTTCCAGATTATTTTCTATATAATTTGCTTTCTCTGGTTTTCTTCTGTTGGTAAACGTATCTCCGGCAAATAAATTTCCATCATCCGTTAATATTCCTATTGACCCTTTTGTATGGCCCGGAATATGAACTACTTTGGCATTAAAATCATATTCATTAAGGTCTTGTCCGTCTATTAAATAAATATCCGGCTTGAATTTGTCAAAAGTGAATTCAATTCTTGTTATATTTTCATTATTCATCTGGCGTATGTTTTCTTTATATTCGTTTCCAATCAATTGTATATTACAGACGCCGGCCTGTCTTCCGGTCTGGAGCCGAATTGTTTATTTGGAGAAGGCCCCATCTCGAACTCCAATGTGCCACCTTGCATTATATCTTTATAGGTAATGTATGAACGGCTATATGAATTTCCATTCAGTTTTGCCGACTGCAGATAGATGTTTTTTTCACTATTATTCAATGCTCTCACAGAGAATTGCTTATTGTCAGGTAATTTGAGTGTTATCTCATCGAAAAGAGGGCTGCCGAATACAAAGGCGCCATTGGCTGGATTGGCCGGATAAAAACCCATAGAGGAAAAGATGTACCACGCTGACATTTGCCCGCAGTCTTCGTTACCGCATAATCCATCAGGTTTGTCGGTGTACAGAATCCGCTGGATATAACGGTTTTTTTCAGCGGTTTTCCATTGCTGACCGGCATAAGCATAAAGATATGTAATATGATGACTGGGTTCATTGCCATGTGCATACTGACCTATTAACCCGGTAATATCTGAAGATGCATTTTCTCCCATATCACCTTGTGCAACGAATAAACTATCCAGCTTGTTAAGAAATGGCTTGTCGCCTCCGAAAAGCCTGATCAGACCCTCGACATCCTGTGGTACAAGCCAGGTGTATTGCCATGCATTGCCTTCAGTATAATCTCCCCATTCATGAATTGATTTAAATGGAGAAAAAGGCTCACGAAATTTGCCATTATCCAACTTTGCCCTGATAAACTGTGTTTTCGGATCAAAGTATTGTGCATACGATTCAGCACGTTTTATGTAATATTCATAATCTTCTGTTTTACCCAGCTTTTTTGCCATTTGAGCAATGCACCAGTCGGAAATACAGTATTCCATAGCTTTGGACACGGATTCCTTTTCTTTATCAGCCGGGATGTAGCCTTTTTCTTTTAAAAATTTCATCCCATAATCGTCACGCGTGGAAGATTCTTTCATGGCTTTAAATGCAAGGTTAGCATCAAACCCTTTAAATCCTTTGAAATAAGCATCTGCAATAACAGGAACAGAGCTGTAACCAGGCATACAATCGGTTTCGTTTCCCACTAAGTGCCAGATAGGAAGCTTACCTTGTTGCTTATAAATGTTGAGCATAGTATTCACCATATCATTCACCCGTTCAGGTTGTAACAGGGTAAAGAGCGGTTGTTCGGCCCGGTAAGTGTCCCACAATGAGAAAACAGAATAATTTGTAAATCCGGCATTAGTGTATACTTTTTTGTCAGCTCCCCTGTAATCACCATTGTTATCATTAAAGATTACCGGTTGTGTAAAGGAATGGTAAAGTGCCGTGTAAAATGTACGTTTATCATTTTCATTTTTCCCGGTAACACTTATTTTTCCTAATTCCGTATTCCAGAGTTTATGGGCATTTGAGACTACTTTTTCGAAATTCCAATCGGGTACTTCAATCTCAATATTGGCCAGGGCATTTTGTTCACTCACCGGCGAAATTCCAACTTTCAGAACTATTTCATCCCCTTTTCTGGTCGAAAAGTTAAGTATGCCTACCAACTTTACTCCCTTGACTGAATCTCCGGAAACAAGTTTTTCATCATTGAAGAGTTGAGCCTTTTCGATGGATTTCGAAAGTTTTATGGCAAAATACAGGCGCTGGTCCTTTGCCCAACCGGTAGAAAATCTATAACCTGTATACGTTTGAGAATCGATTTTCTTAAAAGAGGCTGCTGTAGGTTGATCCCATCCAATTCCATTGGTAAGGTTTACGGCAATATGAGCCTGTTCTGCTTCCGGGAAAGTATACTTATGAACAGCCACCCGTTCGGTAGCGGATAATTCTACACGGATATTATATCTCGTCATAATTACAGAATAGTATCCTGCTTTCGCGATCTCGTCCTGATGAGTATACTTTGATGCGTAACCCGCCAATGGATTTTCCTGTGTACCCGGAGAAGTTTTCAATTCTCCGGTATAAGGTGTAATTAATACATCGCCTAAATCGCCAATACCGGTTCCACTCAGGTGAAGTTGTGAGAAACCGGTCACAATGCTGTCAGAATAGTGATACCCTGAACACCAGTCCCATCCTTTATTATAGTTTGTCGGGCCTGCCTGAACTCCTCCGAAAGGAACATTAGCTCCAAGAAATACATGACCATGATAAGCCGTACCAATATAAGGATCGACATATCTGGTCAGGTCGGTGATTTCAGTAACACCAGATTTATGGCTTGTACAGGAATAGAAAAACAGGAAGTTCACAAGAAGGAAATATTTAATTTTCATATATGATAATTTTTAATTGAATACAATTTAAATGTACCATTGATCCGTTTTGCTGTCTGGAATCCTGATTACCTATATAACCCTATCAAGAATAGAAGGATATTCTTTTACAATCTTAAGGATTAATTCGCCAAAAATGGTATTTGCCCAGGCAAACCAGCTACGGGTATATTTTTCCGGATTATCCTTATTAAACGATTCATGCATAAATCCGGTGCCTGCATGTGTTTTCCTGAGCATCTGTAAACAAGTGAGAATCTCTTTATCATCCTTTGATGTAAGAGCCTGCATAATAATGCTCATGGGCCAGATCATATCTTCTCCAACATGAGGCCCTCCTATTCCGGCTCCGGCTCTCCCCTTGAAATAATATGGATTATCTTCAGAAAGTACAAAATCCCGTGTATTTTTATACAGCGAATCGGTATCAGGAATACAACCCAGGTATGGTAGAGATAACAAACCAGGAACATTGGCATCATCCATAAACAATTGGTTTCCAAAGCCATCTGCTTCAAAAGCAAGGATGTTTCCATATTTTAAATGACCGGCAACCGCATATTCTCTCAAAGCTTTTTCAACTTCAGCTGCAAGTTCCAGGCATTCATCAGCCAGCCTCTTGTCGTGATTAATTTGTGAAAACATTTCAGCCATTTGCCTCAGCGATATTACAGCAAAATAATTTGAAGGAATTAAAAAGGGAAAGATCGTTGCATCGTCAGACGGTCTGAAAGAAGAACATATCAGTCCAACAGGTTTAACAGGATTTCCATAACCATTTCCGGGCTGGGTATCTGTTGCTGTCTCGGTTTTTCGTCCAAAATGGTATGGGCCTTTACCTGTCTTACGCTGTTGTTCATTAAAAGTGTTTAAAATTGCTTGTAAAGCCTTGCTGTAATCAGGTGTGAAAAAAGATGTATCACCAGTTTGTTTGAAGAAACGATATGCTAAACGAACCGGATAACACAGGGAGTCAATTTCCCATTTACGTTCATGAAGGTCAGGTTTCATTTCCGTAAGATCGCTGGCCCATTCACTACCTGTACCTTCCTTATTAAATGCATTCGCGTAGGGATCGATGTTGATACATTTTCCCTGCCTGTGGATGACCCCTGATATAAGCTGGTACAAATCTTTATCCTCCCTTATAAATGGAAGATATGGCCAAACCTGGGCAGTGGAATCCCTCAGCCACATAGCATGTATATCACCGGTAATTACAAACGTATCAGGTACTCCATCTATATTCTGAAATTCGACTGTTGTATCCAGAGTATTCGGGAAACAGTTTTCAAACATCCATGCTATTTCCGGATCTTTTATTTGTCTTATGGTTCTAACAATAACATCTTCTATTGCTTTGCTGACGAACTTCCTCTGTCCAACAGGAGGTCTTTTCGATATAAATCCGGTTGGGGAAATTATGGCTTTTGCCTGGGAAGAAGATGCAAGTAAGCCGGCCGAAATAATGCCTGTCTGTGTAATGAATTTTCTTCTGTTTAACATACTATATCTGATATTACTATATTAATTAGAATACGAGGCATAAAAATAACTCCAAACACTTAAACTTACAAGCTTTTGGAGTTATAAGAAATATTCAGCAAATACTGGTGATGGTTTAAAAACGATATGAATAGTAAAAAGGGATTGCCCGCTCCGCTCGTGATCCCCGGGAGAAGCACATTGTTAACCTGGTTATTTTCAAAATTACATTATGCCAACATTTCCTTTTAACATGTTGTATGCCGTGACATCCACTATGTAAGGACAGAAACTGAAAAAGCCGACCCGGAACGGATCGGCTTTTCATCATTTAAAGGAATTTAGTTCCAATTGTTTTTAATCTGAGCATTCAGTACGGGATTAGCATCTCTTTCGCTTTGGGGAATCGGAAGAAGCACATGATAATCATCCTGAATAGGCTGAACACCATTTGAAGCTTGTTTTTCAGCATTAATGGTTTGACGCAGAATGCCCCAGCGAACTAAGTCAAAGAACCTGGTTTGTTCACCGGCAAGTTCAATGTGACGTTCATGACGGAGAATAGCACGTGCCTGGTCTTGCGATCCTAATGTAGTATATTGAAAAGCGCCTGAACGATTCCGAACGCTATTAATCAGAGGCAATGCCGAACTGACTTGATTAGATTCGATGTAGCTTTCTGCTAACATTAAAAGTACATCGCCATAACGGATAACCTGGCTGTTGATAACCCCGTCAGGCTGGCCGTAACTTGGCCTGTATTCATACTCTTCATATTTACGCCACGAAATCTGACCTTTATTTACAACAGTATCATATAGTATTTTACCACCAGGGCATTGGTCACAGTATGTTGTATCGCCGCCTTGTGTGCCATTGCTATAGTAAGTTAATGCAGCACGCGGATCAAGGTAATCCTTTCCACTTTCATCTTTATATTTGAAGTCTTTGACTAAAGCATCGGATACGAGAGTATTCCACCAATCCTTAAATCCGTATTCCATTTCCCTGTCATCGTGGGTTGACTTTCCACCCCATGTTTCCTGACCACCAAACACATTGTATGCATTACCTACGCCCCAACCCTGCCATACATCGTGCATTACTGCAAAAATGGTTTCTTTGGTTTTTATATCATTAACAAACATATCGTCCAGTGAATTAGCCAAAGCATAGTCGTAAGGAGCTTTGCCAAGTGCTTCAAATTGAGTAATTGCGTCGGCGTACTTTTGCTGAAACAGGTATACCTTGCCTAAAAGAGCAACAGCAGCACCTTGAGTAGCTCTACCGTAATCAGCATCTGCATATGATACCGGAAGTTTGGTTATGGCGTCAGTCAGATTGGTTTCAATGTCAGCCCATATTTGATCTGCAGGCGTTCTCGGTGACTGAAGAATGTAATGGTCGGCCAGTGTCTTTTTTAAAGGAACATCGCCATAGCAGGTTACTAACCAGAAATTGGCCAATGATTTTAGAAATTCTGCCTCCCCTGCAATGCGGGTTTTCAAAGCTGCGTCGGCATCTGTGGTGGTTTGCCATTTTTCTAAAGCATCCAAAACAAAATTTGCCCTGAAAACCATTTTATAGCAGGAATTGAATAAGTAATTCAATTCTCCGCTATTGGGAGTAAATGTGTAAAGCGGAAAATCTAACAAACTGCCTTGCAGAGGGAAATTTTTATCAGCGTCGTTACCCAGCAGGTCAAAGATGAAATAAAATTCCCTGCAGTACATTCCCTGAAATAACAAAGGAGTGTACATCGCTGTGGATGCTTCAGTTATGGTAGCAGTATTTGTAAAAAATGAGGCGCCATCGTAGCTATTCTCGTTTTTTACAGTCAGCGTATCTTTGTTGCAGGCTGCAACAAACATTACTGCAATGATTGAATATAAGATTTTATGTTTCATAAATATTAGCTTTTTAGAAGTTTAACTGTATACCAACTCTGTAAATCCTTGGGTTAGGATGTTGATCCTGGTCAATACCATGCTGGAAAATATAAGCACTGGGATCATTCGGGCTAATTGAAGATATTTCAGGATCGTAACCAGAGTATTTGGTTATAGTAAGCGCATTTTGTATGGCTACATATATCCTTAACTTTGCAACTGCATTATTTAAGAGGCTTTGTGGCAAAGTGTATCCTAAACTAATGTTCTTCACCCTTAAATAATCACCTTTTTCAACATACCAATCAGAGAAAACCAGGTTGGAACCTGAATTTTGACCCGCAGCAGGTATATTGGTGATATCGCCGGGATTTCTCCAGCGACTAAGCACGGCAGTATTTTGGTTGAAAGGTTTTGACATCCCCTCGTACCAGTACTTTCCGGCATTAACAACATCTACACCAGCAACGCCTTGCAACATAACCTGGAAATCGAAGTTTTTATAAGAGGCATTAAATATAAAGCCATACTGAAGTTTTGGCGCAGGGTTACCAATATAGGTGCGATCCTTAGCATCCACATATCCGTTTCCGTCAATATCCTTCCATACCCGGTCTCCTGGTTTTAAACCAACCTGATACTGGGTTATTGTTCCCGAGGAAGCAGCTGTTGCGGCAGCATTCAATTTATCAACATCGGCCTGATCAACAGCAACGTGGTCAAATTTGTAGCCATAGTACGATGCAAGCGGATGTCCAATATCGGTACGTGTACTGTTACCAATACCTGCCATAAATTCGCCCGCCGAAATAGGTGTATTACCAACTGTACCCAGAGCGGTAACTTCATTGGTACTATAGGTTGCATTTACAGTAGCGTCCCATTTTAATTCAGATTCCCTGCTGGTATAGGTTAGAGAAACTTCAAACCCTGAATTTTTCATACTGGCGGCATTTATCCATTCTGTTCCAACGGCGCCGGGGTTTCCTAAACCGGTAGTAAGAGGTAATTGTGTATCGATCAGCAAATCTTTGTTTGCACGGTTATAATAGTCAAAGACAAAACTGATCTTATTATTAAATAATCCTAAGTCAAAACCCATATCGTATTGCGTTGTTTCTTCCCATTTCAGGTTCGGATTTGGGATACTATTTATGGTAGCACCATTTGAAAAAGTCCCGTTATCGCCAAAAGAATATACGATATTGTTGCTACTTCCTGTCCAAACAGTTGAAGAAGTCAGGTTAGGTGGAATATTATCATTCCCGGTTTTGCCATAGCTGCCGCGAAATTTTAAATTGGATATTTCAGGAATGGTACTCATGAAACTTTCTTTAGATACGGTCCATGCTAATCCTAAGCCATAAAAGGTACCCCAGCGGTTATTTACACCAAATACACTGGATCCATCTCTGCGAACGCTGACATTTAAAACATATCGGTCTGATAAAGTATACCCTAATCTGCCAAAATAAGATAACCTTGATTTCCCGCTATTTAATGAAGATCCGCTGATGGAGTTGGAATTGGCAAGCGCAACATTTTGAATGGCATCGCTCGTAAAGTTTGAACCGAGTAATTGAACGGAGCTGTATAAACCTGCCGGATTGTATGAATTACCGGCAGTCGCACTAATATCGTGAATGCCAAATGTTTTGTCGAACGAGAAGAAGTTCTCAAATAACATGTTATAATAGAAATTATAATTTTCAACCATATTGGATGTTGTACGGCTGAAATTACCGCCATTCAAAGGATAGTTGAAAGTTTTATCGTGGTAATTTCCCCCCGAAATCCTTGCCTGTGATTTAAAGGTAAGGCCCCTCAGGATGTCCAATTCACCGCTTAAATCCATTTCCGTTCCTAAACTTCTGCTATTGTAAGGAGAAAGGTAAACGGAGGCCAGTGGATTGTTGGCATCGGTCAGGTCGGTCACTTTATCGCAATGTGAATATCCACCGAGATTAGTCTGGTCATATACACCAAGGTATGGAGGCATGCGCAATGCATCGTTAAAATTGGCTGTACCACCGTTCTGGATATCATTCTTTAGACGAATATTTTCATTAAATCTAAGTCTTTTCTTGAGCAGTTGTTCTGAAAGTTTTACGCCAAAGGTAAAACGTTCAAAATCTGAAGCAATGATGGTTGATTTTTCATTTTGATATCCTGCTGAAAATAAATAGTTTACATTTTCACCACCTCCACTGAAGCTAAGACTGTGTTGCGTAGTCATCGCTTTTCTGAATATTTCACTTTGCCAATCAGTGCGGGTAATTCTCACATCCGGAGTAAGTAATTTATCTGATAATACCAATCCATTATTCTGCTGTATGTCGGCTACAACATCTACATATTGAGTAGCATTCATCATACTCATACGTTTTGTAACTTCAGCAACACCTACAGAGCCTTCATAATTCACTTTTATATCTCCGCTTTTTCCACTTTTAGTGGTCACAATTACTACTCCATTCGCGGCGGCAGAACCATATATTGCAGTGGTGGAAGCATCTTTAAGTACCGTAACACTTTGAATATCGCTTGTAGGAACTGAATTAATATCGCCTCCTGCAATACCATCAACCACGTAAAGCGGGTTGACGTTGGTGAAAGACCCCATACCCCGAATGATAATTTTAGCGCCAGCACCCGGATCACCTCCATTATTTATTACCTGAACACCTGCTATTTTTCCCTGCAATGCCTGGTTAACATCAGTAGTTGCTAAACCAACTATAGCATCGCTATTTAGAACAGACATAGAAGATGCGACATTTTTCTTTTTAGCAGAGGTGTAACCTATAACGACAACTTCTCCCAGTTTCTGCAAATCGGGAACCATTTTCATATTAACGACGGTCTGTCCATTCACAGCAACCGTTTGGCTTAAATAGCCCACAAACGAAAATTCCAGTTTTACATTTGAGTTAGTTAACTCAAGAACATATTTACCACCGATATCGGAAATTGTACCGAGAGTCGTTCCTTTAACAGCTACTGTAACCCCACCTAAGGGATTGTCGTTTTCATCGGTCACAGTTCCGGTTATTTTCAGTTGTTGAAGAAAATCACTCGAAGCAACAACAATAAGATTGTTTGGCAAAATTTTATAAGCTAACCCAGATCCATTCAGTGCTTCATTCAGTATGTTATCAAGTGGTGTATCAAGTTCATCCATGGTTACCTGAATGTTTTCAACAGCATCATTTCTAAATAAAAACTTATAAGAGGTCTGAATTTCGACAGCCTGAAACAACTCTTTAATGCTTGCATCCTTTAATTGGATGGAAACCTTTTCCGCCTGAGAATACCC
>Ga0265316_10003912_pt1 | contig 14930 bp, 10 predicted proteins | sample 4522metaG_FD_202092 | JGI IMG/M metagenome (GOLD analysis project Ga0265316, IMG submission 202092) | Rhizosphere microbial communities from Carex aquatilis grown in University of Washington, Seatle, WA, United States - 4-5-22 metaG | ecosystem: Host-associated > Plants > Roots > Rhizosphere >...
TAGTCCCTTCTTCGACGCAGAGCGGGCGTGCGAAAAGGAGTACAATGACCCGGCTATGCGAAACACCCTCTGCGTTGCCCTGATGTTCGTGGGATGCGCGTGTACTCGAACCACCGACCCAGGCGGGAGTGCCGGTAGCCCCGCCAGCAGCACCGCGGGCAGCGGCGGTATCACGGCAGGCGGAGGTGCCGCGGGCAGAAGCGGCACAGGCGGAACCGTGGGGGCGGGTGGCGCTACGGGAACGGGCGCTCCCCAAGATGCGGCCGCGGGCGGCGCTGGCGGCGCAACGAGGGCAGGGGGAGCATCGGGCGGCGCTGGCGGCGCAACGAGGGCAGGGGGAGCATCGGGCGGGACTAGCGCCCCGGCAGGCGGCGCGACAGGCGGCGGAGTGGCGGGCGCTGGTGGCAGCGGAAGTTCAGTCGGCGGCCGTGGCGGGTCCGGTGGATCGGATGCGGGCAGCAATCCCAAAGACGCGGGCCGCGACGCGGGTGTCGATGCCGCTTCTGCGCCCGACAGCCCCTCGAATGTCGGCCGCGACGCCGCCGCGGATCAGTCTTCTGTCCCCGGCGACGCGGGCAGCGTCTCGGTGCCTGACGGTTACGTGCTGGCTTGGTCGGACGAGTTCGACGTCGACGGCGCGCCCAATCCGAAGAATTGGAACTTCGAGACCGGATTTGCCCGCAACCAGGAACTGCAGTGGTATCAGTCCAAGAACGCCTCGGTCGCGGGCGGCATGCTGATCATCGAGGCGCGCCGGGAACGCGTGACCAACCCCAACTATTCGGCCACTGGCGCGGATTGGAAAACCCAGCGCCAGTATGCCGACTACACTTCGTCCAGCCTGACCACGTCGGGCCTCCACGCTTTCACCTACGGCCGTTTTGAGATGCGTGCGCGTATCGACACCAGCGCCGGTATGTGGCCGGCGTTCTGGACCGTCGGCGCCACCGGCGAATGGCCGAATGGTGGCGAGATCGACATCATGGAGTTCTATAAGGGCAACATCCTGGCCAACGTAGCCTGGGGCACCACTACCCGCTGGGTGGGTGCCTGGGATTCGTCGGCCAAGGCCGTGACCAGCTTCGGCGACCCGCAGTGGTCGAGCAAATTCCACGTCTGGCGCATGGACTGGGACGACAAGAACATTGTGCTCCTGGTGGACGACTACCAGATGAACACCACATCGCTTGCCACTGCTGTCAATCCCGACGGCACGTCACCCTTCAAGAAGGATCAATACATCATCATCAATCTGGCCATCGGCGGCGTGAACGGTGGCGATCCCTCTGGCTCGACCTTCCCCGCCCGTTACGAGATCGATTACGTACGCGTCTTTCAGAAGAAGTGACTAGCGTCTGGCGCCCACGACCACCTCGGTGGCTTGGGCGCCGCCGGTGCCATTGACGGCGTCGGCCTCCAGGCGAACGTAGCGGGCAGCCACGGGACCAAAGACGACGGCCTTGTACTTTCCGTCGGCTGGCCAGGTTCCCGAGGTCGCGGCGGTGTAGCTGGCATTGTCGCTGCTGACCAGGATTTTGTAGGAGGTGATGGCGCCATTCGTGGTGGGCCCGCTGCCGGCGTAGCCCGGCAGGTAGCCGAAGTACCCGACATCAGATTTGACTGCGCCGAGGTCGAGGGTGAGCGATTGAGGAAAGGCGGTCGAGGAGGTCCACACCGTGAAGCTGCCGACGTCGTTCACGCCGTCAATCGCATTGGCGGCCGTGCCGCTGGTGGCGGTCGCGGCTGTGGCCATGTAGGGATGCTCGTTCAATGGGATCTGCACCGGCAGGGGCGCCCGACTGGCATTGGGTGTCCACGTGCTTCCCACCTGGCCAAGCAGGGTCACAATCGATGCGTCCAACTGTCCCTCGCGATTGGGCGGGCAATTGAGAATGAAGGTGGTGTAGCTCGCCTCCAGCTTCTTGAGGTGACCATCCACGATCGAACTCGCGGTCATCAAGCCGCCCAGGTTGGGCGCCCAGAACCAGTCATTGCCCCCGCTGCTATTGACCTTGTTGCCCTGGCCCGCGGCAATCGTGTTGCCCGTGGGAGAAAACACGCCCTTGGGTTCTTCGTACATCACCAGATCAGCGTCCCATGGGCCTTGGATTCCGTCGTGATCGACCATCAGGATGTCGGGCTGCAGAGACTTGATGAGATCGTGGATTTCGGCAAAGGGGGCATTGCGATGGCCCATCTTCCAGGCCCAGCCATCGAGCACCAACAACGGAATCTTGCCGTAATTGGTCAGCAGTTCGGTGAGCTGGGTCTTGATGTAGGTCATTTGGGCGGCCGACAGTGGCCCGCCCGCGGCGTTGTTCTGGGTTGAATCCCAGATCGAGTAGTAAAACCCCGGCAACAATCCCTTGGCGCGAAAGGCGGTGACGTATTCTTGAACCACATCGCCCTTGCCGGCACGCCAGGTGACATTGCCCACGTTGAAGGTGCTGGCCTTGCTCGGCCACAGGGCGAAGCCATCGTGGTGCCGGGTGGTGAGCACGCCGAATTTCATCTTTGCGCTGGCGGCCGCCGTCGCCCACTGATTGCAATCGAGGTTGGCGGGATTGAATTGCTTGATGTCGAGATTGGGCTGCGCCCAGGATCCTGTGTACGTGAGAATGCCGAAATGGATGAACATGCCGAAGCGCCAGTCGACGAAATCGCTGCGAAGCTGCTGCCAGTCTTGGCCCGTTCCGCCGTCGGGCGCTGGCAGCGTGCCGGCATCGGCCCCACCTGACTGGCCCCCGGTACCGCCCGCGCCTCCGGAGGCCACGACGTCACCACCCGCAGCTCTTGTCGTGCTTCCGCCTGCGCCGCCCAGTGACGGCCGGTCTACACCGGCATCCGCTGCGCCGCCGGACCCTTGCCCGCCGGACCCAGCGCCGCCCGCCGAGCTGGCGGAAGCTGTCCCCCCTGTCGATTGACCACCGGAACTGGCCCCACCGGTGACAACGGAAGACGTGGTTCCCCCGGAGGATGGCGGTGCGGACGAGGTCGCGGCGGTTGTCCCGCCCCCGTTGCCGCCGGCTTGGGGCGAACCGCCCGCGATCGTGCCACCGCTAGACGCGATTGCCCGGGTGCCCCCCGACGGAGTCGCGCCACCCGCTGATCCGTCCTTGGCGAGATCAGATGTCTTGTTGTTGCATGCGATAGCCAGCGCACACGCAAACACAATTGAGCCAGTCTTCATATTCATGACGGAACAACTCCTCGGAAAGAACGAATCCTGACTGACCGGTCACCGCTTGGCGCCCACGACCACTTCGGTGGCTTGGGCGCCACCGGTGCCGTTGACGGCATCGGCCTGCAGACGAACGTAGCGGGCCGCCACCGGACCAAAGACGACGGCCTTGTACTTTCCGTCGGCAGGCCAGGTGCCCGACGTCGCGGCGGTGTAGGTCGCATTGTCGCTGCTGACCAGAATCTTGTAGGACGTGATGGCGCCGTTCGTGGTGGGCCCGCTGCCTGCGTAGCCCGGCAGATAGCCGAAGTAGCCCACGTCGGTCTTTATCGAGCCAAGATCGAGCGTAAGCGATTGGGGAAGGCTGGTCGAAGAGGTCCACACTGTGAAGGCGCCCACGTCGTTCACTCCGTCAATGGCATTGGCCGCGGTGCCACTCGTGGCGGTTGCGGCGGTGGGCATGTAGGGGTGTTCGTTCAGAGGAAGCTGTGCGGGCAGCGGCGGTCGGCTGGCATTGGGCGTCCACGCCGTTCCCACCTGGCCAAGGATGGTCACAATGGACGCGTCCAACAGCCCATCGCGATTCGGCGGACAATTGAGAATGAAGTTGGTGTAACTGGCCTCCAGCTTTTTGAGATGCCCGTCGACGATCGAGCTGACGCTCATCAAACTGCCAATGTCCGGCGCCCAATACCAGTCGTTGCCACCGGTGCCATTGATCTTGGTGTCCTGAGCCGCGGCAATTGTGTTTGTCGTGGGAGCGAAGACGCCTTTGGGCTCTTCGTAGACGACCAGGTCAGCGTCCCAGGGACCCTGAATGCCATCGTGATCGACGATAAGAATCTCAGGCTGTAGCGACTTGATGTGGTCGTGGATCTCGGCAAAGGGGGCATTTCGGTGACCCATCTTCCAGGCCCAGCCGTCGAGCACCAGAAGGGGGATCTTGCCGTAGTTGGTCAGAAGCTCGGTGAGCTGGGTCTTGATGTATTGCATTTGGGCGGTGGAGAGCGCCCCGCCGGTAGCGTTGTTCTGGGTCGAATCCCAGATCGAGTAATACAGCCCCGGTTCCAATCCCTTGGCGCGGAAGGCGGTGACATAGTCCTGGACAACATCGCCCTTGCCGGCGCGCCACGGGATACTACCCACGTTGAAGGTGCTGGCCTTGCTGGGCCACAGGGCAAATCCGTCGTGATGCCGGGTGGTGAGCACGCCAAACTTCATTTTCGCGCTTACCGCTGCGGTGGCCCACTGGTCGCAGTCGAGCTTGGTGGGATTGAACTGTTCGATGGGAAGATTGGGCGTTCCCCAGGAGCCCGTGTAGGTGAGGATTCCCAGGCAGATAAACATGCCAAAGCGCATGTCGATGAAGTCGCTCTGGATCTGTTGCCAAGTCCTGCCCGTCCCGCTGTCGGGGGACGTGCTGGCATCGGCCAGGGTCGACGGACCGCCGCCATCCGCGGTCCCGCCGGTCGCGCCACCGGTTGTGCCCGCATCTCTCGCCACAAATCCACCGTATGACGGGTAATCCGCGGCGGCGTCGGCTGGCGCGCTACCGCCGATGGCCCGTCCGCCCGCGCCCGCGCCGGCTGTCGGGCTGGAAGCGGAGGACGTTCCTCCGGCCGCTTGACCGCCCGCACCCCCCGCGCCGCCCGAGTCAGACGCGGCTGACGTCGTGCCGCCCAATGACCGCGACGAAGACGGGGTCGTGGCGGAGGTGCCGCCAGCACTCCCGCCGGTCTGCCGCAGGCCGCCCGACGCACCTGCCGTCGAGGCGATTCCCCCGGCACCCAAGGCGCCGCCGGTCGCCGCACCACCCGCAGATCCATCGGTGCTGGCGGCCTTGCTGCAGCCGAGGCCGAGAATGCACGCGAATGCAATCGAGCTGATGTTGCTGTTCACAGCCATACAGCCTATCACCCTAAAGCCCTTCTTGGGCGATGGGGGTGCGAAAGAACGCCGCGTTCTGACCGCGCTTGGTTCAGAAGGGGGACAGCTTGTAGATGACCACGGGTCCGCCGCCCGATGCCACAACGGAAGTGACCGAGGACAGGGGTTCGGTGGTGGTAAACTTGACGCTGTTCACCTCGCAGCGGTATCCCGGGGTTAGCCCACTGGCCAGGGCGTCGCCGCGAGCGACCACCGAGCATAGTAGGTTGTTGACCGAGACGTCGCGCTGGATGCTGAACAGACTGGCCGTGTTGATGATTTGGATCGTGCCAGAGTTGTTGGAGCCGTAGTAGCCATCCAGCACAATTACAGTTCCGCCATTGTTGGCGAAATTCTGCATGGCGGTGGCCCACTTCGTTCCTAGTTGCTGCAGAGCCGTGTCGCTGGTGGCCCCTTCCTGCCCGTAGATCAGGAAGACGTTAGCCTGCAAATCGGAAAGGCTTGTGGCCAGGTGGTCCACGTCTGTCAATTCGGCGAAATTGACGGCGCGTCCGGCCGCCACCTGGGTGATGGCCGCGTTAGCGCCCGCAATTGCGGTTGCGTTGGCCGCGCCCTTGTAAACAAGGACATTCACTGGGCTGAGTGGCCAAAGGAAGACCGCGTTGCCCAGGATGCGATTCATGGCAGTGCGGTTTCTGTTCACCAGGTAGTCATGGCCAATGACAATCACCCGTCCGGTGTTGGCAGTCTCGCATTGACTGTTGCTGCATAGACCGCTGCCACAGGGTGTGCCGCAGGCCGAGCAGTTGTCAGGGTCAGAGGCGAGATTGACACAAACGCCCGCGCAGCCGACCTCATCCGTGGCGCAACCCAGACATGAGCCGTCGCTTTTGCAATAACCGGATGTGCACATGTTGCTGCAGGCGCCGCAGTTTTGCGCCGTAGTCAAGTCCACGCACTGGCCGTCGCAAACGCCCCAGCCCGACGCGCACACAAGGGGAGCGGCGTCTGGCTCAGGCCCATCAGCCCCGGTCTCGGCCGCGTCCGAGATGGCCCCACCGTCGGCTCCAGCGTCGTCAACCGCACCGCCGTCGACAGCATCGGCTCCGTCGCTGACCGCGTCCCCAACCTCGCCCGCCTCGCCTGCATCGCCCCCATCCCCTGTTTCGCCGGCCTCGCCGGCCTCAACAGCGTCGGCGCAGCCGACACAGAGCAAACGGGAATCGCCGGTAGCCCCGTCCGTTGCGAGCGTGGCGTCTCCAGTGGGCACGTCGTTTGCGGCATCACCCATTGCGGGTACGTCGTCTATGCCCACGTCGGGATCCACGCCAGCATCGTCTGACGTCGGGGCGTCGTCTGGCGCCAAGGCGTCGTCGATGGCGACTGCAAGCACGTCGTCGTCAGAGTCGGGACTCGATCCCTGGGCGTCGTCGGTCGCGTTGCCCGGTCCGTCCGGTTCGGCGTCCGCGGGCTCGGCATCGAGTTCAGGGGCGAGCGCGTCCGTGGGCTCTGCGTCGTCGGTCAACCCGGCGTCGGTCGCCAGCGCATCGTCGGCACCGGCATCAACGTCGTTGCCATCAGCGGCTGGCTCTGAATCAGCGGCTGAGTCGAGTTCCATGGCGTCTTGGTCCGCGTCCGTCTCGATGGCATCCTCGCCGCCGTCGAGTGCTCCTTCGCTGCTCGCATCCCCGGCCTGGATGGCACAGGTTCCGGCCCGCGCACAGATGTGGCCGCAGGGTGAATATCCCCGCGCGCATTGGGTTCCCACGATCGGATCCAGGCAAGCCGGCAGGGCGAGCAAGGCTACAAATGCGAGCAACAGTGACGATTTCATGGTTGCGACCCTCCGACCTGTACGTGCTGGGGCGGCTCGGTGGCATTCGTGGTCTTGGCAGGCTCCTGGACTTTCTTGATGATGGCGAATTCGACACGGCGGTTCTGTCGATCGGCCTCATCACTTGTTCCCTGCACGCGCGGTTGCTTGCGCCCGAAAGCGGCGAGGACGAGCTTGTCCTGCGGGAACCCCATCCCAATGAGAACCTTGCGCGCCCGCTGCGCCCGTTCATTGCTGAGCCAATCGTTGAATGGATCCGGGCCGTGGCGATCCGCGTGGCCTTCGATGACCAGGTGGTCCCATTCCGGATGTTGCTTCCACAGGGTTAGCACGGCGGCCAATGCGGGTTGGCCCGTGGATCGCACGCGCGCCCGGTTGGTATCGAAGAGCACGTGCTCGGTGAGCACGATGCGATCTTCCCTGACCACAATAGGCGCTTGATCCGGACAGCCGTCTTGGTCGTCGACACCGTTGACCGTCTCAGGCTCGTTCGGGCAGGCGTCGGCCACATCAGGAATGCCGTCCTTGTCGTTGTCGGGATCCGGGCACCCGTCCTCGTCTTCAAAGCCGTCCTTGTCTTCGGGTTCGTTGGGACACTTGTCCACATCGTCGGGAATGCCATCACCGTCGCGATCGAGAACCTTGGGCGGTGCCACGACTATTGCGACCGGCGGCGCCGCAACGGGCTCGGGCTTGTGTGAATCGCGCATCACGATTTCGATCCCCAGCAAGGCGATTTGGGCGTCCTTGCTATCGAGCGCATTCGATGGCTGCAACACGTACAAATAGCGAGCCGATGGCCCAAAGAGCCAGTCGCCCCAGCCGAAATTCCAACCCAGCCCCGCCTCGCCCACGGGGCGCACAAGCGTCCCGGTTAGACCGGCGCCAACCCCGAGATCGATCCACGGCCCGGCAGCGCGCGAATCGGGCTGGCGTCCTGCCAGTGGGCGAAAGCGACCGGTTGCAGTCAAGGCCAGCAAGCCACCCATTCCGGGATCCCGAATCGTCGGGTCCGAGGGTGCCGATCCATTGGAAAGAAAGCCGCCGCGCAGGCGCAATCCCGCGAGCATCCACTTCCCGAGCGGCAAACTGGCCGACACAGCCGGCATGGCGCCCAGTCCGAAGCGATCCCGCAACGGGGTGCTCAGCGGAATTGCCACCGGCGCCTCCACGTTGACGACCGTCTCGCGCAGGGTTTGCGTGACATCGGCCCGGGTGGATCCGGGCAACGTGAAGGCGGACAGTGAGGCTGTGAGCGCAGCCCCGAGCGTGGTGAGCTTCATACTCAAGTCCAATCGCCGCGTTTGGCGAATTTCTTGAGTCGACTCTGTCAGAAGAGGCTGCCCTGTCCGCTGGAACCATTGCGGCCGGGCGCGGGGAGCGGGATCTTCATGTGCTCGTAGGCCTGGCGCGTAGCTTGGCGGCCGCGTGGCGTGCGCACCAGGAAGCCCTGCTGGATGAGATAGGGCTCGTGCACGTATTCCAAGGTGTCGCGATCTTCGGCGAGCGCCGCGGCGAGGGATTCGATGCCGGCCGGGCCGCCATCAAAGCGTTCCATGATCGCGCGCAGCAACCGGCGATCGCCCTCATCCAGCCCCAGCTCGTCCACGCCCAGGCGGCGCAGGGCATAGTCGGCGGCCTCGCGCGTGACCCGACCGTCGCCGCGGACCTCGGCGAAGTCGCGCACGCGGTTGAGCAGCTTGTTGGCAATGCGAGGCGTACCGCGCGCGCGCCGGCCGATCTCCAGCGCGCCTTCTTCGTCGATGCTGATGCCGAGAATACCGGCCGAGCGTTTGACGATGGTGGTGAGTTCTGCCGCTGCGTAGAAATCGAGTCGTTCGACGATGCCAAAGCGCGAGAGCAGGGGCGAGGTGAGCTGGCCGGTACGCGTGGTGGCGCCCACCAGGGTGAAGCGCTCGATGGGCACGGTGATCGCGGCCGCGCCCGCGCCCACGCCGGTCACGATCTCGATCTTGAAATCCTCCATGGCGGGATAGAGGCTTTCCTCGATAATCGGCTGCAGCCGATGGATCTCGTCGACGAACAGCACATCGCCGCGGCCGAGCGAGGTGAGGATGCCCGCCAGATCGCCCTTACGTTCCAAGGCCGGCCCCGAGGTCACGCGCGCCTGGGTGCCCATTTCATAGGCAAGAAGATGCGCCAGGGTGGTCTTGCCGAGGCCGGGAGGGCCTGACAGCAGCACGTGGTCCAGGGTCCCGCCGCGCTTTCTTGCAGCGGCCACATAGACCTCCAGGTTCTCGGCGACCTTGCGTTGGCCGACGAACTCGCCGAACGACGTCGGCCGCAACGCCGCGTCCATCGCCTTCTCTTTGGGCGAATCCGCCTCGGGCGACACCACGCGCGCCGGGGCTTCGGCCGCTGCTGGGCCGTCGTCGTGTCGCTTGCGCGCCATTATTTTCTCCTCATGGCGGCCAGCGCTTCTTTGATGAGGTCCGGGGTCGGCTTGCTTTCGTCGAGATCCGACAGGACAGATTCGAACTCGTTGGGCCGGTAGCCGAGCGCCTGCAGGGCGCCGTACACCTCGCCCCGTCGGCCCGGGGGCACGCTGCTGGCCAGCGGAAAGAAGCTGGACGACGGACGACCCGCGCCCGCCACGCCGATCTTGTCGCGCAACTCGACCGCCATGCGCTCGGCGGTCTTGCGGCCCACCCCGCGAATCTTGGTCAAGGTGGTCACGTCAGCCGCGCCGATGGCGCGCACCAGCTCGGCAATGGGCAACCCCGACAGTATAGCGACCGCCACCTTGGGACCCACGCCCTGCACGGTGAGCAACGTCTCGAACATGCGGCGCTCCTCGGAATCGGCGAAACCGTAGAGCTGCAGGGGACCGTCTTGCACCGCGTGCGTGTGGATGAAGAGGCGCGCTTCAGCGCCTGGGGCAGGCAACGCGCGCTGGGCGGCGCCGGTGATGGTGACAGCATAGCCCACCCCAGCGGCCTCGATCACCACGGTGTCGGGGTTTTTTTCCAGCAGGGTTCCGCGCAGCGAAGCAATCATCGCGGGCAGCCTACCCCTGGCGGGCCATCTCTGGCTAGAGCCCCACGCGACTAGTTGTGGATTCTTTGCGGCACCTATATGGTCGAGGCCGCCGCATGAAAGTCACTGGAATAGCCGTTGTTCCGCCCCCGAGCGCCGCGGATTTGCCCCGCGTTACTCCGGAGCTGCTCGCTTCGGTGTTGGCGCGCTATTCGCGCAGCAATGAGGGCCTGGCGAAGATCCTGGGGCGCGTCGACCTCGACCACCCAGACGAATCCATCGATCGCATCCTGAGTTTTGTCGATTATGGCCACGCATCTATCGGCGGCCTGACCGGCGGGCTGGCGGTTGCCATCGACGGTGTCTCGATGTGGCTGGCCTACAAGCTGTTTGAAATTTCGACCATGGCGGATGGGCAGGAATCCAGCACCCGCTACATCGCGATGGATGCGTCGGCGCTGGCGGCGCCCGCCGAACTGGGAATTCCCGACGATCTGGCGATCCGCTGGCGCGAAGTCCTGGCCCGCGCATTTGCCGCCTATCAGGCCGAATACGCGCGACTTGAGAATCTGGGCAGTTCGGAGCCGGAGCGGGTGCGCATCCCCCCGGGCGCGCGGCCGGCCGTTGTCGCACGCATTCGCAAGAACTTCGCCCTGGATCGCGCCCGCTACTTCATTCCCTTTGCCGCGCGAACCAATCTGGCGCTGGTGCAGACCTCCCGCATGTGGGCGCAAACCGTGAAGCACCTCGATTCGTTGCCGCAGCCCGAGGCGCGTGCGCTGGCGGCGGCGGTCCGCGATGAATTGATCAAACTGTCACCGCGACTCATGCGCCACAGTAAAGCGGAGTCGTCGTATCAGGAACAGGCGAAGCTGGAACTCGCTGCTTCGATTCGGCTTGGGCTGGACCGATTGTCGACGGAGCCGCTGCACGACGCTGTTTGGGTCAAAGTGGATCGCGAGACGCCGCCGTGGATGCCTGAATGGCAGCCGATTGACGAATCCTTGCGCCACCGGACCAATCGCTACGGGCAGAGTGGATCGGCGATTCGGCGGATGCGGGTGACCTTTGCCTGGAACAATCTCGCTATTGCGGAATTGCGGGATCTCAATCGGCACCGCACCGGCTACCGGCACGCGCCGCTCATCCAAGGCGGATTTTACCTTCCGCCCGAGGTGCCGCGTGTTTCGCACACGGGGCTGTTGGCCGACCAGGCGGAGCTGACACGCGAGCTTCTGCGCCGGGGCTCGCCCGCCTATGTCTACTCGCTTCTACTCGGTGCCCAAACGCCCTTTGAACACAGCACACAAGCCGACAAGTTCATCTACGAGGCGGAGCTGCGCACCGGCATGGGCGCGCATTTCCGTTACGCCGAACACTTGAGCGCGGCCCTGGCCGAATTTTTTAAACAGGTTCCCGACGCCAAAGCCTGGGTCACCGAGGGCACCGCCGAACCGGAATAGGACTTCTGTCACCGAGACCTGTTCGTCAGGGCTTGGGCATTTTGAAGCGGCTGGCGGGGATCTTTTCGTCGAGGACCAGGCTGGTGATGCGGCCTTCCACCGTGGTGGGGCCTGCGGTCATCTTCTCCAGGTACCAGGTCTTGATGCCCTTGATCGCGCGCCAGTCGCCGAACACCAGCTTGTACGGGATGTCGCCACCCGGCGAGGGCTGGACACCGACCTGCATGGCGCGCAAGTGGGTCTTGGCGTCGAAGCACAGCACCGATGGCTTGCCCTGCTTCTTCTGCAGTTCCACGCATTCGAGGTCCGATCCCGGATCGGCTTCCTTGGGCGGCGACACGGATTTCACGTTAAGATAGAGACGCGCCAGATCGGGCTCGGCATTCCATGCCCCGTTGACACGCGCCTCTTCTTGCTCGGCACCTTCCAGCTTGCGCAGTCCGAACACGGGATCCTGCGACCAGGCCGCGCGGCCGTCGAAGCCCTGGCGAAAGGTCCCCACGTCACGCAGGGTCGACACGCTCAGGTTCTTTCCATCGGCCGTGGCCCAGTGTTCTTCGCTGCCATTGGCCCCTTGACCGGCCACGGTCAGCGTTCGTTTGGCGTGCACGCTGCGCAGGCGTTTCCAGGCGTCTTTGCCGCCGATGGCGCTGGCATAGTCGGCCAGAACGGCTTGCGCCGGGCGCAGGGGTGTTTCGGCCGGGGCTGCGGCGAGCAGGGAAAGCAGTAGAGTGGTGATCACGGCTGCGATGTTTTGGCCAGATCAAGGCCGGCGTCAAGAACCACATCGCGGCCGGCGAGCAGGGCAGCGCGGGTTTCGAACACGCGGCGGTCAGGCTGCACGCCCCGACCCTCGATGGTCATGCCCTTGGGTGTCTTGAAGTCCGCCACGGGAATTTGCACCACAGCGCCGCCGGGCAGCTCTTCGATGATCGAGCCCAAGGCCGCGCCCGCGGTCGTGTCGCCGACGACCAGGGCGCGCTTGGCTTCTTGCAGCCCGGCCGCGAAGATTTCGGAGGTCGAAGCGCTGCCTTCGTCGACGAGAATGATCACGCGGCCGGTGAAGGGCTTGATGCCCAGCGAGGTCGTGGTGGCCAGGGTGTTGGAGAAATCGCGATACATAATGGTGCCCAGGGTCAGGGGCGTGGCGGACAGACGCGCCGCCAAAGGAATGACCATGGCGCCGATGCCGCCCGGGTTGCCGCGCAGATCGATGATGATGGCCTTGACCCCACGGGCGCGAAATCCGTCGATGGCCTTCTGCACGTCGCCCAGCACCGGCTGCAGCAAGAACACGTTGAAGGCCACGATGCCGACATCGCCGACCTGCCGGCTCGTGACTTCGGGCACGACCGGCGACATGTTGAGCACTTGCAGGGCGCGCGCGGCAGGCGGGTCACGCTCCAGCATGACTTCCATCGGACGATCATTCTGGTCAAGGCAGCGCAGACTCACCCGACTGCCCACCAGGCCTGCCAGCCGGCGTGCCGCCAGTTGGCGCAGCCGGAATCGTTCTTCCACCGGTCGCAGCGCTCGGCCCGAGGGCGGCAGAGACTGCAGTGAGCGGCCGCCGATGTGGGTGACGAGAAATCCGGGCCGCAAGCCGGCGCCTGCAGCGGACGATCCCGGACGCACGCGCGTGATGGTCGGCTTGCCCTCAATGATGCGGACAAGCAGGCCGGGATCGCCGTAGTCGTCGCCTGCCTCGCGTATGGCGTCGGCGGCAGCGTTCTTCGTCTGCGGCGCCGTAATCTCATCGGGCGGCGGTCCTGCATCTTCGCCCGGGCCGTGCACCTGCAGGTGCGATTGCCCGAGCAGCCCAAGCATTTCGTTAAGCTCCCGGTAGAAGGTCGGCTCATCAGGCGCGCCCAGGGCGAGCGGTTCGTACTTCTTGCGCAGGCCATCCCAGTCCAGCCCACCCAGCGTCTTGTCGAAGTGCTTGTCGCGCACGGCGGTCCAGGTCCCGGCGAAGATTGCCTCGCGGATCTGATGGCGCGCCGATCCCGGGTGCCAGGGCAGGGTGCTTGCCCCACCGTCGGCGCCCAACGGAACAAAGCTTGGTGGCTGGGTCGCGGCGTTGGCGTCTGGTGAAGGTGCCGTGGCCGGTGGCTGTGGCGCAGGCGCGTGGCCCGCGCAGCCAAGCAGGGCCAGGGCAAAAACGGGAGCGATGCGGCGATTTAGGGTCAACACGTCCTCCAGTCTAGCCCCGCTCCCATGCAGAATCTCTCCCCTTCGTGGATCTCGTGGCTGTCGCTGCCGACGCTACCACGGGGAAAAGCGGCGAACCGCTCCGCAGGGGAGGTGCAGGGGACATAGGCAACCGGCTCTCCTCGGGCCGGCCCGCGGATGGCGGGTCGCGGGCCGCGAGAGCGAGGGCGTGAGCGAGTTCGTAGCTGTCTGTTGCGACAAGCTCGGCGCTTTCTACATAAGTGCTCGTCGTTCCAAACCACTTCGCCGCTCGGGACGTGCCAGTCCCAGGTCGCCATCGCTCCCGCCGCCAGAGCAAGTCGATGGCGTTCCTCGCGCTGCCGGACGGCCGCCTCTTTCTCCTGCGCGCGCTCCAGAAGGGAGGCGAGCTGCTGCTGCTCAAGCTGTGCCACCCGCGCGAGCAGTTCCTCGTAGGTCGGCTTGGGGCTGGGCCCTGTGCAGCCGTTGGAAAGCCCGGCGGACTGGCGATCGGCGTTCATGGTGAGGGACTCTCCAGTGGTCACCAGGTCGTCGGGCTGGGGTCTCGTGTGTTCGCCATTCTTGGTTCCGGGAAGCTCGCAGACTCGCTCAGAAATTTGCGCGAGTGCCCGCGGTTTGTAAAGATTTGACAGACCGAATCGCATCAGTCTTCCGCTCTCGGCGTCGTGGGCGTGAGCGTGTCGCCGAGCCTGCGGTCGCTCCTGGGTCGTGGCGAGCGCCAGAAGTGGAATACGCTCAAGAACCCCGTTTCGCTTCGGCTAGGCTCAGCGGAGACTCTGAGATCATCCCCTCAGGGGCACCTGAAACAGGCGCTGAGCCACGGCGAAGACACCTGGGAGGGTACACGGTCGCGGTCGGTTCTGCTTCGGCTAGTGCGAGATCGTTGTGGACGCGATACAATGGGCTGTCCTGCGGGTGCGCTGGGCAAAGGAGTGACACGGCATGCGCGCAAGAATCCTCGTCCTTGCCTTGTTTGCGGTTTGCGCGTGCAGCAAAGCAACGCCGTCCGCGAACCAAGCGGACGTGGGAGTGCGCCCGGACGTGGCGGAGGTCCCCGATATCGCAGCGGTCAAAGCGGACGCGGCCGCGTTGGTGGTGAACGCCGACGGTCCGGCCGACGTCGCACAGGATATGCGCCGCGATCTTCCGACCGTTGCCGACGGCCCGGCCTACATGGATGCGCCGGCCCTGCGGCCCGAGGGAGCGCGCGACGGGGCGGTGGCTGGTCCCGATGTGCTGGCGGTCAAGGATGGATCGGGCACGACCCAGGCGGAGGTGGGTGGAACCACAGAGGTCGATCCTTTTGGTGTGACAATGCTCAAGCCGACCCTCGCCGGTGGCAAGGTCTGGTTGTCGAAGTGGAACAACGGTGTCTCGCGCA